>Ga0247843_1002635_pt1 | contig 31932 bp, 21 predicted proteins | sample LaCruzMarch2017__FD_192420 | JGI IMG/M metagenome (GOLD analysis project Ga0247843, IMG submission 192420) | Freshwater microbial communities from meromictic Lake La Cruz, Castile-La Mancha, Spain - LaCruzMarch2017_8m | ecosystem: Environmental > Aquatic > Freshwater > Lake | place: Spain... | reverse complement strand
AGGATGTCGTCACGAAGCTCGCCTGCCTCGGCGGCTACGAGGTGCGCCCCGATCGCAGGCCGGGCTGGATTGTCATCTGGCGTGGCTGGCGGAAGCTGCGCCGATTCATGGACCTCTTCGACTACGCGCAAACCCGTAGAAAACAGGTGCCGCGGTGAGATGTGTCCCGAAGTGAACCATGAATGGAGAGGGGCTGCGATCACCTGACAGCGCGTCGTGAGACGTGGGCGTTTGACGGAGTCCCGCTCCATTCATGGAGAGGGACGCGCGGCAGCGAGGGTGAGGTCATCCAGGACGGCGCACCGCCCGCTCCCCCCCGCGGGATCAGCTCAGCGGCAGGTGAAGGCCGGCGCGCGCCCGGTGGACTCGTCGTTGGTGTTGCCGCGGGCCATGCAGGGCTCGTCTTCGGTCCACATGCGCCAGTCGGCGGCGCGGCCCATCGTCGCGGCGTGGTCGCTCCAGCGGCGGTAGCCGTCGCTGGTCGCCGACGCCCCCTCCGCGCGGAACACCGTCGGCGCCGCGCACACGCCCCGCGCCGCGTTGTTGCGCTGCTCGGTGGCGGCGTAGTCGAGGATCACCGCGGCCATGGCGGCGGTGCTGCGGTTCCAGCAGCAGGTGCGCGAGCGCTCGTAGGTGAGCTCGCCGAGCACCCAGTCTTCCAGCAGCCGGTGCGTGCCGTCGGTCTGCGCGCGCGAGCGGCCGGCCTCGGCCTCGATGCGGTAGAGCTCCTCGAAGGCGTCTTCGCGGCGGGTGCGGGCCGAGCAGCTCGCGGGGTACATCCGCAGGTGTTCGCGGGCGGCGCGCACCTGCCCGAGGGCCGCGTTGCGCCGGTCTTCTACGCTCGGCACCACGAGGATCTCCCCGAAGCGCGCGGGCCGCGCGGAGATGGCCGCGTGGTCGGCCTCGTCGATGGCCACCTCGCGGTCGCGGACGGAGACCTCGTTCATCCACTGGCCGTCGCGCAAGGCCGCGGTGCGCCAGCGGCGCAGGCCCCCGCCGAGGGCGGCGTAGGGCGACCCGTCCGAGGCCTGGCCCACGCCGCCGGTGTTGGCGAGGGTGAAGTACCGCCGGGCGCTCGCGGGCTCGTCCCACACGGGCTGCCGCCGGGGCATCGAGCCGGAGATCACGTCGACGGCGAAGCGGCCGGTCATGGGCTCGCTCACCCGCACCACGGGGATGGTGTGCCCGATGCCCGAGCGCTGCCAGCGCTCGAGCAGCACGTCGCCGGGCGCGAGCGCCTCGGCCCGCACGTGGAACATGTTGGCCGCGTCCGCGAGGTTGACGCTGCCGAAGTACAGCAGCACCAGGCGCATGAAGTACCCGACGCGCTTGTTGAGGAACATCTCGTCGAAGTACGCCCCCGCCCCCGGCGCGCGCCCGCCGGTCGAGGTGATCCACGGGACGGTGTCATCATCGCCGAGGTGGTAGTTGCGGAGCGTGGCGTCCTTCGGCCACGCGGCGCCGGCGCGCCAGGCGCTCTCATGGTCGCGGTACTGCGTGCGGAAGAGGGGAAAGCGGCCGACGCGCTGGCCGCTGCGGTTCACGAAGCCGAAGTGCCCGGCGTAGAGCACCTGCCGCCCCTGGGAGTCCCAGCCCTGGAGGTAGAAGGGCAGGTGGTAGAAGCTCGCGAAGGCCACCCGCAGGAAGACCGCCACCTCGGCGCACTCCAGCGTCGGCGCGCCGATCACCCGGTCGCCGTAGGGCGTCGGCACCTGGATGGTGTGGCCGTACCCGCCGTCGCGGGCCACGCGCCGGAAGGAGTTGAGCCAGCGCTCGTACTTCTGCTCCCAGTCGAGCCCGGAGCCCGCGGCCCAGGCGACGCCCGCGGCGCGCGCGGCGGCCGTGTCGGTGTCGCTCCATCGGTTGGTGACCGACCACACCTCGGTCGACGCGCCCGCGGGCACCCGCGGCCCGCCCTGCTGGATGCGCACCTCGTCGGGCAGCTGCGAGAGCGTGCCCTCGAGGCCCGTCTCCGCCGCGGCCTCGTCGAAGGCCGTCGGCGGATCGGCCGCGCAGCCGACCACCGAGAACGCCAACGCTGCAGCCCAGACCCGGTAGGTGCTCTTCGTGTCTCGCATCACGAGGCCGGTGATACCTCAAGGGCGCACCGGCTGTCTGGATACCCCCCCCCCTAAACCCCCCGGGAAGAGTTCGCCCCGTCGTCGCCCTCAGCCGACCGAACCCGCGAGGGCGAAGAGGTAGTACATGGAGGGGGCCAGCGAGGGGGCCATCGGAGGCCGCGGTGCAGACTGGTCACCCACGAGCCAGGCGCCACCTTCGACAGAGCACCGGAGACCCAACGAACCATGAGCCCGACCACCGAACTCGCCGGCCGCACGATGATCGTCACGGGCGCCAACACCGGCCTCGGCCGCGTGACCGCCGAAGACCTCTGCCGCCGCGGCGCGCGCGTCCACCTCGCGGGGCGCTCGGAGGAGAAGACCCGCCCCGTGGTCGAGTCCCTCCGCGCCACCGGGGGCGACGCGGAGTTCATGGCGCTCGACCTGGCCGACCTCACGTCCGTGCGCGCGGCCGCGGAGGCCTTCCTGGCGTCGGGCGAGAGCCTCCACGTGCTGGTGAACAACGCCGGCATCGCGGGCGCCCGGGGGCTCACGAAGCAGGGCTTCGAGCTCACCTTCGGCACCAACCACCTCGGGCCCTTCCTCTTCACGCAGCTGCTGCTGCCGCGGCTGCGGGAGTCCGCCCCCGCGCGCATCGTCAACGTGGCGAGCCGCGGGCACTACCGCGCGCGGGGCATCGCCTGGGAGGCCCTGCGCAGGCCCACCGCGAGCGCCACGGGCTTCCCGGAGTACTGCGTGAGCAAGCTCTGCAACGTGCTCTTCACCAGGGAGCTCGCGCGGGGGAAGGCGGGGCCGGGCGTGCGCTCCTACGCGCTGCACCCGGGCGGCGTGGCCTCGGACGTGTGGCGCGAGGTGCCGTGGGGCATCCGCCACGTGATGAAGCTCTTCATGCTGACCAACGAGGAGGGCGCGCGCACGCAGCTCTGGTGCGCCACCTCGCCGGACGTCGCCGAGCACGACGGGCGCTACTACGACGACCGCAAGGAGAAGAAGCCGGCGGCGCTCGGCGACGACGCGACCCTCGCCCGCACGCTCTGGGAGAAGAGCGAGGCCTGGACGGCGGGCTGAAGACCTTGACGGTGCGGGGCGATCGGAGTTCCTACTGCCGCCCATGTCGGCCCTCCGGCGGAACATCGTCGCCAACTACGCCGGCAAGGGCCTCCTCGCCGCGATGGCGCTCTTCTTCCCGCCCTTCTACCTCCGGCTGCTCGGGGCGGAGTCCTACGGCCTGGTGGGCTTCTTCGGCACCCTCGCCGCGGTCCTGAACCTCTTCGACTTCGGCCTCTCGATGACCCTCAACCGCGAGATGGCGCGGCTGTCGGCCGAGGGCACCCCCGAGGCCTCGCAGGAGATGCGCGACCTCGTGCGCACCCACGAGGGCATCTTCTGGTCGGTGGGCGTCTGCGCCGGCCTCGGGGTCGCCGCGCTGGCGCCCGTCATCGCGCAGCGCTGGGTGCACGTGCGCACCCTGCCCGTCGAGACGGTCACCCAGGCCGTGCGGGTGATGGGCCTCGTCTTCGCCCTCCAGTGGCCCGGCGGGCTCTACAACGGCGGGCTCCTGGGGCTGCAGCAGCAGGTGCTCTCCAACGTGGTGCAGGTCGCCACGACCACGCTGCGGCTCCTCGGGTCGGCGCTCATCCTGTGGCTGGTGTCGCGCACGGTGCAGGCCTACCTGCTCTGGCAGGTGCTCACGGCCTCGCTCGGCACCCTCGCCTGCGGCGTGATGCTCGCGCGCCACCTGCCCGCGCCCGGGCTGCGCGGCCGCGTCCGCTGGGAGGTGGTGCGCAAGCACTGGCGCTTCTCCGCCGGCATGACGGGCATCTCGGTGATGACCGTGCTGCTGGTGCAGGCCGACAAGCTCGTGGTGGGCAAGCTCTTCACCCTCGACCAGCTCGGGTACTACACGCTCGCCGGGACCGTCGGCAACGGGCTCTACTACTTCATCGGGCCGGTGTTCGCGGCGGTGTTTCCGCGGCTCTGCCAGCTGGTGACCACGGGCGACGAGGCCGCGCTGCGCGCGCTCTATCACAAGAGCTGCCAGATCATGTCGGTGACGGTGCTGCCCGTGACCCTGGTGCTGGTGCTCTTCGTGCGCGAGGTGCTCTTCGCCTGGACGGGCAACGCCGACACCGTCGAGCGCATCTGGCGGGTGGTGGTCGCCATCGCCGTGGGCACCTCCATGAGCGGGCTCATGAACCTCCCCTACGCCCTCCAGCTGGCCCACGGCTGGACCCGCCTGACCTTCTGGACCAACCTCGTCGCGGTCGTGCTCCTGGTGCCGCTGGTGGCCACGCTCGGGCGCCGCTACGGCATGGTGGGCGCCGCCGCGGGCTGGACCATCCTCAACGCCGGGTACGTCTTCGTGAGCATCCGGCTGATGCACCGCAAGCTGCTGCGCGGCGAGATGTGGCGCTGGTACCTCGTCGACGTCGCCCTGCCCCTCGCGGGCGCCGCGCTGGTGGTCGTCCCCTTCCGCCTGTGGCTGCACGTGCCCGCCGGGCGCCTGCCGACGCTGTGCACCCTGATGTTCGTGGGGGGTGTCGCGGTGCTCGGCGCCGGGCTCGCCGCCCCCGCGGTGCGCGCCCTCGCGCTCGACCTGCTCTCAGGCTGGCGGCGTCGGCTGCGGGCCTGAGGTCGCCGCGGCCCAGGCGTGCCGTGCCCCCTCGGCGGCGGCGCGCGCGGCGAGGTAGCCCAGGTAGGGCGCGTGCTCGACCCCGACGGCCCCCAGCAGCCGCAGCTTCTCGGCCACGGTGTACTCCGAGCGCAGGTAGATCTCGGGCACCATGGAGGTGTAGCGGGCGTAGTCCCGGAGCAGCTGCGCCGGGCGGGCGCGCCGGCTCACGCTCCCGGCGTGGAGGCAGACGTTGAGGTACGCGTCGGCGACGAAGTCGCAGCGCTCGCGCGCGAACACCCGCTGCACGAAGCGCCCCTCGTTGAAGCACGACCACCCGGCGTCTTCGATGAGGCAGGGCAGGTGCCGCGCGACGACCTCCCGGCGGTACATCCCGTACACGGGGTGCGAGGGCCCCAGGAGGATCATCCGCGAGAGCCCGTAGCGCCCGGTGACCCCGCGGAAGCGCGCGAGGTGGTCGCGCTTGCGCACGGTGGTGCTGCCGTCGGCCGCGAGGTCGAGGAGGTTGACGTTGGGGAAGGCCAGGCCGGCGCCGGCGTCGAGCCGGGCGCGCAGCAGGTCGAGGTGGGCGGTGGTGTCGTAGTGGTCGTCGCAGGCGAGCCAGCTGAAATAGGGCCCCGCGGCGTGCTCGAAGACGTAGAGGAAGTTGCCGATCGCCCCGAGGTTGCGCGGCTGCCGGACGTAGCGCACCCGCGGGTCGCGGGCGGCGTACTCCTGCCCGATGGCCGCCGTCTCGTCGGTGGAGCCGTTGTCCGAGAGCAGCACCTCGAAGTCGGTGAAGGTCTGCGCGAGCAGCCGGTCGAGCGTGCGGCGCAGCGAGCGGGCGCCGTTGTAGACGGGCACGCCGATGCTCACGCGCGGGCCCGTCGGCGGGGCTGCCTGGATCGTCGGCATGCCCGGGGACTATAGGGAGGGCAGGGTGGGGGTGTCGAGGCGGAGGGAGGGCTCAGCCCGCGACGCCGATGGCGATGCCCAGGCGCTGACGCAGCCGGAGGTACTCCTCGCTCACGGCGTAGGCCCGCAGCTCGCGCACCCGGTCGGCCTGCGGCAGCGCCGCCTGCTCGTCGGGCGTCGCCTTGATCACCGCGAGCGCCACGGCCAGGTCGTTGGCCAGCACGAAGCCCGCGCGGTCGGCGGTGAGGTCGATTGCGAGGGTCCAGCGCTTGAGGTCGAGCGAGAGGTCGCTCGCGATGAGCTTGGTCACCAGCGACGCCAGCTGCTCCATCGCCGCGCCCGGGAGGTGCGCCTTGATGGCCGCGAGGTTCTCGTTCACCGGGCCCATGAGCTCGTCGCCCACGGGGAAGGTCGGCTGCACCGCGCGCATCGCCGCGAAGAGCCACGCCCGGAGGCCGGTGCCCGTCGCCACGATCTGCCGCACGAAGTGCCCCGCGCGGAAGTACGAGAGCCGCACGCCCGCGAGGAAGGCCAGGGCCTTGGTGGGCCCTCCTGCCAGCGCCGACGCGCCGAGGTAGAGCCCCGGGTCCTGCGAGAGCACCAGGTTGAGCCCGGAGTCGTCGGAGAGGAGCGCGTACACCGGCGGGGTCTTGAGCCCGAGCACGCCCGCTGCGTAGTGGATCGTCTGCGCCATCTGCCCGTCGTCCGTCGCCGGGTCGATGAGGGCCTTGTCCGACAGGCCGTAGTCCGCGAGCGGCACCCCGCGGGCCTTCAGCACCGCCGGCAGGATCGTCGCGAACACGCCCGTCAGCAGCGGGTCGAGCGAGGCGTGCGCGAGGTCGAGGCGCCAGCGCTCCTCGTTCATCTTCTCCTGCGCCGCCGCCGGCCGGTCGGTGCGGAACTTCTTGAAGAAGCTCTCCTCCTCCGGCTCGGCGCCCTTCACGCTCACCAGCGCCTGGCACATGCACCAGGCCTCGTCGGGCTTGCGCGCCTCGGTGAACGCCCTCCGAAGCGCGTGCATCGACTCCACCCGCAGCGGGTTCTTCACCAGGAGCGCGCGGTGCGTGGTCACCGCCCGGTCGAAGAAGCGCTTGGTGTCCGTGAGGTACAGCTCCGCCAGCTTCTCGCCGTGGTCCTGCTCCGCCGGGCACAGCTCCTGCGCGCGCTCGTACGCCGTCACGGCCTCCGCGGGCTGCTTCAGCTCCTTCTCGTAGAGCCCGCCCAGCCGCGCGTAGAGCTTCGCCTTCGCCGACGCGCTCGCCCCCTCGCCCAGCCGCGCGAGCACCTTGCGGTAGCTCTGCTCCAGGCCGGACCAGTCCTTCTTGGCGCCGCGCAGGGCCGCGAGGCCCTCCAGCGCCGCGGCGTGCGACGGGTCGTGCTCCAGCGCCTGCTCGTAGTAGTCGATCGCCTCCTCCGGGCGGTTGAGGTGGATCTCGCAGAGCTGCGCCGCGGTCGCGTAGTACCGGGAGAGCTGCGCCTTGTCGTCCACCAGGTCGGCGAACTTCAGGATGATCTCGACGAGACGACCCCAGTCCTTCTCGTCGGAGTACAGCTGCATCAGCCGCATCAGGATGCGCCGCTCGGACGGCCGCAGCTCCAGCGCCGCCACGAAGGATCGCGCCGCCCGGGCCTTGTCCCCGAGCCGCGTGGCCAGCAGCTCGCCCAGCTCCATGTGCAGCGTGAAGCGCTGCGCGTCGGTCTCCGCCAGCTCCAGCAGCCGGCGCCTCGCCCGCACCACCTCGTCCCAGCGCCCCTCGGCCCCGTGCAGCGTCGCCAGCAGCTCGAGGGTGCGCGCCGACGTCGGCGCCAGGTCCGTCGCCTCGGTGAGCGACGCGATCGCCGCCGCGTTGTCGCCGCCGCGCCGCGTGGCGTCCGCGAGCTCGTAGAGCGCCGCCGCCCGCGTGGCCTCGTCGAGGTCGCCGCGGTGCACCTGCAGCAGCGCCTCGTAGCGGGTCTTCGCCTCGCCCCACGCCTCGGCCGCGTAGGTCGCCTTCGCCACGGCCAGCAGCGCCTCGCGGTCGTCCGGCGCCACCTCCGCCGCGGCCCGGAAGGCCTCCAGCGCCTTCGCCGCGTCGCCCGAGCGCGCCAGGGCCTCGCCGTACTTCAGCGCCAGCCCGAGGCCCTCGTCGCGGCCGAGCTCCTTCGCCCGGCCCGCGCGCCCCGCGAGGTGCTTCGCCGCGTCGGCCCACTGGCCCGCGTCGAAGTGCAGCTCGCCCAGCATCACCGCCGCGTCCTCGTTGGTCGCGTCGAGCAGCACGGACTTCTCCGCCGCGTCGCGGGCCTTGGCGTGGTCCTTCACGCGGTCGCGGTAGATGCGCGCCACCTGCGCCCAGAGCGACGCCCGCTGGTTGCTCCCCTCCGCGGCCTCGATCTCCCGCTGGAGCAGCTCGATGGCGCCCTGCGAGTCGCCCCGCGAGGCGTAGAGCTCCCGCAGCCGCGCCGTCGCCGACGCGCTCTCCGGGTCGACGTCGAGGGCCTGCTTGTACCGGTCGATCGCGCCGTCGCGGTCGCCCTTGTCCTCCAGGAGCTTGGCCAGCTTGAGGAGCACCTCGACCCTCTCCGTCGGGGTCTTCGCCGCCGCCGCGAGCTTCTCGTAGGCCTCCGTCGCCGCCCGCACGTCGCCCTGCAGGCCCGCCACGCGCGCGTTGAGCTCCAGCGCCGCGCCGTTGCCGGGCTCCACCTCCAGCGCCCGCTCGAAGCACCGCCCGGCGCGCTCCACGCTCCCGATGGGGTCGAGGAACAAGCGCCCCGCGCTCACCAGCAGCTCGGCCTTCTTGGCCGCGTCGTCGACCAGCGTCGCGTGCCGGTCGAGCAGCGACGCGAGCTCCTCCCAGCGCCCGAGCACCCGGAACAGCCGCCCGAGGCCCCGCAGCGCGAGGTCGTTGGCCGGGTCGATGGCGAGCGCCGCCTCGAAGGCCGTCGCCGCCCGCGCGTGGTCGACGAACTCCTCCTCCACCAGCGCCCCGATGCGGTTGTGCAGCTCCACCTTCTGCCGCGGCGTCGCGACGGCGTCGACCTGCGCCTCCAGCACCTTGAGCAGCCCCTCGCTCTTGCCCTCGCGGGCGTAGAGCCGCTCCAGGCCCTTCAGCGCCGCCATGTTGCGCGCGTCCGCGGTGAGCGCCTTCTCGTACCACTCCAGCGCCGCCAGCACGTCGCTGCGCCGGTCTTCGTAGATCTCCGCGATCTCGCAGTAGGTCTCCGCCCGCTTCTCGCCCGACTGCGCCTCGGCCTTGTGCTCCAGCAGCTTCGCGACGCCCGCCCAGTCCTCCGCGCGCAGCAGCAGCCGCTCGAGCACCTGCGTCGCCGTGTCGTGCGCCGCGTCCTCCGCGACGACCTTCTCCGCCAGCTCGCGGCTCTTCGTGCGCTCGTCGAGCTTGGACTCCAGCAGGTCCGCCGCCTCGGCCCGCAGGTCGCGCGCCCTCGCCGCCTGCGCCTGCGCGTCGGCCCGCTTCAGCAGCGTGCCCACCAGCTCGGCCCACTGCTGCGCCTTGCGGTAGATCGCCGCGGCGCCCTCCAGGGCCTCGTCGCTCCCCGGGTTCGCCGTGATCGCCTGGTTGAAGCACGCCAGCGCGTAGTCGGAGCGCTTCACCCGGTCGAGGTACCAGCGGCCCGCGCGCAGGTAGAGGGCCACCTGCTCGGCCGCCTCGCGGCCCTTCGCGGCCTCGGAGACCTGCGCGGTGACCTCGTTCCACTTCGCGGCGTCGTCGCCCACGAGCCGCGCGATCTCCGCCGCCAGGTCGTCGTCCGCGGGCGACGCGCTCACGGCCTCGGTGAAGGCCACCAGGGCGTTCTCGCCGTCGCTGAGCTCGCGCTCGTAGTGCCGCCCGAGCTCGGCCCAGAGCCGCGCCTTCTCGGTCGCGAGCGCTTCGGTCTCGATGTCCTCCAGGTAGATCTCCGCGCGCTCCTCGGCGTTCGCCGTCGCCCGGCGGATCTCCTTCGCCCGCGCCGCGGCCAGCTCGTCGCCGCCCTCCATCGCCGCGATGGCCTCGTACGCCGCCTTGGCCGCCGGGAGGTCCTTCACCTCGGCCTCGAGCACCCGCGCCGCGCGGAACCGCAGGGCCTTCTTCGCGCCCGCGTCCTCCGCCCGGTCGGCCGCCTCGGCGATCGCCGCGGCCACCTCGGCCCAGGTCACCCCGTTGCCCCCGGCGGCCTCCAGCGCGAGGGCCTTGTCGTCGTCCGTCGGCGCCTCGGCGAGCGCCGCCTTGCGGGCCGCGAACTCGTCCTTGCCCACCTCGTTGCCGCGCTTCGCCTTGGAGGCCTCGAAGAGCGCCGCCAGGAAGGCCCCGGCGCTCGCGTAGCGGGCCTCCGGGTCCTTCGCGAGGGCCTTGAGCACCACCGCGTCGACCTCCTTCGTCACCCACCCCCGCGGCGCCACCTTGCTGGGCGCGTCGGGCTCCTGGGTGATGTGCGCCACCACCAGGTCGGCCAGCGAAGTGGCCGCGAAGGGGGGCTTCCCGGTGAGCACCTCGAAGGCCAGCGCCCCGAGGCCGTAGACGTCGGACTTCGCGTCGGCCGCGGTGCCGAAGCGGGCGCGCTCGGGCGAGAGGCCCCGGGCGCCGCCCAGCAGCACCAGGAAGCTCGCGGCGTCCTGGGCGCCGTGGCGGGCGCTGCCGAGGCGGTCGATGCCGAAGTCCACGAGCACGGCCCCGAGGCCGCCGTCGCGGCGCACGAGCACCACGTGGTCGGTGCGCAGGTCGCCGTGCGCGAGCCCCGCGGCGTGCACCGCGTCGAGGCCCTCGCACACCGACTGGAACACCCCGCGCGCCTCGTTGATGTGCATGGCGCCCGCGCGGGCGATGCGGGCCGAGAGCAGCTGGCCGTCGATGTGCTCGGCGGCGACGTAGGGCCGCCCGTCCGGGAGCATGCCCGCGGCCACGATGCGCTGCACCGCGGGGTTGTGCACCTGCTTGAGGGCGCGCTGGGCGAGCAGGAAGCGCTGGAGCGCGCGGCGGTCGCGGGCGCGGCCCTCGCGCATGACCTTGAAGGTCGCCTGGTGGTTCTCCGGGCCGACGGCGAGGTAGACGGTGCCGAAGCCCTCGTCGTGGGTCTTCTTCAGGATCTTGTACCCGACGACCATCTGGCCGACGGCGAGGTCGTCCGCGGCGCGGCCGTCGTACACCGGGCGGAGGCGCACCTCGGCGGAGCGGTCGGTGAGCACGATGGCGTCGGCGAGGGCCTCGTGGAGGTCGTCGCGCACGCTGCGCTCGGCGAGCGCGCGGGCGAAGGCCGGGCGGTTGGCCTCCGCGGCGACGTCGCCGGGATCGAGCCCGAGGAGATCACGGGAGAGCGTCTGCAGGGCGTCGAGGTCATAGAGGCGCTCGAGTTCGACGCGCAGGATCTCGACGGGGCCGATGGTTGCCGCGGTAGCCATGACGGGTTCGGTGCTCCTTCGCTCCCGGGATGTCGGCCTGAGGGCGACCGCCGATCCCGGAGCGGCTTTGATTCGGCGCGGATACTACACAACCCGCCCAGGGAAACACCCTTCCTGGTGAACCCCCGGCGGGTACACTCGCCCGATGATCGTGCCGCGGCGTCGCGCCCTCCCCCTCTCCCTCTGCCTCGCGGCGCTCGCGGCCACGGGCGGAGCGCTGGGCAACGGGCGCTTTCCGACCGCCCAGATGGTGCAGCTCAGCACCGGGCCGCAGCCCGCCCGCATCGTGCTGCGCACCACCTTCGGGGTGCTGGTGGGCGAGGACGACGGCCGGCGCTGGTCGTGGATGTGCGAGGACGCCTTCGACTACGGCCGCGCCAACGTGTGGGACCCGCCGGTCGCCCTCGGGTCGCCGGGCGCCGACGGGGTGCCGCTCCTGCTGGGCACCCCGACGGGGCTGCGGCGCGCGGCGGGCGCGTGCGGGTCGACGGCGGTGCCCGAGGTGGGCTCGGACTACACCGCCGACCTGAGCGCGACGGAGGACGGGCGCACGGTGCACTGGGTGGGCACCTTCGTCGACGCCGCGACGCGGGCCCTGGTCAACCGGGTGCGCGCCTCGGACGACGGCGGACGGAGCTTCCGCACGGTGTTCGAGGGCCTGCCGGGGGTGTTGTTCCTGACGATGGAGGCGGCGCCGTCGAGGCCGCGGCGGGTGTACCTCACGGCCCGCGCCGAGGGCCCCGCGCGCGACCTGCTCTACCGCTCCGACGACGGCGCGATGACCCTCACCGAGCTCCCCCTCGACCTGCGCGGCGGCGCCGAGGGGTGGCTCTCCGCGGTCGACCCGACGGACCCCGACGTGGTGTACGTGCGCTCCTTCGCGGCCAACCCGCTGCAGTCGCGCGAGCCGGGCGCGACGCTGCTGCTGCGCTCGACGGACGGCGGCGCGCGCTTCCGGGAGCTGACCCGCACGGCGGGCGCGATGCGGGGTTTCGCGCTCTCGGGCGACGGGCGCACGGTGTGGGTGGGCGGCCCCGACGACGGCTTGCTGCGCTCGGTCGACGGCGGCCCCTTCGAGCGCGTCTCGGGGGTGCAGGTGCAGTGCCTCCGCTGGCATGCGGGCTCGCTCTACGTGTGCGGCAACCACGTGGTCGACGGCTTCAACCTGGCGCGCTCGGACGACGGCGGCCGCACGATGGTCCCGCTGGTGGACTTCCGAAGGCTCGGGCCCCCGGCGGGATGCGCCGCGGGGACGACCGTGCGCGATCAGTGCGCGCCCACCTGGGCGACGGTGCAATCGGGCTTCGGCGCGCTGCCCGACGCGGGCCTCGACGCGGGGGCGGACGCGGGCACGGACGCGGGGGCGGCGGCGCCGCCGACGGTGGACGCGGGCGGCTGCGCGGTGGACGCGGGGGGCGGTCGGGCGCGCGGCGGGGCGTGGTGGGCGGCGGCGGCGGCGGCGTGGTGGTGGTGGAGGCGGCGGGTTTACAGACCGGCGTAATCGACGCCCGTGGCCTTCGCGGAGAGGGCCCAGAGGCGGCGGGCGAGGTCGGGGTCGCGGGCGGCGCGGGAGGGGGTGGCCTTCACCGGGGGCCCGGAGGACTCGGTGAGGCCGCCGGGGCCGATGAAGTCGCCGCCGAGCGCGTCGGGCTCGGTGATGGCGTAGAGGGTGGGCCAGGCGCCCGCGGCCGCGGGCTGCGCGAAGAGGCGGTTGCCGAGGCGGGCCATGGACTCGCTGTACCCGACGGAGCCGCCCGAGACGGCGGAGGTGACCTGGAGGTTGGTGGCGGCGTAGCCGGGGTGGCAGGCGATGGCGCGGAGGTCGACGCCCTTCGCCTGGACGCGGCGGTTGAGCTCGAGGGTGAAGAGGATGTTGGCGAGCTTGGTCTGGCCGTAGACGATCCACGGGTTGAAGCGCTGCCCCGCCATCATGGCCTCGAAGCGGTCGCCGCCGATGCGGTGCAGGCCGCTGCTCACGTTGACCACGCGCGCCCGCTCGGAGGACTTCAGCAGGTCGAGCAGCAGCCCGGTGAGCGCGAAGTGGCCGAGGTGGTTGGTGGCCATCTGGATGTCGAAGCCGTCTTCGGTGAGCGAGGGTGGGAGGGCCATGACGCCGGCGTTGTTGCAGAGCACGTCGAGGCGGGGGTGGGTCTTGCGGAAGGTCTCCGCGAAGGCGCGCACGCTGGCGAGGCGGGAGACGTCGAGCTCCATCACCTCGACGGAGGCCTTCGGGGTCTCGGCGCGCAGGAGGGCTTCGGCCTCGGCGGCCTTGGCGGGGTTGCGGCACGCGAGGACGACGTGGGCCCCCTTGGCGACGAGCACCCTGGCGGCCTCGAAGCCGATGCCCGAGTTGGCGCCGGTGATGACGATGACACGACCGGTCTGGTCGGGGATGCGCGCGGTGGTCCAGGGGGAGCTCATGGCGCCGGGGTCATACGCGGGCGGGGCGCGCGGGCGCAAACTGGAGGAGCGCGGAGGGCGGCCCCCCGCGGCCATAGGCGTTAACCGTCGATTGAAGGGCGGGCGGGGCAAGCCCCGCCCCTACGCGGAGAGTTCTCGCTGCGTAGGGGCGGGGCTTGCCCCGCCCGCATCGGCATCCATCGGTTAACGCCTATGGCCCCCCGCGGCTGCGGGCGATGCGCTTCGACGCCGACGGCCTCCCCCCGCCCCGCGAGGGCGCCGACGACCGAGGGTGTTCCGAGCGCCGGGTCAGCGGCGAGAGAGGTAGCGGGCGAGCGCGTCGGCGAAGTGCTCCGCGGCCTGTGGGTGCGTGCGGAAGTAGAGCGACGGCTCGATGGCCTCGAGCTCCATCAGGGCGAGCGATCCGTCGTCGAGGCGCACGAGGTCGACGCGCGCCTGGAGCGGGGCCTCGTCGAGCGCGCCCATCACCCGGTCGGCGGCGCGCCGAAGCGCGGCGTCGGGCTCGATGCCCACGATGCGCCCGCCGTGCTCCTCCTGCACCCGGAAATCCCCGGGCTTCGGGCGCTTCACGATGGCGTGGCTGTACGAGCCGTCGAAGTAGAAGACGGAGTACTCGCCCTCGTCGAGCACCGAGGCCACGAAGGGCTGGGCCATCCACTCGCGGCCGGTGAAGCGGGAGGCGAGCGCCGCGGCGACGGAGGGGTCCACGTCGCGAGGGAGGCGCCAGGTGTCGTGCGCGTTGGCGCTCACCGTCGGCTTGAGCACGCATCCGCCGTCCCCCAGCGCGGCGCAGAGCGAACGCAGCCCGTCGGCGGAGAGCCCTTCGCCCCAGCGGGTCGGGACCACCCGCACGCCCCGCGCGACGAGGTCGCGGAGGTAGGTCTTGCGGGCGTTCCAGCGGACGAGGCCGCTCGGGTTGGCGAGGGGGACGCCCGCGGCCTCGATGGCGGAGAGGGCGTCGAGGAAGGCGTCGAGGTCGTGCTGGTAGTCCCAGGTGGTGCGGATGAGCACGAGGTCGAAGGCGCTCCAGTCGACGCCCCGGCGGCGCCAGGGGATCTCCTCGACGTGCCAGGCCCGGGCGCGGAGCTCGGCGATGGCGAGGTCATCGTCGATGACGTACCCGCTGCGGTCGTCGAGCGTGAGGAAGGCGACGGAGGGGAGGTGCCTGGCGGTGTTCACGGTGGCGCGCGATCGTGGGTACAAGTACCGCATCGCAGGGGGTGCGACAGGTTGGTGATGGATGGGACCATGATCCCACTGCGCGGCAACCCATCAGAACTCCTGCGACGCGGTACTACCGGGGGCCGACCCAGCGCCACACGCCCTTGCGACCCTTGCGACCCTTGCGGTTCTTCTCCCTCGTCGCACGCGAAGGATCTGAGCCACGCGGACAACAGCGATGGGTGAGCCCTGAGCGAACCGGGCCGACGAGGTTGTCCCCTTGGACCCCCTATCGCCCGCACCACGTCGGCGCCGTCGTGATCGCCCACCAGGAGCCACCCTTCGGGCGTCCGTCGGAACACCTCCAGCGAGCGCTGCGCCGGGTCGAGCAGCCACGCGTGGCCGACGCCCTCGCGGTGGTAGATCGGGAGCTTGCGCTTGCGGTCGAAGCGGGAGGTCGACGGAGAGAGCACCGCGCACACCCAGTCGGGCGTCAGGGTGATCTCGTCGGCCTGAAGGAAGCCCGGCGGAACCCGCTCCCGCCGCCAGCCCGCGAGGTCGGGGATGACGACGTCGGGCTTCGCGCCGAGCTCCAGCTCGGGCTCGATCAGGAGGACCCAGCCGCCGGGCTCGTCGGCGCGCGCGGAAGGTCGACGTGCGGGTCGCCTCGTACGGCAGCGCCTCCACGCGGAACCCCTCGGCGACTGGTCAGGCTGTGCTCAACGGGGGCCTCGCCTCCGCCTGGTCTTGGCCCTCGCGCGGGACGATGGAGTGGAGAGTTGGCCCATGCCGGGGGGGTCAAGGGGCATAGGCGTTAACCGATGGATGCCGATGCGGGTCGGGCCCGGCTCCAGCGTCCACGGAGAAGCCCCTCATCGCGCCGCTGGACACCCGCGTACGGAGGCCCATCCCATCGACGCGCCGCGAAGCCCTCCCCGGACGTACGCTCCCCCGCCGGAGGAGTACACCGACGATGCCAACGACCAGGACCGCCACGGGCGCCCGCAAGCTCATCGAGGCCACGAAGCGCGACGCCCTCGCCGCGCGTCACAAGAAGCTCACCTCGCTGAGCGCGCTCATCCGCCGTCGGCTCGCGACGGTGGTCGAGAGCTTCTACGACATCGGCGTCGCGCTGACGGAGATCGCGAAGGCGAAGCTCTACGCGGCGGGCGGCCACGCGAGCCTGGAGGCGTACCTCGACGCCGAGAAGCTGCTCTCGGTGTCGCAGGCCCGGAAGCTCATCGACATCGTCAAGAACATCCCCCGGGAGCAGGCCCTCGCGGTCGGCCAGGAGCGGGCCTACGCGCTCATCGCTCTCTCCCGAGCGACGCCGGAGCCCGACCGCGCGGTCGACCTCATCGCTCAGGGCGAGGTGGACGGTCAGCCCGCGGCGAAGGCTCCGGTGCGAGCGATCACGGCGGCGGCGAGGGCGCAGCGAGAGAAGGCTCCGAAGTCCCCCGCCGCGAAGGCCCGGCGGAAGACCGAGGTGGCGCTCGAAAGGGGCCTCCGGGCGCTGCTGCGGGCGGCGGGTCTGTCGGTGACGGCGGTGCGCATCAGCAAGGACGCGGTGCGGGTCGAGCTGCCGCGGGCGAAGGTCGAGAAGGCGCTGGCGAAGGCGTAGGCACCACCGCCAGACGTCGAGCGGTGGAGCGCCAGACGTCGAGCGGTGGGGCACGCCGGCCGAGAGCGCTTCGGAGAAGCGCCTGGGCCCGGCGGTTCATCGAGTTCTTCCAGACCGATTCGCGATGGCGAGGCCGGTGATCGCAGGCCTGGGCGGGCGCTCGGCGTCGAGTCGGTACCTCCTCCGCCGCGGCGGAGATGCCACGTGCGCGTGGTGGTCGCGCAGGGCGCACCGCCGGCCTTGAGTCCGCCAATCACTCCGTGTGACCTTCACAGAACCCGCTTCCGGAGAAGGACAACCATGCATGTATCTTCACGCTCACACCTGATTGCCCACGCCCTTCGTGTGGGCATCGCCGCCCTCGCGCTGATGTTCGGCGGCTGTGATGGCACGGCGATCGTCGGCGTCACCCCCGACGCCGGCCAGGACTCCGCGCTCGACGTGAGCTGCGGCGCGGGCCAGTCCGCCTGCGGCGGCGCCTGCGTCGACACCCGCAGCAGCGCCCTCCACTGCGGCGCCTGCGGCAACGCGTGCGCCCCCGGGAACCTCTGCGTCAACGGCGCGTGCATGCAGAGCTGCCCGGGCATGCAGACGCTCTGCAACGGAAGCCTCTGCGTCAGCACCAGCACCGACCGCGCGCACTGCGGCGGCTGCGGCAGCGTGTGCAGGGCCGGGCAGGTGTGCTCCAACGGCCGCTGCGACGTCGAGTGCGCGCCGGGCCTGCTGACGTGCACGCCTGCGAGCGGCGGCGACGCGGGCATCGACGGCGGCGCGGGCATCGACGGCGGCGCGGCGGCGCGGTACTGCGCCGACCCGCAGACGGACCGCAGCAACTGCGGCGCCTGCGGCAACGCCTGCCCGAGCGGGCGGATCTGCGAGCTCGGCGCCTGCGTGGTGAGCTGCCTCGACGGGCAGACCCTCTGCGGCGGCGCGTGCCGCGAGCTGCAGAGCGATCGCGCGAACTGCGGCGCCTGCGGCAACGCCTGCGCCGCCGGACAGGTCTGCTCCAGCGGCGCCTGCCAGGTGAACTGCGGCGGCGGGCTGGTCGAGTGCGCCGGGGTCTGCCGCGATCCGCAGAACGACACCCAGAACTGCGGCGCCTGCGGCACGGTGTGCCCCGCGGGCCAGGTGTGCAGCCGCGGAGCCTGCGAGGTGACCTGCGCCGCCGGGCTCTCGAACTGCAGCGGCACCTGCCGCGACCTCGCGACGGACAACGGACACTGCGGCGCCTGCGGCATGGTCTGCCCCTCCGGGCAGGTGTGCTCGGGCTCCATGTGCCTCACCACCTGCGCCGCGGGGACCACCGCGTGCGGCGGCGCCTGCCGCGACCTGCAGACCGACCGCACCAACTGCGGCGCCTGCGCCAACGGCTGCGCGGCGGGGCAGGTGTGCGACCGCGGCGCGTGCCAGGTGAGCTGCGGCGCGGGCACCACCGAGTGCGGCGGCGTCTGCCGCGACCTGCAGACCGACGGCCGCAACTGCGGCTCGTGCGGGCGCGCGTGCCCCTCGGGGCAGCTCTGCTCCGCGGGCGCGTGCCAGGTGTCGTGCGGCGCGGGCTTCAGCGACTGCAGCGGCGCCTGCCGTGACCTGCAGAGCGACCGCGCCAACTGCGGCGCCTGCGGCACCGCCTGCGCCGCCGGGCAGGTCTGCTCCGCGGGCGCCTGCCAGGTGAGCTGCGGCGGCGGCCTCACCGACTGCGGCGGCGTCTGCCGGGACGCCCGGACCGACCGGCTCAACTGCGGGATGTGCGGGCGCGCCTGCGCCGGCGGCGAGGTGTGCACCAACGGCGCGTGCGTCGTCTCGTGCGGCGGCGGCCTCACCGACTGCGCGGGCGTCTGCCGCGACACCCAGAGCGACCGCCAGCACTGCGGGATGTGCGGGCGCGCCTGCGCCGGCGGACAGGTCTGCTCCGCGGGCATCTGCCAGGTCTCCTGCGGGGGCGGGCTCACCGAGTGCGCGGGCGTCTGCCGCGACACCGACACCGACCGGGCCAACTGCGGCGCGTGCGGCAACGCCTGCGCCAGCGGGCAGGTCTGCTCCAACGGCGCCTGCGTGGTGTCGTGCGGCGGCGGTCTCACCAACTGCGTCGGCGTGTGCCGCGACACCCAGAGCGACCTCGCGAACTGCGGGGTGTGCGGGCGCGCCTGCGCCGCCGGGCAGGTGTGCTCCAACGGCGCCTGCACGCTGAGCTGCGCGGTCGGCCTCACGAACTGCGCGGGCGTCTGCCGTGATCCGCAGACCGACAACAACCACTGCGGCGCGTGCGGCAACGCCTGCGCCAGCGGGCAGGTCTGCTCCGCGGGCATCTGCCAGCTCTCCTGCCAGCAGGGCACCACGAACTGCTCGGGCTTCTGCCGCGACCTGCCGAGCGACGTGCGCAACTGCGGCGCCTGCGGCCGCGCCTGCGCGGGAGGGCAGGTCTGCGCCAACGGCACCTGCCAGGTCTCGTGCGGCGCCGGGCTCACCGACTGCGGCGGCGTGTGCCGCGACCTGCTCACCGACAACAGCAACTGCCTCACCTGCGGCAACGCCTGCGCGAGCGGGCGGGTCTGCTCCGCGGGCTCGTGCCAGGTCTCGTGCGGTGCGGGGTTGAACGAGTGCTCGGGCGTCTGCCGCGACCTCGGCACCGACAACAACCACTGCGGCGCCTGCGGCCGCGTCTGCGCGAGCGGGCAGCTCTGCTCCGCGGGCGCGTGCCAGGTCTCCTGCGGCACCGGGCTCAGCAACTGCTCGGGCGTGTGCCGCGACCTGCAGACCGACCGCGTGAACTGCGGCGCCTGCGGCCGCGCCTGCGCCAGCGGGCAGGTCTGCTCCGCCGGCTCCTGCCAGGTCTCCTGCGGCGCGGGCACCAGCGACTGCTCGGGCGTGTGCCGCGACCTGCAGACCGACAACAACCACTGCGGCGCGTGCGGCCGCGCGTGCGCCAGCGGGCAGCTCTGCTCCGCGGGCGTCTGCCAGGTCTCCTGCGGCGTCGGGCTCTCCGACTGCTCGGGCGTGTGCCGCGACCCGCAGACCGACAACAACCACTGCGGCGCGTGCGGCCGCGTCTGCGCGGCGGGCACGGTGTGCTCCGCGGGCACCTGCCAGGTGTCGTGCGGCACCGGGCTCAGCAACTGCTCGGGCGTGTGCCGCGACACCCGCACCGACCGCTTGAACTGCGGCGGCTGCGGCACCGTCTGCGCGGGCGGACAGATCTGCAACAACGGCGTCTGCGAGGTCTCGTGCATCAGCACCCAGACCAACTGCTCGGGCACCTGCCGCGACCTGCAGGGCGACCGCGCCAACTGCGGCACGTGCGGCCGCGTGTGCCCCACCGGGCAGATCTGCACCGGCGGAAGCTGCGCGACGAGCTGCCCCTCGGGGCAGTCGGACTGCAGCGGCGCCTGCCGCGACCTCACCAACGACGCGAACCACTGCGGCGCCTGCGGCAACGTCTGCGACGCCGGGCAGCTCTGCGTCGCGGGCACCTGCCGCCTGTCCTGCGCCGCGGGGCTCACCGACTGCGCGGGCGTCTGCCGTGACCTCCAGGTCGACCCGCGCAACTGCGGCGCCTGCGGCACCGTCTGCGCGTCGGGGCTGCTCTGCGTCAACCGGGTCTGCAGCCTCGTGTGCCCCAGCGGTCAGGCGAACTGCGCGGGCACCTGCCGCGACACGCAGACCGACCTGAACCACTGCGGGGCCTGCGGGGTGGTCTGCCCCAACAACCTCGCCTGCGCCGCCGGCGCGTGCGCCTGCCGCACGGGGGAGACCCTCTGCGGCAGCGGGTCCTCGCGCCGCTGCGTCGACGCGAGCAACGACCCGAGCAACTGCGGCGCCTGCGGCAACGTGTGCGCCGCGGGGCGCGCCTGCAGCAACGGCGCCTGCGTGCTCTCGTGCCCCGCGCCGCAGGTCGCCTGCAGCTCCAGCTGCGTCGACACCCGGCAGGACCCCGACAACTGCGGCACCTGCAGCCTCGCGTGCCCGAGCTACCCCAACGGGACCCGCGCGTGCAGCAGCGGCACCTGCGTGCCCGGCGCGTGCACCGCGGGCTTCGGCAACTGCAACAACACCCCGGGCGACGGCTGCGAGGCGAACCTGCTCTCCAGCACGTCGCACTGCGGCACCTGCGGCACCGTCTGCCCGACGCCCGCCAACGCCGTCGCAGGCTGCCTCGGCGGCACCTGCGGCGTGGGCGCCTGCAACACCAACTTCGGCAACTGCAACAACAGCGCGAGCGACGGCTGCGAGGTCGACCTGCGCAGCAGCAACGCGCACTGCGGCGCCTGCAACCGCGCCTGCACCGGCGGGACCACCTGCCAGGCCGGCGTCTGCACCGGCGTGCGCCCGTGCTCGCAGGTCGCGCGCGACCACTGCATCGCGCTGCTCGGGAGCGGCGCCACCTTCGTGCGCAGCTCCCCCGCGTCGCAGATCACCGGCGGCGTCTGCCTCCTCGGCGCCAGCGAGGGCAGCAACTGCAACGGCTGCGGCACCTGGCGCTTCATCGCCTGGCGCACGGGCTACGACGACTGGGACTGCGCCAACCACACCGCGGGCCGCACCTACTGCGGCCACACGCCCTGCACCTGCGGCGACAACCAGCCGTCCCCGACCACCTGGGACCTCCAGGGCTGCACCCCGGACTGACCCTCCCTCCCCCCGTCGCGGGGCGCCAGCTTCGCGCTGACGGCCCCGCGGCTTCCTGCTCCGAACCCCCGACGAATCCTGGCGTTCGGAGTACGACCGCGACGCGCTCGAACGGCTGTGCCGGTACATGGCGCGGCCCGCGGTGGCGAGCGGCCGGGTGAGCGTGTTGCCCGATGGCAACGTGGCGTACCGGGTGAAGTCGCCCGCCGCACCAACCGCCGCGTGCAGTTCGTCATCGTCTCCGCCGGGAACCCGGCCGGCCGCTGCGCCAACGCCGCGCGCTGACCCGACCGGCCGCCGCTGTGGTCTGATCGCAACCGCCATGAATCCCACCCGCAGACTCATCGCCCTCGCCCTCGCCACCGCAACGGTGAGCGCCTGCCTCGAAGACGCGCTCCAGGCCCTGCCCGACGCCGCGCGAGACGTCGCCGTCGATCATCCCGCCGACGTCGCGGTCGACGCGCCCGCCGACGTCGCGGTCGACGCACCCGCCGACGTCGCCGTCGACGCGCCCGCCGACGCGCCCGCCGACGTCGCCATCGACGTCTCGGCCGATCTCCCCGTCGATGTCGTTGCTGACGCGTCGGCGCTCGACGCCGCGGTCACCGACGCGCGGGCCGCCGACGCCGCGGTCGCCGATGTGCGCGCCGCCGACGTCGGCTATTTCGGCCCGTCGCGCTGCGCCGACTCGGGCTTCGCCATCTGCGAGGACTTCGAGGGCGACGCCGGCTACGACCGCGACGTCTGGGCCCCTTACGCCTCCAACGGAACCCTCGCCGTCGAGGACACCCGCGCCGCCCGCGGCGCCCGCGCGCTGCACGCCCACACCCATGCCCCCGACGTCGACGGCGGCGCCGGCGCCAACGTCGGGCTGCGCACCACGCTCGGCTTCCCGCGCGTTCGAAACACCTATTTCGGCCGCGCTTTCGTGTGGATGCCGACGCGCTCGCCGACCACGCACAGCACCCTCTTCGAGTCGGGCGGGCGCCTCGTCGACGGCGGGCTCAACGTCTCGCAGCGCTTCAGCATCTCGGGCCACCAGCTCGAGGCCAGCTACGACAGCTCGCCGCGTCCGCCCATCACCGACTACGCGCGCCGCTCGGCCACCGCGATGCCCCTCGACCGCTGGGTCTGCCTCGAGTGGCACTTCAAGGGCGACACCAACGAGCTCCACTTCTGGGTCGACGGCCTCGAGCTGCTCGACACCACGGTGCTCCCGACGCGCGTGCCCACGTGGTTCGCGCCCGATTGGGTGCGCGTCAACGTCGGGCTCCAGCTCTACCGCCCCGACCCCGAACCCGACTTCGACCTCTGGATCGACGAGATCGCCATCCACCCGACCCGCGTCGGGTGCCGCCGCTGACGCTCAGGAGGTCAGCGCCGCACCGCGAAGCCCACGGTGGCCGCCATGTACTCGTCAACCGCGCCGCCCACCACGTAGGCGTCGCCGGGCTCTGGGTGCATCGACGAGAAGTACCGCCGGTACTCGACCCCCGCGCGCACCTCGACCTCGCCGATGTCGACCGCCACGCCCGCCGCGGCCTCCACCGCGCTCACCGTCTGCCGCGGGAAATACCGCGCCGGCGCCGCGCCCGTGTCGAGCACGGCGAGCCACGCCGCGCGCCCCGTGAGCGCCACCCGGCGGCCGAGCCCGAAGCGCCCGCTCAGCCCGAGCCGCAGGCTCTGCGCGCCGACGTTGGGCACGCCCGCGTCGAGGGTCGGCGTGCTGCGCCCGAGCGTGAAGCGCTGCGCGACGTAGCCAACGTCGAGGCCCACGTCCGGCAGCGGCGACGGCAGCCGCACGCGCAGCCCCGCGGCGTAGCCCCACGCGCGCACCGGCACCGGCGCCCCGTCCGCGTCGCGCGAGGCGGGCGCGAGCAACCCGTCGACGGCGAAGGTCACGCCCACCATCGACGCGAAGCGCCCGCCGCCGAGGGCGCCCGGGTAGAGCGCCGCGCGGCCGTACACGCCCGGCGCCGCCGCGAGGTCGTACGTGTTCAGCCGGCCGAAGAGGTCGTCCTGGTAGCGGAGGTGACGGCCCGACGCCTGGAGCCCCAGCTCGACGTCCATCCACGGGCGCCCCTGCGCGGCGGCCGACGCGCCCGCGAGCCACGCCGCCAGCGTCCACGCGCCCCGCCTCACGGCGCCGCGAGCCCCGCCACCCACACGCGCATGCAGCTGATCTCCGCCGCGCTGAGGGCCGTCTGGCCGAGCGGCATGCGGCTGCCGCAGCCCGGCGAGGCGCCCAGCTTCACCAACATCAGGCTCGCCTGGGGCCGCGCGCGATCGATGAGCAGCACCCCGCGGCAGTTGGTTGTCGCGCGCACGCCGACGAGGCGACGCGCGAGGTCTGGCGAGGCGAGGTCCAGGCCCGCCGCGGGCTCGGCCGCGCCGTGGCAGTAGACCGTCGCGCAGGTGCGCGGGAGCAGCGTGCCCTCGACGTACGCCGCGCACGGGCTCGCCGCGTCGACGCCCGTGGTCGCCGCGTCCGTCACCGCCGCCGCTGGGACGTCGTCCTCCACCGCGGGTACCGGCACGTCGACGGCCTCGCCCGCGTCGACGACCAGCGGGGCGTCGGCGAAGAAGCGCGCCGGGTCGTCGATGGTCCCGGGGCAGGCCGTGAGCAGCGCCGCGAGCGTCACGAGGCGGAGCCTCACGCCATGCTCACCGCGCCGAGGTTCTCGAGCACCCGCGTGCCCTCGAGCCCGAACGACGTGGCCGACGAGCCGAGCGCGCGCAGCAGGGCGAGGTAGAGGTTCGCGATGGGGCGCTCTTCGGCGTAGACGACGTGGCGGCCCGGGTCGAGCGCGCCGCCGCAGCGGCCCGCGAGCAGCACCGGCAGCCCGGAGTGGGTGTGCGAGTTGCCGTCGGCGATCTCGCTGGAGAAGAGCGCCGCGGTGTTGTCGAGGAGGGAGGTCCCGTCGGGCTCGCGCATGGCGTCGAGCTGGGTCAGGAGGTTGGCGAACTGGCGCACCTCCCAGGTGCCGATGGTCTGCAGCTTGGCCAGCTTGTCGGGGGCGGACATGTGGTGGCTGAGCTCGTGGTGCGCGCCCGGCGCCCCGATGAACGAGTAGTCGCGGCTGCTGCCCGCGTTGCCCAGCATGAAGGTGACCACCCGCGTGGCGTCGCAGCGCAGGGCCATGGCGGTGAGCTGGTTCATCACCCCGACGTGATCGGTGAAGGCGAGGCCGTCGACGGGCCGCGGCGGGGCCGTGCAGCTCGCCGAGACCCCCGACGCGAGGATGCGGCGCTCGAGCTCGCGCACCGCCGTGAGGTACTGATCGAGCTTGTGCCGATCGGTGGCCCCGAGGGCCGACTGCAGCCGCGTGGCGTCGTCGCGCACGTAGTCGAGCACGCTGGCCTGGTAGACCTGACGGCGCGCGCGGAGGGACTCCGACTCGCCGCCCGCGAAGAGCCGGTCGAAGACCACCGCGGGGTTGGTGAGCTTCGGCACCGGCGTCGTGGCGTCGGCCCAGGAGATGTTGCGCGCGTAGGCGCACGAGTAGCCCGAGTCGCAGCCCCCGGTGGCGGCGCCGCCGTCGACGCCGAGCTGCAGCGACGGGAGGCGCGTCGACGACCCGACCGCGGCGGCGGCCACCTGGTCGAAGGAGACGCCGTTGCGCACGCCGGCCCCCTCGGTCTTCACGATGCGCGCGTTGGTGAGGTACGACCCGGTGCCGCGCGCGTGGTCGCCGGCGCCGTCGCTCACGCCGAGGTAGCTGGCCTGCGCGGGGCGGTTGGCGAGCCCGGAGAGCACCAGCACCTCCGAGCGCAGCGCGGCGAGCGGCGCGAGCATCGGCGGCAGCGCGTACGCGGCGCCCGCCGTCGCGGGGCGAAACGCGTTGGGGGTCGAGCCGTTGATGCCGCACGGCACGTACCAGACGACGAGGCGTCGCGGCAGCTCGGGCACGCCCGCCGTCGCGCTGCGCCGCGGCCACAGGCTCTCCAACAGCGGAATCGACAGGGCGACGCCCGCGCCGCCGAGCAGCGCGCGCCGGGTGATTCGGGTGGTCACGGCGATCCTCCCGCGGGCTCGCCGCGGCGGTGGGTGAACGTGTAGCTCGTGGCGATGCGGGCGACGAGGTCGCGCAGGCGCATGCCGGCGGCGCCCCAGTCGCGGGCGAGCGCGTCGAGGCCCGCGTCGTCGGCGGGCTCGGGGCCGCGGCCGAGCGCGTAGGTGAACCACTGGCGCGCCACGCAGCGGGGGTAGCGCGGGTCGCGGGCGAGCAGCGCGGCGAGGTTGGCGGCGCCGTCGAAGGTGGCTTCGGTGCCCGGGAGCGTGCCGGTGGCGTCGATGGCGAAGCCGTTGTCGAGGGCGCGCCACGCGCCGACGGCGTCGAAGTGCTCGAAGGCGAACCCGATCGGATCCATGAGCGAGTGGCACGAGGCGCAGCGCGCGTCGGCGCGATGCTGCTCGAACCGGCGCCGCAGCGACCCGGTCGGAACCGCCTCGCTGCCGAGGCCCATCACGTCGGGCGGCGGCGGCGGCGGGGGCTCGCAGAGCAGCTGGTCGAGCACCCACTGCCCGCGGCGTACGGGCGAGGTGCGATCGGGGTGGCTGGTGACCGTGAGCACCGACCCCTGCGTGAGCAGGCCCGCGCGCTCGCCCGTGAGCGCGACCCGGCGCACGCCCGCGCCCGGCGCGGCGGCGAGGCCGTAGAAGCGCGCGAGCGCGTCGTTGACGAAGCTGAAGGGCGCGGTGAGAAACTGGTCCATCGAGAGGTCTTCGCGCAGGAAGGCGTCGAAGTAGGCCTCGGTCTCGGCCCTGAACGCGGCGCGCAGCGCGGGGGTGTACGCCGCGAAGCGCGTCGGGTCGGCGTCGTGGTCGGCGAGCGAGCGGGTGTAGAGCCACTGCCCGGCGAAGTTGTCGGTGAGGGCGCGCGATTTCGGGTCGGCCAGCATGCGCTCGACCTGCGCGCGCAGCGTCGCGGGCTCGTGGAGGGCGCCGCGGTCGGCGAGCGCCGCGAGCGCGTCGTCGGGCATCGAGCTCCAGAGGAAGTACGACAGCCGCGCGGCGAGCTCGTGGTCGGTGAGCGTGTGGGGGGTGAGCGATGTCGGCGCGGCGTCGAGCTCGACGCGGAAGAGGAAGTGCGGCGACAGCAGCACGGCCTGCAGCGCGAGGCGGAGGCCCTCCTCGAAGCCCTCGCCCTGCGCGTGGGCGACGTCGACGAGCGCGGCGAGCCGGACGACCTCGTCGTCGGCGAGCGGCCGCCGCCACGCGCGCCGCCCGAAGGCCCGGATGACCGCGCGCGCGCACGCCGCCTCGCCCGCGGGGGCGCCGGGGTCGCAGGTGAGGATGCGGTCGCGCGCCACGTTGGGCGGGCCGACGAGCCCGATGGGCCCGTCGATGCGCACCCAGTCGACGTACAGGTTGCGGTCCTGCCTCGTGGGGCCGTCGTAGAAGTCGTTGGTGAAGCGGGCGGCGATGACCACCGGGGCGGCGGCGAGGGTGACGTCGGCGCCAAACTCGCCGGGCGCGGCCGCGACGTTGGGCACGGTGAAGCTCGCGGCCAGGGCGCCGTCGACGAGCAGGCTCATGCGGGCGTCGTCGGGCCCGCCGCGGCCCTGCCAAGCGCGCACGGTGATGTGATAGCGGCCCGCGCGCATTGGCGTGAAGGGCGCGCGGAGGTCGCCGTTCGACCAGAGGGTCCACGCCGTGGCCGAGGCCGCGCCGACGGTGGCGGTGAGGGTCTCGGCCTCGAGCTGCACGCGCGCGGGCGGAATCACCGGGCTGCGCAGCGCCTCTGCGACGAGGGTCTCGGCCGCGCCCTGGTAGAGCTCGAGCTGCACGGGCGACAGGGTGAGGAGGTCGGCGATGTTGTCGAAGCCGTACCCGCGGTCGTCGGCGGGGAAGTCGTCGGCGGGCGTGCGCGTCGTGCCGAGCAGGTCGCGCACGGTGTTGTTGTACTCGGCGCGGTTGAGGCGGTGCAGCGTGACGCGGCCCGGGTCGGGCGGCCCCGCGGGCGTCACCGGAACATCCTCATGGCCCGCGAAGGGCACGTCGTCGACCGCGGGCACCGACGCGTCGTCGGCGACGACCAGCGAGCCCTCGGCCATGGGCACGTCGGCGGGCGTCGGGCGAATCAGCGCGGGCCCCACGGCGCCAGCATCGGCGGCGCGGGCGCCCACCGGCGGCGACACCTCGCCCACGCAACCGAGGGCGATCACCGCGAGTCCGAGCGCGCTCCGGCGCCATCGACGAACCATGCAACGACCTTCACAAGCTCCGCGCCCGGCTGTCAACGAACATCCCAGTGACGCCGGCGATGCCTACATCGCCGCAGCCTCTGCGCGGCTCAGCTCCGCCGTCGCGCTGGCTCGTCGCAGAGCTCGACGGGTTCAACCTGCACGCGGGCGTGTGCGTGGCAGCGGACGACCGCGACGCGCTCGAACGGCTCTGCCGCTACATGGCGCGGCCCGCGGTGGCGAGCGGGCGGGTGAGCGTGCTGCCCGATGGCAACGTGGCGTACCGGGAGAAGTCGCCCCGCAGCGCGGGGGCGACGCACCGGGTGATGACGCCGATGGAGTTCATGGCCCGGCTGAGCGCGCTAACACCTCCGCCGCGGACGCCGCTGGTGCGCTACCACGGCGTGCTGGCGCCCACCTCGCCGTGGCGGGTGGCGGTGGTCCCGCTGCCGCCGGGCGCGGCGGAGGTCGGTGGTGGGGCCGAGGCGACAGCCACCGAGCGAGTGGGCGAGGGCGGGACGCGGGAGGCGCCGACGAAGCGGGCGCGCATCGACTGGGCGCGGCTGCTGTGGCGGGTGTGGGGCGTCGACGCGCTGAAGTGCCCAGCGTGCGATGGACGGATGAAGATGATCGCGGCGGTCACCGAGCGCGTGGGCATCGTGCGCATCCTGGAGCACCTGGGGGTCTCGACGGAGGTGCCGCGGGTGAGGCACGTGCGCGACGGGCCTTGACCTCACGACACGCCCTCGGCAAGTTGATTGCCCCGCGGGACGTGCGCGCAGTGACCTGCGTCGACCGTCGCCCGTCACACTGCCGTGACCGCTGCGGGGCGCTACCGCGGCCAGGCTGTGCCCGGGCCGTCAATCGAGGAATGCCATGGACACCGACGCGCTTCTCAACCTCCACCTCAAGAATTTCGGCGCGGGCGACATCGACGCCCTCGTCGCCGAGTATGCCGACGACGCCGTCTTCCTTACGGCCCAGGGCGTGCTGCGCGGGCCGGCGGAGATCCGGCCGCTGATCGCAGCGGTGGTCGGGGAGTTCTCCCTGCCCGGGGTGACCCTCGAACTCCTCAGCCGCCAGGTCGCCGGCGACCACGCCTACCTGTGCTGGCGGGCCGAGACGCCGCGCAACAGCTACGCCCTCGGCTCCGACACCATCACCTTCCGCGACGGTCGGATCGTGATGCAGACCGCGGCGATCGCCGCGACGCCCAAGACCTGACCCCGCGATGTCCCTCGAGGCCGATGCGCGCGTGCGAGCCCTGGAGGCTCGGGTGGCGATGCTGGAGCATCAGCTCGGGCGCCGTCGACCTGGGACCTACGACCGGGACGAGTTTCTCGTGCGGGCCTTCGAGGACGCGCCGATCGGCATGGCCCTCGTGGGCCTCGACGATCGGATCCTCGAGGCCAACGCCTCGCTCTGCGCGATGCTGGGCTACAGCCACGGCGAGCTGCTGCAGAAGACGGTGCCGGAGATCACGCACCCGGAAGACCGGCTCGTGGAGGCGAGGCCGAAGGGCGAGATGAAGGCCGGGGAGGCCCTCTTCTTCGTGGTGGAGAAGCGGTACGTCCGCGCGGACGGCTCCGTGCTCACCGGCCGCCTCTCGGTGACCGCGCTCTACGACGAAAAGCTGCTGCCGGCGTACTTCCTCGGACAACTCGAGGACGTGACCCGCGAGCGCGAGGCGGAGGCGGCGCGGCTCACCCGCGAGGCCCAGTTTCGCACGCTGTTCGACTACGCCCCCGACGCCCTCGTGGTGATCGACGCCAGCGGCAGAGTGCAGAGCATCAACGGCCCGGCCCGAGGCCTCTGGCCCGACTTGAACTCCGGCGACCCGCCGCCCGCGGTGCTCGCGGGGCCCTCGGACGAGTTGTTCAAGGACGGGTCGTTGCCGCCGGCGAGCGACCCCTTCGACCTGCGGATCGTGACGGCCGACGGCACCTTCGAGGGGGAGTGCCGCATCGCGCCGCTGGTGCTGCCCGACGGCCGCGGCCGGCTGGTGGCGATTCGCGACGTGACCGAGCGACGGCGCGCCGAGCGGGCGTTGGAGGCCGCGCTGGCGGACGTCTCCCGCACCCTCGCCGAGCGCGAGGTGCTCCTCAAGGAGGTGCACCACCGCGTGAAGAACAACCTCCAGATCGTGTCGAGCCTGCTCGGGATGCAGGCCGACCGGGCCACCGGACCGACCCACGCCGCGCTCACCGACAGCGTGCGGCGGGTGCGCTCGATGGCGCTGATCCACCAGATGCTCTACGGCGACGGCGACCTCTCGAAGGTGGAGCTCGGGCAGTACGCGAGGATGCTGGTGGGGCAGGTGCGGGGCTCCCTCGGGGCCGCGGCGGAGGTGGAGGTCGAGGCCGATCGGGTCGAGATCTCGGTGGAGAAGGCCATCCCCTGCGGCCTCATCCTGAACGAGCTCGTCACCAACGCGCTGAAGCACGGCGGGTCGGCGGACGGGGTGTGCCGGCTGCGGGTGCGCGTGTGCGGCGCCGCGGCGGCGTTCTCGATGATCGTGTCCGATCAAGGCCCTGGATTGCCCGCCGACTTCGAGAGCCGGCAGCGCAAGTCGCTCGGTCTGCAGGTGATCCGCGCGCTGGTCCGACAGCTCGGCGGCCACCTGAGCTACCGCTCGGAGGGCGGGGCGATCTTCACGCTGGCCGTCGGCGGGCACGAGGCGACCTGAGGTCGGCCGCGGATCGCGGCGGCGGCCCGAGGGCCGCGAAGGGCGCGGCAGGGCATGGGCATCTCGCGCCCCGTCCCCTATGTCGTCGCCGCCGGGCGACGCCCGACACCCATGCGCCGCATCGCCATCCAGTCTCTCCTCCGCGACCGCGGGAAGTTTCTCGCCGCCCTCGCCGGCGTGGCCTTCGCGGCCTCGCTGGTGCTCATTCAGGTGGGGCTCTACGCGGGCTTCCTCTCGATGGCGTCGGGCATCATCCGTCGCACCGGCGGCGACCTCTGGGTGATGCCCCGCGGCATCGAGGTGATCGACAACAGCGAGCCCCTGAGCGGCGCCGCGCGGGCGGTGGCCCTCGCCCATCCCTGCGTCCGGCGCGTGCGCGGGATGATCTACTCGTTCGTACCCGTACGAAAGCCGCGAGGGACGCCCGACGCCGTGACCCTCGTGGGCTACGAGCCCGGAGACGACCCGATCGTGCCGTGGACGCTCGACCAGGGCCTCCCTCACGACCTCCACGGGCACCTCCGCGCCGCGGTCGACCGGGTCGACCTGCGCAAGCTGCAGATCGAGGGCGAGGCCCTCGGGAGCCTCCTCCCGGTGAACGGCCACACCGTGCGGGTGGCGGCCACCACCGAGGGGATGCGCTCCTTCACCCTCGTGCCCTTTCCTCTTCATGGAGATCGAGAACGCCCGGCGTGTGGCCCACCTCAACGTCGACCGGGCGAGCTACTGGATCGTCGACCTCCGCGACCCGCGCTGCGCCGACGACGTGGTCGCCCACATCGAGCGTCACGGCGACCTCCAGGCCATCGCCACCCCGCGCTTCGCCGAGCTCACGGAGAACCACTGGGTGCGGGAGTCGGGAGCGGGATCGGCGCTGGGCTTCACCGCGCTCCTCGGGCTCGTGGTGGGCGTGGTGATCGTCGGCCAGACCCTCTACGCGGTGACCCGCGAGCACCTGAAGGAGCTCGCGACGCTCAAGGCCATCGGCGCGACCGACGGGGAGAAGGTGCTCCAGGATGCGCACGATGCCCACGCGCTCGGTGACCGCCGCGATCATCTTCATCCGTCCATCGCACGCTGGGCACTTCAGCGCGTCGACGCCCCACACCCGCCACAGCAGCCGCGCCCAGTCGATGCGCACCCACTTCGTCGACACCTCCCGCGTCCCGCCCTCGCCCACTCGCCAAGGCGGCGTCCCAAGAGCTTCCGCCAATGCTTGCGGGCAGGCGTGCGACGGATCATGGGTGTTCCGGTAACTGGGGCGGATCCGTGCCGCCGAGGGTGCCGCGTTGGTTCGCCTATCCCCCCGATGAGATCCTCCGCGAGGACGTGAACGAGCTGGTCGCGCGCCGTGACCGGGGTGAGCTGTGCCGCCATGTAGAGCGGGAGGGTACACCGGACCTCACCCGTCGGAGCGGGCGATGGTACCGTGATGGCCATGCACGCGCGCTCGATGAACCCTGGCCTCCCTGCGTCGCGTCGTGACGACCACGACAACATCGTCGTGATGCACGGCGTGACCTGGGCGCAGTACGAGTCCGTGCTGGAGATTCGCGGGGAGCGCAGCACGCCCAGGATCTGTTACCTCGCAGGGGAGCTCGAACTGATGAGTCCGGGGCGCAATCACGAGCGCATCAAGTCGCTGTTCGGCCGGCTGTTGGAGGCGTGGGCCGAAGAGGCCGGGGTCGAGCTGAACGCGTACGGCTCGTGGACCGTGAAGCAGCAGCCCGACGAGCGCGGGGTCGAGCCCGACGAGTGCTACGTCGTGGGCGAGCGCGAGACCACTGCGCCCGACCTCGCCATCGAGGTCGTCTGGACCTCTGGCGGAATCAACAAGATCGACATCTACGCGCCGCTCGGCGTGGGCGAGGTCTGGACCTGGAAGGCGGGGCGCCTCGCGGTGCACGTCCTCCGCGGCCGGGCGTACGTGGCTTCGACCCGCAGCGAGGTGCTGCCGGGGCTCGACCTCGACCTGCTCGTGAGCTTCGTCGAGCGCACCGACCAGACGGCCGCCGTGCGCGAGTACCGACGGGCGGTGCGCGACGGGCGGTGATCCGGATGTAGATCGGACTCACCAGGAGCCACGCAGGCGACGACTCTTCTGACATCGCAGAGCATTCTTGTGCGCTGCCCTGCGTGCCAATAACCCGTGAGACACCCCAGCCGGGGAGTTTACTGAACCAGGGCGGTCAGGAGACGGTCTCATGGACATGGTTACGAAGAAGCCCAACGTCGCTCCGACCGAGGTCACGCCCA
>Ga0247843_1002634_pt1 | contig 31936 bp, 21 predicted proteins | sample LaCruzMarch2017__FD_192420 | JGI IMG/M metagenome (GOLD analysis project Ga0247843, IMG submission 192420) | Freshwater microbial communities from meromictic Lake La Cruz, Castile-La Mancha, Spain - LaCruzMarch2017_8m | ecosystem: Environmental > Aquatic > Freshwater > Lake | place: Spain... | reverse complement strand
CGATTGGAATTTAAATGAACCCGCTTTGTTTCCAATTTTTGAAGCCATGCAAGACTTGGATATGGCTTTGTTTGTACACCCGTGGTGGTGGGGCGCTAAAGTAAAAATGCCTAAATATTGGCTGCCATGGTTGGTAGGTATGCCCGCTGAAACTTCTTTGGCCATTTGTAGTATGATTTTTGGGGGGATTTTTGAGCGACTTCCAAACCTCCGTGTTGCCTTTGCCCATGGTGGTGGTTCATTTCCAGCAACGGTTGGCCGAATTGAACACGGATGGCAAGCTAGACCGGATTTGGTTGCCGTAGATAATATTCACAGTCCTAAAAAATATTTGGGTCAATTTTGGCTCGACAGTTTGGTCCACGACCCTAAAATGCTAAGGTTTATCGTCGATTTAGTGGGTGCCAACAGGGTGTGTTTGGGAACTGATTATCCTTTTCCGCTCGGTGAGGACATTCCAGGAGAACTCATAAAAACAGCTGGATTTGATCAATTCACTCAAGACATTCTACTAGAAAAATCTGCCCTAGAATGGTTAAAGATGGACCGCAAATTGTTTATTTAAATCGATATACTCACATTTTCATCTAATTCTACTTTTTTGTTTAGCCAATTTTCATAACTTTGACTTTATGAAAAATGCCTCTGTTATTGCTCTTTTAGGCTTCGCCTTGCTTTTTAATACTGCCCAATCTCAAACCATTAAACCCATTAATGGTTATTACCCCATTTCAAAATTCACTAAATCAACAACCCAAACTACACATACCAACATGTTGGTGGCTGGACAGGAACAAGAAATGGATATGAATATGAAATTAAATACTGATGTGAGTGTACTATCCCCTGAGACCACCAAACAAGTGATTGACATTAATATTAATTCTATAAGTGGTGACATTAAAATGGGCACAGTTTCTCAACCTATTCCAAATATTTCTGATTCTGGCTCTTCGTTTCAATTGCACGTTAATAAAGATGGATTAATCTCAGAAATGTATGGCAATACTGACTTGGTGAAGCAAATGCAACAAAGTGGCATGAATGGATATGCTATAAATAAACCATATTCACAGTTCTTGCAAGTAAAATCCGAAATGAAAGTAGGCGACTCTTGGACGGACAGTAGTTTTGCAGACAATCTTATGACCAGTCATTATAAATTTCTGTCTTGTGAGAACAAAATTGCATTATTGGCTGTAATCAGTGATATCAAATTTATTGCCGATATTGATCAAGGTGGAACAACGATACATCAAAATCTAGTTGGTACTATGACCGGAACCGTTCGTGTAAACACTGAAAACAATTTAACCATTGAGACTTTAATAGACATGAAACTAGAAGGTGCGATGGAAGTTAACGGAATGTCAATTCCGCTTACACTTAAAGGCAGTGTTCAAGAAAAAGTCAATAATTAATACATAAACAAACCAAATTCATGAAAAAAATTCTTCTTTCTTTAAGTGTAATGCTTCTTGCAGACTTCCTCTCTGCGCAAGTTATCCCTGCCATGCCATTTGGATACCCAACGGGCACCTTTAAGCGTGAGCAACGTATAAAAACAACCTTCAAAACCCCAGACTCTAAGCCAAATGACCTTTCGGCAAATATGAGAACAGTTGGAAAGGCTTATGTTAGCAATCCGGCAAAAAATAAAACCCCTCAATCTACCGTAGAATTCACATATACCGAAGTTTCTGGAATGAGAAAAGAAGATGACAGACTTATAGATCTTGGAAACCCAGTTGAGGACAAACACAATTATGCTTACAAGTTGATTTTTAATAAAAAAGGCGAATTATCTGAATTTGAAGGCCGCGATGTATATCTAAGTGCCGTAAAAAACGACAACATACACCATATTGCAAAAGGCACTCATTTTACCTACTTTTTGCATACTGCCAAAGCACACAAGCTTGGAGAAAGTTGGACTGACAGTATTTTTTCATTTCCACTTTTACAAAAATTCAATACCACTTTTACCTTTGAAAAAATGGATAAAACCACAGAAGGAAAAAGTGTAGCCTATGTTAAACTTTCTGGCAAAATAAAATCAAACCACAAAGGCATGATTTTAGACTTGGAAAAACAAATCGACATGGAAGGAAATATAGATGGATTTTTGCATGTAGATATTAAAACAAACCGCATTATTCGTTTCAAGGCTGAAATTGTTATGGAGGGTAAAATTGAAAATAATGAGGGCAAAATGCAATCTTACGAAGCCCTCATGAAAATCCATGAATGGGCCATGGATCCCATTGGTTTATAAATCTACCTTTAATACTTTCGATATTTGATCTGGGGTAAACCCCTTACCCAATAAATAGCGGTAAATTTTGTTGCGATTTTCAAATGAAATTTTATCAATGCTTTCCAATAATTCTTCAAAAGTTTCTAAATCTGGAGTCAATTGTTTTAGTTTCTTTTGCATTTGTTTCTGAATAACATCTTGCCATTGATCCTCAACATTTTTTAATGCCTTTTCAATCAAAGCTGCAGTAATACCTGCTTGTTTTAATCCCATCGCTATTTTTTGTCTGCCCCAACCTTTCTGACGCAATTTGCTGCGAACATAAATCTCCACAAAACGGGCTTCGTTCAAAAAATTTCGTTCTATGAGCTCAACCAATAATTCATTGGACTCCACGAACGTTATACCCAATTCTCTGCATTTGTTCAAAACCTGCAAATGGCTACGCTCTTGATAGGCACAGTATCGTTCCAATTTTGATAATAATTGCTTTTTTCTGCTGTTAGACATGGATAATTTGCAAAAATAACTTGAGAATCCTTTTACGATTACTGCAAATTAAATCATTTTCAAGATGCATTTATGACAATCTTGCGCTCCTAATGCTAAGTAACTGACATAATTTCACGAAATTTAACTTGGAACAGGGTTTGTATCTTTAGTTTATTATGAAAACAGGACAGATTTCGGTTCAATCGGAAAATATATTTCCCATCATTAAAAAGTTCTTGTATACAGATCAAGAGATTTTTATTCGCGAACTTGTAAGTAATGCGGTCGATGCATCAAAAAAAATCCAAACATTGTCTCGAATTGGAGAATTTGATGGTGAATTAGGCGATTTAACCGTTAAAGTTTCCATAGATGAAACGGCTAAAACAATTACTATTTCTGATTCAGGTGTAGGTATGACTGAAGAAGAAGTTGAAAAATACATTACCCAACTTGCATTTTCTGGAGCCACTGAATTCATTGAACAATGGAAAGACAAAGACCCTGCACAAATGATTGGGCATTTTGGTTTAGGTTTCTATTCTGCTTTTATGGTAGCCAAAAAAGTTACTTTAATCAGTAAATCTTACAAAAAAGAGACCACAGCAGTGGAATGGAATTGCGATGGTTCCACCTCCTTTACATTGGCAAAAGGCAAACGCAAAAACCATGGAACAGATGTGATATTGCATTTAACCGATGAGGACGCTGAAACCTATGTATCAGACTATAAAGTCAAAGAATTATTGCGTAAGTACTGTAGGTTCTTGCCCATTCCAATTGAATTTAAAGACGAAAAAATAAATAATACGGAACCCATTTGGACTAAAAAACCAAGTGAGTTGGAACCAGAAAACTACAAAGCTTTTTTCGAAGAATTATACCCGTTCCAAGATGCTCCTTTGTTTCACATACATATAAATACCGATTATCCTTTTAATTTAACAGGAGTTCTATTTTTCCCAAAAATAAACCATGCCATCGATAATCGAAAAGACCGTGTTCAACTTTATAGCAACCAGGTTTTTGTTACTGAAGATGTAAAAGACGTATTGCCAGAGTTTTTAGTCTTATTGCAAGGGGTGGTGGATTCTCCAGACATTCCATTGAATGTAAGCAGAAGCGCTTTGCAAAGTGATGGAAATGTAAAAAAAATTACGGCACACATTTCTAAAAAAGTAAGCGATAAACTACAAGAACTCTTTAATGCAGACCGTGAAGATTTTAACAGTAAATGGGAATATCTTGATCTTATTGTGAAATACGGGATGTTAACAGATGAAAAATTCGCAGACAGAATGAAAGATTTTTGTTTGGTTAAATCTCTGGAAAATAATCACTATACAATACAAGAATGGATAGATAAAGTCAAACTAAATCAAACTGATAAAAATGGTGAAACTGTAGTATTGTATACAACCGACAAAAACAGCCAACACATGAGTATCAAAAATGTGAAAGACATGGGTTATGAAACCATTGTTCTTGATGGCTCATTAGACGTACACTTTACGGGATTTGCAGAATCTAAATTTGAAAAAGTGAAGTTCAAATGTGTAGACAGCGCGCCAGTAAATCAATTGATAGAAAAGGAAGAGAACATTGAATCGGTGCTTAGCGAAGACCAAAAAACAGAGTTAGAATCCACACTAAAATTGATTGTCAATGAAATGGCTTTTGATGTAAAAATTGAATCTTTGCCCCCACAACAAGAATTTATAAGCATTCATAAAAATGAATGGGAACGTAGAATGGAAGAATATGCCAAAATGGGCCAATCAATGCCATTTGGCGATTTGGGACTTAAAAAACAAACCCTCATTGTAAATTCAAATAATCCGCTTGCCCTAAATATTCTAAACGCAGATGAAAGCACAAAAAATTCAAAGTTGCAATATTCAATTGACCTTGCATTACTCGAAAAAAATCAACTTACTGGTGAATCCTTAGAACGATTCATACAAAAAGCAAAAACATTTTTACTAAATTAAACAAAACGGGCAGGTTTAAAAACCTGCCCGTTTTGTTTTTATTCCAATTACGCCAGTGTAATTACAGTAATTTCAGGAAATATTCCCATCCTACCTGGATAACCCAAATATCCAAATCCTCTATTTACATAGAGGTGTTGCTTGCCTTCGGAATAAAGATCTATCCATTCTTTATATAAATACTTCACTGGACTCCAACGGTAAAATTTAGAATCAATTCCAAATTGCATTCCATGAGTATGGCCGCTAAACGTAATATTGATGTCTTGTTTCTTGCCAAGTACTTGTTCTCTCCAATGACTTGGGTCGTGACTTAATAAAAGTTTTAGCGAAACACCATCTGTTCCAGCATGTGCTTTTTCCAAATCCCCATACTTTGGGAACCGTCCTTTAGCACTCCAATTCTGGACGCCAATTACCGCAAGTTTTTCGCCATTGAATTCTAGAATTCTGTTTTCGTCTAATAGTAAATCCCAGCCCATTTGTTTATGGTGACTGTACATTTGCTTCATGTTGTCTAATTTGGCCGATTCAGACTCCCACATTACATAATCACCATAATCGTGGTTGCCAAGTATTGAATATACACCCAACGGTGCTTTTATCCTTCCAAAGACATCCAACCAAGGTTCTGCTTCTTTAGAAGTATCATTCACTAAATCTCCTGTGAAGAAAACCAAATCGGCCTTCTCTTTTAAAATGAGTTCAACACCGCGTTCAACGGCTTCCTTACTCCAAAAACTCCCAGTATGTATATCCGAAATTTGAACAATTTTAAGGCCTTTCAATCCTTCTGGTAAATTATCAATAACAACCTTTTTTCTTCTAACAATATAATTATGAGCGCCTTTTACAACACCCCAAATAGCATTTGATAAAAAGAAACCACCGATTGCCAATCCCAAGTAATTCAAAAATTTAGAACGCGTTATTCCTCCATTTCCAAAGGTTTCTACTCCTACATTCTTGTTAAATATATCTTTACCAATCCATTGAAAAAATCGAATAATATCATCTATAAACAGAAATAAACACCATAATATTTTAACAATGAAAATACTAAAAAACAATGTGGCAAAAAACCTCATTGCTGTTGGACTCATAAATCCAACCAAAGACCTAGATAAAATCATAAATAAAACCAAGAAGATGGTATATCCCCAATAGGTCCAAGTGACAATTTTCTTAGTGGAATCACTTGAATTTCGAACAATTAATCTTACACCCTGCCAAGTGTAAAGGTCTATAAGAATAAAAAGAATAAAAAAGAAGGCAAATCCTATGATTTTACTTTTAAACATAAAGGTACAAATTTAACCGATTTACCTATTTTCTTGTTTAACTATCGTCTGAATAGATCAATTTTCGGATTAGTAAACAAACATTTAAATGGAAAAGGAATAAATTATCCAATACATTCTATATTACATAATTCAAAATCAATATTAACATTGTCAAATTCATGAAACTTTACGTTAAAAACCAATTCATATTTTAAATTTTTAATTAACTTTGAAGGCGTTCTATAGCAAATCCATTGAGAACCTTCAGAATCCTTATTTTAACTTTTTTATTGGGTTTTATAACTAAACCTTCTTTTGGCCAACAATTAATCTTGGGAGCTGGTATTACCCCGTTATCACCATATTACGATTACTCATCTTTGCGTTTAAAAGCCTCCGTAACCAATCTGGTAAATCGTTTTGGTGTATATGGCATGTGGGAAATAAATCCTTATGACAATTATGGTAGAGATGCTTTGGGAATTAATTACCAATTAAGCTGTCTTTTTAGAGTTTGGGCAGGAGTTGGTATTTTTGAGAAAGGACTTCTTAAACCCCAAAATGAAGTTAATCCGCTTAATGGTCTCCGAAAAGAAATGGGAATTGGATATAATTCTCGCTATAACCTATTTCATTGGGAACTTGGATATTCCTTTACTTTAGGACCTACAATTCAATTCTATTACGAAATACCATTAGATAGAACCGATAGAAATAATGACGGCAAGTTCACAAATGCCGATAGAAGTATTCCCTGTGCCCTAGAATGGGAAAAAAGCGATTCGGCCATTGAAATCGTTTACGATACCATTTATATTGACCACAAGCCCAATAGACCCATTTGTACTAACCCCATTACAATTGACTCTTTTACTATGTACAACGCCACTAGTTATGTATTTGACCTAGAAGCTGTTTACAATAAAAATCAAGTTATATTAAACGATGATATCCGAAATGTTATTACAAAAGACCTCGTTTCAATATTAAAAGAACGACCAGATTTAACCGTTGAAATTGGTGCTCATACCATCTGCGATGGCAAATTTGCTTATAATTCCCAATTGTCCCAACGTAGAGCGGACTCAATAAAAAACTATTTGGTTCAATTTCATAGAATAAATCCATCAAAAATAATTACTAAAGGATACGGAGAAGCAAAACCTGTGAACAATTGCACTTGTGAAGGATCCGATGTCCGCGGATATACCCCATACATTGATAGCGTTACCCGCAAACAAATTGCAATTAAAAATGAATTAGGACAAACTACCGCTTACAATTATTCAAAATACGAGAAGAATGAAATTCAGTTTATAAACAACAAGGCTTACGTTAAATGTGATGAATATCAAAAAGCCCAAAATGAACGAATTACTTTAAGATTCAAACGAAATATTGAAAATTTTGCCAAAATAGTTGACACCTGTTATAAATTTATTGACCCATTAGCCGAAACAGTTATTAAGCCAAAATATTGTCGAAACAACTTCGATAATGGATCCATTTCATTCAATAGACTCAATGTTAAAAATGCCACTTTTAACATTTTTGATATTCCAGTTAAATTTGATCGCAATAAATCAAGCCTCGATGAAAATGGACGCAAAACACTCGACACTCTAGCCAATAGAATTCTAAAAGCAAATCCAGCATTAATATTTGAAATTGGGTCTCACTCAGATTGCCGACAAACCGAAGAAAATAACCTTACAATAACCAATGATAGAGCGGAATCAATACGTAATTATCTCATAAACAAACACAATATCGATTCCAATAGAATTGCCTACAAAGGATATGGTGAAAGCAAATTGTTAAATGATTGTTCCTGCGAAGGCACCAATTTCTCTAAACTAACACCCTACATTCAAGGTTATACTAAAAAATTAGACTTGGCAGTTGATGCAAAAGGAAGATTCAAAAATTACGATTACAGCGAATACGAATCACAAGAAATAAAAATAATTGAAGGAAATCCCTTTGTCTTTTGTAACGAGAAACAACACGATCAAAATGACCGCATTACCATGCGATTCGACACAGACTTTAAAAATATTTGTATAGAAAAAGCAAATATTCCAGTTGTAAAAGAAAAACTTATTCCTCCTCCAATTGTGGTTTTGCCTAAACAAAATAAAGCCAAACGATACCTATCTATAGACGACTTTACTCTTGAAAACGCATATACAGAAATATTTACCCTGCCAATTTTTTATGATTTAGATAAAGCCATTATTCGTCCGGATGCCCAAAGAATTTTGGATACGTTTGCTGCAAAAATCATGGACAAATATCCCTTTCTAATTGCTGAATTGGGTTCGCATACAGATTGTCGGATGCCTTATAAATACAACGAAAGACTTGCTCAGCGAAGAGCAGATAGTGCTGTTAAATATTTAAATGTACGTCGAAATATTGGTCCAGACCGAATCGCAGCAAAAGGCTATGGAGAAACCGAATTGATTAATGAATGTCATTGCGAAGACAAATTAGCAGTTGAGTATACCCCATATTATGCAGATTACACAAAGAAAATGCTCGTTAATCTAGATGATGATGGAAACGTTTTAGGGACAATTTATCAAGATTATACTGAAGATGAAATTGAATATTTTGGTGAAACACAATTCGTAAAATGTGAAGAATACCAACATCGCCAAAATAGAAGAACGACCGTCCGTTTTACTAAAAACCCAGAAGAGTTTGGTATCAAAATCAATCTAGACAAAGACATCAACAATACAAACGTAGGTAGATCACAATTCTATGAACGCCTTAAAAAAGGTGGAGTGGGACATACAAGAGAAGTAGTTGATGAATTTAAAATAGACTTTAAAAGCATAGATGAGTTTAAAATAGAAGAAGCCGTGCAAAAAGCCTACGCATTGCCTATTTTTTACGATTTAGACAAAGCAATAATCCGTCCTGATGCGCAAGCAACTCTTGATAGTTTTGCCCAGAACATATTATTCAAATATCCAAAACTTATTGTAGAATTAGGCTCGCATACTGATTGCAGAATGCCATATGACTACAACGAAAATCTCTCCAAAAGACGCGCAGATAGTGCAGTAGATTATCTAATAAAAAGATGGAATATTAGTCCAAAAAGAATTATTGCGGTTGGTTATGGTGAACACCAATTAATTAATGATTGCTCTTGTGAAGGCTCTGCAGCCGCTGGTTTTACTCCTTTTATTAAGGGTGTTACCAGAAAAATGAATGTTGAATTAGATGATGAGGGGAACGTTTCAAGTACAGTCTATCTTGAATACCAACCTTCTGAAATCACAATGATTTCCGGTAAACCACATGTTAAATGTGAAGAATACCAACACAGACAAAATAGAAGAACAACTGTCCGTTTTGCCAATGATCCAAGAGATTTTGGCATTGAAATTGACGTAGATGTTGATCCAAACAACAAGAATAAAAAATAATCCTATCTTTTGGTAGCGTAAATCCTTGTAACGGTCTTTCCTGTTTTATCGATTACCCAATTATCAAACAATAATTCCATTTCGCTGTAATTGGCGTCTATTTTTTGAATTTCAGCTGTGTCCTTATAATTAAGGTGAACGAATACAACTTGCTCATCAAAATAACTCCGTTTAACTATGAGCTCATTTTTTGTTTTACTTTCAACTTGACAATCACCGTAAACCAATGCAATATTTTCACTTCTTAATTTTAACAGTTTTTGAAATTGTTTGAAATGGAATAATTGCTCTTCCGTCAATTTCTCTTTGTCAAACACCATCATCCTTCTTGAATCAGGATCCCCTGCACCTGGTAACCCTATTTCATCTCCGTAATAAACCACTGGAACACCCGGTATAACTATCATTAGCGACAACAAATTCTGCAATTTTAAATATCCACTATTCTCCAAAATTTGAATATCTCTATCCCAACCTGCTTGTTTATAGTTTTCACCCGCTTTTAAACTGCCGTCAGCCAAAGAAATAAACCTAGGCCTATCTTGATTACCCGTAATATTTCCCATAAAATGATGTGAACCATACCAGCGTTTACTTTCATTTAGAATCATTGCCATTTCTAAACCATTTCCATCCGCAGATCTAAATAAATTCACCGCTCCATCGTACACATTAAAATCAAACTGGGCATCCAATAAACCATTCCCTAAATATGAACCTATTAATTCTGCACTACCATACGTTTCCCCAATTTGAAAAATTGTTCTACCACTATCACTCAACATTTCCCTCTTCAACTTAAATGTCAGTGATCTCCAAAATTCATTGGGAATATGTTTGGTAGCATCATGACGAAATCCATCAATTTGGTACGTTTTAAACCACCAAAGTGCTGTGTCAGTCATCGCATTAACTACTTCTGGTTTAAAAAAATTAAAGGTGGGCATGAAATCATCAAACCATGTAGTTAGTCGATAATCATCCCATCTCTCCGTGTTTTTACTTCCATCTGCCAAATACAATGAAGTAAACCACTCCGGATTACTTTTATATAATGAGTGACTTTCATGAACGTGATGGGCCACGTAGTCCACCAATATTTTCATTTCTTTACTGTGAATGTTATGAATAAATGACTCAAAACTCTTTTTGCTTCCAAAACGTGGATCGATAGTTCTCAATGATATGGGCCAATATCCATGGTACCCACTAAATTTTGTTCTTGGATTTAACCATTGCCCATAAGGTGCGCTTGGATTTAATACAACTGGTGAAATCCAAATTGTATTTACAGACAATTTTTTAAAATAACCGGCATTCAATTTATCATTAATTCCCTCCAAATCACCTCCGTAAAAATCTACCTTTTTCAATACAGAATCGGTATTTGAAGTCCTATTGTTGTCAGGATTACCATCATAAAAACGATCTATCATGGGATTGTAAATAATCATCTTTCTGTTGTCATTCACCTCCTTTAACTCTTCTTTTTTTAAAATTTTCCCAAATTTCAAAGGCACCAAAATATCATCACTAATGCCATTTTTTGAATAAATCCAAACTCTAACATAACCCAAATTGTCCTTTATTGAATGTTTCGGACAATTAATAATCAATTTTAGAAAATTAGACTTCACCTTGTAAGGATAACATGTGAATGGTACTATTTCATTGTTATACAATGCAATAACCCGAGTATCTTTTCCATATTCCGCATTCAATATAATCGTACTGTCTGTATAACCCCATGTATTTAAAGTCAGTTTTATCTCTTTAGAATAAATTATGGAGTTAAAGCCACCCATACCATTGCTTATTGAGTCTTTATTGTTTGGATCTCTAATTTCCGCTTTATCATTAATTACATATACATATTGGTGGGTCCCATCTTCTATATATGCCTCACCTACCCAATTCCCTTTTACAAATTTTAGAGCCAATGAAGAGGCATTCCAATTGTTAAATGTTCCTTTGATTTTAACTGATTTTAAAGACTGTTTTGAATCAGCAAACGTAAAAATCCTTTTTCGTTTTGTGGATTTTTTTAGGGGGATGTTCAGCGTTTTCCCATTTTTCAAATGAATATTTAACAACCCCATTCGTGTGGCATCCTCAGTATGGTATACAATGCATGAATCCATGCCTTTTTTCCATTCAACACGGAAAAGTTTTGAAGATTTTTTATACTTAAATTCACTACCATCCAAAACTTCAATTTTGGCAACTTTATTCACTTCCAAGATATAGTCTTTTAAATAAATGACTGTTCCTTTATGTTGCAATTGAATTAATTGAAATGGTTTTACTTCAAGCGCCCTAGAATATGCAACTCCAATATAACCATATAACAAAAGGAAAAAGAGTTTATAGAAAAATGACTGTTTCATAATAAGCGTAAAAATAACACTTATCACCTAAATCCGGAATATGCATTAGAAAATCTATTACGCCTTGAAATCCCAATTGAAATCAGGCACTTCATTGACTCTATTTCGGTCACCATAAAGTTGAGTTATACTTCTCTCTTCAAAGTGCTTATTTCTTTAGGCCTTGAGACCTCATGACAAAGTACTTATTCATAATCCGATTAAAAACAAAAAAGAGCCTTTCGGCTCCAAAAACTAAATTAATAACTTAAAGTTATTATGGAATATATACCCAATTTCTTTTCAAATCGTGAAATTGGTCGCTTTGAAGTACTACACAAACAACCTTCTGATTTGTGGGTTTATAGGTCCCAATTAAACCATTAAACAACAATTTCCCGTCAGAAGAAAATACTGTCGCTTCTTGCATTTCCAAAAAAACTCCATTTAATATCCAATGTTCACCGTTCCAACTTATACCTGTAGACGACAATTCTAAATTGACATCTATACTGTTTGTTTGATTGTTGTTTCTGGTAAAATCAAATCGTGTATAGACGGGATAATGATCACTAGTGGAAGAACCATAACTTGTAACCCAATTATCTGCATAAATTGCCATCGTTGAATCAACAACACAATTATTCTTGGCATTTGCACTGCATGCAATGTGATCTATCATTTCAGAATAACTAACCGTAGATTTTTTGCCAGCCAAGCTCAATTTGTATGTTGGCACAAAAGCATTTGCAGTATCTTCAATCCAACTTTCAAATGGCGATTTGTAACCGGTTACAATGCTCTTGTCAAAATCATCATTCCAATCACCAATAACAAAGCCTGGCCATTTTTTACATGTGTTTAATACATGTGATTTTAGCAATACCGATGCACTATTTCTTCGATTATATGATTCAATTTTAGCAGATGTACTACCTGTATTTGCTTTTAAGTGAATAACCCAGAAATAGATGGTATCTATCTTTAAGGATTTATCAATAACTTCAAGACACACTTCCAATGGCAAACGCCCACTTGCAAATTCGTACTCATAGTTGCTCAATACATGCTTTTGATACACTAATTTAAACTGGCTTTTTTTAAACAAAAGTGCTGTTTTTTGTGGTTGATCCCAAGTGCTTATTACCCCGTGATAATTTGGCAAATTATTCTTCAACAATTGCCAATAATTAGAATTGCTAACTTCACACAATCCCATAATATCTACATCCAAACCATTAATGATTTTTGTTACATTATTCAATTGTGTCACATCATTGGATGGGCCATTGCTTGCATCTCCAAACCACTCTATGTTCCATGAGACCAAATCTAACCTATTTTGGCCATTTAAATTTGGTATTTGAGCATCTAAGAAATTAGAAAATACCAGAAAACCCAAGTTTAAAAATAAATATTTCAATGATCTAACCCTTCCATCCGCTTATCAAAACCCCAATTCAACTTATTTCTTAAAGTATCCATGAAATTAACATCGTTCAACTGCATTAAATTCAAACAAAAATTCGCTTTTTTTACAGCCATCGAAACTTGATTGGTAATACTGTGACTTCGCGCATCCAAACTCGCTAAATAACTACTTGCCCGACCTCTAATTTCAAATGAAATTACCACATCGTCACTTAACACTACAGGCCTCACATTTAGATTATGTGGCGCTATTGGAGTTATGACAAAACTATCACTTTTTGGGAAAATTATTGGTCCACCACAACTCAATGAATACCCAGTTGAACCTGTAGGCGTAGAAACTATCAATCCATCACTCCAGTAACTATTTAAAAATTCACCATTTAAATAAGCATGTACAACAATCATACTTGAAGTTTCTTTTTTATGAATCACGAAATCATTAAGTCCAAAATTATAATCAAAAATCTCTTCGCTCGATTCCAAATGCAACAAAGATCTTGGCTCAATTTTGTATAACCCTAATTCTACTTGTTCAACTGCAAATTGTATTTTTTCCGCCGAAACACTGGCCAAAAAGCCCAATCTTCCCGTATTAATTGCCAAAACTGGAATTTCACTGTCCCTAACCAAATGCAATGAATCCAAAATAGTACCATCTCCGCCAACACTAAATAGTACATCAATTCCCACATCCGATTTCGAATAATAATCGAATACATGAGGAACTATTCCATTGGTATTCATTCTTATAAAATCCTCCAAAGATGGTGGACAGTAAATGTCGTGGTTTCTATCTCTAAGGGTATTCACCAAAATTGTTAATGCATCCCTATGTTTCGGGTCAATAACTGATTTTGCGTATACTCCAATTTTCATTAATGTGCTTTTAGTTTAAAACAATGTACAAACTTACAGTCATTTATTTAAATAGCCGCCGATATATTTAATTCTTGTTTTTCAGTATTTTCAAAAACCTCGAAATCAAAACCATATTCATGTAGTTCATCAGCTGGATGATGAATTAATTCTATCAGTTTCCATTTCTGGAGATCGAATACTGGAAAAAAGGTATCAGCCTCTGGAAAACTAGCATTCACTTTTGTCAAATATAAAACATTCGAAAACTGAATCGCCTGAGAATAAACAACGCCACCACCAATAACCATTGCTTCTTCTGAATTAAATTGTTTCGCTAAATCCAGTGCATTATCCCACGTAAAAACATGGGTAAAACCCTCTAAGATTTCCTCTGTTCTGCTACTTAATACAATGTTTAATCTATTCTTTAAAGGTTTCTTTAAACTAAGCATTGTATTACGGCCCATTATAACTGCTTTCCCTTTCGTTTTTTGAATAAACCATTTAAAATCATCGGGTAAATGCCACAATAGTGTATTTACCTTACCAAGTTCAAACTCTGTCCCTATTGCTGCAATTATTGAAATTTTCATTTCTCTTCGTGATAATCCATTTCCGTATTAATACTCCAAATATTTGACTTGTCTACAATTCCATCTTTAATGTTTTGAACAACCTGCATTGAAGTTAACATACTGTGATCTTGATTGTTGTATTTATGCATACCATTTCTTCCTACTAAAAATAAATTTTCAAAATTAGCCAAGTATTCGACAATTTTTCCAAATTCCTTGTAAGAACCAAAATAAGCAGGATAGGTTTTGGGTACTTTTAAAACTGTACCATCCATAAAATTACTTTCATCAATAAAATCCAATTTTATTAATTCTTCTATTGCCACCTTCAAAATTTCATCGTCTGATAAACTCCATAAATCATCGCCTTCCTGACAAAAATACTCTAGCCCCAACCAATATTTCTGACTATCGCTCACCAAAAAAGGACTCCAATTATTGAAAATTTGCATTCTTCCAACTTTAACGTCTTTTTCTTGGATGTAAATCCAATTGTCATCTAATTTCTTGTTGCCTTTAAATTTATCAATCAGAACCCCAACCGCTATAAAGTCACGGTAAACCAAACCATTTGCAATGTTTTTTATTTCAATTGGCACTGGAGGCTCAATAATATTAATCAAATCCTTCACAGGCATGCTACTTATAAAGTGTTCTCCCTCAATTCTATGTATATTTCCACTATTATCAGTATACTCCAAAAATTGCACAAGGTTATGCTCTATATGAAGTTTGTTAACACAACATTCAGTGATAATTTTCCCACCTTTGTTTAAGATTTTATCACCAACAACCTCCCACATTTGTCCCGGTCCAAACTTTGGATAAAGAAAGTTCTCAATTAAGCTCGTTTCTGTTTTTTTCTGTGAAATATCTGTTGACCTATTTTTTAATTTTAAAATATTTCTAGAAGCATGCAATAAGGCAGTGCTAATACTTAAACCTTTTATTCTTTGTGCACCCCATTCAGCGCTGATTTCAGTACAAGAAACACCCCAAACCTTTTCAGTATAATCTTTAAAAAAAGTCTTATATAGTTCATTCCCAAATCTATTAATAAAAAAATCCTCTAAACTTCTTTCTTTCTTATTGGGGGATATTTTTACAAATAGGTACGACATAAAAATGCGAAAAACCCGAAGTAAACCCAAATTACGGATGGTTTCAAAAGAAGGACTAATTGGATATGTAAAAAATTTCCTAAGAAAATAGATTCTGGAAATTCGATTTCTCACCAACATTACGTTATCTGAAGGCAATTCATTGTCTTCTTCAGATAAATTAGGAGAATCTATCAACAGAGACTTTCCTTGATAAGACAACGTTAAACTTTGCTCCAAATTTTCGTTTTCAATGGGTAAATGATCTAACCACCAATTCATTACACGGTCCGATTTAGAGAAAAACCGGTGACCACCAATATCCATTAAGTTGCCTTTATAATTTACTGTTTTTGAAATTCCACCCAATTGATTCTCCGCTTCAATGACCACGGGTAAAATATCGGTGTGTATCAAAAACTCATAGGCAGCAGTGAGGCCAGCAGGACCGCCTCCAATAATTATAGCTTTTTTTGAATGGTTACTTTGACCCAAAGATTTTTGGAAAATGTTATTTTGGCTTCAAAGTTAAATGAATTATTTTGATAACTCTATCTAAATCTTCAGTAGTAAGGTTGCTGCCTGATGGCAAACACAATCCATTGTTGAACAATTTCATGGCAACACCTTTTCCAAAATAAGGCATTTTTTCAAACAAGGGCTGCATGTGCATAGGCTTCCATAAAGGACGAGACTCAATATTCGCTTCTTCCAATGCCAACCGAATCTTCTCGCGACCTATACCCTTAGTTTTTGATTCGTCAATATTAATAATGGTTAACCATCTATTGCTGAAACTGCCTTCTTGCTCTTTCAGAAATGAAATTCCTTGAATATCAGAAAGGTGTTTTTTGTAATATTCAAAAACTAATCTTCGTTGTTCAATTCTTAAAGGTAAAACCTCCATTTGCCCTCTTCCAATACCAGCAATAACATTGCTCATTCTATAGCTAAATCCAACTTCTGAATGCTGATAATGTGGTGCACTGTCTCTAGCTTGAGTTGACAAAAAACGTGCTTTTTCAATTTTTTTCTCGTTATCGGCAATTAACATTCCTCCACCCGAAGTGGTGATAATTTTGTTGCCGTTAAAACTTAAAACTCCATATTCACCAAAAGTGCCACAAGATTTTCCATTTATTGAAGATCCAAGGGCTTCTGCAGCATCTTCAATAACAGGAATTTTATATTTACGGGCAATTTGACTTATTTCATTCATTTTTACTGGCATGCCATACAAATGAACTAGAATAATTGCTTTTGGTTTCTTTTCTAATGAAATACAATGTAAAATTGCCATTTCCATTAATGCAGGATCCATACCCCAAGTTTTTGATATCAATTTGGGTAATCTCCATAATTCCATCTTCCAAATTACCAACGTTTGAATCAATTTGGTTTGAATTATTATTGTCAAACTCTTCCAATTGATTAAATACATTAAGCAGAGATCCAGAATACGAAAGGAAATTATTATACGTACTTTGAAATAAAGAAAGTGTATTCAACGCACGATAAAAAAATATGAGAAGTATAAACAAAACAGAGAACTCCACTTTCATAAATTTAAAATTTACAAATAGAATAAGCAGTACAATGGAAACCACCAAAGGTTCCCTTACGCCAAAAAATATGCTATTTCGAATTCCTATGGCTTTACGTTCTTGTTCAACGGTATGGATGGTAGTTTCTAATTTTTGCTTAAAACCATAAACTGCGGATGAAGCCTTTAAATACTTAAAATTATGGATAAACTGAATTAACAATCCTTGAAGTTGAGTATTGTCGATAGATATTTTAGCCGATTTATTTGAAATTTTAGAAAGCAATAATTTATATATAATTACGACGAAAATCCCCCCAACCAACAACACCAAGGATAAACTAAGATTGGTAGACAGTGAAAGAACAAAATAAACTGTTACCATAATTATGTATTGAAAACTCTGAATAAAGCTTCTAAATCCGAATGTAATCCGTTCAATTTCAGTAGTGATTAAATTCTCAAAAACTCCGGTGCCTTTTTCTTGAAATTTTTGATATTCTAATTGTGTTAGACCATCAATCAACGAAAGTCTCAACTTTTTTAAAAAAAACTGTTGATAAATAGCCAACAGTGAACTTTCCGCCCAGACAAATATGCCCTTTAAAGAAAATACTCCAATAATTAAAAAAAATACATTTCTATAATTAGATAAAAATGGGCCCGTATTTTGTCCAAATATAGACTGCATAGATTTAGGCATATCAAGAGGGGTATTTGAAATGACAGATTTTAGCATTGGAACAAATGCTACAATTCCAATACCATCTAATAAACCCACCCCTGTACTAATAATTACCAAAACCAAAAATCTATATTTTAAAATACTATAGAATTTTTTAAAGTAAGAACTGTTAAAATTAAATTTCATTTTATAAAAAAAAAGGCAATTCTTACTTTGATCTTTTGAAAAACTTCATGATTTTATGCAAAAAACCGGTTCTTTTATTTTCATTGCCATAATACCCGTATCCACCATATCCATACCCTCCATAAGAATATCCATAGGTGGAATATTTTCCAAATCCTTTTGGCCTAATACCATTAAATACAATTGCCATAGAACCAAAGATATTGCTGTTAAATGCCGTATCTAGAACGTCGGTTACAGCGCCTTTTAAAGTTTTGCCTTGTCTAACAACGAAAAGAGCGATATCACAATATTTAGCCAATAATTCAGCATCAGAAACCAAACCCAAAGGTGGAGAATCAATAATAATTATGCCAAATTGTTTTTTTAACTCTTCGAGCATTGTACTAAATTGTTTGCTTTCATACAATTCGGTTGGATTCGGTGGAATCACCCCGGAAGGCATTAAAAACAAATTTTCATATTCGGTTGAAACGATGACTTCACTTAACTCAAGCGCCCCAGATAAATAACTACTTAGTCCTTTTCTTGTATGAATGTTAAATAGTTTGTGCAAGGTAGGTTTACGCATGTCACCACCAATTAACAATACCTTTTGCCCAGTTAAACTGTAACTCACTCCTAAATTAGCTGAAAGAAATGTTTTCCCTTCTCCAGGTATACTAGAACTTACAAGAATTACTTTGGTGGGTTTATCACCCATAATATATGACAATCTGGTTCGGATAGTACGCAAAGATTCTGAAATAATACTCCTATCTTTTAGTCCAACTACGATGGTTCTACCTTGATCATCAAACATAATCTCGCCCAAAACAGGTGTATTAGTAAGATGTTCAATTTCATTTCGATATTGAATTTTAGGATTTAAAAGAATTCTCCAGTATAGAATCAACATAGGCAATAGAATACCCATTGCAAAGAACATGGCGTAAATTAATTTAGAATTCGGAGATACTTGATATCCGCCATATGCCCTTTCTATAATTCTGATATCGGAAACAGTGGCAGCATAAGAAATGGCCGATTCTTCTCTCTTCTGCAACAAAAACGTATAAATCTCATTTTTTATGCTTTGTTGTCTACTAATGTCAACTAAAAGCCTTTCTTTGGAGGGAATGTCATTTAACAATCCATTCTGTTTTGTCAATTCATCAGTTGTTTGTATTTTAGATAAATTCAAATTTGAACGAATATTCCGAATGTTTTCTCTTACACTTTGTTTTAATTTTATAATTTCTTCTTCCAAAGAAATATAAACCTCATCTTTATAACCTGAAATTTTCTTTCTCTTGGAAATTTCTGATTCTAAATCATATAGTTTGGGCAAAAGATTTAAAAGTATGGGATCATTAAAACCAATTACGGATGGAACAGATCCTGGATTGGTTCCTTTACCATTGAGGTAATTTTCTATATCTGTTAAAATACTAAGTTGTAAATTAATATTCGCCAATTTAGTATCAATTTCCTTCACAGAGCTCAAATACAAACTGGCCTGAGTTCCAATATTAACAATTCCATTGACTTTTTTAAACCGCTCAATACGTCTTTCTACACTGTCCAATTCTCCGTTAATGAGATTTAATCTTTCATCAATAAAATTTATCGTAAACTGGGCCGATTTGCGTTTATCTGCTACTGCTGCATTGGTATATACAGACAATATTTCATTGACAACATATTTTGCATTTTCAATACTTGGATTGGTATAGGAAACCCAAATAATGGTTGTTTTCTTACCAACTTGTGCTGCGGTTAAATCTGATAATAACCTAACAGCAGAAAGGTAAACTGAGTTAATACTAATTGAATAAGGTGTTTCTGTGCTAACTGAGGACAATGAACTTGAATCCACATTCAGATAGAAATCATATCCATGAATTTTTAACAATTGAGATTTAGTAAGATATTTCTGATTATTTATGAAAAAGTACTTTTTATCGTTTGATATTTTCAAAATCACACTTGGCAATGGTTTTAAAGAATCTTCATTTATGGCTTCAAAGCGCATTGGAAAGTTAAAGGGCATTGTGTAGCTCGATAGCTTACCTTTTTGCACAATACTTATATATGAATTTAGATTTCTGACAACATCTAACGACACATTGGAAGATCGTATAATCTCAAGTTCGTTGTCGACAGATTTTTGTGCAGCAAAAACGTCAAATTCTTTTAATATTTTAGACTCCATACCCCCGTCGTCCTTTAAAAGCAATTTCGCAACTACTTGGTAAAGTGGTACTTGAAACTTAATATAAACTTTTCCTAAAACAAATGCAGCAATGAGTGTGATTAAATAAATCGGCCAAAAAGGAAAAATAACCTTTCTTACAATTTCATAAGGATTAAATGCAGGATTCTCTCCAGGATTCCTTTTGGTTTTTATGTTTTGTAAGTTGTTTAAATTGTTCTCTGCCATATTATAATCTTGTTGCAAACCCCAACATTGCAATTAAAAGAGATGCCCCACTTGTTAATAATGGCCACAACTGAAATGATAAACTACTCGTATTTTTTTTGGTTCTGTTTGCTTCTACATAGATTAAATCACCCGATTGCAGCTGAAAATAAGGGCTTTTAATAAATGCCGGATCCGTTAAGTCAAGTCGTCTAACAATTCTTGAAGAATCCGTTTGTCTGATTAACAAAACATCACTTCTTCTTCCGAAGTTGGTAATATCCCCTGCCTTTCCAATTGCCTGATAAAGGTCAACATTTGTAGTGCTAAATGTTAATTGTCCAGGTTTATTTACTTCGCCAAGCACTGTTACACGAAAATTCAACAACCGAACAGAAACTATAGGGTCTTTGGTAAATTCTCTGTAAGTAATTTGCAATGTGTCAACCAGTTGAGCATGTGTCATCCCTTCAACCATAAGATTCCCTACTCTAGGTAGATTCAGATATCTCTTTTCAGTTACAAAATAACCAGATTGATTTTCCCCGCCAAGGTTGGAACTTCCGGTAACTGAATTGGCTTTATTGATTACATTGTCAATATCTGGATTTAGACTGGCAATGGTTATAGAAAGTTGATCGCCTTTATTAATTCTAACTTCTTTCCAAAAAACGGAATCTATTTGCGTACTGTCTTTAATTCCATTGAAGTAAACCAAATCTTTTTGATTTCCACAACTACTAACTATTCCAATGACAGTTACAAGTAAACCGACTTTAATAATATTATTTAACTTCAAAATAATTGACTTACAAACATAATCATGATTTTACAAATTTCACTGCTTCGCCCCTTCAATCACAGATATTCAAATAACTGTGTGAACAAAACAGGTAACTGTGGTTACCAAAAATAATAACTTAAACTTTGTTATATATAACCTTTACTGCAAAAATACTCAATTGTATGATGATTTGAAGGTAAAATTAATAATCCCCCATAAACAAAAGTTATGCCAATTATAATTGCTAGAGAAAAGTTAATATAATGATTAAATTATAGACACAATAAGCCGCAAACTACCTTATATTCTGTTAATTCTATCTATCTTTGCGGTATGAGTCGAATTGTAGCAATTGTAGGTAGGCCGAATGTTGGTAAGAGTACCTTATTTAATAGACTTACAGGAGAACGTAAAGCAATTGTTGATGACTTTAGCGGAGTAACTAGAGATCGCCATTATGGACGAAGCGATTGGAATGGAATTGAATTTACTGTTGTCGATACTGGGGGATTTGTCCCTAGATCTGCAGATTTATTCGAAACAGCTATTAGAGAACAAGTGCATATTGCCATTGAAGAAGCGGCAGTTTTAATTTTTATGGTAGATGTTCAATCCGATATCCATCCATTGGATCAAGAATTTGCAACACTTTTACATAGAAATAAAAAACCAGTACTTTTATGTGTTAATAAAGTTGATAACGAAAAACTTCGCTTAGAGGCTCCTGCCTTTTATGCTTTGGGTTTTGAAAATATTTATGAGTTATCTGCTACAAATGGTTCAGGTACAGGTGAATTATTGGATGCCGTTGCCGAAGTTTTAGCGAACATACCTGTTCCTGAAATAGATGAAACATCAGAATACCCAAGAATTGCCATTGTTGGACGTCCAAATGTGGGTAAAAGTAGTTTAATTAATGCTTTATTGGGTTACGAAAGAAACATTGTAACAAACATTGCAGGCACAACCAGAGACAGTATTGATACAGTCTATAAATCGTATGGTAAAGAAGTTATTCTCATTGATACTGCCGGAATCCGACGAAAAAGCAAAGTCCATGAAAATATAGAGTTCTACTCAGTCATGAGATCCCTTCGATCACTTGAAAATGCAGATGTAGTAGCCATCATTTTAGATGCAACATTGGGTATTGAAGCGCAGGACTTAAATTTATTCTGGATGGCCCACCGTCTTGGTAAAGGCATTGTTATTTTGGTGAACAAATGGGATTTGGTAGAAAAAGAAACAAACACGCACTTAAAATTTACTGAAATTATCAATGAAAGAATTTCTCCTTTTGTGGATGTTCCAATCATTTACATTTCTGCTTTAAATAAACAGCGTATTTTCCAAGCAATGGAAACAATACTTTCTGTTCATGAAAATTTGAATACTAAAATTCCAACTCATAAACTGAACGACTTCCTTTTAGCGTTGATTGAATCAAATCCGCCACCAAGCAGAAAAGGCAAATTTGTCAAAATTAAATTTGCAACGCAATTGCCAAGCCGACGTGTTGCATTTGCCTTGTTTTGCAATTTACCACAATATGTTGCCGACAGTTACTCACGATTCTTGGAAAATAAGTTAAGGGAAAACTTCTCTTTTAGTGGCGTTCCAATAAGTATATTTTTTAGAAAAAAATAATTGTGCAACAAACCATTGATATACGTGATTTAAGTTTTGAAGATTTAGAAAAAGAAATTATTGCAATGGGTGAACCCAAGTTTAGAGCCAAACAAATTTGGCAATGGCTCTGGCAAAAAAGCGTATTTTCTTTTTCTGAAATGTTGAATTTATCAAAAGAACTTAGAGAAACTCTCTCTGAAAAGTTTAGTTTTCACACCATAAAAATTAACACAACTCAAATTTCACGAGACAAGACAATTAAAGTAGTTTTCGAGCTACACGACGGCAATAAAGTTGAAGGTGTACTTATTCCTACCTTAACCAGATTAACCGCCTGCATTAGTTGTCAGGTAGGTTGCAGCTTAGACTGTAAATTTTGCGCAACTGGTTATTTAAAAAGGGAACGTAACTTAACAGCAGGTGAAATTTTTGATCAAATCGTTCTTCTCAATAGATTATCCCAAGAACATTTTAAGGAAAACCTAGACAATATTGTTTACATGGGTATGGGTGAACCATTGCTAAATTACAATAGTGTTTTTGATTCGGTAAAAAGAGTAACTTCAATTGATGGTTTAGGATTAAGTGCTAGTAGAATTACCATTTCAACAGCGGGTATAGCCAAAATGATAAAAAAGATGGCTGATGATGGATTTAAAACAAATCTGGCTTTAAGTCTGCACGCTGCTACCAATGAAAAACGCAGAAAAATAATGCCTATAACGGACAGTAATCCTTTAGAACTGTTGGCCGAGTCACTAAACTATTGGTATGATATAACAGGCATTAGACCGACACTTGAATATACGGTGATAGCCGGTGTTAACGATGATGCAGAATCTGAACGTGAACTTGTAAAGTTTGCTAAATTGTTTCCTTCAAAAATAAATTTAATTGAATACAATCCAATATCTCTAGCCGATTATAAATCAACGAGCAGATTAAATCAATTTGCACAATATGTTGCCAAACAAAATCTAATTGTAAACGTAAGACGTAGTCGTGGTAAGGATATTGACGCTGCCTGTGGCCAATTGGCCTTGAAGTCAATTAAGAATTAAACTTTCTATGATTTGCTTCCTCATATAGTCTTTCAGACGGCAAATCTTTAAAATAATTCCAAGTAATTTTAAGTCCTTCTTCTCTGGTGTATTTTGGTTCCCAGTTAAGAATTTCTCTCGCTTTGGTAATATTTGGTTGTCTTTGCTTTGGATCGTCTATTGGCAATGGTTTAAATATGATTTTTTGAGTAGTGCCAGTAAGTTTAATTATTTCTTCTGCAAACTGTGCTATGGTAATTTCCATAGGATTTCCAATATTTACAGGATCTGCACAATCACTTTTTAATAGTCTCACACTTCCTTCAACCAAATCATCGACATAACAAAAGCTTCGGGTTTGACTTCCATCCCCAAATATTGTTAAATCCTCACCACGCAATGCTTGACCCATAAATGCTGGTAAAACACGACCATCATTTAGGCGCATTCGCGGACCATACGTATTAAAAATCCTTATGATACGTGTTTCCACTCCATGATAGGTATGGTAAGCCATAGTTATTGCTTCTTGAAAACGCTTTGCCTCATCATAAACGCCCCTTGGTCCGACAGGATTTACATTACCCCAATAATCTTCTGTTTGTGGATGAACTGTAGGATCGCCATAAACTTCACTTGTACTGGCAACCAAAATTCTTGCATTTTTAACCCTAGCCAATCCTAACAAGTTGTGCGTCCCTAAGGATCCCACTTTAAGCGTTTGAATTGGTATTTTTAGATAATCTATAGGACTGGCAGGCGAAGCAAAATGCAATATATATTTTAGATCACCTGGAATGTGCACGAATTTACTTACGTCGTGATAGAAAAATTCAAAATCTTCCAATTTAAACACGTGCTCAATATTTCTAAGATCCCCTGTAATTAAATTGTCCATTCCAATTACGGAATATCCATCTTTTATAAACCTATCACATAAATGTGAACCAAGAAAACCTGCAGCTCCTGTGATTAAAACACGTTCTTTTTTCATTTGATATTTTCCCTTCCAATACTATAATAAACAAATTCATTTTTTGACATCAAATCTAAATCAAATAAATTCCGTCCATCAAAAATTACTTTATCGGTTAACTTTGATTCGATTTTTTTAAAATCAGGCGTTCTAAATTCTGGCCACTCTGTTGCAATTACCAAGAAATCTGCACCATCTAATGCCGCATAACTTGATTCCGAAAAGATGATTTTATTTCCAAGAATTTCTTTTACATTTTCCATGGCTTCAGGGTCATAAGCCTGCACTTTTGCTCCTTTACTAAGGAAATAATCTATCATATCTAAAGCTGGTGCTTCACGAATATCGTCGGTATTTGGTTTAAACGCCAATCCCCAAAGAGCAATAACTTTATTCTCCAAAGATCCATAGTGGCCTTCAATTTTTGGCAATAATGCCTTCTTTTGAGCCGCGTTTACGTCTTCAACCGCTTTTAAAATTTTAAAATCATAATTTACTTGTGTAGCACTATGCACCAAGGCTTTAACGTCCTTTGGAAAACAACTACCGCCATATCCAATACCGGGGAACAAAAATCTCTTACCAATTCTATCGTCGCTTCCAACACCTTTTCTCACCATATCCACATCGGCTCCCATTAATTCACATAAACGTGCAATTTCATTCATGAAAGAAATCTTTGTTGCCAAGAAGCTATTTGCCGCATATTTCGTTAATTCTGCGCTTTTGGTATCCATGCGCATTACAGGGTTTCCTTGACGCACATAAGGACCATATAATTCATCCATTACTTCGAAGGCTCTGTCAGATTTGGCTCCTATGACCACTCTATCAGGTTTCATAAAATCATCTACTGCAACCCCTTCTCTTAAGAACTCCGGATTTGAGACCACATCAAATTCACCACTATAATTCTTTCTAACTGCGTTGTAGACTTTATCTGCAGTTCCGACAGGTACTGTACTCTTATCTACAATTACTTTATAGTCTTGCATGATTTTACCTAGATGTTCTGCAACTCCTAAAACATATCTTAGATCTGCCGAACCATCTTCACCTGGAGGTGTAGGCAAAGCAAGAAAGATAACCAAACTTTCTTTAATTGCTTCTTCTAAATTGGTTGTAAAAGTTAGTCTTCCCTCTTTGAGATTTCTTTTAAAAAGAACTTCCAAACCTGGTTCAAAAATTGTAATCTTACCATTGGTAAGACTATCTACCTTCTTTTGATCTATATCTACACAGATAACATCATTACCAGTTTCTGCGAAACAAGTCCCGCTTACAAGTCCAACATAACCAGTTCCAACAACAGCTATTTTCATATATTATAATTTAAATTAAGACAGATAATTGATTATACAATCATTTGCATTTCCTGACAACAAAGGTAGTGAAATAAAACTGATAGAAACAATTACAAAATGGCTGTAAATAGATAAACCTATTTTATTCTCTGTCTATTAATTTCAAACAAAAACACTCCTGTTGCTACAGAAACATTTAATGAATCAACACCGCCAAGAGCCAATGGTATTTTAACCAAATCATCACACAATTTTAATGTTTCAGTGGCTAAACCGGTTTCTTCATTGCCCATTACAAGGGCCATTGGGCCAGTTAAATCAGAATCATATAAAACATCCTTCCCTTTTTCACTTGCACCTGCAATTTTCAGACCACTATTTCTTAAGAATTTCAAGGTATGATACATTGAATTTGTTCTGCACACGGGAATTTTCAACAAAGCGCCAGCAGATGTTTTAACAGCGTCTGGTCCAATTGGTGCACTGCCTTTTTCTGGAACCACAATACCATGTACCCCTGCGCAAACTGCAGTTCTAGCTATAGCACCAAAATTTCTAACATCGGTAATTCCATCTAACACCAAAATTAATGGGTCTTCACCATTGGAAAAGGCTTCAGATACAACATTTTCAATTTGGGCAAAATCCACTGCCGATAAGGAAAGCACAATGCCTTGGTGATTCCCTCGAACAAGTCCATTTAATTTACTAACTGGAACTTGTTTCCAAATGATTTTTTTCTTTCTAAGTATCCCAATTATTTCCAATAATTGCCCTTGCAAATGCCCTTCTTGTATCCAAACCTTATCAATCGTAGCATCGGTTTCAAGCGCTTCTAAAATTGGATGTATACCATAAATAATTGTATTCTTTTTTTCCATATGAAAAACCCGTGAATTTCTTCACGGGTTGTATTTTATAATTTAATAAACTCGCGTGTTTTTTCGCGGTATTCTTTGCCCCAGGCCATTTTACCTTTAGATTCCACCGTGTTAATTACCCGTTTAACGGATTCTTCAGAAACATACATTTCCCTACCGGCAAACATTTCACTTTCTCCAGATTTATCTGACTGTGATTTAAAGAATTTGTAATATTGCATGTTCACTTTAATGCAATCGTCTAAAATCTTTTTAGCATTTACATCATCTCCTAAATTTAACAAGGCTAGGCCATATTCAACTTTGAACTCTCTTCGCATAGGCATAACTGTTTCAGGAATCTCTTTCATAATGTGATTCAATACTTCAATGCCTCTTTTTCTGTAAACCTCCGCTGAATCTTTATACACGTTATAAAACTCACCAACATTTGCAAAACCAGCTTCCGGCGAAGGCGACACTAAAAATGCAGAATCCGTAATTTCTGATTTGATTTTATCTATTTGATTCGCCTTTTCTGAGTAAAAACTGCTCAACAACAATGCATTTTGTTGCATGTCACTAGGTACATAAGCCGCTTTATCGTCAAGGTAGAAATTCGGTTTAGACTTCATTCCATAATATTTATAATTGTGCACCAAATTAGAATACAATTTATATTGATCCACACGATTTGGTTGACCACTATTTGAACCTCCTTTAATAGGAACCAATCTATAAACTAAACCTTCAAGTTGTAAGTAGTTATTCAATCCAACAAAATCAAAACCAGAAACTGAAGTAAAATAAATCGGTCTTTTCCAACCTTGTCTTACCATTTCAGAAAGAAGATCATACACAACCAAATCACCTTTAGAAATATACTCTGACGTTATTTCTAAATTAATTGAGTTCACTATCAAATTCTTATACACTTCAGAAACCACTTTGTTGCGTAAAACCTCTTCTTTATTGACCTTCACATAAATCTTATTTCCCATCCAAGAAAGATTTGCGGTTTCACCGTTCGCCTTTTTACGTCCATCTCTAAGTTCATTTACAACGTCAGAAATAGGTCTATAATTCGCAATGGTTCTGTTAATTGGAATTCCATATTCAAAACTTCCAGTCTGCAAATCCTCTTTTGTCAACGTTAAAGGCAATGGACTAGATTTATAAACTGTATCCAATAAAATTGAACTGTACCATTCTGTAGGCAATAAGGACTGATTAATTATTCTTACATCCGTTCGAATTCCTTCTACATTCTGAGCATACCATAATGGATAAGTATCATTGTCACCGTTACAGAACAATATAGCGTTAGGTTCCAATTGCTCCAAAAAGTTCTTTGCCATATCAATACCAATGTATCTTCCAGATCTATCGTGGTCATCCCAGTTTTCGGCTGCCATATTAACTGGAACCAATAATACACTTGCTACTGTCGCAATAACTGCGGAAACTTTACCTAATTTCTTTTGCAGAATATCCGCTAAGGATATTACACCTAAACCGACCCAAATACAGAAAATTTGGAAAGAACCAGCTACTGCATAATCTCTTTCTCTTGGTTCATAAGGCGGTTGATTGGTATAAACTACAATTAAAATACCTGTAAAAATAAACATGGTCATAATCAACCAAAAGTCTGTCTTCTTTTTACCAAATTGAAATATTAAGCCCAACAAACCTAAGATGAGTGGTAGGAAATAATAAGCATTCTTTGCTTTTTGGTTTTTATAGTAATCTGGCATTTCATCCACTGGACCAACTACAAAATTGTCTATAAAAGGTATACCACTGTACCAGTTTCCATCTAATTGTGTATTTCCAGAAACTGCTTGTTGATCGTTAAAACGGCCTACAAAATTCCACATGAAATACCTTAAATACATATATCGAATTTGATAGCTAAAGAAGTATTTTAAATTGTTAGAGAAAGATGGAATTTCATAATTCAACATATTTAATCTGTTCTCTTCCTCGGCGGTGAGTTTTCTTTGACTCCTTTGTTGATTCAACTGGTCAATTTCATTTTGAACCTCTTGCATCCCCCCATAAGACCTAAATCCTCTAGCATCATTGGGTTTATTGCTTTTTCCCATCCTTGGGAATATGGTGTTAAAATCTTCCAGTGTACCATCACCATCTAAGTCAACTGGATCGTGTACTGCATCATAAATATCTCCACCCTTTTCGTACTTATCTTTACCTTTAAAGAAGCGTTGTCCTTTTACTTTGTAATTTGTTTGAGGCGCATTAAAGTATGGACCATAAGCCAATGGTCTATCACCGTATTGTTCACGTGTAATATAACCATAAAATTTATATGGATCCTCAGGGTTGTTCATGTCAATAGCAGGATTTGCCATACTTCTAATGATTACCATTGCATACGAAGAATAACCAAAAATGATAAAGCCAATGCACAAGAAAATAACATTCAAATTGTGTTTGTTTTGGTCTTCAGTTCTTTTTAATGCAAAAGCAACCAAACCATAAATGAGAAGAATTGCAACAATGGCACCAGAATAGAAAGAAAGACCAAAGCCATTCACAAATAATTTATCTAGATTCGCCAAAAGCCAAGGAATTCCAGGGTAAATAACTTTCATCACCACACCTAGCGCAATAGCTGATGCTCCTAGTGCAAATATTACCCCTTTTCGGGTAATAGCATATTTTTTGAAATAAAAGGCCAAACAAACAGTTGGAATCACCAACAAATTCAACATGTGCGTTCCCAAAGCCAATCCTATCATGAACGCGATAAACACCAACCAACGGTCGCTGTACTTATCGTCGTTTAACTTATACCATCTCAATAAAGCCCAAAAGGTAAGGGAAGTAAAAAACGAACTCATCGCATAAACTTCGGCCTCAACCGCACTAAACCAAAATGTATCAATAAATGTATTCGTTAAAGCTGCTACGATTCCCGCACCAAAAATCAACATGTTTCTGTTCTCATTGTCGGTACTTACCAATTTCTCGGCAAAATGAACAGTAATCCAATAAGTAAACATCACACATCCTGCAGAGGAAACCACAGAAAGCATATTAATCCAGAAACCCACATTTTCCGGTGAACCCGCCATTAAGGAGAATAATCTCCCGATCATTAAAAAGAACGGAGCCCCTGGAGGGTGAACCACTTGCAACCTATAGGCAGCCGATGCAAACTCTCCACAATCCCACAAACTTACCGAGGGTTCTACAGTTAGGGTATACACGACCAAAGCGATCAGAAACATTACCCAACCAATAATTACATTTAATCTTGAATATGAAAACATTGTTATATAATTTCTAGTTTAAATGGCGAAAATACGGAATCATTTTACCAAAATGAAAACATATCTACCAAAAATGAAAAGTATCTAAAAGAATTTACTTTAGGATAACGATAGGTTTATTTCAGAAAGGCACTTTTCAATGCGTTTATGGACATTCTCATTTCCAAACAATTCAAGTAGTTCAAATATTGGCGGACCCACTGCTTCACCGCTGATAGCAACCCTTAAAGGTTGAAGCAAATCGCCCGTTTTTAAACCATTTTTTTCACAAAACGCCTTAAATTCTTGTTCAAATTCTGAGGCCGAAAAACACTTGCAGTCAATGAAATAATTTGAAAGGCTCAACAAGTTTGACCCTGTATTTTCTTTAAATTTCTTTTCAATTACTTGTTTGTCATACTTTTCCGGCATCCCGAAAAAATATCCAGATTCATCTACTATTTGATTCGAAAATTGTACTTTTTCTTTAAGGAGTTCTACCACTTTTAGACCATATGCTGTTTCAAAATCACCATATTTCGCTTTGAATTGGTCTTCTAAAGAATTAAAAATCTCATTTACATTTTTACCTTGCAGATAAGTTTGATTAAACCACAAAGCCTTGTTTAGGTCGAATTTAGCTCCACTTTTGCTTACTTTTTCCAAAGTAAATGCCTCAACAAGTTCATCCAAAGAAAAAACCTCTTGATTGTCGCTTGGATGCCATCCCAGTAAAGCCAACATATTTAACACAGATTCTGGAAAATAGCCTCTTTCTCTATAACCAGAGCTTATTTCATTGGTTACTGGATCAGTCCATTGCAAAGGAAAAACCGGAAAACCCAATCTATCTCCGTCTCTTTTACTTAACTTACCATTTCCGTCGGGTTTAAGTAGTAAAGGTAAATGGGCAAATTGTGGCATCACATCCTGCCAACCCAAATATTTATACAACATATAATGTAGCGGAGCGCTTGGAAGCCATTCTTCGCCTCTAATAACATGTGAAATCTGCATTAAATAATCGTCTACCACATTTGCAAGATGGTAAGTTGGCATTCCATCACCCTTTAAAAGGACTTTATCATCCATTTGTGATGTATTCACTGTAACCCAACCTCTAATTATATCGTAAAATCGAATCTCTTCTTTTCGGGGTAATTTTATTCTAATGACATAATTGTCTCCGTTTTGCAATCGTTCAGCCACTTCATCTGCTGGCAATGTTAAAGAGTTCTTCATGCTCATTCTACTTACAGCATCATAAGCGGATTGCATTTTAGAAGCCTCCAAGCGTTTTCTCATTGCATCGAGTTCTTCCTCAGTATCAAATGCATAATACGCAAATCCATTCTCCAACAATTGATCTGCATATTGACGATACATGGGTTTGCGTTCACTTTGTCTATATGGTGCATTGGCACCACCTTGGTCCGGACCTTCGTCTAGTT
>Ga0247843_1002633_pt1 | contig 31938 bp, 25 predicted proteins | sample LaCruzMarch2017__FD_192420 | JGI IMG/M metagenome (GOLD analysis project Ga0247843, IMG submission 192420) | Freshwater microbial communities from meromictic Lake La Cruz, Castile-La Mancha, Spain - LaCruzMarch2017_8m | ecosystem: Environmental > Aquatic > Freshwater > Lake | place: Spain... | reverse complement strand
ATACAGCTAACGCGAAGCTATGACTAAGACCAGATGTAGATCAAATCACATAAAAATAAAAAGCATTAAAAATGTCCATTAGAGAACATCGTACTCAAAACAGCATTAAAAATGTCCATTACTCCGATACTTATTATTGTCAGTAAGATTGAAAATGAACGTTTGGTATTGATTGCTATTATTATGAGGTACCAACAACCATACAGCCCCTTCAAACCTACCCCAATCCGCCAAAATTGGCTATACAGGCCTATGTTTGTTTGGCAATATCTAAGTTGCTGTTTCTTCGCGCAAAAGCCCCCCATCAATACTCCTTAAACCGCGTTGCAACCCGCATCAAATCCAATTTCCAGTCCCCCGCAACAAACGGCCTCAACACCGGCAATCCTCAGCCCATCGAAAAATAAATAACCAATGCCCCCAAGGCAATTCGATACCAACCAAACCAGTAAAACCCATGCTTGGTTAGGTATTGAATAAAGCCGCGAATGGCCAATGCCGCCACCACAAAAGCCACTGCATTGCCCATCAACAGCAAACCCAAATTCCCCGCATCAAACAACTCCGGGTGTTCCGACCACAAATCCCAGGTGCTTTTTGCCGTAGCCCCAAACATGGTTGGCACCGCCAAAAAAAAGGAAAACTCGGCCGCCTGCTTGCGCCCAAAACCCTGACTTAATCCCCCAATAATGGTGGCTGCCGAACGGCTTACCCCAGGAACCATGGCCAAAACCTGAAAACACCCAATCACAAACGCCTTTGCCGGCGAAACACTCTTAGCCGGCTGATCCGATGTCTTTATAAACCATTTGTCCACATAAATGAGCACGATCCCCCCCAAAAACAAGGTGCAACCTATAATAAAGGTGGACTCCAAAAATTCGTCAATCAAACTTTTAAAAAGCAATCCAAACACCGCGGAAGGCAAAAATGCCAAGAATAAATTGCGGTAAAAGGGAATGGGATTTGACGTTAAAAACCGCTTGCGGTACAACACCACCACCGATAAAATTGCCCCCAACTGAATGGCTATTTCAAACAACTTTACCCAAGCATCTTCATGAATGCCCATGGCTGCCGACACCAACACCATGTGCCCCGTCGAAGAAATCGGAAGAAACTCTGTTAACCCCTCAACAATGGCAATTAAAACCGCCTGCCACCATTCCATGAATTAAGCCTTGAAGCGCTTCATGATGCCAAATCCAAACACCCCAAAGCCGGCTAAAATCAACAAGGGTGCTAGGGTTATGCGGCGAAAACTAAAAATGGCTTCATTAAATTCGTTCGGATTGTCGGTGCCCCCGCCGCTCAATGCCACAAAGCCCCCAACCAAAAGGCCCAAGCCCAGCACCATGAAAATTAAATTGTTGCGGTGAAACCGAAGTCCGCTGGGTGATTCTTCTTTTGGAGTGGACATATACCTACGTTTATTATAGTTCAAAGATAACCCAATCTTCTTAAAGGTGAATGCGGTTGGCCGATAGCCTTAAGAATTTCCGAACCGCCATCCATGTGCTCAACCAGGTCGAGGCAAAAGACAAAACCGCAATCAATCCACTTAACAGTCCCAATCCTTGAAAAAACTGGGGATGCTGAAGTTCGGGAGCGTGTTGCAGCAAATACAAGGCGCCCAGCCAGGTTGCAGATACCCCCAACACCGTTGAAATGAGTCCCTGCCACCAACCGGCCATCAAAAAAGGCTTGCGAATAAAAGAGGCCGTGGCTCCCACCAACTGCATGGTTCGAATCAAATGCCGGCGGCTGTAAATGCTAAGCCGTATGGTGTTGTTCACCAAAAACAACATGATTAAGGTCAATACCATCAGCACCGCTCCCAATACCCAACCCGCCAATTCTAGGTTTTTTCGAACCTGCTCCCAACTCAATGGGTCGCTTTCCAACCCTGCAATTTGCCGTGGCCAGGTTTTTAACAAGGCCGCCTCAAGCCTAGGCAAGGAGTCGGCATGTACATATTCGGCCTTTAAACCCAATTCCACCATGTGGGGAAAGGGATTTACTTCCAGCACCTCCCGAACGTCGTCTTGGTAAAATTCTAGGTATTCCTGGGCGGCCGCCTCTGGACTAATGTAGCGAACTTCCCGTACAAAAGGCTGGGTTTTTAATCCCGAAATCAAGGGTTGAATGCCCGCCACGTCGATGTCGTCGGCCAACACCAATTGCAGGGTAAACTGTTGCCTGGCAACCGTACTTAAGCGCTGCCCAACCAAAAAAAGTACACCCAACGCTCCCAATACTGTCATAACTAAGGTTACCGACACTACGGTGGTAAATTGGGCAAATTGAATCCGCCGCTTCGATTTTTTTAATTCGGTTTCTGCCATGCTTCAAAGGTCTGCCCTAGTTTTCGTTTCTGCAAGAGATTGGCTGAAATGTTTGATAAATTATTGCGGCAAAACACTCCGCCCCCCCTGTTCTTACCAAACCAAGGCCAGCTTTCCCTGCCGCTCGCCCCGGGCAAAGGCCTGCATCGCCTTTTCAAACTCTTCCACCCGCACTGCTTGTGCCAGCGGGGGCCGAACAATGCCCAATTCCGCCCGCTCCGCCATCAGCCGCAGCCCCTTTATCAACAACTCGGGCCGTTCTCGACCCACATGCAGCATGTTTAGGGTGGCGATCGACTTAGACTTCATAAGCAGTCCAATTGGATTGTAAAACCCCGATTGCCAAAGCATCAGGGCATCTCTAAGTTTGGATTGCCGCCCCGCCCGCACCGCCGCGCCGTAGGCAAGTATAACTCCGCCCGCTCGCAGCCGCCGCAAGCCTTCGGCCAAATGCCGCCCAGCTAAGGGGTCAAAAATCCGGTCAAACCGCGCATCGCTCGGCAGCTGAGTCCACCAAGGCTGCTTCTCGGCATTCAAAAGCCCATGCTGCCCCGGAAATTCCAAGGCCAAGGACTGCAATTTCTCTGCGCTTCGGCTGCTAAACCAAACCTCAGCCCCTTGCCGCAGAGCGGTTTCTACCAAGGCGCGCCCCACTGCTCCTGCCGCCGAATGCACCAGCACCCGGTCGCCCGGCTGAATGCTGCAAAGCACTTCCGACAAATACCAAGCGGTAACGTATGGAGTTACTAAGCTGCAAACCTGCTCGGGACGCAGGTTTGACGGAGCCACCACCACTTGATTGGCGGGCAAATCCAGCACCGATGAAAATCCGCCAAAGGGCGTAAAAGCCATAATGGTTTGTCCAAGAAGCTGTTGCGGCGCACCTTCGCCCAGCGAAAGCACCCGCCCCACCACCTCGTAGCCCGGCACAAAGGGCGTCGGCGGAGCGTCGCCATACAGCCCTTGCATCATCAGCACATCCGCAAAATTAATGCCCGAAGCCTGCACTGCAATGCGCAACATCCCCGCCCCCGGCTCTGCACGCAACTCCTGCCGCTGCAGCTCCCACAGCCCCGCCGGCAGCCCCGCACGCATCAATTTCCATTCCCGTTTTTCCATGTTTCAAAGGTGGCTATTTTTTGGGTAAGGTATGTTTTTTTGGGCGCTTTTCCGGCTGTCGCTCCAAGTCCTCGCCACAGTGCTCTGCCGGCTGCGCGCTGCGGTGGCTCCTCGCGTCGCCTCCTCGCTGCGGCCGGCAGCAGCACTGTGGCTGTGGGCTTTCCGACTCCATCCGGAGCGCGGGCGCCCCAATCCCAAATATCCACTTCTGCTGCCTATCTTTGCCTTTAAAGGCTTTTTCGTGGAAAACCGCATTTGCTCCCTCTTTAACATTGAAAAACCCATTGTCCAGGCCGGCATGATCTGGTGCTCAGGCTGGGAACTCGCCTCGGCCGTTTCCAACGCCGGTGGCCTAGGCATCATCGGCTCCGGTTCTATGTATCCCGAAGTGCTGCGGCAGCACCTGGAAAAATGCCAGGCCGCTACCTCAAAACCCTTTGCGGTAAATTTGCCCTTGCTCTACCCCAACATTGAACAACACATCGATTCCATTTTGGAATTTAAGGTTCCTATTGTGTTTACATCGGCCGGAAATCCTGCCGCCTATACCCAAAAACTCAAGGCCCAGGGCATCACCGTGGTGCATGTGGTTTCTTCGGCTAAGTTCGCCTTGAAAGCCCAGGCGGCGGGAGTCGATGCTGTGGTAGCCGAAGGGTTTGAAGCCGGGGGGCACAACGGCCGAGAAGAAACCACCACCCTGGTGCTGCTGCCTTTGGTAAAACAAGTGTGCTCCGTCCCTTTGATTGCGGCGGGGGGGATTTCAACGGGCCGGGCCATGGCAGCCGCCTTCGCCCTGGGCGCCGAAGCCGTTCAGGTGGGCAGCCGCTTTGTGGCTTCCGAAGAGTCATCGGCCCACCTCGCTTTTAAATCGGCCGTGCTGTCGGCCGGCGAGGGCGACACCCTGCTCACCCTGAAAGAATTAACCCCCGTTCGGCTGCTTAAAAACCCTTTTTTCCAAGAGCTGGTTCAGGCCTATCAACAGGGCAGCAGCCCCGAAAAACTGGTCGAAATCTTAGGCCGTGGCCGTGCCAAAAAAGGCATGTTCGAGGGCGACCTAGACCAAGGCGAACTTGAAATTGGTCAGGTTAGCGCCCTGATTCGCAGCATTAAACCCGCCGCAGATATTGTAAATGAAATTTGGACCGAATTCCAGCAAACCCTTGTTTGCATGGGCAACTTAGTACACAACGCATGAATTTTCCCTTTGAACGCCACACCCTGCCCAACGGACTTCGGGTGCTAATCCAACCCGACAACCAAACCCCTATGGTGGCCGTCAACCTGCTGTACAACGTAGGTGCCCGCGACGAAGACCCCGAATGGACAGGATTGGCCCACCTGCTGGAACACCTTATGTTCGAGGGCAGCAAACACATCCCCTTCTACGATCAGCCCTTGCAGCTGGCCGGAGGCATCAACAACGCCTTTACCAACAACGACATCACCAATTATTACTGCGTGCTGCCGGCCGCCAATTTGCGTACTGCACTTTGGCTGGAAGCCGACCGCATGTGCAACCTAAACCTAAGCGAAGAAAAGGTCGAAGTGCAGCGCAAGGTGGTGATTGAAGAATTCCGGCAGCGGTATTTAAACCAGCCTTATGGCGATTTGCTGGCGCTGACCAGAGAACTAAGCTACACCCAACACCCCTACCGCTGGTCCACCATAGGTAAAAGCATTGAGCACATTGAACAGGTTCCTGTTTCGGTGATTCGCGGCTTTTACGAACAGCATTATGCCCCCAACCGCTGCATCTTGGTTTTGAGTGGAAACCTGGACCCACAGCAGGCCCTGCGCGAGGTGGAATATTGGTTTGGAGACTTGCCATCTAGAGCCCTTCCCAAAAAACCATTGCCGGCAGAACCGCCCCAAACTCAGGCTAGGCTTCAGCAGGTGTTCCGCCCCGTACCCGAAGCCGCCTTATGGATGGGTTGGCCCATGCCTGGGCGAAACCACCCCGACTTTAAAGCCCTGGATTTGTTCTCGGATGTGCTTTCCGGTTCGGCCGGGGGATATACCATGGACGAACTGATTCGCAAGCGCGGACTGCTAAATCAAGGCGGGTTTTATGTGAGCGGATCGGCCGACCCCGGTCAGTTTTTGTTTAGCGCCACCTTGCGCGAGGGCAAAAAGAACCAAGAAGTGGCCCAAGAAATTCAAGCTTTTTTGTTTGAAATAGCCGAAGAACGCCTGCATGCCGACGACCTGCATCGAGCCACCCAAAAAATGGCCACCTCGAACGCCTTTAGCGATGCGAACGTGCAGAACCGCGCCTTGCGTTTGGCCATGGCCGAATGGCTGGGCGGAGCCGAATCCTTAAGCACCGAATGGGACGAGTACGCCAGCCTTAGTGTGGCCGACGTGCAAGCCGCAGTACGCCGCTACCTAAAGCCCGAATGCAGCTCAACCCTGTTGTACGAAACCGAAACCAACGCCTGATTCCCATGCCAAATCCCTATCCTCTTCAGGCTCCTGCCATTGATTTAAGCCAGGCTCCCGACTTTCCGGAATTTGAACTGCAGCGCCTTCCTTCAGGGCAGGTTTTAAACCTGCTGGCTCGAAGCCAAAACCCCTTGTCAAAACTTAGCTTAAGGTATTCGATTGGACCGGAATGGATGGGCAGGCCCTATCCTTTAAACACCTTGGTGCAGCTGCTGGGCGAGGGCACCGAACAAAAAACGGCGGTAGAATGGAACGCCGCGTTGGACCGCTGTGGGGCCTTTGTGCAAAAATCGGTGAACCGGGAATCCCTGGTGTTTTCCTTGGTTTGCCGCAGCCAAAACCTGGCTCAGGCTTTGCCCTTGTTTCGCGAAATGCTCATGGAATCTAGCCTGAACGAAGATGAATTCGACATGCAAAAAGAGCTGCAAATCAGCGATTTTATGCAAGAAAGCGAGCAGGTTTCTGAACAAGCCCGGCGCTTGTCGTCCAACTACCTGTTCAAGGGGCACCCGTTGTTTCAAGAAGAACAGCTGCCTGAACTGCAAGCCATGAATCTGGAACACGTACAGGCCTCGTACCAAGCCTTGATGTTGGGGCAAATGCCCGAGGCCTTTGCCTCTGGAATTGAACCCGGCGACCTTGCCCCCTTAAACGCATTTTTGGCCTCCTTGCCTACCCATGCTGAGCAGGAAACAAAAATCAGACCTTGGTCGATTCCGGCAGCGGCCGACCTGCATTTTGCTATGCCCGGAAAGTCGCAGCAGGCCATACGGGTGGTGGGGCCAGCTCCCTTTGCCCAGATGCAAGAAGAATTGACATTTCGATTTATGTTGGTGCTTTGGGGCGGGTATTTTGGCAGCCGATTGATGAAGAACATCCGCGAAGAAAAGGGCTACACCTACGGCATCAATGCCAGCTACGTCCGCTTAAAATCGACCGCGTATTGGATGGTCAACACCCAAATTAACGGAGGCAAGAAAGAAGAGACCTTAACGGAAATGCGGCGGGAGGCCCAGCGGCTTATGCAGGGCGATGTGGGCGCAGAAGAAATTGAAACCGTTCGAAATTACATGGCGGGCAGTTTGGCCCGTTCCTTAGACGGAGTTTTAAACCGGCACGACCGATTGATGGGATTTCAGGGCTTGGGCTATCCGGCCGATTACCTGCCCATGCAGCACCAAAGCCTATTTGAAATTGGGGCCGCCGACATTCAGGCCGCAGCCCAGCAATGGATAAATCCGGAACACTGGGTCAGTGCCTCGGCCGGCTAATCAGCTCCAAAATTTTACCATCATCACAATCAAGGCCATTAAAAACATCAAAATGCTGATGCGGTTAATGCCGTGCATAAGCTTAAGGTTGATGTTCCCTTGGCCTTCAGATTTGCGGAAAAGCGTGAGGGGATTGGCGTAATGAAGGAGTTTTTTCCACATGGCTCGGTGTTTTCTATCTTAAATATACACGAATTTAGTCCATATTGTTTACTTTGGCACAGGATTTGAATGCCCACAGAGAAACAAACCATTAAAACTAAATTTTATGAATCGTTCCATTCTTTTTTTCGCATCCGCCCTTATTCTGGCCGGATCGTTTTCTCTGACCTCCTGCAAAAGCCGCACCGCGGTTGCCGCCGATGCCATTGGCAAAGAAATTAAAATTCCATGTGCTGGACCTAAGTACACCACCGACGATAAATTTTTCCGGGCTTCTATGAGCGGAGAATCTTCGGACATGAGCTTCAGCAAAGAAAAAGCCTTGACCTTAACCCGTCAGCAATTGGCGGCCAGCATCGAAACCAAAATCAAATCGGTTACCGAGCGTTATGCCAAAGAGCGTGAAATTTCAAACAAGTTTGAGTTCGACCAAAAAGTGGAGAACATTACCCGTGAAGTGGTAAAACAAACCTTGATTGACATTCGTACTGCTTGCGAGCAAACCAATGCTTTGCCCAACGGCAACTTCCGGACTTTTGTGGCCTTAGAGGTTGAAAAAGAAACCTTGTACAACGGCTTAACCGGCAAAATTTCGGCCAACGCTGCTTTGAAACAAGACTTCGAAATCAGCAAATTCCGCGAGGTGTTTGAAGACGAAATGAAGAAGTTTGAAGAGGAAAACAATTAAGGGGTAAAACCCAAGAAAAAAGGGGGCTTCGGCCCCCTTTTTTGTTTTTGCCCATTTGGTGCATTCTTTTTGGTGCATTCCCGAGGGTAAAATTCCTTGAACTCTAGTGCAACCCTCGTATCTTTAAGCCATGAAAGCCTATTTTTTCCTGTTGCTTGGGGCGGGGTTGGTGTCCAGCCTGAAGGCCCAGATTCCTCAGCAGGCAGCTGCGCCCAAGGTTCCGGCCGGTACGGCTTGGCTGGTTTTGCCCTTGGCTCCTGGGGCGAGCGCCAAGGCCGAGGGCAGCGAAAAGGACGCCGATTGGGGCCAGGTGCATGGGCTAAATCCGGACCAAACTGCTTGGAAAAGCCGTGCCAACGGCCAGGGTTTTCAACACAGCATGGGCATTTCGGTAAGTCAGGCCAAAGCCCTGATTCCGGTGCTGAGCGGTTTTTTTCCTAAGCCCGGAGAGCGCCTGTGGTTGGTTTCAAATCAAAGCCATTATGGGCCTTTTGGTTCAGAATTTGCCAATGTGCGCGGAGATTTTGCGGTGCCTCCCCTTGCCGGCGATTCCCTGTGCTTGATTTGGGAGTCGGCCAGCCCTGAGGCCCCAACAGCCCATTTGAGCCATTTGTGGTATGAAAGCCCAACCGATAAAAGCGGATTTGGAAGTTCCGGCCCCTGCAACATCGATGTGGAATGTGTGTCGCCCAACCCCCTGAAAGACGCCTTGGTTTTAATGTTGTCGCCCAGCGGGGCGCGCCGTTGCACCGGAACCTTATTGAACAACACCGCCCAAGACGGCAGCCCCTTGGTGCTGACCGCCCGGCATTGCAACACCACGGCCGATGCCATTTTTGTATTTGATTATTACAGCCCCAGCTGTGGCGGCCCCGACGCCGCTTTGCTGCGCTCCATACAAGGCGGCAGCCGCTTGGCCTCAAACCCCAATGCCGATGCCGAACTGTGGAAACTGGACCGGAGTCCTTTGCCCCAATGGAAAGCCTTTTGGGCCGGTTGGGACCGGGCCGACAGCTTGCCTGGAGCGGGCTACTACGGCTTGCACCACCCCAGCGGCGATGTGCTAAAACATTCCACCGCCGAAACCAACGGGCTTGGCCGCAGCAGCTACTTGGGCGCCGTTTCGGGTACCGGGTCCTATGTTCGGGTGAACAACTGGACATCGGGCACCACCGAGCCGGGTTCCAGCGGAAGCCCCCTGATACGCATGGGAACCCATGCCGTGGTTGGGCAGCTGCGCGGAGGCTATGCCGCTTGTTCCAACAACCTGGAAGATTACTATGGGGGCTTGTTTGCCTCTTGGAACCACATCGATACGGCCCAAAGCCTGGGTTATTGGTTGGACCCCGCCCAAAATGGAAATGCCTTTTTGGCCGGAGGCTATTATCCCCGGCCCGCATTTAATCTGGATTTTGAAGTATTGATGCCCGAAGACCGCCCCTATTGCGCAGGGCAAGCCATTTGGGCGGGGCTGGTGCGCTGGGGACAAAACAGTGCCGATTCGCTGAGGCTTGAACTGCGGCATGGGCAAGGAACCCAATCGTGGTGGATTTTAGAAAGCCTAGGGTTTTCAGACACCTTATGGATAGATATAAAAGACAGGTTGGCGGGGCAACAGGGCAGCGACAGCGTAGAACTGGAACTGAAATTGCCAGGAAACCTGACGGACCAGCAGCCCAGCGACAACCGGCGTAAGGGCAGAATTCGGGTGCAGTCGGGGCCGGTCAACATTCTACAATACAGCCATGCCGAGTTAAAGAAATCGGAGTTGCGCATACAAACCGCCCAAGGAGAATTGGTTTGGAAACGCCGCAGCAGCGACTCGCTGAGCAACAGCAGTGCCGACACCTTGTGCTTGGGCATAGCCTGTTTAAATGTAAGTTTTCCGGATTGGCACGAGAATCCGCCGGGAATACTGGGGGCAGAAATTGTTCTGAGCGGGGGCGGGCAGGTGCAGGTTTGGAATGCCGAACAGGGTTGGAGCGACAAAAACTTTTGCCAACCGCTTCCGGGCTCGGGGCAGCAGCCCTTTGTATTTCCGAATCCTTCGGCGGGAGCCGGCTATTTTTATTTGCCCGGCAGCTATGTTGGGGGCAGCATAGGCGTGTTCGATGCCCTGGGCCGCTGGTGTGGAAGCTTCGAGGCCCTGCCCGGAACCTACACCGAAATTCCCGAGTTTAGGTTGGAGGCGGGCCTGTATTCATTGGTGCCTATGCAGGGCGGTGCCGGCATTAAGTGGCTCTTGCATTAGGAGCGGTGTTAGGGGGCAGCGGTAGGGATTGAAGCAGCTTGCCCGCAAGGGGCTGGGGCACAGCGGCGCGCGGACCAAGGAGCGACCTTGGGAGCTACCTTGGGCCCGCTGCCGCAGCGCCCCGGCACCGCGGACTAGCGCTGAAAGCCCGCAACCGCCCAAAAACCCCATTTTAACAGCTTTTTTGCATGCTTAAGCCCAACAAATTGAAGGGCAATGCTGTACCTTTGAAAAAAAAGAACATGAAAACGCTGTTGACTTTTGCATTGCCCCTGCTGTTTTTTGCCAATACCGCGCTGGCGCAAATGGAGCTGGGACCGAAATTTGAAGCCAAAGAAATGGAAGTGGATTTTAAGTCGGTGAAAACCGGCGGCAAGCACGACGCTGTGTTTGTGTACAAAAACACCGGCAATCAGCCCTTGTTGATTACCACCGCCGAAGGTTCTTGCGGATGTACGGTGCCCGATTATCCGAAAGGACCGCTGAAACCTGGCGGAAGTGCGCAAATAAAAATAACCTACGATGCCAAGGCCAAAGGCCCGTTTAACAAAACTGTTACCCTGACTACCAACGAGGTAGATGGCCGAAACAGCGATGGGCAGACCCTTTATAAAAAGCATGTGATTGAGGTGAGCGGCACGGTGGTAGATTGAGGGCTGTGGCCGCCTAGTTTTGCGGCAGATTGCCTACTTTTGGGCATAAATCCTTCGCCTATGCCAACGGTTTCTCAAAAGGGCATGTTAATGCCCGCATCGCCAATACGAAAGCTTGTTCCTTTTGCCGAAGAGGCCAAGCGCAAAGGCCGAAAGGTGTACCACCTAAACATTGGCCAACCCGACATAAAAACGCCGGTGCAGGCCCTGCAAGCCATACGCAACTTTGATTTGCCGGTGGTGGAGTACAGCCATTCGGCGGGATTTGCCTCGTACCGCCAAAAATTGTCGGCCTACTACCGGGGATTGAACTTAGAGGTAGATGCAGAGCAGATATTGATCACCACCGGGGGCTCGGAGGCCCTGTTGTTTGGGCTAATGAGCTGCTTGAATCCGGGCGACGAAGTGATTATTCCAGAGCCTTTTTATGCGAATTATGCCGCCTTTGCTATTGCTGCCGGGGCGCAGATTGTGCCGGTTACGGCCCACATTGATGATGGGTTTGCCTTGCCGTCGCCGGCGGCCTTTGCCGAAAAAATTGGACCTAAAACCAAGGCCATTGTAATATGCAATCCTGGGAATCCGACCGGAACCGTGTATTCGGAAGCGGCCTTGAAAGCCCTGCGCGGTTTGGTGCTGGAACACGATTTGTTTTTGTTTGCCGACGAAGTGTACCGCGAGTTTGTGTACGACGGGCAGCCTTTTACCAGCACCTTGGCCTTGGAAGGCTTGGAGCAGCATTTGATTTTGGTTGATTCGGTGTCGAAGCGCTACAGCATGTGCGGAGCCCGGATTGGAGCCTTGATTACTCGGAATGCCGAGGTGTATCAGGCGGCTTTGAAGTTTGCACAAGCCCGGTTGAGTCCGCCGACCTTTGGGCAAGTGGCCGCGGAAGCGGCCTTAGACGCTCCGGCCTCGTATTTTACCGAAGTGGTTCAGGAGTATGTGCACCGACGGAACCTGACGCACCGTTTGCTGACCGGCATTCCGGGGGTGAAGGCACCCTTGCCTGGGGGGGCGTTTTACATGGTGGCCGAGCTGCCGGTGGAAGATGCCGAGGCGTTTTGCGAATGGATGTTGACCGATTTTGAGTGGAACAATCAAACCGTGATGATGGCTCCGGCGGCGGGATTTTACCGAAGTCCGGGTGCCGGGAAAAACCAGGTGCGCATCGCCTACGTATTAAATGAAACCGATTTAGAACAGGCCATGGAATGCTTGGCTAGGGGCATTGCCGCCTACAATCGGCTTAAGGCTTAAGATCCATGCGGAATCTGGCATTCAACCGCAGCGTTTCTTTTGCTTTTGGTCAAATTGAGGCAAGACCGGTTCAGAACCCGAACGCCGCCTTATATGTTCTATGCATGCGCCATTTACTTTAACCCAAGCCCAAATTCATTAAACGAATAAAACCATGAGCCAACGCAGCTGGACCCCCATAAAAAGCTACACCGACATTCTATTTGAGGAATTTCAAGGGATTGCGAAAATCACCATAAACCGCCCCGAGGTGTACAATGCCTTTAGGCCAGAGACCAATATGGAAATGATTGATGCCATGGACATTTGCCGTGAGCGGGGCGATATTCGGGTGGTGGTGTTGACCGGCACGGGCGACAAAGCCTTTTGTTCTGGCGGCGACCAGAACGTAAAGGGCACCGGAGGGTACATTGGCACCGATGGGGTTCCACGGTTGAATGTGTTGGATTTGCACAAACGGATTCGGTCTTTGCCCAAGCCCGTCATTGCCATGGTGAATGGCTATGCGATTGGCGGTGGGCATGTGTTGCATGTGATTTGCGATTTAACCGTTGCTTCAGACAACGCCCGGTTTGGGCAAACGGGCCCCAAAGTAGGCAGCTTTGATGCCGGCTTTGGAAGTTCGTATTTGGCCCGGCATGTGGGTCAAAAGAAAGCCCGAGAAATTTGGTTTTTGTGCAATCAATATACCGCGGCCGAGGCCGAGCAAATGGGAATGGTAAACAAAGTGGTGCCTTTGGAGCAGTTGGAAGATACGGTGGTGGAATGGTGCCAAACCATCATGAAGCGTTCACCCTTGGCGGTGCGCATGATAAAGCGGGGCTTGAATGCCGAGTTGGATGGGCAAACCGGCATCATGGAAATGGCCGGCGACGCCACCTTGATGTATTACTTGCTGGAGGAGGCTCAAGAAGGGAAAAACGCCTTTTTGGAAAAGCGGGATCCGGATTTTTCTAAATTTCCTCGCTTCCCATAAGCATGCAAGCCCAGGCCTGGATATCGGCGTTGCGGTTGCGCACCCTGCCTTTGGCGGTTTCGGGCATTGCGGCGGGCTCGGCCTTGGCGGCGCATTTGGGCCACAGAAACACCTTGATTACCGTTCTTTGCCTGGCTACGGCAGCGGCCCTTCAAATTTTGAGCAATTTGGCCAACGATTATGGGGATTTTACCCGGGGTACCGACAACAACCAACGGGTAGGGCCTGAACGGGCTTTGCAGTCGGGGCGGATTCGTCCGGCGGCCATGCTTCGCGCCATTTGGATTAGCGGAGTGGTGTCGGCCGTTCTTGCCCTGTCGGTGATAGCCCTGGCTTTTCCGGCCCAGCAGTGGTTGGAAGCTTTTTTGTTTATCGCCTTGGCCGCCGCCGCCCTGTGGGCTGCCGTTAATTACACCATGGGCAAAAATCCCTATGGGTATTCTGGGCTTGGCGATGTGTTTGTGGGCTTGTTTTTCGGATTGTTGGCGGTGCTGGGAACCGCTTGGCTGCACAGCCTGGAATTTCAGGTTCTTGCCTTGGCGCCAGCGCTGGGAATGGCTGGATTTAGCATGGGGGTGCTGCACATGAACAACATGCGCGACCAAGTGGGCGATGCCGCCTCGGGCAAAATCACCCTGGCGGTTCGCCTGGGCATGGCCGGGGGCAAAACCTACCATTTTTTCTTGGTTTTTTTGGGATTGATTGGCTGGTGGAGCCTGGTTTGGATTGAAGGACTTTCGGTAGCACAGGCTCTGATGTGGCTGGGCCCCGGAACGGTGCTTTCTTTGTTTCAGTTGCAAGGCGTGATGCGGACGCAGAACTACACCTCGTTCGACACCTGGTTGAAGGTAATGGTATTGGCCTGCTTGTGCATGGCGCTAGGTTTTTCTGGATTGTTGGCTTGGTAAAAGGAAGGTATGGCAGATTCATTGGATGTATTTGATCGGTTGAGAAACCTGGAATTCCCCCGGGGATTGCAGGCAGAATGGATTCCGCACCGCTTGGATTTTTTGAATCCTGCCCGCACCTCGAGGGGGCGCATGCACGAGCACCGGGTGGCCTACCTTAAAATATGGCATCCCGACCGGCCCCATGAAATAGGCTGGGGCGAAGCGGCTCCTTTGCCCGGATTAAGCCTTGAAGGAATGTCGATGGTGGAAGAAGCCTTAGACCACATTTGTGCTCAGCCCGATTTGGCGGTAGAAATGCTGGAATCTCCGCTGGAACGGGTTCCCGCGGCCATGTTTGCCTTAGAACAAGCCCTGTTGGATTTAGAAACCGGGGGCAAACAAAAACCCTTTCCCAGCAAATTTACCGATGGGCGCGACTTGATTCCCATCAACGGATTGATTTGGATGGCTCAGCCCAACGAAATGGCAGAGGCCATACAGCAGAAAATAGACGAAGGATATTCCTGCCTAAAAATGAAAATAGGCACTTCCGATAGGGCTTCTGAAATGGAATTGCTGCACAACCTGCGTTCCTATTTTGGTCCCGAGGTTTTAGAGGTTCGGGTGGACGCCAACGGGGCCTTTAAGCTCCACGAAATTGAAGACCTGTTGGCCGAGCTGGGCGATTTGGCCGTGCATTCCATAGAGCAGCCCATTGCCGTTGGGCAGTGGGACGACATGGCCGATTTGTGCCGTTGGAGTCCGGTGCCCATTGCACTTGATGAAGAATTGATTGGGTTGCGGAGTTTGGACGAAAAGCGGGACTTGGTTGAAGCCATAATGCCCCAGTATTTGATTTTGAAGCCCAGCTTGTTGGGTGGATTTCGCCAAGCTCAGGAATGGATTGAGGTGGCGAACGAATGTGGATTGCACTGGTGGGCCACCTCGGCCTTGGAGTCCAACTTGGGTTTAAATGCCATTGCTCAGTGGGTATATACCCAACAAAACCCGATGCCTCAAGGGCTAGGCACTGGGCAACTGTACCGCAACAACCTGCAAAGTCCCTTGCATTTAGATGGGCCGGCGCTCCGGTTTAATCCAGATTTGCCATGGGTTTGGCCCCAGTGATTTTAGAGCCCAATCTAGAGGGAATACGGCGGCTTTCTGCCGAGCACCCCGAATACGAGCTGTTTTGCCGCCTTTGGGAGAACTGGTTTTCGGAAGAAGCATTGATGCCGTTTTTTACCTCGGGTTCTACGGGGGCGGCCAAAGAGGTTCGATTTAGCCGGGAGCAAGTTCGGGCTTCGGCTGAGTTAACCCAAGCATGGTTGTCGCCCCAACAGGCCAAACGCTGGCTGCTTTGCTTGCCCTTGACCTTTGTGGCCGGCCGAATGGTGTTGTACCGCGCTTTGGTGTCGCAAACGCCCTTGCAGGTAATGGCGCCGGCCTCTCAGCCTATTCAATCTGCCGTAGCTGCCGAATTGGTTTCCTTTACTCCAAACATGTTGCATGCCGTATTGCAGGATGCCGAGGCCCGTTCAAGGTTAAGTCCCTTGCAGGAAATTTTACTGGGCGGCGGGCCCTTGAGCCCGGAATTGAAGCAGGCCATACAGAATTGGGCGCCCGCCCACACCCGAATATGGCATACCTATGGCATGACCGAAACCCTAACCCATGTTGCTGCACTAGAGGTTTATCCCAAAGCAGAGCCGGCGTTTCGGCCCATTTCAAACCGCATACAATGGGAAATGACCGAGCTGGGACTGAAGGTCTTTCACCCGGATTTGCAAGCCGAGCCGATTCAAACCGGCGATGCCGGAGAAATTGAACAAGACGGTTCTTTTCGATGGACTGGACGCATGGATAGCCTGTTGAAGGTTGGCGGGAAAAAGGTGTGGCCCGAAGAACTGGAAAGCCGTTTGCAGGCAGAGCATGGCCCAGGGCTGCCCCGGTTTTATTTTACGGGAATTGCCGATTCGGTATATGGGCAGCGCTTGGTGATGGTGATGGAGAGCGTCCCTGAAGATTGGCAAAAGCTGCGGCAGCGGGTAGCCGCATGGCACGGTTCAGAACGCCCGCGGCATTGGGCTTTGCGCCCCAGCGACTTCCGTGCAGAAACGGGAAAAGTGGTGCGCAGCAACAGCGGCCTGGAGGGCGATTTGCGGAATTGGGATGCGGATTAGAGCTTGCTTTTGAACTCCTTCATAAACGCATCGAAGGTTTGGGTCAGGTAAATTCCGGTGCCAAAAAAGGTGATGATGGGTTCCAGGTCGTTGGGGGTTTTGTAGCCCGGCAGCGGTTGAAGGGGAGTCATGGTTTTATCTAAAAAAACCAAGGTGGGGTAGCTTAGTTTGCCTTGAGTTAAGGCGGCGGCCAGTTCGTGGTAGCCCCGTTGCCCGCTGGGTACGAACTTAAAAATACGGCCCTTGAAATTCACCTCGGGCTTTTGTTCCGCATCGAATTTTACTGGGTAAAAATAGGTTGACAGCAGCCGAATGATTTCGGGATTCGAGAAGGTGCGTTGATCCATGACTTTGCACCAGCCACACCAATCGGTGTACAGGTCAATCATCACAGGCCTTGGTTCTTTTTCGTTCAAGATTAACGCCTCTTCAATAGAATACCAGGTTAAGGGCTTGGCGGGCGGCGCATCTTGGGCCGCTGCAAATAGGGGGAGGCATAAAATTGCCAGTAAAACATATTTCATGGTTCAATAATACGAAAAGGCAAGGAGTTTTGTTGTGAAAAAAGCGTTAATGGGCTGTAGAGACAGCCCATGGGCTGTCTCTACGTAGTCAATGCAACAAATTAAACATTAGGGCAAAGGCTCCTGGAACCGCCGCAGGCAATTGCCGGAAAAACGACAAGCCCGTGTACACCAATTGCCCTTTTCCATAGGGCCTTACCAAGAGCATTCCCGACTGCATGGGTTCTGCTGGGTCGGCCCCTTGCAAAACCGGCAACCATTCGGGCGACCAGGATTCGGCAAAATACAAGCCCCGCTCTTGAACCCAGCCCTCCCAATCTTTTTCTTGAATGGCGAGGGGGCGCATTAAACACGCGTGCCGAGTGGAGTAGGCAGCGATGGGCGCGCGTTCATTGGTAATGCGCTGCCGCCCAAGCTTTAAGCCGGGTAAAATTTCTTTGTTGGTTAAGCCCGAAACGGTGGTGTACTGCATAATTACATGCCCGCCTTGTTCGGCAAAACGCAAGAGTGCCAACTTTAATGCTTCGGGTTGGGGACTAATGTTTAAAGCGCGAATCCCCAGCAACAGCACATCGGCATCTACCTTCCCATCTAGGATGTTCTGCTCGGTGCAGGATTGAATGTCTAAACCCGCCCCCGATAATATTTCAAGGCTTGCCTCGCCTGCCCCTGGCAAAAAGGCAATACGCCGGGGCATTTTTGTAGCGGCCAAGGCCAAGGCCGGTATGCGGGCCTCTGGCAACAGTCCCACCCGGCCAATGTGGTCGTATTGGCTCTCTGTCCATTGCCTGTTGTATTCGTTTCCGGCTTCGTCCACAAATCGAAACAAGATTTCGGTTTTGTTGCCGTCAAACCGCTTGGGGGTTAATCCAAGCACCACGGTTCTTTTGCTGCCTGGGGCCAACTCGATTACCGAGTCGGCCGAGCTAATTTGCCAGTGGGCATTGCCGTTCAACAGCAAGCGGCCCCGGCAGGGTTGTGAGCTGTGGTTTTGAATCAGCATGGGCATTTCAACCCGATTTGATGTCATGGCCACGGCAGCGGGCAGGCCCGGGTTTAAGGTAACCTTGGGTAAAAGGCGAAAAGCGTCCACCAATTCTCCTTTTACTGGATCTTTAGAGGCGTACAACACAGGAAGGACGAGCTCCCATTCGTTTCCATTCCAAGTCAATCGAACCCGGCAGGCCGGTTCAAAGGATCCCAGCGCTTGGGTTTGTTGCACAGAGCCCGCATAAAAGGATCCTTCGCTGCCGGGCTTTTCTAGCCAATAGGGTTGGGCAAACTTGGCGTTTGGCTTGGCAATGGCTTTCACGGAATATTGGCCCCGGGGCTGAAGAGGGAATCCCAAGGGGGCATATTTTCCAGGCAGGGTTTCCCAGGCAGCGCCCATCCATTGAATGTGAGAAATGCGCACATCGGCGGCAAGGCCTTGCCCATAATCCAGGGTAAAAACAAGGGTATCGCCGGGGCTGCTTATGGGTTTCGAGGCCAAAGCACGCAAGCGAATTCCCGCGCAGTGTTGAATAAGTTGTTCTGTGGCTTGTATTTTTTGTTGGGCCAGGGGCTTGTCTTTTAAATTGCCCAACAGGGTTCTAAGCCGAAACAAACCGGGAAGCAACAATTGGGGCTGCAGGGGGTTAAAGGAATCGATCAACGAGTCAAGCAGTTGTTGGGGGGCGAGTCCCCCCGGGAATTCCGCCAAGGAAGCCGGCAAGCCGTCAAGCGGGTCATTCTGGAACGGTTGGCCTTGAAGCACCTGAAAGTATTCGAGGGTGTCGAGCATGGCGGGCATGGTTCCAAATCCTTGGCTTTTGTGCTGGCTGCGGGCCAAAGCGGCAATTTCTTGAACGGTAAGGCCCCGTTCGGGTACGTAATGCCCAACAAAAACGGCCGAGAAAGAATCGGACTGCAGGGCTTCGGGGTTGTTTTGGAAAAACCACCAGGACGTATTCCATAGGGTTCGGGTTACGCTCCAAGCAGGCCCCAGGTCGGGGCGGTAATTGGCTTTGGCAGCAAGTTCAACGGCTTTTAGGCCCAGCCTTGCCGAGGAGGTATGGTGGCCGTGGGTTCCGCCGGGTTCTGGGCTAAATCGGGCAATAAGCACATGGGGGCGGAATGCGCGGAGCACCTGCACCAAGTCTATAAGCACCGAATCGGCATTCCAAATGGCTTCGGTTTCTTGGTAGGACTTAGAATAGCCAAAGTCTCGGGCACGGCTAAAAAACTGTTGGCCTCCGTCAATGCGCCGGGCTTGCACCAATTCGTGGCTGCGGATTAAGCCCAGGGCGTCGCCCAGTTCGGGTCCAATCAGGTTTTGGCCTCCGTCGCCTCGAGTCAGGCTTAAATAGGCCGTTTCGGCTTTTTTGTGGTTGGCCAGCCAAGCAATCAGTCGGGTGTTTTCGTCGTCGGGGTGAGCGGCGAGGTACAAGGCCCGTTGGGGGTTGGCTATGCGTTGGAGTTGCAGCAGAATTTCGCCGCTGTGGGGGAATTGGGCCAACAGGGAAAGCGGCAGCAGGAAAAACAGGGATAGGGCTTTTGCCTTCATGTGTCAAAGGTAGGGGATTGCCGCAGAAGGGCAATCCCCATCCTTCATCCCTTACTTAATCTGATACGTCAACGAAAAGCTAAAAGTTTGGCCCAACTGGTAATCGGAAACCACAAATTCCTGGTCTTTGTAGGTTTGAACCCTTCGGAAATTGGCGTTCGTTAGGTTTTGCACCATCAACTTCAAGGCCAGTTTGTCGTCTTTGCCCAACCACTTGGTAAAGGTTAAATTCAACATAGGCCGGGCCACTTCGTAAATGTCGGGGGTTCCCGCTTGGCTGTTCTCCGACAACCGGGTTCCAAACACATTTAAGCTCAGGGTGGCTTCCATGCGCAAGGCGGGAGGCAAATATCCCAAAGAGGCGTTAAACAAGTAGGGCGATTGACCTTGGAAGGGGCGGGTGGTTCCAAAATCGGGATTCACCGACAAGATGGAGGACAATTCCACGCTGTCGATGTCGGCCTCAGAAAAAATCAAGGAAGCGTTCATGCCCAATTTGATGTTGTCGGCCCATTTTCTTTTTAGAAGGCTGCTTAATTTGCTGCGGAAATCAAGTTCAAATCCCCCCACCCGTGCGCTGGGTACATTGGTGAATTTAAATTCCGCGGTTGAGGAGCCAGAAATGGGGTTAAAGCTGCGTACAATGGGGTTGGTAAATTGTTTGGCATACGCGCTTATGGCAAACATTTCGCCCGGATTGAAGTAGTACTCGTACCTTAGATCCAGATTCAAAATGTCGGTCATTTTTAGGTCTGGATTGCCGTTAAAGGCTGGGGCTCCAATCATATCGTAGGCAACAAAGGGGGCCAATTCGCGCAGGTTAGGCCTTGCCAGGGTTTGACTGGCGGCGGCTCGAATGTTCATTTCGTCGTTGATTTTAAACAGCAGGCTAGCGGCCGGCAATACATTCCATTTTTGAATTTGCCCTTGTGAAATGGAGGTATCTTGGCTTTGTACAAACATGTCGGAATATTCTGCCCTTAGGCCGCCAATAAATTTCCAGCGCTTCCATTCGTAATTCAGCATAGCATAGGCGGCTGTAATGGTTTCAAAACCGGTGTACGCGTTTGTGGCACGAGATTGATTCTTTAAAAAATTGCTGTGGATGTAGCGCCCGCCTTGGGGGTACTGACCGCCCTGCAACGTATCTACAATTCCAAAGTTCAATGGATTAAAAAAGCCAGAAAATTCGCGGGTGGGGTCCATTTCTAGGCGAATGACCTGAGGCGAATACCATATATTGTTCGAATCGACGTAGTTCCCATTGCCCATGTTCCAGGTTACTTGAAACCTTTGTTCTGTAAAATCGCGGTCTTTATGCATGAAGTTCCCTCCAAATTTCAGCTTGTTGGCGGTTTTTTTGCCGAGCCGTATCGACACATCTAATTTGCCTTGCCAGGCTCGGTCTTCGAGGTTGCGGTAATAATGAAAAGGGTCGTCAAACGAACCGTTGTCTAAAAAACGGGCTCCATTTAGTCCGGTTTGATAGGCAAACAACTTCATGTCGGGTTGGTCTTGGCGGCTCAAGGTGTGTCCTCCGTTCCACTCCACCTCAAATCGGCCCATAGCCCCTCCGGCGTGTCGGCCTTTTAATTGCAGGTTCAACATTGACCGTTGCTGGTACATGTTGGTCATGGTTGTGAAATCGTTGTCGGCCTCCGATAAAATCTGAGGGGCGCTTCCACTGCTAATTTGACTGGTTTGCTCGCCCGACTGATTGTACACCAGATTTGCCGAAATTTCGTTGCCCGCATTGATGCGGTAGGTCAAAGAACCCATTCCGCCCAATGTTGCCGTTTCTTGCCCCCGTCGGTCTGAAAAATCAAAAAATTCCTGTAAATCTGAAGCCGAGGTATCCATCAATCGATATGCGCCCAAAACCGCTCCCGAATAATAACTGTAGGTCCGGTCGTAATTTACGCCAACATAATACCCCAGTTTCGATTCGTTCTTGTTGTTAAAATCAAACACATTGCCCACCGCCAAATTAAAGGCATGGTTCATGGGCGTAAACTTCTCGATCGGCACAAAATTGTTCCGCAGTCCCCTGGCGGTTTGATTGAAGGTGTCGCGGATTCCTGCCGAGGAATTCAAGGAGCGCACCTTCAAATAGAAAATGTCGTTCATTAAAGCAATGGTGGCGGGGTCTTTATAAATTTCGGGCAAAGCGCGGGTGCCGTCATCCATGCCTAAAAAATCTAGGGAGCCCCCCGATTCCGACAAAAAGTCGGAACGAAACGAAGATTGGGTATTCACCGAAATTCCCGTTCCAAAACTAAAGTAAAACCGTTCTGGAAAGGACTTGGTGGTAATATCGACATTGCCCCCGGTAAAGTTGCCGGGTTGGTCGGGAGTAAAGGTTTTTCGTACAACGATGTTGTCCAGCATTCCCGAAGGGATCAAATCTAAGGAGGTAGAATTTCGATAGGGGTCCGAGCTGGGGGTAGTAATCCCATTCAGCGAGGTGACCGAATACCGGTCGCCCAATCCCCGAACCACCACAAATTTATTGTCTTCAACGCTGGCTCCGGTAACATACTTCATGGCGGCTCCGGCATCGCCCGCTCCTGAGCGTCCCAATTCTTGGCTGGAAACCCCATCTTGCACCGCATCGGCATTCTTTTGCATAGCCAACAAAGCCCCTTCTGTGTTGTTCACCTTTTTCGCCTCCATCGTAAACTCCTGTATTTCCATGACGGCCGGCTTGATTGAAACAATTTTTTCAACCGTAGATCCTGCCGCAACTTCCATGTTGGTTACGCTAAGCTTTTGATATCCTACGGCAGAGATGACCAGGGTGTAGTTTCCGGCAGGCACTTTTGAAAACAAAAACCGGCCGTCCATGTCGGTCGATGTAATGAGCGGGCTGCCTTGCAGCTGAACCGTTGCAAAAAGCACCTCCTCGCCGGTTATTTGGTCAAACACCTTCCCGGTTACGGTGGCGGGCGGCGCCGAATTCATCGCCACCTGAGCTTGAACGTTTTGGGAGGCCCAAAGGCAAATCCAAAAAATCAAAAGAAACACGGATTTTTTCATAATTCCTGAATAAAAAAAGAAAAGAGACGAACCGAAGCCCGCCTCTTTTCCATACACCTGAATGAAAAACATTAATGATTCACAACCAATTTAACTGCACCAGTTCCAGTAGCGGTGTGTACGTTCAACACATACATGCCCGCAGGAACGGTTGACAGGTCAAGGTTCATGCCTTGGGTATTTCCGTTGGCCGTTAAGATCGTTTTTCCAGCGATGTCGCTAAGTACAACCTGAGCAGATTGAGCCGTTCCGTTCAAAGAAACGGTTACCACAGATGATGCTGGGTTTGGATAAACGTTAACTTGGTTTTGAGCTACTTCGATGGAAGAGTTTACTTTCAAGTATCCGTTTTGATCCAAAGCAGTCCAACCGCGCAACCACTCTGTACCGTTGGGAGCAAAAGCACCTTTGTAGGTTACAGGAGTAAAGAAAGGATCGTTGTTGGGGTAAGCGAACAAGTTTGAAGTTACTTGAGCTACGTTTCCGTCTGGACGAGGATCCAACATGTTGTTGGAAGTGCGGCCAATGCTCAAAAGACCTGGGTCGGCAACGGCATTTCCTTTAGAGCCCAAGTGGGCAATCAAATCAGAACAATCACCGTCTTCAGAAGAAGAAACATTCGTAACTTTGATAAAGCCTGCAGTATCAAGGGTGTTTCCGGCACCGAAAGCATACCAAACGTTATTGTTGAAGGCCAATTCGCCGTCTTGCATGCGCTTGTATGAATCGATACCAGAAGCGGCAGCCAAATCTTCAACCTCAACGCCTTTGCGGGCATAATCAAAAACAATTGAGTTGTTTAGGTAGCCTCCGGTAGCATCGCGCCACAACATACCAATGGTATTGTTAGCGTTGGTGGTGTTGCTGGCGCCTGAACCAATCAGGGTAGCGTTGAAAACAGTGGGTTGAGACCAAACAGGGCCTCCATCAGGAATGGCCCCATCTACTTCAAACATGTGGTTGCCTTCATCGGAAGCCTGAATGGCAAACCAGAACTGACCTTTGCCGCGGTATCCCAAATCCCAGTCAAAAGAATCGTCTGAATTCATAGAAGATACAGCGTACTTCAAATTTATAGCTCCACCGAAAAACTCGAAGCCATCGTCAGAACAAGCAAATACTTCGATGTATTCCAAGGTTGTTCCAGAGCCAACGGCGCCTAAAGTCAAACCATTCAATTCGTTTCCGGGGCCAATTTCAAACCCGGCATGGCGAATTGAAACGTATTTTAGCGTACCTGAGTTGTCGGCATTGTTTGTTCCGCCCATCAGTGCACGTGGCTCGTTGCCGGCTACGCCTTCCACTTGAAAGGTGTCAACCCCTCCGTTTTTGGCAATACCATAACCCAAAACAACCACACCGCCCCACAATCCGCGGTCGGTTTCGTCTAAGTCGGCCGGGTTAGCAACATCGTCTACTTCGGCGGTAAAGATGATGGGCTGGGTTGGAGTACCCACCGCATTGATTTTACCTCCGCGAGAAATAAACAAGGCAGAGGCAGGAGCTCCTTGAGATTGAGCTTTTCCTTTGATTACGGTTCCAGCCTGAATGTTGAGGGTGGCTCCAGCTTCAACATAAACAGGGCCGTCCAACAGATAGGTGTTGGTGTTTACCCAGTTTACGGTTTGGCCGGCATTGATGTCGGCATCAGTAACGGCAACCGTTTGGGCTCCGACTACTGAAATTCCCAAAAGGAAAGAGGCAGCGTGTAAGAAATGTTTCATTTTTTATTTGTTTTGCACAAAAGTAAGTCAGGGCCAAGGTCGGTTGGTTAAGCAATTATTACGTTATAGTTATTAAAAGTGGGCTTATTGGGTTTTCTGCTTCGCATGAGGGGGATTAAACTCCACTTAAACTCCATGTAAGGTTTGGTGGGTGTTTTTGTGCGGATTTGACCATGGTTTTTAGGGCGTGTTGATTTTGGGTAGGCAAGGAAGCAGATTAATTTGAAGGTTGAGCAGGGCATAAAATTTTAAGGGGGGCTTGCGGCAGGGATTGATGAGGCTACCCCGCAAGGGCCAAACCGGCAGTCAGCCCCCGCCTGGCAGAGCGACGCGAGGAGCTACTGCCGGGCGTGGGCTGGCCCGGTTTTGGGCCGCGGAGTAGCCCAGAAAGCCCGTCTGCCGCCCGCAAAAAACAATCCCAAACCGGCGGGTGTGATGTTCCAGACAAAGGGAGGCCGGCTCAGCCCAAGGCAACAATTCCAGCCGAGGAAATTCCTTTGGCCCCTTTGGGGCAATATCCTTCTGGGCGGGTTGATACCATAAATTCTTCGGCGGGGTCAACAAGCAGTCCGGCGAGCCGCATAAATTGGCGGTTTGCCAAAACGGGGGTGCTTTTCACGGTTCTATTGACCAAGGCAAAGCGCACTTTTTTGTATTCCAATCCATTAAAGCGGACGGTAAGCAGCACCACCGGTCGGCGGTGTACAGCATGCCCAACCTCGGCAAACGAATGCCCAACAATAGGTTGTTTGTATTGAACATTGCCAAGGCTCCAGTGCAGATATCCGTCTTTTTCAACAATCTTATCGGCGTGCAGGGAACAAGCCGTGGCCCCGTTTCCGGTATCAAATTTTGCCACGAGCTCTCCAATGCCTTCAATGTAAACACATTCGCGAAACCCAATGCAGGATTTGGGCAGGGGGGCATGGTTTCGGCGGACTAGAATATCGGCCAGGCTTTGGGGCAAATCGGGCGCATCGCTGGGAAAAGTAGAAGGTTGTGGATGCACCGCCAGAATGGCGAGTTGTGCCTCTGTTTTAGCCACCAATACTTCAGACCAGATGCAGAAGGTATATTTTGCGGCTTCTTTGGCCATGCGCTCGGCCTCTTGCCGCATTTCATTTGTCCAGTTGCTGGGCAGGGAAGCGTGCAGCAGCACTTGTTCGCGGCGCACCAACCCTTGACGTTGGGCAAAAATCCAAAATCGGGCGCAGGATTGATTGTTCGAGGCTTCAACGGTGGGCAATCCGCGGAACTGCAGGGCCGCCTGTAAAGCATGGGGGTCTTGACACAAGCGTATGGCGGCAGAATTGTTTAATGCGGGCAATTTGGCCTGTTCCAGCTGCATCCAGCGCCTCCAACCGAGATCGTCTAAGGAATCGGTGCAGGCGATAACCAGCGTTTTTTTGGGTCGAAGGGAATGGGTTCGGCCTTGAAAAACCAGGAGGCCTCCGCCGTTGTTTTTTGGAATAAACTCCGATTCATGGGCGGGAGCAAACAGCACTTTTCGCCCTTTTCTTTCAAGGGCATCAACCAAGGCCAAGGTGCCTGACCGCAATTTTTCGCGTTGTTCTAAAACCAGAAAATGAACCAGTTCCGGCGTATTTGGATCGGAATTTTTGGCGGATTTTGACCTTTTCATAGTCGGCGATGGACTACGAATCTACAATCTTTTTGAATAGAATCCCCTGGGCGGGGCATGCATTTCGTTTTCAAATATCAAATCGGTTATCTTCGCTTTTGAAATCGGTTTTAATAACTATGAAAACAGCATTGGTTTTTCCTGGGCAGGGTGCCCAAACCCCCGGAATGGGAAAGGAATTGTTTGAACAGGGAGGCAAGGCCAAAGAGCTCTTTGAGCGTGCCAACGACATATTGGGTTTCCGGCTTACCGACATCATGTTCGAGGGCTCGGCCGAAGACCTAACCGAAACACGTTATGCCCAGCCTTCTATTTTTGTTCATTCGGTGGCGGTAGCCCTGCAAAACGGGCACCTGCCTGATGCGGTAGCGGGGCATTCCTTGGGCGAATTTTCGGCCTTGGTGGTTTCGGGCGTTTTGTCGTTTGATTCCGGATTGCGGTTGGTTCAGGAGCGGGCCTTAGCCATGCAATTGGCTTGCGAAACCGAACCGGGCGGAATGGCGGCGGTATTGGGATTAGAGGATCATGTGGTGGAAGAGGTTTGCCGGGGAATATCCGCGTTGGTGGTGGTTCCGGCCAACTACAATTGCCCGGGCCAATTGGTTATTTCGGGAAGCCATGCGGGCATTGAAGAGGCCTGCATTCGGCTAAAGGAGGCGGGTGCACGAAGGGCACTGCCCTTGAAAGTGGGGGGGGCTTTTCATTCTCCGCTTATGGAGCCGGCACGTCAACGGCTTGAGGCGGCCATCCGCGCTACAGATTTTGCTGCTCCGCGCTGTCCGGTCTATCAAAACGTAGTGGCCTGTGCCGTTACCAATACCGAAGAAATTCGGTCTAATTTGATTGCCCAGCTGACCGGTCCAGTAAGGTGGACCCAATCGATTCAAGCCATGGCGACCGATGGAATTCAACGTTTTGTGGAGGCCGGCCCGGGGAATGTGCTTCAAGGCTTGATTCGTAAAATTGTTCCTGAGGTTGAAACGGCGGCCGGCTGATTTCGGCTTGTTTGCGATTTTGCTGGGCAAAAACATAAAAAAGTGCTCTGTGCTTGTGCTCGGCTTTTCCTTTTGCCGCAGGGCTTTTTGGGATTATCCGTTTTTAAACGTTTGTTAAACGTAACTCATATCATTCGCCATAAAAAACTGAATTTCAATTCAATAGAATCTTAGTTTTGATTGTGGTATAAATTGAGTATAATAAAAATCCATACCATCTCTACCTGATTATTGACCTCTAAATTTCAATTTCAAGGGTTTGGCGACGCGTGGGCGAAAAATACTGCGAACGCAGTTTGCAAGGGGTGTTAAAGCAAGCACATTAGAAGGTTGGTATTCCCAAAACAGGATAGGCTGCATTGATTGTGGCGCACCTATGCCGCCTACCTATTGGAATCGCGAACAGGCCATGGGTAAATTAGGAACTGTTGGGGCATAGCAGCAGCAAAACCATCGAGATATACACCCATGTAAGTACCAAAAACCTGCAACAAATCCGTTTGCCCTTTGACGATTAGTGAAAAATCTATACTTTAGATAGCGGGAAATAAAACTACGCCTATACAACCAAATTGGCAGATTGGGGAAGTTTTATAGCGCCTATAAATGAGTTACCGGTCATGCTTTGGCAACAGTGCTAACATCAAACGACAGGACATAAAACAAACAGACAATGCAAGCAAAAGAAACGAAACTCCAGGACATCATTGAAGGGACAAAGCAGTATGTAATTCCGCTTTTCCAACGGACTTACTCATGGACTGCTAAGGAGTGGGAAGTTCTTTGGAAAGACCTTGTTGAACTAAGTGAAATGGAAAACCCACGGACACATTTCATTGGCTCAATCGTTAATATGCCGACAGTTTCGGTTCCTGAAGGTGTCGCAAAATATTTGCTCATTGACGGACAACAGCGACTTACAACAATTTTCGTTTTGCTTACACTACTTCGGAACAGAGCAAGAGAAAACCAAAACCAAGGTTTTGCGGAAGAGATAAACAATACCTTGCTTGTCAATCCATACAAAAAGGACAATGACTTTTATAAACTCATGCCAACCCAAGTTGACAGGGAAACATACCAGAACTTGATAAACGGAGTTTCAAACGAAACGGAAAACCAACTGACAAGGGCTTACACTTTCTTTGACAAAAAACTGAAACAAGTAGAACTTGAACCTGAGAAACTGAAAAAAATTATCACGAGTTATTTTTCAGTTGTCAGCATAGTTCTTGACGCAGACGACAATCCATATTTAGTTTTTGAAAGTTTGAACGCCAAAGGAAGACCGCTAACGCAGGCGGACTTAATTCGCAATTACTTTTTCATGCGTATTCACTTTGAAAAGCAAGATGAAGTTTATAAAACTTATTGGCATCCAATGCAAACAGCATTGAATGAGGATTTGACAGAGTATATCAGACACTTTCTAATGAGAGGCGGCAACATCATCAAACAGGGTGATGTTTATTATGCACTTAAAGAAAATGTGTCAACCTCAAATGCGATTGACTACTTAAAAGATTTAAAGAAGTTTTCTGTTTACTATCAGCGATTAAAGTTTCCCGAGTTTGAACCCGAAATAGAATTGCAGAAACTTTTCCGTAGGTTAAACAGAATTGAAGTAACTACTGCTTATCCTTTGTTACTAAATTTTTATAGCAACTATGACGAGGGCAAAATCAGCAAAGCTGATTTCGTTGTAATTCTCAAGACACTTGAAAATTATCTTATCCGCAGGTTTGTTTGCAATGTTGCTACAAACCAACTCAACAAAATATTTCCTGCGGTTTATCCAGCAATTACATCAAAGTATCCCGACAACATTGTTGAGGGCTTTAAAAATGTTTTGCAAGGCAGAGGTTATCCAAAGGACAACGAATTCTTTTTGCGTTTCAGAGAAACAAAATTTTACGGTGGTGGTGACAGGGTAGTTAAGACCAAACTCATTCTTGAAACCCTTGAAGATAGTTATGCTCATAAAGAGGCAGTTCCTTTTGACAACCTTACCGTTGAGCATGTTATGCCGCAAACTCTTTCCGAGTGGTGGCAGAAGGAACTAGGTGAAGATTGGGAAGAAACACACGACTTGTTTCTTCACACCATTGGAAATTTAACCTTGACAGCTTACAACACAGAACTTTCAAACGATGATTTCCCAACAAAAAAGAAAACGCTAAATGAAAGTCATTTAGAACTCAATAAACATTTTTCTTCATTACCTAATTGGACACGAAAAGAAATTGAACAACGTGCTGAACAGTTGGCAAAGAAAGCTATTGAGATTTGGAGTTACTTCGGACAAGACAATTCTACTCCGACAGATTTGCAAGAAGTAACAGGAACAACGCCTTTCGCTTTAAAAATCTTAGGACAACATATTTCTGTTGGTTCATGGCGTGACGTAATGGAAAAAACTTTGAACGCAGTTGCAGACCTTGAACCCGAAAAGTTTGAAGTAATTGCACACAACTTTCCTCGTTACCTTGGCAAAGACAAAAATAAATTCCGAGCAATCAGAGAACTTGAAAACGGTTACTTCATTGAAGTAAATCTATCGGCACAAAGTATTCAGAAACTTTGTTATCAGGCAATGGAAACAATTGAACTAACATCAGACGAATGGCAAGTAGAAGTGAAGTAGCACGAACCGCTAACAGCTAATCTTTCGTGCGGCGTGCAGCGCCCAGCATGAAAGATGCGTTGAACGAACCGTTTTTATGATTCCCCCTATGGGTTTTTCTTTATGATTTTAGAGATGTAGAAGGCAGCCTTTCGGGCTGCTTCTGTGTTTTGCCCCTCTTCCAGGGTTCAAAACAGGCGATTTTGCTCGCCACAGGGCATACCGCCCCCTACCCATGCTTTAAGCCATCGCACAGGAAATTGATTTTTTGGCCCCGCCCAAAACTCCGATGGGTGGACCACGGGAGCCGAAAATTTCAAGCGTGATGAGCTTACCTTTTTTGCAGCAGGGGCAACATCGGTGCAGACTTTGTACAACCGCAACGGCAGGAGCAGCCTCACTCAGTTGTTTCTGCAATACTGGTAGGCGTCTGGCCTTGGCAGTGCTACTCAAAAAGCCATAATGCCTAATTCGTACGAAGCCCTTGGGAAGGATGTGCTGCGCGAACCGTCGAATAAACTCCCGCTGCGTTAGCTCCATACTCCGCTTGCGCCCTTGCTGTCGGTAGTCTTTGTAGCCAAATCGCACCTTTTCCTCTCCAATAGCTTGGATACGATGGTTGCTGATAGCGATTTTATGGGTGTACCGCCCCAAATATTCCACTACCTGCCTAGGACCGCCAAACGGCCTTTTGGCATACACCACCCAAGTTTTTGCAAACAGCACATCGAATAAGCATTGGTCTACAATCCCAGCAGTTCGCAACCCTGCAACATATTTAGCCCTGAACATCTTGCCCAAAGCCTTTACATGGAACAGGAATTTGCCATCACGCCGTATGGCATGCCAACTGCCATCCCCCCGCAAACCACCCCCAGGTACCACACAATGCAAATGTGGATGTAAACTCAGGTTTTGCCCCCAAGTGTGTAGAATACTAACCATCCCCATTTGAACGTTTTGTTGCTTACCAAACGCAGTAAGCGTTTGCCATGCTGATGCAAACAAAGTGTCGTACACCAGCTTGGGCTGGTGCATAGCCAAGGTGTTGAGCTCCTCGGGTAAGGTAAACACCACATGGAAATAGGGCACGGGAAGCAACTCTTGCCTACGTGTCTGAATCCATGCCTCACGTTTGTGTCCCTGACACTTCGGACAGTGCCTATTCCGGCAGCTATTGTAGCTTAGAAAAATGCTGCCACAATCGGTGCACGTGTCGATGTGTCCCCCCAAAGCTGCCGTACGGCACCGCTCAATGGCCGAGAGTGTACGCAGCTGCCAGCTATTGAGTCCGAGTTGGTTTACCTGATTGCCGAGTTGATGGAGTACCTGAGCTACTTCGAAGCGTGGGCGCATTGCTCAAAAAGCGTGTCGAGCGGACTAAAGGCCCGATTGCGGTCGAGCTGGCTGATGTGCAAATACTCCATGGTGGTTTCGATGCGCTCGTGCCCCAGCAGTTCTTTGAGCGTGATGATGTCGAGGCCATCTTCGAGCAAATGCGTGGCATAGGTATGCCGCAGGGTATGTGCCGATATGCTTTTGCGAATGCCGGCTGCTTTGGCCACCGCTTTGATTACCCAATTGATACCGCGGCCGCTATAACGCCCATCAAAATCACCTCCAGCCCGACCTTGATGTCCACTAGGTTGCCCGTGAAAGAGCCAATCTATGGGTCGTTCAGCGCCTATGTATTTCTGTAAGCCCCGTATGATATGGTCGGAAAGCGGAACATAGCGGTCCTTCTTGCCTTTGCTCTGCACAATGTGCAACATCTTGCGGTCAAAATCCAGGTCGCGAAGCCGTATGTTACGCACTTCAATGCAGCGCAATCCACATCCATACATGAGACCAAGCAGAATTTTGTGCTTGAGTAGGGTGGCCTTGGTTAGCAGTTGCCACATCTCCTCCTTGCTTAAGACAACAGGCAACTTTTTTTCGTGCTTGATGCTGGGCAGGTGCAAGAAAGAATAATCGAGGCCTTCGCATTTAAGCAGAAACCGTAGACCATAAACGGTGTGCTTAAAATAGGTTTGCGAAGGTGTTTTGCTGCGCGACTGCAATAAGTACAAATAATCTTGCACTTGCTCTGGGTCGAGTTCAGTGGGTAAGCAACCAAAGTGCATAGCCATGGCGGCGACATGCCTGGAATAACAGTTAAAGGTGCTTTGACTTCTGCCCAGAACACTAATGTTGCGTTGAAATCTTTGCAAAAGTTGGTCAAATCCCGCCACTTCTTGGCAGGCGCGGTTCAGAAACTTGTTCGTGCGAAGTTCTGATGGTGATTTTTTTTTGTCATAATAAATGGTTTTAGGGAAAACAAATTACTACTTTAGATTATGAAGCTACCGCAGGTTTCGTTCAACAAGGTATTGCCAAAAGCGGGGGGGGGACGGACTTCTATGACACTTTTGTGCTTAACCGAACTTTAGTTTTTCAAATGAACAGTAGTGCTGAAACGCCCCGCCTTCGGCAATACCCGAACCGTCAGACTGTCTAATAACCTCCCATTTAAATATTTCAATTGTTAATAAATTTTGGCCTGTTTATTGCCTATTTCTCCCTAAAAATCGGTATTTTTATTTATGAAATTTATCCAAGGAAAACCCCGA
>Ga0247843_1002632_pt1 | contig 31940 bp, 32 predicted proteins | sample LaCruzMarch2017__FD_192420 | JGI IMG/M metagenome (GOLD analysis project Ga0247843, IMG submission 192420) | Freshwater microbial communities from meromictic Lake La Cruz, Castile-La Mancha, Spain - LaCruzMarch2017_8m | ecosystem: Environmental > Aquatic > Freshwater > Lake | place: Spain... | reverse complement strand
CCGGATATGAACTATATGAACATATCCCAATTGGAGAGGGCAAAGAGGAGTATCGAGATAGTGAGAAGTATGAAATTAAGCTGCGTGATTGGCAGGCAGCATCGAAAAAGTCTCTCACGCTTGCGCCATTTATCACTAAGTTAAATGAGATTAAGAATCAAAATGTTGCCCTGCAGCGCCTTAGAAATATAACTTTCCATCAGAGCGACTCTGATCAGGTAATTGCCTACTCAAAGAAAGAGGGCGATAATCTAATTTTGGTAGTAGTTAATCTAGATCCATTCAAGGCGATTGAAACCATGGTCCATTGGAATCTCTCAGCGCTCGGCCTTTCAGATAAGGGATTTGAGGTTACCGACCTTATAGATCAAGCAAAATACAGTTGGGGTAGCGATACTTTCATTCGCCTTGATCCCACACGTCCTATGGGAAGAGTTGCCCATATCGCACGCGTTAAAAAGTAATTAGGCTCTAGTCCTATGCGCTACTCATTAAAGAATTTATTTTCAAAGCGAAGCGCTTTTCAATCACCTCCTGCTGGATATTTAAATCCGCATGGCAGCCTTGGTGAGTTAGATATGTATTTGATCACCGAAGGAAGGCATGAATCGCTCTGGGAAGTATTGGGAGCACATGTTAAAAGGGATGAAAACGGTGAATTGATAGGAACTGCTTTTAGCCTTTGGGCACCTAATGCAAAACGAGTGAGTTTGATTTGTGATGCAAATTTCTGGGATAAAGAGATTAATCCGATGATTCCACTTGGTTCTAACGGGTTATGGGAAGTTTTCATCAAAGATGTTGGCCCAGGACTTAAATATAAATTTGCTATTCAAGGCCGTGATTCTCGCTGGGTTGATCACGCAGATCCGTTAGCTAAGCAGAGCGAGCGACCTCCACTCACCGCATCTATTGTTAATGAGAGTAATTACCAATGGAGTGATGGTAAGTGGATGGATAGCCGTGGTTTATTTCAACCTTGGAAGAGTCCGGTATCTATCTATGAAGTTCACTTAGGTTCATGGCGAGCTGGACTTTCATATCGTCAACTAGCCCTGGAGCTTGGCCAATACTTGGTTGAGCAGAATTTCACTCACGTTGAATTCATGCCAGTTAGTGAATATCCCTATGATCCTTCTTGGGGCTATCAAGTAACTTCATATTTTGCTCCAACGTCGCGCTTTGGAAGCCCAGATGATTTTAGATATCTCATTGATCATCTACATAGCCTTGGAATTGGAGTTATTTTAGATTGGGTTCCTGCTCACTTTCCCAAAGATGAATGGGCTCTAGCTCGTCTTGATGGAACTTGTCTCTATGAACATGAAGATCCCCGTTTAGGCGAGCACCCTGATTGGGGAACACTGATCTTTAATTACTCAAGGAATGAAGTTCGTAATTTCCTAGTAGCCAGCGCTCTTTATTGGCTAGAGAGCTTTCATATCGATGGACTTCGAGTCGATGCTGTGGCATCGATGCTCTATCTAGATTACTCGCGCAAAGAGGGAGAGTGGATCGCTAATGAATTTGGAGGACGTGAGAATCTAGCAGCGGTAAAGTTTTTGCAAGAAGCAACTGCTACTGCCTATAAGCGCTTTCCAGGAATCATGATGATTGCCGAAGAATCAACTGCTTGGGCTGGAGTGACTAAGCCAACTTCTGAGAACGGTTTAGGTTTTGGATTTAAATGGAATATGGGATGGATGCATGACAGCTTGCAATATCTCTCTCACGACCCGATCCATCGCCTCTATCACCATAATGAGATTACCTTCTCAATTCTCTATGCCTTTAGTGAGAACTTCTTGCTGCCTCTCTCACATGATGAAGTTGTTCATGGCAAAGCAGCCCTAGTAAATAAATTTCCAGGAGATCGCTGGCAGAAAGTTGCCACGCTTCGCGCTCTCTATGGATATATGTGGTCTCATCCTGGAAAGAAATTGCTCTTTATGGGCTCTGAATTTGCTCAAAATGATGAGTGGAGCCATGACAAGTCACTTGATTGGCATTTGACTCAATATGGCGAACATAAGGGAGTTCAGGATTTAGTCAGAGATCTAAATGCTCTCTATAAAGATAGCCCAGCTCTCTGGCAGAGAGATAGTTCAAGTGATGGTTTTACCTGGTTAGTTGGAGATGATGGAGCAGGAAATACTCTGGCATATCTTCGCTCGGCTGATGATGGATCTCAAATAATCTCAATTACAAATTTCTCCCCAGTTCCCCACGAGCACTATCACCTGCCAATTCCGAAGTCAGGAAAATGGGCAGAGGTTTTAAACACAGATGATCTGAAATATGGTGGCTCTGGCGTAATCAATGGTCAGATAAAAGTTGAGAAGATACAACACAGAGGTTTTGAATATTCAGCAATTATTCGCCTTGCTCCCCTGGCAACTATCTGGCTAAAGCTTAATTAGCCTCGCTTAGGCTGACTTGCTGCGGTAACAAAGAAAGCCACCAGAATCAACATAACTCCAGGAATTGCCAAAGCGACAGGAAGACTTGCTGCTCCTGCAACAAGTGAAATTACCCCACGGCTAATGAATGTGAGTACCTGATTGAGAGCTCCAAGCTCTGCAACAGCAACCCCGCCTGGTTTGTCAGAGCGAGCGCTGGCATAACCGAAAAATAAAGGACCGACAAAGGAAATTCCAAAGCCTGTAAGCAAGAAGCCAAGGCAAAATATCAGATATCCAAGCACTAAGTTGCTCTCTTTGATTTGCATGCTCAGAGCAAGAGAAGTTAGAAAGATAGTTCCACCAGTAATAACAAAGGGTTGAACTATCTCTTTATCGCTTCGATCTCCCTTTATTCTGCTATAGCTGAGCCTTCCAATAATCATCGCTCCCATAAATAAGAAGTAAGGAGCAACGGCAAGTGATTTGCTTACCCTAAATTCCTGACGCGCCATAATCGTGGCCCAGTCTCCAATTGATATCTCCAGCATTAGGGCGCATAGAAAACCAAGGCTAACTACCCAATCAATATGAAATGAAGAAATCATAGTTTTGAAGGTTACAACTTCATCGCTCTCGTTAACTTCATTTCCTTTGAGCAGTACTTGCTTTGAAGCATTTATTGAATTAATCGTCAAAAGATAGACAATTAGAACTAGGGTTAAGATATGCCAATTCAGTGATACAAAAGATGAAATCAATAGTGCGATAAAAGCAGTAGCAACCGCTCCTGCGCTCCATAAGCCATGAAGCATGGGAATGATCTGTCTTCCACTCTCACTCTGACGGTGTAGAGCCTGAGCATTAATTGCTATGTGATAGGAAGCCCAAGCAAAGCCACAAGTGATATTTACAACAATGAATAGTAAAGGGCTACTTAATTCGATCAGTATCGCAATAGTTAAGTATGTAACCGTGGAACTGATAACTAATACTTTATATACGCCCACGCGATGGATGATGTGGCCAATGGTTAACATCGAGGTCAAAGCCCCTAATGACCCAGTGCTCATTAAGAATCCGAAATATGTTGTGGAGACCCCAAGATTTGCCTTCACATCTGGAAGGCGAGGAGCCAGACACATAACCCCAATACCAAAGAGGAAAAAGAAGGCTTGCAGGTGGCGTAGCTCGCTACGTTCTAGAGGTTTATTCAAAACAAGGCGCTCGCTAACTCATTTCTAGAACGGATCAAATCAGGATCGGCAGGATCTACTAACTGGAAGAGCAATATTAGGTGCTCTTTGGCTCTCTTCTTCTCATCCCCACTGGAGTTTTTAACAAAATTTATTAGCCTTGCAAATGCGTTTTTCTGTAGCCCTTGTGCAATCTCAACATCAGCTGCCATTACCGCCTTCTCTATCGAAGTGGGATCACTATCGGCATCTTTGATAGTAAGAGATGGATTGAGGGCTGAGATACGAATCATTAACTCGCACTGTGCAAGTCCAATTTTGGCAACTGGCTCATCAGGTTTTCTCATGAGCCAATTTCGATAAGCCATTGCAGCTCCTGAGTAATCACTCTTCTCTAAAGCACTTAGAGCAGCTGCCTCCTCTGGCTCCATTGGAATTTCTTTAACTTCTGGGACATCAACATTTAAACCCTGCTCTTTGGCTAATTCAAATAACTTAGTAATCACCATGACAATCTGTTCTCTTGGATAGACTCGATCAAAGAGCGCTACAGGTTGCTCATTTATAAATGCAATTGCAAATGGAACTGCAGTAATTTTAAGCGCTTGAACCAATTGGACTTGAGTATCGGCATTAATAGCTCCAAAGATCCAACTCTCGTTATCCTCTTTTGCAATACTTACCATTAATTGCCTTAGCTCAACAGTTGCCGCACTTCTTGGTGAGTAGGCAAGGAGCACCACGGGCTTTTCTTTAGAGCGGCTAACATAATCAGCCATAAAGTTTTCAACAGTTGCTTCATCACTTGCAGTGGCGTCTACTTCAACTTTTGGTTTGGTTAGCGAGCTCAAATCAAAGGCTCGACCAAAACCAGCAGGAGGCATACTCATAGCGTTATTCTCTCAAATACCTGGAGCACCAGAATCCATTCTCTCCGGCAATACCTCTGAAATGTAGTCATTGGTAGCAAATTCAAGGCCTAAATCTCGCCCTGCCTTCTCACCCAAATACCAGCGATGCTCAAGAACTTCATGAAATAGCTGCGCATCCTCTACTCGCCCGCGCATTGCTGCAGGAACTGCATTTACGACCTTATAGAAAACTTCATCAAGCCAGCGTTTGGCAGCCTCTTCTTTCTTTGGAGTCTTCTCAATTTCGCGAGATCTATAGCGATCAAATGAGGCCAATATCCGCTTTGCTTGTAGCTCTTCAGTTTCAAGGCCCATTAGTTCAATTAGTCTTTGTGAGTGATAGTTAGGAGCCACTAGCTTTGGAATAAAGGTAACCGTTGACTTATCCCCTGCTAATTGAATATCAACTTCTTCAACTGCAAAACCAATATCTTGAAGCGATCGCATCGCTCTTTCGACTGCATGTCTATCTCCAGCTGGCAAGATCTGCGGCTCACTTAAAGACTTCCATATCTTTCGATAGCGGGTAATTACCGATTCACTTGCCCTGATTGGATCCATGGCTGGGAAGAGAACTCCAGCTATCTTTAAATCTTCAAGCTCTGCGGCTACATTAAATCTTGCAAGCTCTAAATCATGCTCTCGCTGCCCATCACTTAACTTTTTTTGAAACTCTCCAGTTTCAGCATCGACTAAATAGGCAGCAAAGCCCTCAGCATCTCTTCGAAACAAAGTATTTGAAAGAGAACAATCTCCCCACCAAAATCCTAGTAAGTGAAGACGGACTAATAAATATGCCAGAGCATTGGCCATATTTGTAATCTCATGTTGGGTTATTTGACCACTCAATATAACTCGATAGGGAAGAGAGTAAGGCAAGAATCTAGTTACTATTGCGCAGGGCAGTTCTTCACCGTTTTGACTATAGCGATTGGTAACAATTGCTACCTGAGCAACAGCTGGCGCTCCCCTAAGGCTCAATTCGCGCAAGGCTTCATATTCCCGCACAGCAAATTCTTCAACAGTTTCTTTAACTGCATATATTTCACTAGCAGGATCCGGTGTTGAGCGAACTAACCTGACAATATGACGGGAAATACCGCGTTGAGCTGCCAGAGTTTCATCTTCTGGCCACTGCTCCAATGGGGTATGCCAGGGCAGGTTATATAGGGCTGAGATTTCCTCGCCAAGACCCTTTATATGTAGTTGTTTATCTGTCGCTGCCACTGCTGCATTCTTTCAGGCTTTAGACTAGAACTATGGCGAAAATTAGAAGAGTTCTTAAAAAAGTCGGCGTAAGGCCATCTAAAGTTCAAGAAGTTCAAGATTTTGGAAAAAAAGGTGCTCCACTTAACACTCAACACCCCTTCTATTTTGGTTTTCTTGCAGCCTCAGGAGCTTTAATTGCAATAACCCTGCTTCGAGCACTTCAATCGGCAAGCCAAGTATTTGTCCTAATTATTATCTCTCTCTTCCTTGCCATGGGACTCAATCCCACAGTCGATGCTCTGCAATCAAGAAAACTAAAGAGATCATCGGCTGTAGCTGTAGTAGTTGTTGGCGCGTTAGCAATTATTGCCTTATTTGGCTTAATCGTAATTCCACCAGTTGCAACTCAAGCCAATGAATTAATCGAAAGCGCCCCGCAATTACTTGATTCACTAAGAAGTAATGCCACTTTAAATCAACTTAATGTAGATTACGGATTTATTGATTCACTTGAGAAGAAATTTGAAGAGTGGATATCAGATGGAAAGATACTAACTGGCGCATTTGGAGGAGTTCTTGGAGTTGGTAGAACAGTTTTATCTGGAGCATTTTCAACTCTAACTGTCTTAGTTCTCACTCTCTACTTTCTTACCTCTCTGCCATCAGTGACCAAAATCTTTTATCGCCTAGCTCCAGCATCAAGAAGAGCACGAGTATCAAGCATTGGAGATGCCATAATCTCTCGAGTTGGAAGCTTTGTGGGAAGTCAGGTACTAATCGCTGGCCTTGCTGCCTTATTTGTTTTTGCACTTGCCCTTGGACTTGCTCTGCCCTATGCGGCAGCCCTATCCATGGTCATTTTATTTGTTGCTTTGATTCCTTTAATTGGTCACTTTCTGGGTGCCAGCATTGTTATTTTGGTCGCCCTTACCCAATCTCCAAGTAAGGCTCTTCTTGCTCTAATTCTTTATACCGCATATGTTCAGATCGAGAACTTCATTATTACGCCAAGAATCATGAAACGCTCACTTGCGATTCCAGGTTTAGTGACAATCGTTGCAGCCCTTCTTGGAACCTCTCTTCTTGGTTTGGTTGGCGGAATCCTTGCTGTTCCAATCGCTGCTGCGATATTGCTAATTATGGATGAAGTGGTCTTTCCAAAAACTGATAATGCTTGAATTAAATCTCAAGCGGTAGAGGCAAACGTTCAGGAGAAATCACTTTAACTATTTCACTTAAAACTCTATGAACAAAAGGCTCACCTACCCAGAGATGCTTGCCATCTTTGATAGCGATAAGTTCTGCTTGAGGAATTGGAGCAAATCGCTGCTTAGCTTGATCTGGCTTTAAGTAATCATCAAACTCTGGAATTAGCGCAGTTACAGCTCTGCCATCTTGCCCCCAGAAAGCAAGGTCTTCATCGGTTGAAAATCTAAGTGGCGGTGAGAGAAGTATTATCCCCATTACTTTTTCATCTCTTGCATACTTCAAAGCTAAATCACTTCCAAAAGACCATCCGCTAACCCATAGCTTCTTTATTCCAAGTTGATCGAATGAGTAATTGATTGCTGCGATTACATCTTCTTTCTCAGTAACTCCCTCCCCAAACTGACCTTCACTCAATCCTTGATCACTTTTGGTGCCGCGAGTGTTGAAGCGAATCACATTAATTCCTGCTAGGTGTGGAAGGCGATTTGCAGCCTTTTTATAGATGTGGCTATCCATCATTCCGCCATGGGTTGGAAGAGGATGAAGGCAGAGCAGGCCAACTCCTTGCTTATCTTGGATGGGTCTAGCAATTTCACCTATTAACTCGAGCCCATCGCTGGTGAGAAAGGTAATAGCGCTGCGCTCGGCGGGTAGTACTGTGCTGGGTCGTATCAACTCCGCCATACCTGTAAGTTTATCCTTGAGTATGAAAACCTTCGAATCCTTAAATCCAGCAACTGGTGATGTTATTGGCGTTTTTCCCCAGACTTCTGCCAAAGAAGTTGATGAAGCTGTTGCTAAAGCAAATATCGCAAGTGAGCATTGGGCTTCTTTAAGTTTTAGAAGGCGCGGAATAATCCTTCGTGATTGGGCATCGATATTAACGCGCGAGATTGAAAGCAGCGCAGATTTAATCCATCGCGAGACTGGAAAGCCTTTAAGTGATGCTCGTCTTGAAGTCAGCATTGCAATTGAACATATTGGCTGGGCAGCAAAATATGCGCCAAAGGTTCTAAGTGATCAATCTCGTCCCTCAGGTCTATTGATGTTTAACATGGCAGCAAAGGTTCAGAGATCTGCCTTTGGAGTAATTGGAATTATTGGGCCTTGGAACTATCCATTTTTTACACCTGTTGGCTCTATCGCCTATGCCTTGGCAGCTGGAAATACCGTAGTTTTTAAGCCAAGTGAATTTACTCCTGCAGTTGGTGCATGGCTTGGGGAGAGTTGGAAACGTATCGCTCCCTTTGCAGATATCTTCACAGTTGTAACTGGTGGAGCTGAAACTGGAGCCGCTCTAACTAAGTCTAAAGTTGGCAAGATTTCATTTACTGGATCGACCAAGACTGGAAAATTAGTTGCAGCAGCCTGCGCGCTTAATATGACTCCAGTGCTACTTGAGTGTGGCGGAAAAGATGCAGTGTTAATAGATCGAGACGCTGATTTGAAGAGAGCAGCTGAGGTAACGCTCTGGCACGCTATGGCTAATGCTGGACAATCTTGTATTGCAGCAGAGCGAGTCTATGTCCATAGAGATGTTGCTGAGCGGTTCTCTACTTTAATTGTGGAGCAGGCGACAAAGATCAAAGTAGGTTATGAAGATGGCGCCAACTATGGCCCGGCGACTATGCCATCTCAATTAAAGGTCATTAAAGCCCATATTGATGATGCCGAAAAACGCGGCGGACGCTTTCTCTTTGGTGATAAGTCTGCAGTAAAAGGTAGCTTTGTTAGCCCTGTTATTTTGGCTGATGTCCCTGAGGATTCAAAGGCAATTACCGATGAGACTTTTGGACCGACTTTAATCATCAATTCCGTGAGAAATATGGATGAAGCAGTTGATCTAGCTAATGCTAGTAACTATGGCCTTGGCGCTGCCGTCTGGTCAAAGAAGAATGGCAAGAGAATTGCCTCGCTGCTTAAGTGTGGAATGGTTTCAATTAACTCAGCTTTTTCAAATACCGCTGTAAGTTCTCTCCCCTTTGGCGGCATAAAAGATAGCGGATATGGAAGAACTCATGGAGCAGAGGGCCTTCTTGAATTTACCTATCCAAGAGCGATAATCAAGCCTAGATTTAGAATCCCTATAAATTTCACAACTTTTAATAGAAGTCAGAGAGCTGATCGAATAGTTATGTTACTGACAAAGATTTTGCATAAGCGCCGCAGGCGTTAAAACCTCGGAGCATTTCTACTTCTCTCAACCTTTGGTTTTCTCTTATCCTTCTTACTCCAACATGCGCTATGCCAATGGCGTCGAGATTCCACATCATGTTCAATCCAAGCAACGATATGTGGTGTTGCCATAGGAATTAACTGATCACATCCCGGGCAGCGATAAGGCTTATTTGAAGATGATCCGGTGATTTTTCGGACCATATAGATACCTTCGATATGCTCCTCAATGCTTTGATGGGAGGGAGAATCACTCTCATCATCAACTTTTGCTCTATGACCACGCTGCTTTGGTCTATTTCTCCGAGGACTCATAGGGATATTCTCTCGTAATTAAGGCAAGATTACCTCCGTGAACTCCAAGCTAGTAAAGATATTGATCACCTGCCTTGCCGCTACTCTGCTTTCAACTGCAAATGGCCAAGCAGATCAGGTCAAAGTCGTTGCAAAGAAAACCGCTAAGCCCATCCCCTCACCTGCAGCCAAATGGCCCCCTGAAGGTTTTAGGGGCAAAGAAGGCGTCTATGCCAAAGTTCCAAGTAGTAAAGATGTTGTCGGGCTACTCTCTGCAAAGAAGTCACTTCAACCACTAGTTAAAACCTGTGATCAGTTTGCCTGCGGAGCAGTATTTGTTGCCTCGCAAACAGGGTGTAAGTGGTGGGAGGTTAATTCCTCTGTTTTTAGCCTAAAAGCCGAAGATTTAAGTAAGGAAAAGATTGGAACACTAACTACCTATCACAAAAGTAGTAAGGAGAGGGCTCAAGCTACTATCTTTCTAATCAGTGGAGCCGAGGTAACTCCTGGAACTTCTATCGGATCAATAAGAGTAATTTGCCATAGAGATTCGGCAAATAAACCAAAGCCAGGCAATATCTACTCACCCATTGTTGCCCCCACTCCAACTGCTAGCCCAAGTAATTCTTAAGGAGTCGGTAATGCTTGGTGGAATAAATAACACTCTCTTCTTCACATCTTTTGCCGGCTTTGCAGTGATGGGCTTATTTATCATTTTGCTTAAGTGGGCCTTTTCTCGTGGTTCATCACTAGTTGAAAAACCAAAGAAGATTGGCGATGAAGATGAGTACGGCTTATTGAAGGTAGTCGCCTCGCCATCTAACTTTATAGAAGGTGAGATGTTGAGGTTGAAATTAGATGAACATGGAATTAAAGCAACGCTGACTCAAACTAAGAGTGGTCCAAAAGTTTTGGTTTTCGAGAAAGAGATTAGCGTGGCTCAGGCAATATTAAGAAGTTAGCGATTCTTTCCAGGAACCCAGAGTTGATCGCCACTCTCTCTATTTTCATAGCGAGCAAGAACAAAGAGTAGATCTGATAAGCGATTTAAATACTTTGCCGTTAATTTATTTACACCCTCACCAAATGAGTGAATGGCCTGCCAAGTTCTACGCTCAGCGCGCCTAACAACAGTTCTTGCAACATGGAGATGGGCTGATGCTGCAGTTCCTGAAGGAAGAACGAAAGATTTTAAGGGAGCAAGGCTTTCGTTGTAATGATCGATTTGGGCTTCAATGTAATCAACCTGTGATTGCAAAACTCGTAGCGGTTCATGCTCTGGGTTATCTACTACTGGAGTGCAGAGATCTGCTCCGACATCAAATAAGTCATTTTGAATTCGAACTAATAATTTTGAAATCTCTGGATCCAAATCAGCGCTGGCTAGAACTACTCCGATGTAGGAATTTGCCTCATCCACGGTGGCATATGCCTCAAGACGTGGGTCATTTTTAGAGGTTCGACTCATATCCCCAAGTGATGTCGTGCCATCATCGCCGGTTTTTGTATAAATACGAGTCAGATTTACCATGGGCTCACCCTAATAGAGTCGTTACGATGTAGCCACTTAGGTAGGCAAATACTTGGAATTGGGAAGGAATTAAGAGGAGTTTATGGCCAAGCTCTATCCCATAGCCGGGCAGATAAACCCTGATCGCTTCCGCGTCGTTGGCGGCGCGCGCTTAGCTGGCGATGTCTATATCTCAGGAGCAAAGAACTCTGTCTTAAAGTTAATGGCGGTCTCTCTCCTTGCTCCAGGAAGTTCAACAATTAAAAATGTTCCAGATATTGCCGATGTTTCCATGATGGCTGAGCTACTAGAGCAACTAGGTTGCAAGATATCTAGAGATTTTGAAAGCAAGAGCATCACAATCGATGTGCCAGAAACACCAGGTCATCGCGCGGAGTATGAATCAGTTAGAAAACTTCGCGCATCAATAAATGTTTTAGGTCCCCTAGTTGCAAGACTTGGCAAAGCAGAAGTTGCTCTTCCTGGCGGTGATGCCATTGGTTCACGGGGACTTGATTTTCATACTAAGGGCCTTGTCGCACTTGGAGCTGAAGCTCACAACGAACATGGTTACATCATTGCAAGCGCTGCTAAAGGATTGACTGGAACGCAGATTGAACTTGAATTTCCTAGTGTTGGCGCTACTGAAAACATTATGAGCGCAGCAGTTCTAGCATCAGGAGTAACCACGCTTGAAAATGCTGCAAGAGAGCCAGATATTGTTGATATTGGAAACTTCTTAATTGCCATGGGGGCAGATATTCAAGGACTTGGCACCTCAACAATCACCATCACTGGAGTTAAATCACTTAAAGGCACGACTCATACTGCAATTTCAGATCGAATTGTTACTGGAACTTGGTCATTTGCAGCGTGTATGACATTAGGTGACATCAGCATTCACGGCGCAAGGCCTGAGCATTTAGAGCTGCCTTTAGAAAAACTAGTTTCAGCAGGGGCGGTAATCACCAGTATTTCTGATGGAATAAGGGTGAAAATGGATCGAAGGCCGACAGCTATCGATGTGGCAACCCTGCCCTATCCTGGATTTCCCACTGATCTACAGCCCTTTGTAATTACTTTAAATGCAATTGCCGAAGGTGATTCACTAGTGACTGAAAATGTCTTCGAAGGTCGTTTTATGTTTGTCAATGAACTCTTGCGCCTTGGAGCAAAGATTAGAGTTGATGGCCATCACGCTTCAATTACCGGAATCAAAGAGCTATCTTCAGCTCCTGTCGTTGCCTCAGATATTAGAGCTGGAGCGGGCCTTGTTCTTGCTGGTTTAGTTAGCGATGGAATAACTCTTATTGAAGGTGGCCATCACATAGATCGTGGCTACCCAGATTTTGCACAGCAACTTCAAGGACTTGGAGCAGATGTAACAAGAGTTGATTAAGGCTTTAGCCAACGCTAACTTTTGTAATAAAACCTGACTCAATACTTACAGTCACTCTATTGGTTCGATAATCCTTAGTCAGTATAAATCCTTCGCCATCTCTCTCACCTATTCGATAAATCCAAGAGTTAGCAGCTGCGCAAACCTCTGCCTCAAGCTCACTCATAGAGATTAACTGGCTCGCTCTAGATTCAGAGATCATCTCCTCGCTCTTTACAGTTCTTGGGCACTCTCCAGCGCTACTTCCTACCTCTAGATACTCACCTCTTATCTCAGTTCTTCCAATTGCAATTACAGCTGAAGATTTTGTCTTTGCAGTGGCAGTGATTGAATAGATTCCAGCTTCAGAGCTCTGTGAAATCCTTGAGAGGAAGAAGTAATTCTTCTTGCCATAAGGTTCGTAAAAAGGTGATCGCTCATTAATCTTCATCACTATTTTCTTTCCCGATGGCGTAGTTATAGCTATGGAGGGAAGCTGTGAGCTCTTTAATCTATTGCTTGGGGCTGCATCAATAATCAAATATTCAACGTTTAAATCATCGCCTTCTTTCAAGGCAAAACGAACACTTCGCTGATCTTTAGACTTAGAGAAGTCTGCATAAACAGCAAACGAGATTGTGCCATCAAGCAGAATTGGGCTCTTTGAGACAGTGTTATGTGAAGCCTTCAGATTGACTGGGTAATGCGCAAGTGCTGGCCCACCACTCAATGTGAGCGCAACGGCGATTAAGAAAAAGCTACTGCGTCGCACTCTCACCTAAAACTGAAATGCGATTATTAGCGACTGAGATAAATCCGCCACTTACTTCAAACTCTTGCACGCTGCCGTCAACTCCCTCAATACTAACTTTGCCATCTACTAAAACTCCTAGAAGCGGTGCGTGATCTGCCAATATTCCAAGATCACCTTCTAACGTTCTAGCAGAGAGAGAGATCGCTTTGCCAGAGAAGACTCGCTTCTCTGGCGTTACGAACTCAACGGTTAGCGCTTTATCTGACATTTTCTACTTCTTTGCCAACTCTGCAGCTTTGCGTTCGACATCCTCTAGTCCGCCGCACATAAAGAAGGCCTGCTCTGGAATATGGTCATAATCTCCATTAGCTAGAGCATCAAATGCTGAAATGGTTTCAGTAAGTGGAACAAATGAACCATCAAGTCCTGTAAAGACCTTAGCTACGAAAGTATTCTGAGATAGGAAGCGCTGAATACGACGAGCGCGACCAACGAGAATTCGATCCTCTTCAGATAGTTCATCGATACCAAGGATGGCGATGATGTCTTGAAGATCTTTATATCTCTGCAGGATCTGCTTCACGCGGTTTGCTACTCGGAAGTGATTCTCTCCAATATAGCGAGGGTCAAGAATGCGTGATGTTGAATCAAGTGGATCCACCGCAGGATAGATACCAAGTTCTGAAATTGGACGAGATAGAACTGTGGTGGCATCAAGGTGGGTGAAGGTGGTGTGTGGCGCAGGGTCTGTAATGTCATCGGCTGGGACATAAATAGCCTGCATAGAGGTAATTGAGTGGCCTCTAGTTGAAGTAATACGCTCCTGAAGCACGCCCATTTCATCAGCAAGAGTTGGTTGATATCCCACAGCAGATGGCATACGACCAAGAAGTGTTGAAACCTCTGATCCTGCTTGAGTAAAGCGGAAGATGTTATCGATAAACAGGAGCACATCTTGCTTCTGCACATCACGGAAATACTCAGCCATTGTTAGAGCTGAAAGTGCAACGCGAAGACGCGTTCCAGGTGGCTCATCCATCTGACCAAAGACTAGAGCGGTCTTATTGATAACTCCGGTTTCAGTCATTTCCAAAAATAGATCGTTACCCTCACGAGTGCGCTCACCAACGCCGGCAAATACCGAGACGCCACCGAAGTTTTCAGCAACGCGATAAATCATCTCTTGGATAAGAACAGTCTTACCAACACCGGCGCCGCCGAAGAGACCGATCTTTCCACCCTTAACATAAGGAGTTAGAAGATCGATAACTTTAATTCCGGTTGCAAACATCTCAGTCTTTGACTCAAGTTGATCAAAGGCAGGGGCAGTTCTATGAATTGGCCAACGCTCTTTGATATCAAGAGATGAGGTTGGCACATCAAGTGATTCACCGAGGGCGTTAAATACATGGCCCTTTGTGACATCTCCGACTGGAACAGAGATTGCCGATCCGGTATCACTTACCTCAACACCACGAACCATTCCATCAGTTGGTTGCATTGAGATAGCGCGCACCAAGTTATCGCCAATGTGTTGGGCGACCTCTAGTGTGAGCTTTCGCATCTCACCGCCAAGTTTTACCTCTACGTTTAACGCGTTATAGATCGCAGGCATCGAATCTGCTGGAAATTCGATATCAACGACCGGTCCAATTACGCGCGCTACGCGTCCGGTTGCTGTCTTAGTTGTCATTATTCGCTCCCTGCGCTTGCTGAGGCGAGCGCGTCTGCGCCGCCGACGATTTCACTGATTTCTTGCGTAATTTCGGCCTGACGGGCCGCGTTTGCAAGTCTGGTCAACGACTTTATTAACTCGTCAGCATTATCTGTTGCTGACTTCATCGCACGTCGTCTTGCTGCATGTTCGGAGGCTGCCGATTGCAGAAGAGCGTTATAGACGCGCGATTCGATATAGCGTGGCAGAAGGGCGTTGAGTACTTCTGCTGCATTTGGTTCAAATTCATACATTGGTAGAAGCCCTGCAGGCGCTGGGCCTTCAGCTTCAACAACTTCTAACGGAAGCATCCGCTTATTCATCGCAATCTGAGCAATCATTGACTTAAATTCGGTATAAACAATATGGAGTTCATCCACGCCATTGATATCAGTTATTGCATCTGCAATAAATGCTGGAATTAATTCATCTGAAATCATCTTGGCATGAGCATAAGTCGGATTATCAGAAAAGCCGGTCCAAGAATTCTTAATAGGGCGATTGCGGAATTTGAAGTAGTTAACTGCTTTTCTTCCCACCAAATAGGTATTTACCTCAAGTCCGCGCTCTTTAAGAGTAATGACTAGACCATCTGCTTCCTTAATTGCACTTGATGAGTAAGCCCCAGCCATTCCTCGATCTGCAGTAATGATTAATACCGCAGCGCGCTTTGGATTTGTTGATTCAGTAGTTAGCGGGTGATCAGTATTTGAAAATGTGGCAACTGCGCTCACCGCACGCGTTAATTCATTTGCGTACGGGGTCGATGCTGCTACTCGTTGCTGCGCTTTGATGATACGCGATGCCGAGATTAACTCCATGGCACGGGTGATCTTTTTAGTCGCTTTAACCGAGCGAATGCGTCGACGATAGATGCGTAGTTGTGCGCCCATTTATCTACTTCTTATATTTCGTAATCTGCTCGGTGCCATCGCTGCCTTCAGCTTGAGCAGGGGCTTCATTAACAGCAGATGCTGATGAAGAAGCAAATTGCTCTTTGAAGGTATTAATGGCTGCGGTCAATTTAGCAACAGTGTCATCGCTTAGCTCTTTGCTCTCAGCGATTACATCAAAGATGGCCTTTTGTTCGCGCCCAACATAATCAAGAAACTCTGATTCAAAGCGGCGAATATCAGCAACTGGAATTGAATCTAGCTGTCCTGTGGTTCCAGCCCAGATCGAGACAATCATTCTCTCAAGTGAGAATGGGGTGTATTGCTGCTGCTTTAGAAGTTCAACTAAACGGCTGCCGCGCTCTAACTGCGCCTTTGATGCTGCATCAAGATCTGAACCAAAGGCAGCGAATGCCTCAAGCTCACGAAATTGTGCAAGATCAAGACGTAGGCGACCAGCAATCTTCTTCATCGCTTTAGTCTGAGCAGAGCCACCAACGCGAGAAACTGAGATACCAACGTTGATAGCAGGGCGAACTCCTGAGTTAAAGAGATCGGTTTCAAGGAAGCACTGTCCATCGGTAATTGAAATAACGTTTGTTGGAATGAAGGCTGAGACGTCATTACCTTTTGTTTCAATGATTGGAAGACCAGTCATTGAGCCGCCACCTAACTCATCAGAGAGTTTTGCGCAGCGCTCAAGAAGACGGGAGTGTAAATAAAAGACATCGCCAGGATATGCCTCGCGACCTGGTGGACGGCGAAGCAAGAGCGATACCGAGCGATAAGCCTCTGCTTGCTTGGAGAGATCATCGAAAACAATTAATACATGTCCCCCGCCATACATCCAGTGCTGACCAATAGCAGAACCGGTGTAGGGAGCAAGGTATTTAAATCCAGCAGGATCAGATGCTGGCGCTGCAACGATTGTTGTGTACTCCATCGCTCCAGCTTCTTCTAGCGCTCCTTTAACAGATGCGATAGTTGAACCCTTCTGACCAATTGCTACATAGATACATTTAACCTGCTTCTTTTTGTCACCGCTTCGCCAGTTATCACGCTGGTTAATAATGGTGTCAATTGCAACTGCAGTCTTTCCAGTCTGACGATCGCCGATGATCAACTGACGCTGACCACGGCCGATTGCAGTCATAGCATCAATTGCTTTAATTCCAGTAGCTAGAGGCTCTTTAACTGGTTGTCTCTGAACAACTGATGGCGCCTGAAGTTCAAGTGCGCGAGTAGTTTCTGCCTTGATTTCGCCTTTGCCATCAATTGGGCGACCGAGGGCGTCAACAACTCTTCCTAAAAAGCCATCGCCAACTGGAACCGAGAGAATTTCTCCAGTGCGGCGCACTGTTGTTCCCTCTTCAATTCCGGTGAACTCACCCAAGATAACAACACCGATTTCGCGCACATCAAGGTTTAGCGCAAGTCCTAAGGTGCCATTTTCAAACTTTAGAAGCTCATTAGTCATTGTCGATGGAAGTCCTTCCACGCGAGCAATGCCATCGCCAGCTACAACGACGGTACCTATCTCATCGCGTGATGCGCTACCTGGATCGTATGACTTAACAAAGTTTGCTAAGGCATCACGAATCTCTTCAGGTCGAATCGTTAATTCCGCCATGATTTTTTCTCTCCCTATACTGCGAGCGCTCTGCCCGCGTCGGCCAAACGATTGACGATTGTGGCGTCAATCAATTCATCTGCAAATCGGATGGATAGACCACCCAAAACTTTTGGATCAAGTTCAAGATTTAATCTCACTGGCTGCCCAATCTTGCCAGAGAGGCTACTTACTAATTTATCTTTCTGCCCTTGGCTTAATTCGACTGCGCTTTTAACATGAGCAATTACTCTCATCTTCCTAGCACCTGCAGAGCTAGCATAAAAAGCGATAGTTTTTTCAATACTTCTTCCCCGCATTCCACTTACCAACTCTGCCAATAGACGAGCGGTTGAAGGAGTAACTTTCGCAGCAAGTAATTTAGCGATTAGAACACGCTTTGATTCTGCGGAATATTTCGTTGAGTTGAGAACCTGGCGAAGATCTAGATTGCCTGCCAATATCCGAGAGAACTGGAAGATCTCCTCTTCTAAGCGGTCTAGCTCGCCATTTTGATTGGCTACAGATGCCTCAGCTTCAATAGCTAATTGCTCAATAACATCACCTAGATTCGATGGGCTCGACCAGCGAAGTGCAGTGAGTTTTGATACCAACTCAATAGTGAGAACTGAATTTGTTCCTCCTAGCAACTCTGAAACTAGCGTTGCTTTTGACTTGCTATCCCTTGAGTTATCGCTCATGGCTCGGCGTAGTGAAGTTGAGGAGTCAAGCAGGGTGACAATTGCAAATAACTGAGCAGATAGCGTTGAAGCATCTGCTGGCGATGTATCTTTTAAGGCTTCATCAAGATACTTGCGAGCAGCAATCAGTGATTGGCGTGATGCCCCACCTAGCGCTGCCATTGCTCTACTCATTTTTACTTACTCTTCTCCAGATCTTCTAAGAAGCGATCCACCACTCGTGATTGGCGAACCTGATCATCGAGAGCTTCTCCGACAATCTTTGATGCCAATTGCGTTGCAAGTGCGCCAACTTCATTGCGCAGTGAGGTAATCGCGGCTTGACGCTCTGACTCGATAGCAGCTTGAGCGCTTGCAGCAATACGATTTGCCTCTTCTTGAGCTTTGACTCGCACCTCTTCCATAACTGCGCTTGCCTGAAGCCTGGCTTCCTCTCTAATGCTTGCAGCTTCGCCGCGAGCATCTTGGAGTTGAGCTTTATATTCCTTAAGGGCAGCCTCAGCTTCAATCTGAGCTTTCTCGGCTCGCTCCATACCGCCTTGAATCGCATCGGTTCTCTCCGAAAATGCTTTTTCAAAACGTGGAACTACAGCGCGACGTAGCACGATGTAGAGAAGAGAGAAGGCGATAAAGCCCACAATGATCTCAGCTGTGTGAGGAATTAAGGGGTTTAGCTCCTCAGCTGCTAATTGGATTGAACGCATCAAAATTTACTTTGCTCTAGAGCACGAATGCTAGAACGAGACCAAAGAGCGCTAGCGCTTCAGCAAGAGCGAAACCAAGAAATGCAATTGGCTGTAGAACGCTTCTAGCCTCAGGTTGACGAGCTACTCCATTAATGTAGGCAGCAAAGATCATTCCAACTGCCAATCCCGGTCCAATTGCTGCAAGACCGTAACCTACTAGGTTAAGTGAGCCTTCCATTTTCTTACCCTTTCCTTCTTCTTATCTTAATCACGATAACCGAGCGTTATCGTGGGTAAATCTCGCTCTTAATGCTCATCAGCTACTGCTCCTGCGATGTATAGAGCTGTTAGTAGCGTGAAGATATAGGCCTGAATAAATTGCACTAAAAATTCAAAGAATGTTAAGGCAATTCCAAAGGCAAATGCTACGGGGCTGGCAAGTTTCATTACCAAACTACCCTGAAGTAAATACTCTCCTCCTAGAATAAATATAAGGAGCAGGAGGTGGCCAGCAAACATATTTGCAAATAGACGAAGTGAGAGCGTCAGTGGACGAACTACTAAATAAGTGGCAATTTCAATTGGAGTAAGCAGAATATAAACCGGCTTAGGCACCCCTGGCATGAAGAGAATGTCTTTAAGATACTTAATGGTCCCATGGTGGCGGATACCCACGTAATGGAAAACAAAGAAGGTAATGACAGCTAAGACATAAGCAAAACTTATCCGCGACATAGTTGGGAACTGGAGCATTGGAACGATGCCAAAAATATTATTGACCAATATGAAGGTAAAGAGAGTGAATAGATATGGAACAAAGCGCATAAATTCCTGGCCGATGATCTCTCTGCCTAGATCATTTCGGACAAAGGAGTAAACGCTCTCTCCAGCAAATTGAAGTTTGGATGGTACTAAGGCAGCTCTGCGCGCCGAGAAATAAAAGAAGAGGGAGATTAGAATGACTGAGAGAAATGCCAATAAAATCGGTTTAGTTGCAAACTCATTGCCTTCAATAAACGGCGGAAGATTAAAGTCACCCGCATCAGGAGGGCTAAAGCCCTCACCTTTGCCAGTTTCGGCTGCATAACTAAGCAAGAAATAACTCCTTGAAGCCTTATTTGGACCGGATTACTTAAGGGAAGACAGCGCAACCCTATGGGCTCTGGGCCTAGTTGAGAAATTCAAGGTGGCTTAAGTAGGGCTCAAATTGGTTATTTTGGTTACCAAAACCGCCCTTTACCCCGCCTTACTGCCGGCCGAAGCGAAGCCAAACGAGATAGAGCGCAGAACCCATTCCCAAGAGAATCCCAGCAAGTAAGAAGAAGGAGTTATTGAGCCACTTATCCAATCCCCAGCCGATACCCCCCCAGATCAATAGGCCAGAGAGCATGTAGCCAAAAATAGTCCAAAATCCATTTTCTTCACTTGGAAACTTAGGTGATTTCTGATTCAAAGCTACCCCTCCTGATCCTTCTTTGGTTGAGGTAACTCTAGCCTCAATTTGAGAAAAGCCCGAGCCTCTCCGCTCAACCAAGCAAGGGCTGTGGCGATCGCGCTTATCCCAAATGCGCTCCGATTTACAGATTCAGGCTCACTCAATCGGGTTACCGCAATTAGTAATAACGCTGTCAACAGCAGCTTAGTGAAGTAGGAAAGTAGAGCCCAAGTCATTGCAGCCATTGGAGCTGAATTCCTACTCAATATTCCGATAGCTATTGAGACTGAGAAGTAAATTAAAACAATCAAACTTGCTAGAGCGCTACCAGCAAAACCAGGTCCACCTAAATCAATGGTAGAGATAGCAATTGCTATAGCGCTACAGATTAAAGCTGGAGTTAATGCCCCGCGCCACATCCGCTTATTAGATGATGCAATATCCATCTATGCCTTGACCTTCTTCTCTCTCTTGGTGGTAAGAACGGCGCTTAGTAGGAGTAGCACGCCTACAAGCAGCGCTGCCCATAGTGGAATAAATGCTGAGAGCATTGCAGGAAGTGCAAGCATGGCTGTAACTAAATAGAGAATTACTGCGCTTCGTTGCTGCGAATTTCCCCATGCCATTAATTTGTGATGGAGATGCTCTTGATCTGGAGCAAAGGGTGAGCGTCCCGATCTAACTCTGCGAAGAACTGCTAGCGCTAGATCAAGTAAAGGAATCGCAAGAACTGCAAATGGCAAGAGAAGTGGGAGAGCGGCAGGTCCAATGTTCTCTGCAAATACTGCATTGGCATCTATCTGGCCCATCAAAGTAATGGCAGATGCTGCAAGCAATAAACCTAGAAACATCGATCCAGAATCTCCCATAAATATCTTTGCTGGATGGGCGTTATGTGGCAGAAAACCTAGGCAGCAGCCAATAACAATTGCCGTTACTAGCGATGGAGCGCCAGCCCGACTAAAGCCATTTTCAACAGCTAATAGATATGAGAAACCAAAGAATGCTGCCGCAGAGATACCAACAATTCCAGTAGCAAGACCATCTAGCCCATCTATGAAGTTAACCGCATTAATTATTACAACTACCACAACTACCGTTAATAGCTGGCCAATATTTGTTGGAAGAACAATGATTCCATCGATTGGAAGCCAGAGAATTTGAATTCCAAAGATTAGAAGAATTGCTGCCGCCAGACCTTGACCTGCTAACTTTGTAATTGCATCTAATTCATAGCGATCATCGAGAGCTCCAATTAAAAGCACAAAGCTTGCAGCAAGAAAGATTCCAAGTAACTCTTGCGAGTAAGCCTTGCCCACTAAATTAAGGCTACTTACCATTACTAAAGTTGCTCCCATAGCTAGCCACATCGCTACCCCGCCCCAACGCGGGGTTACTTGAGTATGAATATCGCGTTCTCTAACTGATGCAACTGCACTTGAGCGCAGCGCGAGGGAGCGAACAAGCGGGGTGAACATATAAGTTAATACTGCAGCGATTAAGAGAGTTAAGAAGTATTCGCGCATTAGGCTGGATAGACAGGGAACTTTGCAGTTAGCGCATTAACTTCCTTGCGAATTTGAGCAATCTTTGCCTCATCTTCTCCATCTTTGATGGCGCGAGCGATCAAAGATGCAATTACTGGCATCTGCTCGGCGCCCATGCCTTGGGTGGTCACCGCTGGCGTTCCTACTCTTATCCCACTTGTCACAGCAGGTGATTCTGGATCATAAGGAATAGCATTTTTATTAAGTGAAATTCCAGCTCGGCCGCATCTCTCATCAGCTACTTTTCCATTAACTCCAGTTGAGCGAATATCAATTAGCGCCAAGTGGGTCTCTGTGCCGCCAGAGACTGCCCTCATTCCCTCATCCTCTAAGGACTTGGCAAGAGCTTTGGCATTAACAATTACCTCTTTGGCATAGGACTGATATTGCGCTGTGGCACATTCTTTTAAGGCAATAGCTTTGGCAGCCACTGCGCTCATTATTGGTCCGCCCTGCATACCTGGAAATATTGCTTTATCAATAGCTGCGGCATGAGCAGCTTTACTTAGAATCATTCCACCACGAGGACCTCTTAAAACCTTATGGGTGGTAAACGAAACAACATCTGCATAGTCAACTGGTGAAGGAATAGCTTTTCCGGCAACCAAACCAATGAAGTGAGCTGCATCAACCCACATAATTGCGCCAACTTCATCGCAGATACTTCTAACCGTTTTAAAATCAATCAAGCTTGGATAGGCGGTGGCTCCCGAGCAGATCATCTTTGGTTTAACTCTTAGCGCAATATCGCGAAGCTCGTCATAATCAATTAATTCGTTATCTTGCCTTACTCCATATGATTCAACGTTAAACCACTTACCGGAGAAATTAACTTTAGATCCATGGGTTAGATGACCACCATGAGGAAGTGACATCGCAAGAACGGTATCTCCAGGCTTTGTAAATGCTTGATAAATAGCAACATTGGCACTTGCTCCAGAGTGTGGTTGCAAATTTGCATGTTCTGCCCCAAACAACTCTTTAGCTCTTGCAATTCCAATTACTTCAGCCTTATCAACCTCTTCGCATCCTCCGTAATAGCGCTTGCCTGGATAGCCTTCAGCATATTTATTTGAAAGAGTTGATCCAAGGGCGGCAAGAACAGCTGGGGATGTGAAATTCTCACTAGCTATTAATTGAAGATTCTCGCGCTGCCTATCAAGTTCAGAAATTAAGATTGCAGCAATCTCTGGATCTTGTCCCTGCAGGGCTTGGAAATCTGGGCCGAAGAAAGTCTCTGACATGGCCTAAATCCTAGGCGGGAACTGAAATATTGGCAGATACAGAGCGCAGGTCGGCAAGTGATATTGCTCCCGCACGCACCAGTCTCGCCCCTTCTTGCTCAATAGCAATAACAGTTGAGCTTGGCCCCTCTGGCAGTTCACCTAGATCAAAGAGCGCTGCATAATCACTATCTAAGGCTGGAAAGAAAGTTGATTTTCTTGGAGCAGGTCTTCCAGATAGGCAGGCTGCGCCAACAGCTAGTGGACCTGAAGCAAGTGCAACGCTTCGAACAAATTCTGCGCTTGGCACACGAACTGAAATTTCACTTAAAGCTCTTGCATCTCCTAGATCCCAGACTAAACCTTGTGCGGGGGTGAGATTAATCGTTAGGAGACCGGGCCAAAATTTTTCTGCAAGCGCTTTTATTGTCTCGCCAAACTGAAGAGAAATTCCTTTAACAGTTTTGATATCTCCAACTATTACCTGCGCCGCAGTTGCTGGAGGAACTTGACGTAGTTTATGAATTTTCTTTACTGCTCCATGATTAAAAGCATCTGCTAAAAAGACATAACCATGCTCAAGTGGAGCGATGATTAACTTGCCATCACGAAGTGATGCCACTGCTCTCTCAATTAGCTCTTGGCTATCGATGAGGCCATCAGTTAGCGAGAATCTCTCTGCCATTACTCTGCCTCTCGCCTAGCGCTAATCCATCTTGGACGATTATTTAAATCTCGGTTCTGGTTTATCTCAGAGTAGCCCCTTGATAACTCAGCCTCAAGTAGCAGAGGCTGACTCTCATGATGTTCCATAATTAATAGACCACCAGGCTTTAACAAGCTAGATGCAGCCTGAATAAATCTTCTCGGGATCTCAAGGCCATCATCTCCACCGCCAAAGAGCGCCTCTTTAGGTTCATTGGCAATGACTAACTCTGGCAAGTTATCACCCTCTGGAACATATGGTGGATTTGCAATAACGATGTCACATTTAACTCCCTCTAACACCTCTAAAACATCGCCTGAGACAAGGCGAACAGAGACATCGCAAGCTGCAATATTTCGCTTTAACCATTCAATGGCCTGATCTGATTTTTCAACAGCGATAACATTTACTGGCCAATTCTTCTTCTCTGCTTCATAGGCAATGGAGATGGCAAGAGCGCCACTACCTGAACCTAAATCAACAATACTTACAGGCGCTTTACTTGATTGGTTCTGCGCTGAAATTATTTTTTCAATCTCTAGAAGAGCAGCATCGACTAAAGCTTCGCTCTCCGGCCTTGGAATTAAGACTCCTGGCCCGACCTGAAGAGTCAAGTATCTAAATGGAGCATGGCCAATTAAGTATTGGGTTGGCTTTCCTGAAATTCTCTTTGCGATTAGCTCATCAAGAATTTCTATCTGCTCAAGATTTAACTCAAAGTCTCTTGCATGAAGTTCCATACGCTCAACACCTAGGACAAATGCCAAGATTAATTCAGCATCTACCTCTGAAATTCCAGCAGATGCGAATTTTGCTTTATTATCTTTTAGAACCTGCTTAATACTCATCGTCTTTACGCTTCGGCAGCTGAGAGCTTCTCTGCCTTATCAGCCTCAAGAAGGGCTCCAATTACTTCATCAAGCTCGCCATTTAATACTGCATCAAGATTATTTGCCTTGAAATTTACTCGGTGATCACTGATGCGATTTTCTGGAAAGTTATAGGTACGAATCCGCTCAGATCTATCAACAGTTCGAACTTGGCTTTTTCTTGTTGCAGATGCTGCTGCATCTGCTGCCTCTTGGGCAGCGGCCAACATTCTGGCTCTAAGAATGCGAAGCGCTGATTCTTTATTCTGTAATTGGCTCTTCTCATTCTGGCAAGAAACTACGATGCCGGTTGGAATATGAGTGATACGTACTGCTGAATCAGTGGTGTTAACGCTCTGTCCGCCAGGACCCGATGAGCGATAAACATCGATGCGTAGCTCATTCATATTGATCTGAACATCAATTTCCTCTGCCTCTGGAAGAACAAGAACTCCTGCAGCCGAGGTGTGAATACGCCCCTGGGATTCAGTCTCTGGAACTCTTTGAACTCTATGAACTCCACCTTCAAATTTAAGCTTTGAAAATGGGGCTGATCCCGCAGCTGCTCCGCCGCGAGCTTTAACTGCCACAGAAATGTCTTTATAGCCACCCAAATCACTTTCAGTGACATCGATAATCTCCGTCTTCCAACCTTGTTTCTCGGCATAACGTAGATACATTCTCAATAGGTCTCCAGCAAAGAGAGCTGATTCATCGCCGCCAGCTCCAGCCTTAATTTCTAAAATAACATCTCGATCATCATTGGGATCTCTTGGTAATAGCAGCTCTTCCATCGCGCTTGCATAATCTTCATAAGCTTTTTCAAGAGCAGGAATCTCTGCAGCAAAATCTGGTTCAACCTCTGCTAGTTCGCGAGCAGCAGTTAGATCCTCTTCAGACTTTTTAAAGGCGCGATAGCCAGCAATGACGGGTCCTAGTTGGGCATATCTCTTTCCTAGTTGGCGAGCTTTTCCTTGATCAGCATGAATCGATGGATCTGCCATATCTTTTTCAAGTTGCTCATACTCTTTAAGTATTTCAGGCATGGTGGAGAAACGGTTGGCATTCTTCTCAGCCATTTTCTCCCTGCCTCTCTAACTCAAGTAAACCTAGTTGGATAAATAAGAAAAGACCGCGCCCCAATTACTCAAAGGGGCAACGGCCTTTACTTTAAAAGCTACTTCTTGGTCTGTTGTTTCTTAGCTCTCTCTTCGAATTTAGCTACACGTCCACCAGTATCAAGGATGCGCTGCTTGCCAGTGTAGAAAGGGTGGCTAGCTGAGGAAATTTCCACAGTAACTAGCGGATACTCCTTGCCATCGCTCCAAACCATCTTCTGATCACTTTTCATTGTAGAGCGAGTCAAAATTGCAAAATCTGCAGAGGTATCACGGAATATCACATATCCATATTCAGGATGAATATCTTTACGCATTTTTATTGCTCCTTATTTTTCATTTAGCTGGGTCCGAGGAATTTCGGTGAACCAGCTACCTAGGTGCGAAGGCTACCTAACGCCCCCACATTTGAGCCAATTGGCCCTACTCCCCCTTCGGGGATTGATCAGGACCAACGGTGGTCTTTTGAACCTGCATCAAGAATTCAGCATTCGACTTAGTGCCCTTCATCTTCTCAAGGAGAAGTTCAAGTGCTTGTTGGGAATCAAGGGCGTGTAGAACTCGACGTAGCTTCCAGACAATATTTAGCTCCTCAGGCCCCATAAGAATTTCTTCCTTACGAGTTCCAGATGCATCGATATCAACTGCTGGGAAGATGCGCTTATCAGCAAACCTGCGATCCAGCTTGAGCTCCATATTTCCAGTTCCTTTAAACTCCTCAAAGATAACTTCATCCATCTTTGAACCAGTTTCAACTAGAGCGGTTGCCAAGATAGTTAGTGATCCACCATCTTCAATATTTCTTGCTGCTCCAAAGAATTTCTTTGGCGGATAAAGAGCTGCGGAATCAACACCGCCGGAGAGAATTCTTCCTGATGCTGGAGCTGCAATGTTATAGGCGCGACCAAGACGTGTAATTGAATCAAGTAACACAACAACGTCATGACCTAGCTCGACTAAACGCTTTGCGCGTTCAATAGCAAGTTCAGCAACGGTGGTGTGATCATCTGCAGGGCGATCAAAAGTTGATGCAATTACTTCGCCCTTTACTGATCTTTGCATATCAGTAACTTCCTCAGGACGCTCATCAACTAGAACAACCATCAAGTGACACTCTGGATTATTAGTTGTAATGGCGTTAGCAATTGCTTGCAGCACCATAGTTTTTCCAGCCTTTGGTGGGGAGACAATTAATCCGCGCTGACCTTTACCAATTGGGGCAATTAAGTCAATTACGCGAGTAGTTAAAATATTTGGAAGGGTCTCAAGACGTAGACGATCTTGGGGATAGAGTGGAACAAGTTTTGAGAAATCTACTCTCTCCTTTGAACTATCTGGCTCCATGCCATTGATAGTGTCGAGGCGAACTAAAGCATTGAATTTCTCTCTCTTTTCCCCCTCGCGCGCTTGGCGCACCTGACCGGTGACTACATCGCCTTTTCTAAGGCCATATCGGCGTACTTGCTGTAGCGATACATAAACATCATTTGGACCAGGCAGATACCCAGCAGTTCTAAGAAATGCGTAATTATCAAGAATATCTAGCAAGCCACCAACTGGAAGAAGCACATCATCTTCACTTAGAACTATCTCGCGCTCTCCGCGGCTTGGCCGATCTCTATCTCTACCGCGATCACGGCCTCTATCGCGGTGCCGATCTCTGCGCCACTCTCTATCTCCTCGAGAGTTATCTCGTGAATTACCATTGCTTGAGTTATTGGAACTATTACTTGAATTATCTGAAGGCATATCTTCCTCATCTTGATCATCATCTTCACTATCAGATGGCGCTGTTTCATTTGAGTTGTTGTCACGTCTCTTTTGATTCCTTGCGGCTCGCTTTGCTTCGCGTTCAGCTTTAGCAGCTTCGCGGTTAGCGGCCTGCAGATCGGTGATTGCTGTTACTAGGTCAGGCTTCTTTAAATCTGCTGCGCCTTCGATTCCTAGATTAGTTGCAATTTTTCTTAACTCAGGAAGTAGCAATGCAGATAGATCGCCAGATTCTCTCCGAGCACGTGTGCTTGTTTCTGCCATTTATGGTTCTTTTCTAGACCTTAAGTGAGATCTTTTAGTTTGAATTTATGATTTTTTTTATCTGGTCTTACGGGAAGTATCAGATTGTGGGCTCAAGATGTCTGCCCTACGAGTGAGAAATCTACCACTGCCTCGACTCAACCGACAAATCCAAGGCTTTGCCCGCTTTTAAGGCTAGTTATACCGCTGCAATCCTTACTCCAGTTGGAGAGATCTCAAGATCCATCGCCTTGAAGTAATCGCCCCCGCTTCGAATCAAATCGTCATGTTCGGCCTTAGTTGCAGTGTGTAAAACCAGAACTGAGGGCCCTGCCCCAGAGATCATTGCCGCTACCCCAGCTTTTCTAAATTTATTCACTAGATCTATCGATTTTGGCATCGCCTCTCTTCGATAACTTTGATGAAGAAGGTCTTGCGTTGCAGCAAAAAGTAGCTCTGGTCTAGAAGATAAGGCATGAACTAAAAGGGCAGATCTTCCTGAGTTAATACTGGCATCGCTATGAGATATCTGCTCCGGAAGCATTTTTCTTGCCTTGCCAGTTGAGAGCTGAGAGTCAGGAATAAATAAAAGTGCTCGGATATTTGGATCAACGCTAAAGCCTGAAGCACATCCAGTTAAAACCTTTGCTCTATCTTCCATCCAAGAAATTGTTGCACCACCCAAGGTTGCAGCAGCAATATTATCTGGATGTCCTTCAATATCTGTGGCAAGAGCAATTAGATCATCATCGCTCATCAAATTACTTCCGGAAAGCACCAATGATCTAGAAAGACTGAGCCCGCCAACAATTGCAGCAGCTGATGACCCAAGCCCTCTTCCATGAGGAATTTCATTTAGGCATCTAAGCGCAATACCTCTTGGTTTTCCACCCATAAACTCAAAACCTGCCATCATCGATTTGATTACTAGATGTTTTCCATCCTTCTTAACATCATCTGCTCCCTGGCCAGTAACATCAACATCAAAGACTTCATCATCTAAAATTTGAGCAACATAAGTATCGCGAAGTTCAAGAGCCAAAGCTAAGCAATCAAAGCCAGGACCTAAATTGGCAGAGCTAGCCGGAACGCTTGCCTGCATCGGAGTTGCCTTATAAGTGAGGCGATCTTTAAATCCTCTAGACATAATTAGCTAAGTCCAATCACTTTGGCAGCTTTTTTAACATCAACAGGGACAGTGATTGGTTTATCAGCTCCATTTAATATCCATTGAATATCTTTTAGACCATTTCCAGTTACGGTAATTACAATCTTCTTACCCTTTGGTAGCTTCTTAGCTGCCTTATATTTAATTAATCCAGCAAGTCCTGCAGCACTTGAAGGTTCAACAAAGACTCCCTCTTTAGCTGCAACCAAGCGATAGGCGCTTAATATCTCAGCATCGCTGACCATATCTATTAAACCTTTTGATTCATCTCTAGCTTGCTCTGCCTGTTTCCATGAAGCAGGGTTTCCAATACGAATGGCAGTGGCGAGCGTCTCTGGGTTTTTAACGATCTTGCCACGAACGATAGGAGCTGCTCCCTTTGCTTGAAATCCCCACATAGCTGGAAGTGATTTTGAAATCCTATCTGCGTAATACTCATTATAACCTTTCCAATAAGCGGTGATGTTTCCAGCATTTCCAACTGGCATAACATGTATATCTGGCGCAAAGCCAAGTGCATCTATAACTTCAAAGGATGCGGTCTTTTGTCCTTCGATGCGATAAGGATTTACTGAATTAACAAGTGAAACTGGATATTGTTCAGAGAGTTGCTTTGCAAGAGTTAAGCAATCATCAAAATTACCTTTTACTTGTAACAATTTTGCGCCATGGGCGATTGCTTGGGCTAGCTTTCCCATAGCGATCTTTCCTTGCGGAACTAAAACGACAGGAACCATTCCAGCCTTAGTGGCATAGGCAGCTGCGCTTGCACTGGTATTGCCGGTAGAGGCGCAAATAACGGCCTTTGCTCCATCCTCTGCTGCCTTTGAAATGGCCATAGTCATTCCGCGATCTTTGAAAGATCCAGTTGGATTTGCGCCTTCAAATTTAAGCCAGACATCATTTCCCAACATCTCAGATAGCACGCAGGCATAGATAAGCGGAGTGCCACCTTCATTTAACGTAACAATTGGAGTCTTGCTGCTAACAGGTAGACGCTTTTCATACTCTTTTATTACACCGCGCCATTGGTGGGCGCCAGATTTCTTAAATAAGCTCACTATTTACTTCCTTCGATACGAAGCACGCTCTCAACGCTCTTTACTACATCACTATCTGCCAGGGATTTAACAGTTTTCTTTAGCGCCGACTCTGGAGCGTAGTGAGTTGCAACAATTAACTCTGCGCTATCGCCTCGACCTGTCTGCCTAACTGTTTCAATAGAGACGCTATTGGCAGCAAATAACTGGGCCACACTTGCTAGAACTCCTGGTTTATCAGCCACATCTAGCCTTATTAAATACTGTGATTTCACATTATCTATCGCTGCGATAGCCAAATCAGCATAATCACTCTCGCCATGGCCTTGGCCACCCCTGATTTTATTGCGGGCTATTGCAATTAAATCTCCCAAAATAGCACTCGCTGTTGGCTCGCCTCCCGCTCCTCTGCCATAGAACATTAACTCCCCAGCAGATTGAGCCTCAATAAATACTGCATTGAAAGCTAGACGAACCGCTGCAAGTGGATGCTTGCGAGAAATTAAGGTGGGATGAACTCGAACTGATATCTCATTATCTTTAGTGAGCTCTGCAATTGCCAATAACTTAATCACACATCCCATATCTCTTGCCACTGCCACATCTCTGGCGCTGATCTGACTAATGCCTTTGCAGTAAACATCACTTGATGTAATTCTTGAGTGAAAGGCAAGACCTGCCAGAATTGCAGCTTTTGCTGCAGCATCATGGCCTGCGATATCTGCTGTTGGATCTGCTTCAGCAAAACCTAAATACTGCGCCTCTTTTAATACCTCTTCAAAAGATGATCCCTCTTCATCCATCTTGGTAAGAATGTAATTGGTAGTGCCATTAACAATTCCCATAACTCGATTTACATGATCTCCAACAATTGATTCGCGCATTGGGCGAAGTATTGGAATTGCTCCGCCAACCGATGCCTCATAGTAAAGATCAACGCCAGCTTTATCAGCTGCGCTAAATAGCTCGGCGCCATGTTGAGCAAGAAGTGCTTTGTTAGCAGTGATTATTGATTTACCGTTGCTAATTGCTTTTAAAATTAGAGTTCGAGCAGGCTCAATGCCGCCCATTACTTCAATGACAATATCTACCAATGGATCGCTAACTACAGATTCGCTATCTTGGGTAAGTAGCTCACTTGGGATCTGATCGCGGCTTGCCTTGCTATCTCTAACTGCAATGCGAGTTAAATTCAATTTAGCGCCAGAGCGAGCAGCAAAATCGCCATCATCTGCCAAGAGCAGGCGAGCTACCTCTGAGCCAACAACGCCGCAGCCAAGCATGGCGACATTAAAACTCTGCTGCGCGCTACTCATTTTGCCTCACCTTTGCCGATCTGCCTTGGTTCTTCCTCAATCTCCAAGGCTAGAAGGTCGCGGAGAGTTTCGCGGCGAATAATGCTGCGCGCCCTGCCATGAAGGACGCAAATCACTGGCGGCCTTGCCATGTGGTTGTAATTGCTGGCCATGCTGCGCCCATATGCGCCAGTAGCCGGAACAGCGAGCAGATCACCTGGAGTGATATCGCTAGGCAGCTGCACATCTCTGATGATGATATCCCCGGTTTCACAGTGTTTTCCAACTACTCGAGACTTTCTAAGTGGGGCGCTGCTACTGCGATTTGCAAGTGAAATTGAATACTGCGCTTCATATAAAGCAGGGCGAATGTTATCGCTCATTCCACCATCAACTGATACATACCAACGCGTTGAGCCATCTTCCAGAGTTACCTCTTTAGTTGTTCCAACTTTATAAATAGTTACCATAGAGGGGCCAACGATTACTCGACCTGGTTCAATAGAAATTCTTGGAATCTTTAGTCGCGCTTTTTCGCACTCTGACTTAACTCTTGTTGCAATAACACTTAATATCTCTTGAGCAGGAATTGGTTTATCGCCTTCGATATATGCAATTGCATAACCACCGCCAAGATCTAATTCTGCAAGTTCAGCTCCAAACTCATCTCGGTATTTAGCAAGCACTGAGATAAGCCTTGAAGCGCTTAATTCAAAGGAATCTGGCGTAAATATCTGCGAACCAATATGAGCATGTAAGCCTCTTAGCTCAAGTGAATCATGTTTCTTTACAGACAAGATCGCATCCCATGCCGCCCCTGATGCAATAGAAAATCCAAATTTCACATCTTCATGTCCAGTTGAAATAGCCTCATGGGTATCAGCATCA
>Ga0247843_1002631_pt1 | contig 31948 bp, 28 predicted proteins | sample LaCruzMarch2017__FD_192420 | JGI IMG/M metagenome (GOLD analysis project Ga0247843, IMG submission 192420) | Freshwater microbial communities from meromictic Lake La Cruz, Castile-La Mancha, Spain - LaCruzMarch2017_8m | ecosystem: Environmental > Aquatic > Freshwater > Lake | place: Spain... | reverse complement strand
CATGCGCGCGGAGCCGCGCGACTTGGCCATGCGCGCGGAGCCGCGCGACTTGGCCATGCGCGCGGAGCCGCGCGACTTGGCCATGCGCGCGGAGCCGCGCGACTTGGCGACCCGCGCCGAGCCCGCCGGCGAAGGCTTCGCGCTGAGCGGCGCCAAGGGCGTGGTGCTGCATGGCGACAGCGCCGGGGTGCTGCTGGTCTCGGCGCGGCTGGCCGGTGCTCGGCGGGACCGGGCGGGGATCGGCCTGTTCCTGGTCGATCCGGCGGCGGCCGGCGTCACGCGCCGCGGCTACGCCACCCAGGATGGGTTGCGCGCCGCCGAGATCGTGCTCGAAGCCGCCCCCGCCACGCTGCTGCTGGCCGAGGCGCTGCCGCTGATCGAACTGGTCGTGGATGAGGCGATCGCCGCACTCTGCGCCGAGGCGGTGGGCGCCATGAGCGCGCTGCTCGACCTGACGGTGGATTACCTGAAGCAGCGCCGGCAATTCGGCCAGCCGATCGGCGCCTTCCAGGCGCTTCAGCACCGCGCCGCCGATATGCTGGTGGCCACCGACCAGGCGCGCAGCATGGCCATGTATGCCGCGATGATGGTGCAGGAGCCGGACGCCGCCGCCCGCCGCACCGCGCTGTCGGCGGCGAAGGCGCTGGTCTCACGCAATGCCGACCTGGTGGGCAAGGATGCGATCCAGCTGCATGGCGGCATCGCCATGACCGAGGAATACAAGGCCGGACATTACTTCAAGCGGCTGTCGATGATCGGCACCCTGTTCGGCGATGTCGACCATCACCTGCGCGGCGTGGTTGCAGCGGGCGGCCTGCCCGAGGCAAGCTGAGCCAGGGAGATAAGCCGCCATGCGCCTATTGCCTGCCACCCGACGTGGTCTTCTGGCATTGCCGTTTCTCGCGGGCGCGGCGCGGGCCGACAATTTCCCGACGCGGCCGATCCGCATCATCGTGCCCTTCCCGCCGGGCGGCACCACCGACATCCAGATGCGCGCCCTGGCCGAGCCGCTGGCGCGCCGCCTGGGCCAGCCGGTGGTGATCGAGAACCGCCCCGGCGCGGGCGGCACCCTGGGCGCCACCTACCTGGCCACCCAGGCGCGCCCCGATGGCTATACGCTGTCGGTCATGCCCAATTCCGTGTTCCGCGTGCCGGTCATGATGGCCCGCCCCCCCTATGATCCGATGACCGACTTCACCTGGATCGTGCGCATGGTGGGCTACACATTCGGGATCGTGGTGCGCGCCGACAGCCCCTTCGCCACCCTGGCCGATCTGCTGGCCTTCGCCCGCGCCAATCCGGGCCGCCTGAACTACGGAACGCCCGGCGTCGCCACGCTCGACGTGACCATGGAGATGATCGCCCAGGCGGCGGGCGGCATCAGCTGGACGCATGTCCCCTTCCGCGGCGGCGCCGAGAATGTTCAGGCCCTGCTGGCGGGCCAGATCGACGTGGCCGCCGAGAGCAGCGTCTGGGGCGAACTGGTGCTGGACGGTCGGCTGCGGCTTCTGGCGACCTGGGGCGAAACCCGGCCGCCCCGTTTCGCCATGGCGCCGACGCTGGCCGAGGCGGGGGTGCCGGTGGTGAATTCCTCGCCCTATGGGCTGGCGGCGCCGCGGGGTCTCGACCCGGCGATCGCGCGGATCCTGCATGATGCGGTGCGCGACAGCCTGAACGAACCGGCGCACCTGGCGGTGCTGGAGCGCTTCAACATGCCGCTGCTCTATGCGAACAGCGCCGACTACGCCGCCTATGTGCGGGAATTCTACGTCACCGACAGCGCCATCGTGCGGTCCATGGGGCTGCGCTTCTGAACCGGCGCGGCCGCGCCGGCCACGTGAATCGGCAATATTTCGCCCAAGCCGACGTTCAGCCCCGCTTGTCTACTTTGCTTTGCGACCCCGGCGCGCCATCTCGGCGGCGTAGGGAATCGCGCCCGGCGTGCTGCCCTGTAACTGGCGCGACATGCAGCGAGGTTGATGAAGGCCTTGGAAGGGGTGACCGCCGTCGCGTCCCGCGCTGCGCCGCTGCGGCGCCAGCAATGCGCCGCCTTGGCCATGCTGGGCACCGGCCCATTCGCACGAATCGTCCTGATCACCTCGCGCCGGACGCGCCGTTGGGTGCTGCCCAAGGGCTGGGTCGAACCCGGCGAGCCGGGCCATCGCGGCGCGCTGCGCGAAGCCTTTGAGGAAGCCGGGCTGATTGGCGAGGCAGACCGCGAGCCGCTTGGCACCTACAGCTATCTCAAGCGCCGCACGGCCGGCCAGTTGGTGACGGTGGAGGTGCGGGTGTTCCGTCTGCGCGTGGCACGGCTGCTGGCCGACTGGCCGGAACGCGCGGAGCGCACGCGCCGCCTGGTTCGCCCGGCGGCCGCGGCGGCCATGGTGGCGGAGCCGGAACTGGCGCGTCTGCTGCGCGACCTTGCGGGCGCGCCATAAACCGGCCGTTAGACCTTCTCCTGCATCATCTGGCGTGAAGCGAGGAGGTTCCGCGCCGATGCTTGCCGCATCCCTATCCCCTGACGAAGCGCGGCGCCTTGCCGCGCTTGCCAGCTACGATGTGCTGGACACGGCCCCCGAGAGCGCCTTCGACGATTTGGCGCGCCTGGCTACCCGCGTGAGCGGCACGCCGATCGCGCTGATTTCGCTGATCGACCGGGACCGGCAATGGTTCAAGCCGCGCTTCGGGCTGGACGCCGTCGAGACCCCGCGTGAGCATGCCTTCTGCGCCCACGCCATCCTCACGCCTGACCGGCCGCTGCTGGTGCCCGACGCGACGCAGGATCCGCGCTTCGCGAACAATCCACTGGTGACCGGCGCGCCGGATATCCGCTTCTATGCGGGCGTGCCGCTGGTGAATGCCGAGGGCTGCCCGCTCGGCACGCTGTGCGTGATCGACCGTGAGCCCCGCACGCTGGACCCCGACCAGCTGGAGACGCTGTCCACCCTGGCGCGCACTGTCACCACCACGCTGGAATTGCGCCGCGCCATGCGCCAGGTGGGGCGGCTGGCGCTCAGCGACGCGCTGACCGGCCTGATGAACCGCCCCGCCTTCCTGCATGCCCTGCGGCAGACCACGGCACGCCAGCGCCGCGACCGGGATCCCTTCAGCCTGCTCTACTTCGACCTGGACGGGCTGAAGCGGGTGAACGACGTGCACGGCCATGCGACCGGCGACATGGCGCTGGTGGAAGTGGCGCGCCTGGTCCGGAGCCATACGCGCATGGAGGATGTGGCGGCGCGGCTGGGCGGCGATGAATTCGCCGTGCTCCTGCAAGGCGGCGACGGGGCCGAGACCGCGCTGGTGGCCGAGCGGCTGCGCCGTGTGGTGAAGCAGGCGATGGATGTGCGCGGCTGGCCCATCACCATCTCGATCGGCGCGGTCTGCTTCCTGACACCTCCCGAGGATGAGGGTGAGGCGCTGGCCATGGTCGATGAGCTGATGTCCAGCGCCAAGCGGTCGGGCCCCAACCGTGCGCTGTGCGTCGATCATGGGGTGGCGCGCCGGCTTGTCCCGGGCATGCGGGCGCAGCGGCAGTTCGCCTGATTTCCCCCTGGCCTCCGGCCCCGCCCGGTCCCAGATTGGCGGGGCGGAGTGCCCCCCATGAATGTCATCACCCAGGTCCAGTTCATCCCCGAGAAGCGGCCGGCGCCGCCCTCCGGCATCCCCTTGCGCACCGTCTCCCCCTTCGAGCCGAATGGCGACCAGCCGGCGGCCATCCGGCAACTGGTCGCCGGGTTGCAGGCGGGGGAGCGCGACCAGGTGCTGCTCGGCGTCACCGGGTCCGGCAAGACCTTCACCATGGCCAAGGTGATCGAAGCGCTGCAGCGGCCCACGCTGATCCTGGCACCCAACAAGACGCTGGCCGCCCAATTATATGGCGAGATGAAAAGCTTCTTCCCGGACAATGCCGTGGAATATTTCGTCAGCTACTATGATTATTACCAGCCGGAAGCCTATGTTCCGCGCACCGACACCTACATCGAGAAAGACGCGCAGATCAACGAACAGATCGACCGCATGCGCCATTCTGCCACCCAGTCGCTGCTGGAACGGTCGGATGTGGTGATCGTGGCGTCGGTCTCCTGCATCTACGGCATCGGGTCGGTCGAGACCTATTCGCGCATGGTCGTGAAGCTGGATCGCGGCGGGCGGATCGACCGCGACGCGCTGGTGAAGGGCCTGGTCGAGCAGCAGTATCGCCGCAATGACAGCGCCTTCCAGCGCGGCACCTTCCGCATCCGCGGCGAGAGCGTGGATATCTGGCCCTCCCACCTGGAAGACCGCGCCTGGCGCATCAGCCTGTTCGGCGACGAGGTGGAGGCATTGCGCGAATTCGACCCGCTGACCGGCGAAACGACGCAGGATCTGGACCGCGTCTCGATCTACGCCAACAGCCATTATGTCACGCCGCGGCCCACGCTGACCCAGGCGATCGCCAGCATCAAGGTCGAGCTGAAACAGCGGCTGGCGGAGCTGCACGCCGCCGGCCGCCTGCTGGAAGCGCAGCGGCTGGAACAGCGCACCACCTTCGACATCGAAATGCTGGAGACCACCGGCGTCTGCAAGGGGATCGAGAATTACTCCCGCTACCTGACCGGCCGCCGGCCGGGCGACCCGCCGCCGACCCTGTTCGAATACCTGCCCGAAAATGCGCTGCTGGTGGTGGATGAAAGCCATGTGACCGTGCCCCAGATCGGCGGCATGTACCGCGGCGACTTCGCGCGCAAATCGGTGCTGAACGAATTCGGCTTCCGCCTGCCCTCCTGCACCGACAACCGCCCGCTGAAATTCGAGGAATGGGAGACCTTCCGCCCGGACACGGTCTTCGTCAGCGCCACACCCGGCCCCTGGGAGATGGAGCGCACTGCCGGCGTCTTCGCCGAGCAGGTGATCCGCCCGACCGGCCTGGTCGATCCCGTCACCGAAATCCGGCCGGTCGAGCGGCAGGTGGACGATTTGCTCGCGGAATGCCGCGCCGTCGCGCTGAAGGGCGGCCGCGTGCTGGTCACCACCCTGACCAAGCGCATGGCCGAGGATCTGACCGAATACATGACCGAGGCCGGCATCCGCGTGCGCTACCTGCACAGCGACATCGACACGCTGGAGCGCATCGAGATCATCCGCGACCTGCGCCGCGGCGCCTTCGACGTGCTGATCGGCATCAACCTGCTGCGCGAGGGGCTCGACATTCCCGAATGCGCTCTGGTCGCGATCCTGGACGCCGACAAGGAAGGGTTTTTGCGCAGCACCACCAGCCTGGTGCAGACCATCGGCCGCGCGGCGCGCAACGCCGAGGGCCGGGTGATCCTGTACGCCGATGTGATGACCAACAGCCTGCGCCAGGCGCTTGAGGAAACCGCCCGCCGCCGCGCCAAGCAGATCGCCTGGAACGAGGCGCATGGGATCACGCCGCAGACCATCCGCCGCGACATCTCGGACGTGCTGCAATCGGTGTATGAGCAGGATTATGTGACGGTGGACGCGGTGGATGGCGACGCCACCGCCAATTTCGTCGGCAAGGATCTGCGGGCCAGCATCGCCGAATTGGAGAAGAAGATGCGCGCCGCCGCCGCCGACCTGGAATTCGAGACGGCGGCGCGGCTGCGCGACGAGATCAAGCGGCTGGAGTCGCTGGAACTCGGCCTCGCGCCCAACGCGGCGGGCCGTTCGCTGCGCGAGGCCACGCCGCGTGTCGAGGCGTCCCGCGGCCGCAGCACGAAGGAACGCAAGCAGGATTGGAAGCCGAAGCCGCTCGGCCCGGGCGGCGGCGGCTATGACCCGAACAAGGGCCGTGGGCGGCGGCGCAGCGGGCCATAGGACATCACCTTCGATTGATCACGGCAGGCGTTGCCGCGCCTGCCCTCGCCTCGCCACAAGGGGGCGCTGAGATCGGCGCCACCAAACGGGAGACACTGCGATGATCCGCAACCTGACGCGCGCGACGCTGGCCGCCGCCCTGATCCTGCCGCTGGCCGCCTGCGAGGGCATGAGCCGCAGCCAGCAACGCACCTTGTCGGGCGGCGCCATCGGCGCGGCGGGCGGGGCGGCCATCGGCGTGCTGACCGGCGGCTCGGCGGTGACAGGCGCCGTGATCGGCGGTGCAGCCGGCGCCGCGGCCGGGGCGCTGACCGGTCGCTGATACCAAATCCCGTGGCCCATGACTCACGCCCGCCGAAGGCGGGCGAGGCCGCGAATGCGGCCCGCCGGCAGTCCGTCACGCCGGAGGCGTGCCTTCGGCACGAAGCCAAGCCGGCGGATGCCGGCGCCCGGCGTCTGAGGGCATGGCAAGCATGCCAACTCCCGTGGATCGGTCACGATCCATGGGAGTTGGTATGAGGGGACGGGCAGCGCCCGCCCCCGTTCGCGCTACCGGTAAAGGCCGCGCGCTTCCAGCCAGCGCTGGATCACCTCGGCCACTGCATCGCTGTTGCGGTCCATCATGACCATGTGGCTGTTGCCGCGGATGCCCTGTTCCGGCAGGTCCACCACATCCACGCGGCCGCCGGCGGCGCGCACCGCCTCGGCGAAGCGCACGCCATTGCCGCGGATGGTGGGCCAGCGCGGATCCTGGGCGATATAGTCGCCATAGACCATCAGGACGGGGATATCCTTCAGCGCCGCGACCTTGGCCGGGTCGCCGATGGCCGCCGGTTCGACCAGCACCAGCGCGCGCACCTTGTCCGGCCGCTCCTGTGCGGCGCGCCAGCCGAACAGACCGGCCTGGCTGTGCGCCACGACCACACTCGGCCCGACGCGGTCGAGCAGCGCCAGATAGGCGTCGAGCGTCAGCGCATCGGTGGTGGTGTAGCGCGGCACGATCTGGCGCATGAAGTTCATGTAGCTGGCGCGATCGGCGGGGAATTGGTTGCCGGGCAGCAGCTCGTTGCGCTGGAAGCTGCCCTGGCCGGCGCCGATGCGGAACCGCTCGAAGGGATTGTCCACGGTCAGCAGCAGATGGCCGCCGCCGGTCTGTTCGGGAATCATGGTCCAGCCGGCGCGGCCGCGCTCCACCGCGTCGCTGACATAGACGGGCCAGCCGCGGCGCAGGAAGTAATGCTGCCACCCCTCGCGCCCATCGGGCGTGGTTTCCCAGCTGACGCCGGTCAGCCCGCCGCCGTGCCAGAACAGCATCGGCGCGGCGCCGCGCGGGGCAGTCGGCACCATGTAGTTGGCGTACATGGCACCCATCAAATAGGTGCCGTTCGGATCGACGCGCGCCGGCACGCCGCCGGGCGTGAACAGCACCTCGCGCACCGGCTGGCCGCTGACGACCACTTCCCGTCCGCCGACATGGAAGCTGCCCCAGGATTGCAGCGCCACCGGCGCGGGCTGCGCCAGGGCGCCCCCGCCCATCGCGGCGGTCAACGCCGCCGCCATTGCGAATTTTCGCATGATGTTTCCCCCTCCCCGCCTTGCGGGTGGCGGAGCATGGCGCAGCCGCCCCGTGCTTGCCAACCGCCCATCCGGGCATCGGAACTGGCGTGGGCCCGCAGGGCGTGACAGGCTTTGCACCCATCGGTGCCCCGGCACAGCTTTCGACAGGAGCTTCCCGAATGGATCAGCCGGTCTTCGCCGCGCGCATGGCGGCCTTCGGACGGTTGCTGGAAGGCAAGGCGGACCTCGCCTTCGTGCCGACCGGCACCGATCTGCACTATCTGGCCGGCGTGCCGCGGGACATTCCGAACTATGGCACCACGCTGCATCCGGGCGGCTGGCTGGAAGGCGCCTGGATGGCCCCCGGCGCCGCGCCAATCCTGGCCCTGCCGCGCATGACGGCGGAATATGGCGGTCTCGGCACGACGCAGGGGATCGAGGTGCGGGTGCTGGGCGATTTCGACGATGCGGCCGCCTTCGCGCGCGGCATCATCGCCGCCCTCGGCCTGCCGGCGCGCCCGCGCATCGCCATCAGCGAACGCGCGCATGCCGAATCGACCATCCATCTGCAGGCGCTGCTGCCGGACGCGATCTTCGTGTCAGCCACCGAGATCCTGCGCGAGTTGCGCGTGATCAAGTCCGCCGCCGAGATCGCCACCATGCGCGAAGCCGGGCGCATCACCGAAGCCGCCTTCGCCGACGTGATCCCGAAGCTGCGCTTCGGCATGACGGAGCTGGAATTGGTGACCGAGGTGGATTTCCAGATGCGCCGGCATGGCAGCCTGGGCGCCACCTTCACCACCTCGCTCTACAATTCCGGCCCGAACCACCCGCTGCTGATGGGCCAGCGGCTGGCATCCTGGAAGCGGGTGCTGCAGCCGCCGGTCTCGGTGCTGTTCGATTTCGGCGCCTCGCATGAGGGGCTCTGCTATGATTTCGGGCGCACCGTGTGCTTCGGCGCGCCATCGGCCGAGCAGGTGAAGGTCCACGCCCTGATCATGGCCAGCCAGGCGGCGGGGATCGCCGCGCTGAAATCGGGCGCCGCCACCTGCGAACAGGTGGATGCGGTGGCGCGCCAGGTGATCGCCGATGCCGGCTATGGCGCGGCCTTCCGCCATCGCCTCGGCCACGCCATCGGCTGGGACGTGCATGAGCCGCCCTTCCTGACCAAGGGCGATGCCACGCCGCTGCGGGAGGGCATGCTGTTCACCATCGAGCCCAGCATCTTCCAGGCCACAGGCGCCAGCGCCCGGGTGGAGGATGTGATCGTGGCGCGCCCCACCGGTGGTGAGCCGCTGACCAAGGGCTTTCAGGAGCTGATCGTGGTGGATCGTTGAGGCCAGAGCGCCTGGGAGGCCAGTGCGCCTGGCGAACACGCGTTCGCAATACGGCTTGCCTTCCCGCGCCGGCTTGCCGGATAGTCGCGCCTCAGGATCGGAACGGGGGCCCCCATGAGCATCGCACGCCGCACGTTGTTCGCCGCTTCGGCCGCACTGGCCGCCTCGCAGGTCTCGGCGCAGGCGCCCAGCACGCTGACGATCGGTGTCCGCTCGGAAACCAGTTCGCTTGATCCGCACTGGACGCAGTTCCCGCAGGACAAGCAGGTTGAGGATCATATCTTCAACCGGCTGGTGGGCCTCGACCATAATTCGCGCCCCATCCCGGGCCTGGCCACCGCCTGGCGGCCGGTGAATGACACCACCTGGGAATTCACGCTCCGCCAGGGCGTGAAGTGGCATGATGGGCAGCCCTTCACCGCCGACGATGTCGCCTTCACCTTCGACCGGCTGCGCGCCGGCATCCAGGGCGCGCCCGCCAGCCCGAGCTTCGTGATCGCCGCCGGCAACAAGCGGCTGGAGAAGATCGACGACCACACCATCCGCATCCGCACCGACCTGGTCTTCCCGACCCTGCCCGAGGAGATGTCCTTCTTCTCGATCGTGGCGAAGCACCGCGCCAGCGACGCGCGGCCTTCGGTCGACTTCAACAGCGGCCGCGCGGCGATCGGCACCGGTCCCTACAGGCTGGTCGAATTCCGCCCGGGCGAACGCGTGGTGCTGGAACGCAACCCCGATTTCTGGGGCTAGCGGCCGGAATGGGACCGCGTGGTGTTCCGCCCGATCACCCAGGACGCCTCGCGCTTGGCCGCGCTGATGAATGGCGAGGTCGACATCATCGACTATCCGCCCACCCCCGACCTGCCCCGCCTGCGCCAGCAGTCCGCCCGCTTCACGGTCAGCGAGATCGCCTCCGACCGGGTGATCTACATCCAGATGAGCTTCCGCGACCAGGAACCCTTCGTGCGCGGCAATGACGGCCAGCCGCTGCCGATCAACCCGCTGCGCGACCCGCGCGTGCGCCAGGCCATGTCGCTGGCCATCAACCGCGACGCCATTCGCGACCGGCTGATGGGCGGCGCCGCGCTGCCCACCGGCAACATCGTCCCCCCCGGCTTCTTCGGCTTCTCGGAAGCGCTGCGCCCCGACCCGTTCAACGCGGATCGTGCCCGCCAGCTGCTGCAACAGGCGGGCTTCCCGCAGGGCTTCCGCGTCACGCTGCATGGGCCGAACAATCGCTACATCAATGACCAGCAGATCATCGAGGCGGTGGCCCAGATGTGGACGCGCGTCGGCATCCAGACCGAGGTGCAGACCATGCCGCGCAACATCTTCTTCACCGACGTGATTCGCGGCGATGCGCTGACCATCCCGGGCTTCGATGTCGGCAAGTTCAGCGTCTGGCTGAGCGGCTGGGGCACGGCCACGGGCGAGGCCACCTACACCGTCCGCGGCCTGCTGGAATCCTTCAACCCCGAAGCCGGCTCGGGCAATGCGAATTGGGGCCGCTACACCAATGCGCGGGTGGATGCGATCAGCCGGCGCGCGCGTGTCACGCTCGATTCCAACCAGCGGCTGCAATTGCTGATCCAGGCGAGTGAGATCGGGCTGCGCGACCATGCGCTGATCCCGATCCATTTCCAGGTGAACAATTGGGCGCACCGCGCCGGCCTGCGCCATCAGCCGCGCGTCAATGAGCGGACCTATGCCTGGGACGTGACGCGCGCGCGCTGAGCGCGCCGCATGTCCGTCTTCATCCTGCGGCGGCTGTTGCAAAGCGTCTTCGTCATGCTGGCCATGACGCTGCTGGTCTTCTTCGGCGTCAGCATCGTGGGCGACCCGATCCAGATGTTCGCGCCGCAGCAATGCGACCAGCGCTGCGTGGATGCGCTGCGCGCCTCCTTCGGGCTGGATCGGCCGCTCTGGGAACAATATGGGCTGTTCCTGGCCAGCGCGCTGCGCGGTGAGCTGGGCAATTCCTTCCAGTTCGGCCTGCCCGCGCTGCAGGTGATCCTGGCGCGGGCGCCGGCGACGCTGGAACTGGCCTCGGCGGCTGTCCTGCTGTCCTTCGTGGTGGGGCTGCCGCTTGGCATGTGGGCGGGGTTGAAGCCGGACGCGCTCTCCAGCCGCGTCATCATGACGGCGTCGACCGTTGGCTTCAGCGTCCCCACCTTCTGGATCGGGCTGATCTTCATCATGATCTTCTCACTCTGGCTCGGCCTGCTGCCGACCACCGGGCGCGGCGCAACGGTGACCGTGCTCGGCATCGAATGGAGCTTCCTGACGCTGAACGGGCTGAGCCACCTGATCCTGCCGGCCACCACGCTGGCGCTGTTCAACATCGCGCTGGTCATCCGCCTGGCGCGCGCCGGCATGCGGGAAGTGCTGTTCGCCGACTATGTGAAGTTCGCCCGCGCCAAGGGCCTCAGCGAATTCCGCGTGCTGTCCACCCATGTGCTGAAGAACATCCTGATCCCGATCGTCACCGTGCTCGGCATCGAATTTGGCGGCACCATCGCCTTCGCCGTGGTTACCGAGACGATCTTCTCCTGGCCCGGCATGGGCAAGCTGCTGATCGACGCGATCGAGGTGTTGGACCGGCCGCTGATCGTGGCCTACCTGATGCTGGTCGCCGTGCTGTTCGTGGTGATCAACCTGGTGGTCGACGTAATCTACTCGCTGCTGGATCCCCGTGTGCGGATCGGCGGCTGGCGATGAGCGGGACCGAGGGGCGCTGGCGCGCGCTGGCGCAGGAATTTGCCAGGGCGCGCGGGGCCGTGGCCGCCCTGCTGGTGCTGGGCCTGATCCTGTTCGTGGCCGCGGCGGCGCCGCTGATCTCGCCACAGGATCCCTATGATCTGCGGCAGCTCGACATCATGGACAATCTCCAGCCGCCAGGGTCGCGCGCCTTTTCCGGCATGCTCTTCATGCTCGGCACCGATGGGCAGGGGCGGGACATATTGAGCGCCATCTTCTACGGGCTGCGCACCAGCCTGCTGGTGGGCGTGCTGAGCGGGACGCTGGCGCTGCTGTTGGGCAGCGTCGTGGGCCTGGTGGCGGCGCAGGCGGGGGGCGCCCTCGATTCGCTGATCATGCGCATCGTCGATCTGCAACTTGGCCTGCCGCCCATCCTGGTGGCGCTGGTGCTGCTGGTCGTGCTGGGCAATGGCGCGGACAAGATCATCGTGGCGCTGGTGATCGTGCAATGGGCCTTCTTCGCCCGCACGGTGCGCGGCGTGGCGCTGGTGGAGAATGCACGCGACTATATGGAAGCCGCCCGCAGCCTGCGGCTGCCCCGCCTGCGCATCCTGTTCACCCACCTGCTGCCCAACTGCATGCCGACCCTGCTGGTGGTGGGCACGGTGCAGGTGGCCAGCGCCATCTCGCTGGAGGCGACCCTGTCTTTCCTCGGGCTTGGCCTACCGGCGACCGAGCCCTCGCTCGGCCTGCTGATCGCCAATGGCTTCCGCTACATGATGAGCGGCAATTGGTGGGTCAGCGTCTTTCCCGGCCTGGCCCTGCTGGCGACCATCATGAGCATCAACGTGATCGGCGACCGGCTGCGCGACGTGCTGAACCCCCGGCTGCGTCACTGACCGCCGCAGGGCATGCCTTGCGGCGCCGGGGTTTTCACTGGCAAGCTGCGCCGCAAGGCACTGCCCGGGACAAGGCGGCAGGCCATTTGGGGGAGAGACGATTGTGACCAGCCCGCTCACGCTGCGCCGCCGCGCGCTGCTTGCCGCCGCCACCGTGCCGCTCGCCGCCACCGCGGCCCCGGCGCAAGCCCAGGCCCCCATCACGCTGCGAATCTTCACCGGCGGCCAGCAGCGCCCCGACGTGATGCGCCGCATCCTGGATGTGTATCAGGCCCGCAACCCTGGCATCCGCGCCGAGGTGGAGGTTGGCGGCGCCACGTCCGACCAGCAGCAGCAATATCTGAACACCGTGCTGGCCAGCCGCGATCCCACGCTGGACATCGCGCTGATCGACGTGATCAGGCCCGCGCAATGGTCCGCCGCCCGCTGGGCGGAACCGCTGGATGCCTATCTGGGTGCGCAGCGGGACGCGGTGATGGCGCGCTACCTGCCCGCCTATCGCGAGGCCAATATCGTGGGCGGCCGCGTCATCGCCCTGCCCTACTTCGCCGATGCGCAGTTCCTCTATTATCGCCGCGACCTGCTGGAAAAGCACAATATCGCGCCGCCCCGCAGCTGGGATGAGCTCTCGGCCGCGGCGCGCACCGTGCTGGCGGCCGAGGGTGCGGCCAACCCCAACCTGCGCGGCTTCTCGACGGCCGGCGCGCCGATCGAGGGCACGGTCTGCACCTTCCTGGTGCCGCTCTGGGGCCAGGGCGGGTCGCTGACGGATGCGCAGGGGCGGCTCGCGCTGGATCCGGCGCAGGCGCGGCGCGCCCTGTCGCTCTGGGCGGATCTCCGGGCGCAGAACGTGACCCCGGCGAACCTGGCGGAAATCGTGACGGACCGCATCCGCGTGGACATGCAGGCCGGCAATCTGCTGTTCGCCATGCAGTGGGGCTATGCCTGGAACCGCTTCCAGAACGATCCCGACAGCCAGGTGAAGGGCAGGATCGGCGTGGTGCCCCTGCCCGCCTTCGCCGGCAATGCGGCGGCCACCTGCATCGGCGGCTGGCAGCTTGCCGTCTCGGCCTTCGGTCGCAACAAGGCGGCGGCGGTGGATCTGGTGCGCTTCCTCTCCTCGCCCGAGGTCTCGAAGATGCAGGCCATCATGGCCAGCCACCTGCCGGTCTTCCCCGAAGTCTATGAGGATGCCGAGGTGCTGGCGGCCAACCCCTGGTTTCGCGACGCGCGCCCGGTGGTGATCGGCGCCCGCGCCCGTCCCGTGACGCCGCGTTACCCGGAAGTGTCGGAGACGATCCGCACCGCGATGAACGGCTTTCTGGCCGGCACGCGCACCGCCGACCAGGTGCTGGCCGACCTGACACAGCGCCTGGGCCCCGTGCTGCGGTGACGCGGCTGCGCATCGGCCCGCTGGAGCGCGCGGAGCGGCGGCTTGGCCTTCTGCTGCTGCTGCCCGCCTTCGCGCTGCTGGCGGGCGTGGTGCTGTACCCCATCGCGACCCTGCTCTGGACCAGCACGCAGCAGATGCACCTGGCGCAGCCCTGGCTGGAGGGCTTCGTCGGCCTGGAGAATTACCGCCGGGCGCTGGAGGATGACCGGTTCTGGTCGTCGATGGGCAATACCGCGCTCTACGTGATCATCACCGTGCCGGGCGCGGTGGTGCTGGGCCTGGCGCTGGCCATGCTGGCGAACCTGCCCTTCCGCGTGAAATGGCCGGTGCGGCTTGGCCTGTTGCTGCCCTGGGCGCTGCCGCTGGTGTTTGCCGGCCTGATCTTCCGCTGGTTCTTCGAATATGAGCAGGGCGTCGTGAATGCCATGTTGCACGCCTTTGGCGCCGAACCCTTGCGCTGGCTGTCCACGCCAAGCCTGGCCTTCATCGCGACCTCGCTCGCCATCATCTGGAAAAGCTCCAGCTTCGTGGCGCTGGTCTTGTTGGCGGGGCTGCAGGCCATCCCGGCTTCGCTCTACGAGGCAGCGGATGTGGATGGCGCCAGCTTCTGGCAGAAATTCTGGCGCATCACCTTGCCCATGCTGATCCCGGCGCTGGTCGTGGCCATGATCTTCCGCACCATCACCGCCATCCAGACCTTCGACATCCCCTATGCGATGACGGGCGGCGGCCCCGGCCACGCGACGGAAACGCTGGCCATGTACGTGCATCGCACCACCATCGATGTGCTGGATTTCGGCTATGGCAGCGCGCTGGCGGCGCTGATGTTCCTGATCAGCCTCAGCGTCACCTCGGTCTATATCGGCCACATCCGGCGCGATGAGGGAACCGGCGGATGAGGCTGCCCTCCTTCAGGCGCTCCACCTTCCTGGCGGCGCTGATCATCGCGGCGAACGGCTTCATTCCGGCGCTCTGGGTGTTCTTCACCTCGATGAAGACCGAGACGGAATTGATGCGCGTGCCGATCACCATCCTGCCGGACGCGCCGACGGCCGAGAATTATGTGCGCGTCTTCGTGGACCAGCCGATCCTGGTGTTCATGACCAACTCCTTCGTGGTGGCCAGCCTGTCCACGCTGCTGTGCGTGATCGTCTCGGCGCTGGCGGCCTATGCGATCGTGCGGCTGCGCGTGCCGATGGGCACGCTGGTGCTCTCGGCCATTGTGCTGGTCTCCATGTTCCCGCTGATCAGCCTGATGGTGCCGCTGTTCCAGATCATGCGCGGGCTCGGCCTGCTGAACACCTGGCCGGCGCTGATCCTGCCCTATGCGGTGCTGTCCATGCCGGTCTGCACGCTGGTCCTGGCATCCTTCTTCCAGGACATCCCCGAGGATCTGGAGAAGGCCGCGATGATCGATGGCTGCACGCGGCTGGGCGCCATGTGGCGGATCATCATGCCGCTGTCGGGGCCTGGCGTCTTCACCGCGGCGATCCTGGCCTTCGTCAATGCCTGGGATGAGTTCCTGCTGGCCCTCACCTTGTCGTCGCGCGTGCCGTCGCGCACCTTGCCGGTGGGGATCACCCTGTATCAGGGCGAATTCGCCTTTCCTTGGCCGATCATCTCGGCGGCGCTGATCGTGGCCATCGTGCCGATCTGCGTGCTCATCGTGGTGTTCCAGGAACGCGTGGTGGGCGGGCTGACGGCCGGGGGGGTCAAGGGATGATCACCGATCCAACGCGCCATGCCCGCGCAACTGGGCTGCGGGCGCTGGGTGGCGGCCGCTTTGAGACCTCGATCGGCCCGATGGCGGTCAGCCGGCGCGGCGATGTGTGGCGGGTGACGCTCGGCGAAGCGACGCTGCCCGATTATGGCTTCGTGAATACCGCCGGCTTCGTGGCGCCGGACGATGACGATGCGCTGCGCATCGGCGCCGATCCCGTCACCCTCACGCTGCCCGGCACGCTGGGGCCGCCCACCGACGAGCATTTCCGCGGCTGGAGCCGCCTGCCCGCCCTCGGGCGCGGCGCGGATGGCTTCTGGTCGGCCGCCTTCGCCCTGCCATCGGGGGCGCCGGTCTATGGGCTGGGCGAGGTGTTCGGGCCGCTCGACAAGCGCGGGCAGTTGGTGCGCAGCCATGTGGATGATGCGCTCGGCGTGAACACCGCGCTCACCTACAAGCCCTGCCCCTTTGCCTGGGGTTTTGCCGAGGGCGGCGGCTGCTGGGGCGTGCTGGTGAACACGCCCTGCGATGTCTGGACCGCCGCCGGCTACGCGCCCTGGTCGCATCGCACCCTGGCCTTCGCGTGCGCCGATGCGGCGCTCGACCTGTTCCTGTTCGCCGCGCCCGATCCGGCATCGCTGCTCGGCGCCTATCACGCGCTGACCGGCGCACCCGCGGTGCCGCCGCTCTGGTCCTTCGGCGTGTGGCTCTCCAAGGCCTATTACCGCACCTCCGAGGAAATCCTGGACGCGGCCCGCACGGTGCGCGCCAAGGCGATGCCGTGTGACGTCATCACCTTCGACGGTCGCGCCTGGCAGGACACGCCAACCCGCTTCCATTTCAATTTCGACCCGGCGCGCTACCCCGACCCGAAGCCGGTGCTGGATGCGCTGAAGGCCCAGAATTTCCGCATCTGCGTCTGGGAGTATCCGCCACTGTCGGTCGATGGCGCGCTGTTCCCGCAATTGGCGGCGAAGGGCCATCTGCTGACGGACCCGCAAGGCGCGCCGCTGGTCTTCGACTGGGACAAGACGCCCGGCTCCTCGCCCTTCGGGAAGGTGCTGACGCCGCTGCCGCCCTCGGGCCTGCCGGACTTCACCCACCCCGACGCCTATGCCGATTGGCGCGACCGCCACGCGCCGCTGTTCGCGCTCGGCGTCGATGTGGTGAAGTCGGACTTTGGCGAGCAGGTGCCCGACCAGGCCCGCGCCCATAATGGCGATACCGGGCAGCGCCTGCACAATGCCTATCCGGCGCTGTATAATCGTTGCGTGTTCGAGGCGACAGCGAGATACACGCCGGGCGCGCCCATGGTCTGGGCGCGTGCCGGCTGGATCGGCGCGCAGACCATGCCCATCCAATGGGGCGGCGATCCGCAAAGCGATTGGGAGGGGCTGGCCGCCAGCATCCGCGGCGGCCTCTCGCACGGCATGACGGGCGTGCCCTGCCACGCCACCGACATTGGCGGCTTCTACGGCGCCACCCAGCCGGATGCGGAGCTGTTCCTGCGCTGGCTGGGCGCTGCCGTCTTCGCCTCCCACCTGCGCTTCCACGGCATCGGCCCGCGCGAGCCCTGGAGCTTTGGGCCCGAGGCCGAGGATATCGCCCGCCGCTGGCTGGAATTCCGCATGCGCCTGGTGCCCTATCTGCACGCCACGGCGGCCGAGGCGGTCACCACCGGCCTGCCGGTGATGCGCGCCATGGCGCTGGCCTTCCCCAGGGATCGCGTCGCCCACCGCTTCGAGACGCAGTTCATGTGCGGCGAGGCGTTGCTGGTGGCGCCCATCACCCAGCCCGGCGGCAGCGCGACGCTGTGGCTGCCGGACGGCGCCTGGCACGATCTCTGGACCGGCGCGCGCCATGAGGGCGGGCGGCTGCTGCGGGTGGAGGGCGTGCCGCTGGACCGGCTGCCGGTGTTCGGCCGGGCGGGCCAGAGCCTGCCGCTCGGGCGCGTCGTGCAGCATACCGGCGAGATCGATGCGGCGAGCCCGATCGAGGAACGCCGCCACTTCGGCTAATCGAAGGCCAGCCGCCCGGTCCGGTGGCGCCAATGGTGCCACAGCAGCCGCGCGGCCAGGCTGCGCCACGGCGCCCAGGCCAGCGCCAGCACCGCCAGCTCCTTGGGGCGAGGCCGCGTGGCCAGGCCGCGCAGATCGGCCAGCGAGGCCGCCAGCGCCACATCGCCGCTCGGGAACACGTCCGGCCGCTGGTGGGCGAACAGCAGATGCACCTCCGCCGTCCAGGGGCCGAGGCCACGCACGGCACAGAGATGCGTGATCGCTTGCTCGTCCGTCATGGCGTCCAGCGCATCCAGCCGCAGCACGCCGGTGGCGATGGCGGCCGCCAGGCTGCGCGCATGCGAAGCTTTTGGGCGCGACAGGCCGGCCACGCCGCACAGCGTGGCATCATCCAGCGCCAGCAGCCCGGCCGGATCCAGCGCGCCGGGAATGGCCGACAGCCGCCCCCAGATGGCGCCGGCCGCGGCGTTGGATATCTGCTGGCCGCAAATGGTGCGGAGAAGGCCCGGAAAGCCCGGCTGGCGCGTGCGCCAGGGCAGCGGCCCGGCGGCGGGCAGGATGCGCCCCAGCGCCGGATCGCCCGCGGCAAGCACAGCCAGGCCGCGATGCGCCCAGTCCGGAGGCTCAGGAAAAGCGGGCGGGGATGGAAGGTCTGCCATCCCCGCCGCGCCTAAAGCAGGGCGCCCCGGCTGGGGAGGGGGGGTAGTTCCGCGGTGGGGGGAAGTATCCGCGGGCCGGGGCGCTGCTCGTGCTTCGACAGATCGGGCGGAAAGGTAACGGGTGAAGGGGGCGGCACGTCAGGAAGCGTAACACCTTGTTGCAGGCGGCCCGCCCGACACGCATTGTCACCAAATGCCCGGCACGGCGCCGGCTGGCGCGCTATGTAACAGGCATGGACCCGTCGAACCCCCACATCCTGATCATCGATGATGATCGCGAGATCCGCGAGCTTCTGGGCAAGTTCCTGGAAAAACAATCCTTTCGCGTCTCCACGGCGCGCGACGCGCGGGAAGCGCGCAAGCTCTGGCCGCTCGGCCGCTATCATCTGGTCGTGCTCGACCTGATGATGCCGGGCGAATCCGGCCTCGACCTGGCGCGCTGGCTGCGCAGCCAGTCCGAGGTGCCGATCGTGATGCTGACCGCCATGGGCGAGGAGACGGACCGGATCGTGGGGCTCGAACTCGGCGCCGACGATTATGTGGCCAAGCCCTTCAACCCGCGCGAATTGCTGGCGCGCATCCGCGCCGTGCTGCGCCGCGCCACGGCCGACAGCTCCACCGAGGTGGCGCGCGAGCCGGCGGCGAAGGTGCTGCGCTTCGCCGGCTGGGCGCTGGAACCCACACGCCGCCGCCTGCTCAACCCCGATGGCGCGGAAGTGCCGCTGACCGGCGGCGAATATGAGCTGTTGATGGTGCTGGTGGAGCGCCCAAACCGCGTGCTGACCCGCGACATGCTGATGGACCTGCTGCGCGGCCGGCAGGCCGGGCCATTCGACCGGGCGATCGATGTCGCCGTCTCCCGCCTACGGCGCAAGCTGGAGGATGACGGGCGCAACCCGCAGGTGATCAAGACGGTGCGCGGCGGCGGCTATGTGCTCTCCGCCACGGTGGAGCGCGCGTGAAGTCGCTGTGGCCGCGCACCCTCGCCTCCCGCACGGCCTTGGTGCTGCTGCTGGGGCTGGTGCTGGTGCAGGTGGCGGGGCTGACCATCCATGCGCTGGACCGGGTGGATTTGCAGCGCTTCCAGCAGGCGCGGGAGATCTCGCAGCGCAGCTTCACGCTGTGGCGCGGCCTGGCCTCGGCGCCGCATCAGGCGCGGCCGCTGTTGCTGCAGGAATTCGACATGCCGGTGGGCCTGCGCGCCACGCTGGACGAGGAACCGGCCAGCCGCCCCTATCACCCGCCGCCGCCACCCGCCCTGCTGCGCCTGATCCGACCCGAGCTTGCGATGGGCGGGCCGCCACGCTTCCGCCCACGGGAGGTGCTGGTCAGCGGCGGGCCACGCGGCGTGGCGATGCTCGCCTCGCTGCGGTTCCAGGATGGCAGCTGGCTCAACCTCAAGATCGAAATGCCGCCGCCGCGCCCCTGGCACAGCGACACATTTCTGGTGGCCTTCCTGCTGATGAGCCTGGCTGCCGCCGGCCTCACCTTGTGGGCGGTGCGCCGGCTGATCCGGCCGGTGGCCGCGCTGGCGGATGCCGCCGACCGGCTGGGCCGCAACGTCAATGCCGATCCGCTGCCGGAGAAGGGCCCGGCCGAAGTCGTGGTGGCAGCGCGCGCCTTCAACACCATGGCCGAGCGCATCCGTCGTTTCGTCGCCGACCGCACCCAGATGCTGGCCGCCGTCGGCCATGACCTGAAGACCCCGATCACCCGCCTGAAGCTGCGTGCCGAGTTCCTGGATGATGAGGAGCAGCGCCGGAAGATGCTGGCCGACCTGGATGAGATGGAGGCGATGATCGCCGCCACCCTCACCTTCGCGCGCGACGATGCGGCGACCGAGCCCTCGGTGCCGGTCGACCTGGCGGCGCTCTGCCGGACCGTGCTGGATGAGGCCGTGGATGCGGCGCCCGAGGCCGAGCCCGCCATCGCCTATGCCGGGCCCGAGCATCTGACCGCCACGCTCCGCCCCGTGGCGCTGAAGCGGGCGCTGGCCAATCTGGTGGGCAATGCGCTGCTGTATGGGGGTGCCGCGCGCCTGACGCTGGGCGCCGCCGATGGGCTGCTCAGCATCGCCATCGAGGATGATGGGCCGGGCGTGCCGGCGCATGAGCTGGAAAACGTGTTCCAGCCCTTCCGCCGCCTGGAATCCAGCCGCAATCGCGAAACCGGCGGCACCGGGCTCGGCCTGCCCATCGCGCGCAACATCTTCCGCGCGCATGGCGGCGATGTGGTGCTGCGCAACCGTCCGGCGGGCGGGCTGACGGCGGTGGCGACGCTGCCGGCCTGAGCCTCAGCGCCGCGGTCGGGACACCACGGGCGGCACCGGCGCGATGCGGATATGGTCGTCCTCGCCCCCTGGATCGGGTCGGGCGGCGGCGGCGGCGAAGCGGGCCGCGGCCCAGGGCGCGATCTCGACGCGCGTCTCACGGTCGCGCACCTCGATCCGGCCGATCTCGGCGCGGGTCAGGTGGCCGCGCCGGCACAGGAAGGGCAGCAGCCAGCGCGGATCGGCCTGGCCATTGCGTCCGACATTGAGCCGGAACCACACGCCCTCGCCACCGCCCGTACCACCGGCCGTGCCACCGCCGGGCGGCCGGGGGGCCGGGCGGGGGGGCGGGGCCTCGCTGATTTCCTCGGGCGCCGGCAGGGGGGCGCGCAGCGCGCGGATCAGCGCCGCCGCCACCGCTTCCGGCGCGCGATCGGCCAGCAGGGTGCGGGCCAGCGCCAGATCATCCTCCTCGGTCGCGGCGTCGGCGGCGGTGCGGGCTTCGATGGCCAGGCGTTCGCCGTCGCGCAGGCGGATTTCGTCGGCGGTGGGCGGGCCGCTCCACACCGCTTCGACGCGCGCGGCCGCCAGCAGGCGCTCCGCGATGCGGCGGCGATTGTGGGGGACCAGCAGCACCGCCGTGCCCTTGCGCCCGGCGCGGCCGGTGCGGCCCGATCGGTGCAGCAGCACATCCTTCTCGCGCGGCAATTCGGCGTGCAGCACCAGGCCAAGATCGGGCAGGTCGATGCCGCGCGCCGCCACGTCGGTGGCCACGCACACCCGCGCCCGCCGGTCGCGCAGCGCCTGCAGGGCGCGGTTCCGCTCGGCCTGGGTCAGCTCGCCGGAGAGGGCCACGGCCGAGAAACCGCGCTCCACCAGGCTGCCATGCAGCCGGGCCACCTGTTCGCGGGTGTTGCAGAACACGATGGCGCCCGTCGCCTCGAACCAGCGCAGCGCATTCACCACCGCCGCCTCGATCTCGCGCGGGCCCACTTCCATGGCGCGATAGGCGATGTCGGCGTGGCGCCCGCCGGCCGCGGTGACCGAGATGCGCAGCGCATCCTTCTGATATTGCTTGGCCAGGCTCGCGATTTCGGGCGGCAGCGTGGCCGAGAACATCAGCGTGCGGCGCGTGGCGGGGGCCGCTTCCAGGATGGCTTCCAGATCGTCGCGGAAGCCCATGTCGAGCATCTCATCCGCCTCATCCAGCACGGCGGCGGCCAGGGCCGAGAGGTCCAGGCTGCCGCGCTCCAGATGGTCGCGCAGCCGGCCGGGCGTGCCGACCAGGATCTCGGCGCCGGCGGCCAGCGCGCGCCGGTCGGCGCGCATGTCGGTGCCGCCCACGCAGGAAATCACGCGCAGCCCCGCCCCGGCATAGAGCCAGGCCAGCTCGCCCTGCACCTGCAGCGCCAATTCGCGGGTCGGCGCGATGACCAGGGCGCGCGGCAGGACGCCGCGCGGGCCCAGCACCTGCGGCGCGATGGCCAGCCCGAAGGCAACGGTCTTGCCCGATCCGGTCTGGGCGGAGACCAGCAGGTCGCGCCCCGCCGTGGGCTCGGCCAGGATTTCCGCCTGGACGGGGGTGGGTTCGGCATAGCCGCGCTCGGCCAGCGCCTGGGCCAGCGGGGGGGGCAGGTTTTCAAAGCTCATGGCGGCGGGATAGGCGCTTCCCGCCGCCGTTGCTACTGGGTTGAACTCTGGGCCAGGATGCGCCGGGCGCGGATCAGGATGGGTTCATCCACCATCCGCCCATCCACGGTGAAGCTGCCGCGCCCTTCCGCCGCCGCCGCGGCCGCCGCCTCCAACTGCCGGCGGGCGAGATCCACCTCGGCGGCGCTCGGCCCATAGCCTTCGTTCAGGATCGTCACGAGGGAGGGGTGGATACAGGTCGCACCCACAAAGCCCGACCGCCTGGCCGCCGCAACCACGCGCGTGACATGTGCCGGGTCGCGGAAATCGGCGACGGTGCCGAGCGTGCCGAAGGGCGCGACGCCGGCCGCGATGGCGGCGATCGCCATCTGTCGCTTGGCCAGCACGATGATCTCGTCATCGGCGGCGGCGCCGAGTTCGGTGGCCAGATCCTCGGCGCCGATCAGCAGGCCCGCGACGGCAGGGTGGGCGCGGCCGATTGCCTCGGCCCGCAGCAGGGCGGCGGCGGTCTCCAGCATGGGGATGATGCGCATGCCGCTGCCTGCCATCAGCTCGGCCGCCAGGACCACATGGTCGGGGCCGAGCACCTTGGTCAGCAGGATGCCCTGCGCCCCGGCGGCGCGGGCGGCCAGGATGTCGGGCACGGCGACCGCCAGCGGACGGTTCACCCGCACCAGAACCTCGGGCCCGCCCGCCTGGATTTCCGGGATGGCGGAGGCCAGCGCGGCCCGGGCCTCATCCTTCCGGTCGATCGGCACGGAATCTTCCAGGTCGAGCACCACCGCATCCGCGCCCGAGCCCGCAGCCTTGGTCACGAAGCGCGGCACATTGGCCGGCACATAGAGCATCGACCGCCAAAGTCTCGGCATGCGTTCCTCTCCCCTTCTTGTCCCTCGGCGCCGGCCTCAGCCGGCCGCTTCCCGCAGCGTGCCCGCGGCCCGCAGCGCGGCATAGTCGGCTTCGCCCAGCAGCGGTTCCAGCACCGCGCGCGTATCGCCCCCCAGCTTCGGCGCCGGGTTGCGCAGGCAGCCGGGCGTGGCCGACAGGCGCGGCGCCAGCCCGTGCATGGGCAGCCAGCCGCCGGGCATCTCGGCATCCGGCACCTCGATCAGCGCCTCGCGGGCGGCGACATAGGCATCCTCGTCCAGCTCCGCCGCATCCAGGATCGGGCCAATGGTGACACCGGCCGCATCGAAGGCGGCCAGCGCCGCGTCGCGATCCATGCCGGCGATGGCGTCGCGGACCACCCCGTCCAGTTCCTCGATGTGGCGCAGGCGGCCGGCATTGCTGGCGAAGCGCGGATCCTCGGCCAGGTCGGCGCGCCCGATGGTGCGCATCAGCCGCACGAAGACGGCATGGGTGGAGCTGGAGAGGCCGAGCCAATGCCCGTCCCGCGTGCGATAGGCATTGCGCGGCGCGGTATTGGTGCTGCGGCTGCCGCTGCGCGGCTTCACCCGGCCCATCAGCCGGAAATTCGCCATCTGCGGCTCCAGCATGGCGAACAGCGGCTCGAACAGGGACAGGTCGATCACCTGGCCCTGGCCGGTCGCCTCGGCATGGCGCAGCGCGACCATCACCGAGGAGGCGCCCATCAGCCCGGCCAGCGCATCGGCCAGGAACATGGGCGGCAGCACCGGCTCGCGATCGGCAAAGCCGTTCAGCGCGGCGAAGCCGGCATAGCCTTCCACCAGCGTGCCGAAGCCGGGCTTGTGGGCGAAGGGGCCGGTCTGCCCCCAGCCCGAGATGCGGCAGATCACCAGCCGTGGGTTGGCGGCGAGCAACGCCTCGGGCGCCAGGCCCATCGCCTCCAGCACGCCGGGCCGGAAGCTTTCCACCAGGATCGCGCAGCCCTGCGCCAGGCGCAGCAGGATGCCCGGCGCCGCCGGCGCCCGCAGATCGAGGCAGACCGAGCGCTTGTTCCGCCCGAGTGTCTTCCAGGAGGTCTCGACCCCCTCCACCTTCCAGGCACGCAGGCTGTCGCCCTCGGGGGGTTCGACCTTCAGTACCTCGGCGCCATGGTCGGCCAGCACCTTGGTGAGCACATTCCCGGCGACCAGCCGCGACAGATCCAGCACCCGCAGGCCGGTCAGCGGGCCGGTTGCGCCCGGGTCGAAGCCGAGGCGGGTTTTGGGGTGCGGCATGGGCGGGGGCTGCCTCAGGCGGCGCGGGGTTGGCGCCCCGCCACCAGCGCCAGCACGGCGGCGCCATAGCGGGCCTGCTTGGTGCCGCCGACACCCGGGATCTCGGCCAGCTCGGCCAGGCTGAGCGGCCGGCGGGCGGCGATCTCGGCCAGCGTGCGGTCGTGGAAGATCACATAGGCCGGCACGGATTGCGCCTGCGCCTCGGCCTTCCGCCAGGCGCGCAGCGCCGCGAACAGCGGATCATCCCCGGCGACATCGGCCATCGGCGCGCGCGCCGCGCGCTCGGGCGCCGCGGAGACCGTCTCGGCGCGCAGCATCACCTTCTCCTGCCCGGTCAGGATCGGCTTGGCGGCGTCGGTCGGCACCAGCTCGCCGTGATTCTCCACGGCCACGTCCAGCGCGCCGCGCGCCACAAGCTGCCGCGCGACGGACCGCCAGGCATTGTCCGGCAGGTCCTTGCCCACGCCGAAGGTGGGCAGCCGGTCATGGGCGAATTGCGCCACCTTGTCCGTCATGCGGCCGCGCAGCACGTCCACCACATGGCCAAGGCCAAACCGCCGCCCGGTGCGCAGCACGGCCGAGAGAAGTTTCTGGGCCGCCACCGTGCCGTCGAACAGGCGCGGCGGGTTCTGGCACACGTCGCAATTGCCGCAGGGCTCGGGCGCATCCTCGGCGAAGCAGCGCAGCAGAAGCTGGCGGCGGCAGGTGGCGGCCTCGGCGATGGCGATCATCGCTTCCAGCCGGCTGCGCTCGATCCGCTGCTGTTCCAGGCCGGCCGGGCTTTCGGTGATGCGATGGCGGGCCAGCGCGATGTCGCCCGCGCCATACAGCAGCAGCGCCTCGGCCGGCGCACCGTCGCGCCCGGCGCGGCCGATCTCCTGGTACCAGCTTTCGGGACTGCGCGGCAGGTCGAGATGCACCACCCAGCGCACATCCGGCCGGTCGATCCCCATGCCGAAGGCGATGGTGGCGCACATCACCACATCGTCACCGCGGGCGAAGCGGCGATGCGCGTCCCGCTTGGCGGTGGGGTCCATGCCGGCATGGAAGGCCAGCGCATCCTGCCCATCGGCGCGCAGCCACTCGGCGGTGCTTTCGGTGCGCGCGCGCGACCCGCAATAGACAATGCCCGCGCCGCCCTGCGTGGCATGGGCGCGCAGGAAGGCGCGCAGCTGCGCCCGTTCCTGCTCACGCGGGGCCGCGGTGATGCGGATGTTCGGCCGGTCGAAGCCGCCGCGAAACACCGGATCCTCGGTCAGGCCCAATTGACAGCGAATATCCTCGGCCGTGCGCGGGTCGGCGGTGGCGGTCAGCGCCAGGCGGGGGATGCCGGGGAAGCGTTCGGACAGAACGCCGAGGCCGCGATATTCGGGGCGGAAATGATGGCCCCATTGGCTGACGCAATGCGCCTCATCCACCGCGAACAGCGCAACCGGTAGCGACTCCAGCCGCGCCAGCATGCCCTCCAGCAGCAGCCTTTCCGGCGAGACATAGAGCAGCTTCAGGTCGCCCTGGTGCAGGTCGCGCAGCACGCCACGCGCCTCGGCCTCGGGCAGGTCGGAATGCAGCGCGGCGGCGGCGATGCCCTGCTGGCGCAGGCCCACCACCTGATCCTCCATCAGCGCGATCAGCGGCGAGACGACGATGCCAACCCCCGGGCGGCTCAAGGCCGGCACCTGGAAACAAAGCGACTTGCCACCACCCGTCGGCATCAGCACCAGGCCAGAGCCGCCGCCGGCCACATGGCGCACCACCTCCTCCTGCCGGCCGCGGAAGCGGCTATGGCCGAAGATGCGTGCCAGGATGTCCGCCGGATCGGCCGGCAGGTCCGGCTCGGCCGCGGCGAATCGGGAATCGTAGGGCATGGGCCTGTCTGGCATGGCAGGCCCGGGGGCGGGAGGCTTATTGCGGCCCGATGCGCACTTCCACGCGGCGGCTTTCCGTGGGCGTATCGACGAAGGCGGTGCCGCCCCGCGCACTGGTGCGGATGCGCGCCTCATTCACGCCGAAGCGGGCCAGGGTGGAAGCCACCGCCTGCGCCCGCGCGCCCGACAGCGCCCGGTTGGCCATCGGGGCGCCTTCCGGATCGGCGAAGCCCAGCACCCGCACCGGCTGGTTCGGATAGCGGCTCGCCACATCCGCGGCATCGCGCAGCACCATCAGCGCCGCATCGCCGATGGCCACGCTCTCGCCCTCGAAGAACACCACATGCACGGGCTGGGCGATCAATTCCGCGCGCTCGGCGCAGCCGGCGCCAAGCGCGGCAAGGCCAAGAAAAGGCAGGAAGGCGCGACGCTGCATGCGCTTGGGCTCCGAGACCGGGCTGAATGAGTCGCGCGGGCCGGGGCTGGCGTCAACCGCCATGCCCACGCGGTGTTAATGCCTCACGGTCACTTTGGGGGTGTGACGCGACACCACGCCCCAGGCGAAGCCCCCTCGGCCCACCAACGCGGCTTGCCGAACCCACGCCTGTTCGATCCCGTGCGCTTCCCCGGGACCGCCGATGGCGAATCCTGGCCGCCGCCCCGGTTGGATTTCACGGCCCGCTGGCTGCACGAGCCGGGGCTGATCTTCGAGAGGGACGCATCGGGCGGCATCGGCGTGGTGCGGCCCTTCGCCCATCTGCGGATGGTGGTCGACCTGGAAGGCGCCCATGGCCTGTTCGACATCGAGCCCGGCAGCCGCGACTTCCGGCTGCTGCGCCTGGTCGGCCCGGCGCTGCGCTGCGTCGAGCGGATCGGCCCCGGCGATCCGCTGCCCGGCGCACTGCTGGACGATGATCCGGAACTGCCCGAGGACCATCATCTTTTCGCCGCCAGCTCCGCCCTGGTCGAGCGGCTGGCCGCCACCGCCGGGGAAGAAGGCGTCGCCCTGGCCGACGCCATGCGCCGCGTGCCGCCCGGGCCCGCGATGTTCGAGGCCGCGGTGGCGCGCTGCGTCACCCAGGATGGTTTCCCGATGGAGCGGATGGGGCCGCTGGCCCGCCGGCTGCAACGCCTGGCCAATGCCCATGCGCGGGTCCTGTCCGCCGCCACGACGCAGCCCGACTATGCCGCGATGGAGCGGATGATCGGCGCGACGCGCGAAGCGTTGGGCGCCGACCGGCGCTGGGCCGGCGATCTGCTGACGCGCGGGCTGGAAACCTTGCAGCGCGGCATCGCCACCCCGCGCCGCACCGCGGCCAGCCTGCTGGCGGCGGCCGAGGCCGAGATGCGCCGACCGATGCCGCTGGAAGCGCCGACCCGGCTGATCCAGGCGCAGGAACGCACCCGCGACCGGCTGGTGGATCTGGCCGTCTTCTGGCGGCGGCTCGTGGCGGCGTGGCAGGCGGTGGACCCCCACACCACCGACCGGCGCGAGATCGAATCCTTGGCGCGCAACGCCACGCGCCGGCTGGCGCTGAGCACGCTCTATCGCCCGGCCATCGAATAGCCGATCGCTCAGGCCGGGTCGGTGCCGCACCACAGCGCGATCAGCGCGGCAATCACCGCCACCCCGCGCTGGTAGTCGGCCACATCCACCCATTCATCCCGCCCGCCATTCTGCGTCAGGTCGCCGCACAGCGGGCCGAGCCCGACGCAGGGAATGCCGGACTGCACCATCGGGTTGCGAATGTCCGACGAGGTATGCAGCGGGTTGATTTCCGGCGCGGTACCGGTGCCGCGCGCGACCGCCTCGGCGGTCACCGTCCACAGCGGGTGGTCGGCGGGCACCTCGGCACCCGTCACGCCGGAGATGAAGTCGAGCCGCGGTGGATTGTCCCGCAGGAACGGGTCGGCGGCAGCGGCCTCGGCGATGGCGGCGGCCAGTTCGGCCTCGACATCGGCCAACGCCTCGCCGGGCGGGAAGGCCAGCGCGCCGCGCAGCGCGATGGCCGGGGCCACGCGCGCCGCGCGCCCATCGCCGAGGCTCGCAATGTCGCCCACCAGGATATTGGTGCTGCGGCCGACGGCCGCGTCCAGCGCCGGGTGATGCACCCGCGCGCCGCGCCTGGCGTCCAGCGCCCGCAGCGCGGCCAGGATCACGCCTGCCTTCTCGATCGGGTTCACCGCCAGATGCGCGAAGGCGGCGTGGCCCGGTTCATTGGTCGGCGGCAGGCGGCCGGGCACGGTGATCTTGAAGATCAGCTGGCCGGAGGCCAACGCCTTCACTTCTCGCATGCCGATCCCGCTTTCGGCCGGGTGCAGATAGACGGCGGCATCCGCCGTGACGCCGGCATGCAGCAGCGCATGCACGCCGCGCGCGTGCCGCTTCGACGGTGTGGAGGCCAGGATCACGTCGCCCTTCGGCGCCAGCCCCGCCTGGCGCAGCACCGCAACGGCCTCGACCATGGTGGCGATTCCGGCCAAATCATCGGCCACGCCCCAGCCATGCACGCGGCCCTGCACGACGCTGCCGGCGAAGGGATCGTGCCGCCAGCCATGGGCAGGGTTGAAGGGCTCGCCATCCGGATGGGCGAAGAAGATCACGCTGCGGCCGCCACCCGTGCCGGGCAGGCGGGCCAGAACGGCTTCCCGTTCCTCGGTCGCGATGGCGCCCTCGGCGGCATATTCGGCCTTGAGCTGCACCTCGGCTGGGCGATAGCGATGCCGCGTGACGGTGCAGCCGGCGGCCACCAGCGCGTCGGAGACGGCGGCCTGCACCGCATCCTCGCCCTCGGCCTGCAGCCGGATCAGGCTTTGCAGAAAGCCGAGGCTTTGCTGCGCGCGCGCCGCCGCTGCCTGATCCACCGCTGCGTGTGCGTCCATGCCGGGTAAGCTCCTGTTGCGCCGCGATGCTCGGCCCCGGGCCTTGGCGCGTCAACCGCTTTGCGGCCGGCGGCCGCCTGTGTCACAAGGGGCGGGGGATCTGGGGAGGTCCCGTCGATGATGCGATTAGTGATCGGGGCCAAATGGTCCTCGAGCTGGACGATGCGCGGCTGGCTGGCCTGCCGCCTGTCCGGGCTGCCGTTCGAGACCGAGACGCTGTTCCTGTCCCGGCCGGACAGCAAGGCGCGGCTGGCCGAGGCATCGCCCACCGGGCTGATCCCGGTGCTGCACCATGATGGGCTTGCCATCACCGACACGCTGGCGATTGCCGAATATCTGTGGGAATTGGCGCCTTCCTCGGCGATCTGGCCGGCCGAGCGCGCGGCGCGCACCGCCGCCCGCAGCTCGGCCGCCGAGATGCACGCGCATTTTGCTGAATTGCGCGCGGCGCTGCCCATGAACCTGGTGAAGCGCTGGCCGATCGCCAACGGGATCCCGTCGAACGTGAAGCTGCTGGCCCGACCCGGCGTGACCGGGCAGATGGAGCGGGTGCAGCAAAGCTGGCGGCAGACGCGCGCCCGCTTCGGCGCCGGCGGGCCCTTCCTGTTCGGCGCCAGCTTCGGCTTCGCGGATGCGATGTGGGCGCCCATGGCCAGCCGCTTCCGCACCTACGCCGTGGCGCTGGCGCCGGATGCGCAGGCCTATGCGGACGCCGTGCTGGCGCATCCGCTGGTGGCCGAATGGGTCGCGGGCGCCGAGGAACAGGCGCGCGAGATCGGCTGGGAAGCCTGCGCCGCCTGGCCGTGACGCCGGGTCAGCCCAGCAGACGCGCCAGCACATCCCCCAGCCCCGGGGCACCGACGCCGATCGGATTGCCCTCGGTCAGCCAGGCGCCGCTGTCGAATGGGGTGGTCCAGCAGCCGGCCTCGCGGGCGATCACGATGGCGGCGCAGGCGTCCCAGCTGTTGATATGCGCTTCCAGATAGGCGTCGAGCCGCCCGGCCGCCGCCTCCACCAGGCCAAGCGCGCCTGACCCGCCGAGGCGGAGCGCCGCGCCCTCGGCCTGTGCCGCGGCCACCATGGCCTGGAAGCGTGCGAGGGGCACCCGCGCCGACCAGCCAAGCTCCAGGATCGCCCGCGTCGGATCGGTGGTGGGCGCGGCGTGCAGCGGGCGGCCATTCATGCTGGCCCCCATGCCCTCGGCGGCCATGAACAGCTCGGAAGGGGCGTTGCGGGCGATGGCGCCGCCCACCGCCCGGCCGGCATGGGCGAGCCCGACCGAGCAGCACCAGCGATCGCCGCCGCGGGCGTAATTCGCGGTGCCGTCGATCGGATCGAGGATCCACAGCCACCCTGTGGCATCCGGGGCGCCGCCCATTTCCTCGCCCAGGATCGGCTCGCCGGGGAAGCGCTTCATGATGCGGGCGCGGAGTTCCGCCTCGGTCTGGCCATCGGCTTCGGTCACGAAATCCTGCGTGCCCTTCATGCGCGCAACGCCGCCGCCCTGCGCCCGCAAACGCGCGGCCAGCGCCGCGCCCTGGCGCGCCAGGTCGGCGGCATAGTCGCGGCGGAGAGCCAGATCTTCGGGGGTCATGGCGGGCCTCAGCTATCCAGGGTTTCGGGGTCGAACAGCTCGGCCAGCGCGACCGGCCGGCGCGCCAGATGCTGCGCCTGCGACCAGCGGCAGAGCGCTTCCAGCTCGGCCCGGTTGGCCGCGATGCCATAGGGGTAGGGGTCGGGGCCGAGCAACGCCTTCGTGTCCGCCCATTCCTCGGCCGCGAAGGGCAGCATGGTGGCGGGCGAGGAGCGGGCGAGGTTTTGCTCCAGCTCGGCGATGGCGAGATGCTTGGCCGCGGTGAAGGCTTCCAGCAGCGCGCGGCCGATGCCGGGGTGGCGCGCCAGCAGGTCTCGCCGCACGCCCATCACATGCATGATCGGGAAGAAGCCCGTCGCGCGATGAAACGCCAGGCCGGCGGCGCGCGGATCGGGGAACAGGCGCGTCACGGCAGGGTCGCCGGCGGCGAAGGCGGCGGGCGGCGTGGGGGAGAGCATCGCGTCGATCCGCCCGGCCAGCAGGGCCGCGTTCAGCGTATCGCCCTCGGCCAGCGGCGCCACATCCATCTCCGGCGGCAAATCCAGCGGCAGGCGTTCGCGCCGGCCGGGCGCATTGGTGCCGGCGGTGCGCCACAGGATGCGGTTCACATCGACGCCATGCTGGTCGGCCAGGATGCCGCGCAGCCAAAGGCCGAGCGTCATCTGATATTCGGGGATGCCGACGCGCCGGCCGACCAGGTCCGCGGGCGTGGCGATGCCCGCCCCTTCGCGCAGATAGAGGCAGCCATGGCGGAAGGCGCGCGCGATGAAGACCGGGATCGCCGCATAGGCGGCCTCACCCCGCGCCACCTGGAGGATGTGCGAGGAGAGGGACAGTTCCGTCACGTCGAATTCGGCCCGCGTCACGGCGCGGGGGAAGCTTTGCTCCGAGGGCAGGATCAGCGGCGCCAGACGCGCACCCGCCACGCTGACGCGCCCGGCCAGCAGCGGTCGGACACGGTCATAATCGCCCACCGCCAGGGTGAGGGTTGGCGTCAATCCGCGCGGATCCCGGCGCGCGCGATCAGGGCGCGGAAGCGATCCAGCTCGGCCGCGATCAGGGCGCGGAAGGCGTCGGGGGTCCGGGGCGCGGGCTCGGCCCCTTCCAGCGCCAGGCGGGACTGCACATCGGCATCGTCGAGCAGCCCGTTCACCAGCGCGTTCAGGCGCGCGACCGTTTCGGCCGGCATGCCGGCGGGGCCGACCAGGCCATGCCATTGCTCCATCTGATAGCTGGGCACGGCGCGGCTGGCCGAGGGCACGCCCGGCACCAGGCGCGAGGGCGCGGCCGAGCTGACCGCCAGCGCCGTCAGGCGATTGTCGCGCGCCGCCGGCAGCACCACCGGCGCGCCGGCGAAGCTGCACTTCACCCGGCCGGCCAGCAGGTCGGTCAGCATCGGGCCATTGCCGCGATAGGGCACATGGACCAGCTCGATCCCCGCCGCGT
>Ga0247843_1002628_pt1 | contig 32002 bp, 31 predicted proteins | sample LaCruzMarch2017__FD_192420 | JGI IMG/M metagenome (GOLD analysis project Ga0247843, IMG submission 192420) | Freshwater microbial communities from meromictic Lake La Cruz, Castile-La Mancha, Spain - LaCruzMarch2017_8m | ecosystem: Environmental > Aquatic > Freshwater > Lake | place: Spain... | reverse complement strand
GGTGAAGTTGATGGACATTTTGGCCCAGGATCAACGCAAACTCCAATCACTTTGTTGCATGCAACTGTTGCAGCTGGTGCGGAGTTACGTTTGCCATGGCGCAAGGATTACAACGCACTTGTGTACACAATGAGTGGTTACGGTTTTGTTGGCGATGAAGCACGTCCGGTTCAGGCTGGTCAGTTAGCGGTTTTTGCTGATGGCGATTCAATTGTTATACGTGCAGCAAATCAGCAGGAATCACGTTCTCCAGAGTTAGAGCTATTTATTCTTGGTGGTGCGCCTATTAAAGAGCCTGTTGCATGGATGGGGCCCTTTGTTATGAATACAAAGCGCGAAGTTTTGCAGGCATTTGAGGATTTCCAAAAGGGTTTATTGGGCTCAATTCCAGCGATTTACAAGGAGGATGCCAAGCCAAAGGCTCCGCTGAATCGCAGTGGTGAGGGTGCAAAGTTGGGCGGGGATTCCAAGCCTGCTGCACAGGAAATTCTTGATGTGCATGGTGCGCCAACGGAGATGCAAGAGGGTTAATCGCGCTTTTCCCTTCAGATCGAAGCTCAATCGAAGTAAAGAGTTCTAAGAAATCGTATCTTTGTCTTAATCGTCCACCTTTGCCAGTGTGAATTGAAAACAAAAAGGCCCTGGATTTCGAGGAACTGCTTTACAAGATTGAGCGGTACAAGATGGGTGTGAATAACTTTTAAATCTGTCGGTGGGAGGATCAATAGTTCGGTGCATGACAACCGCACTACGCATTCCGCGAGAGATCCTCGATATTGAGGTCGCTGAATTACTGCGCGCTACACCTGGATACAAAATTTTGGGTGAGTTGATTGCAATTAATCCCCGCTCACTAGGTGAGGCGGGAAAGTTGGATTATTTGGCGGCGTTGGATCGTCAAGAATCCTGGATATGTGCGTTGAAGCAAGAGGCGTTAGTGGCGATTGCAGGCGAAGTTGCTGATGAGACTGGTGGAATTTTCGGAGCGGTTGATGATGAAGAGCGCGAGGATGTTGCAACAGCTTTAAGACTCTCCCCTACCGCTGCACAAAATCGAATTGATGTTGCACGTGTTTTGGTCGGACATCTGCCCAACACAATTTCAGCGCTGGCAACTGGTGAAATTTCAGCGGCGCATGCAACGGTGATTGCAAAGGAAACCGCAACTGCGATTCGAAATGGATTGAGTGAGGACGCTGTTTTTCGCGTCGAGCAAACCGCCTTGGCACATGCCGAGTTTCATACTCCAGGACAGGTGGCGACAAAGGTCAAAACAACCATTGCAAAACTTGCACCTGAAGAGTTTGAAGAGATTGTTGATCGTGCGCGAGATTCACGTCGAGTTTCCTGCTACCCCGAGGCTGATGGAATGGCAACGGTGGTGGCGATTTTGCCAGCCGAGGATGCTCAAACAGTGATGAAATCAATCGAGGCTTACATTCTCAAGAGAAATCAGGAAGATGAGGTCGATGCGGAGTGGTCGATGCTTTCTGCAGATATGAAGCGTGCAGATGCACTTACATTTATTGCATCTCAAGCCTTGGCTTCAATGGCAGATGATGTTCGTCCTCATCGTCGCCCAATCACAGTTAGTGTTGCCGTTGATCTTCCAACCTTGTTGGGATTAGCGGAAAATCCAGGTCAACTTGCCGGATATGGTGCGATTCCCGCATCTGTTGCACGAAGGTTAGCGGCAGATGGAACGTGGCAAAGATTTGTCAGTGATCCAACCACTGGAAACCTTTTAGATTTTGGTAGAGAAAAATACATTCCTCCACAAGAGCTAGTTGATTACTTACTAGCTCGCGATCGAACCTGTCGATTCCCTGGATGTCGAAGGTCGGGACACCTTGCAGATATTGATCATGCCCACAGTTGGGAAAGTGGTGGAGAGACAAATCCAGCAAATCTTGGATTGCTATGTCGTCGGCACCATCGAATGAAAACTCATGGTGGTTGGAAGCTAAAGAGCAATGCCGATGGATCATGCACATGGGAATCTCCAGTTGGAAAGCAATTCTTCGTGCCAGCGCGGCCAATACTTGATGCGGTGTGAGAATTGAATTGATGGCTTGAGTGTTCTCTTTGCGCTCTGAATAAGGCCGGAACTCAAATCAAATCTATGAATAAGTGAGATACTTTAGCAATGATCTGGTGGCCTACCGAAGTACCAACCTTGCAGTATGGGTTGATTACTCTTCGCAAGCCTGAAGAGCTGGACATCATTCCTTTGTATGAGGGTGTTCAGGATCCAATAATTCCTAAGTTCACTCGCATTCCTGCCAACTATCAGATGGCCAATGCCGAACATTATGTTCGTGAGCGCTCACCTAATGGCTTCACTATGCGCACAGAGCTGCAGCTGGCTCTTGAATACGATAGAAAGTTTGCTGGAGCTTTATCTTTTCACACTTTAGATCTTGATGATGCTAAGGCCGAGATCGGATATTGGATAACCGCAGATGTGCGGGGCAAAGGCGTTGCAACTGCGGCAACACGATTAATGACTGAGTATGGTTTTGAAACGATCGGCTTTCACCGAATTGAAGCATTGGTTGTTGAATCTAATGTTCCATCACTTAAGGTGTTGAAGAATGCTGGCTACATGCAAGAGGGAATCATGCGCGATAAGTGTTTACAAGATGATGGCACCCGCGAAGATATGATCTTGTTTGCAGCGATTAGAACTGATTGGGGCCGGTAAATGACACAGCTTAATCCCAATTTACTCTGGGCTAAAACTCTAAATTTATGAGAAAAATCGGAGATAATTAGACATGGAGTCATTAGCAATCGTTGTCGTAATTCTCTTTTTGATTGCGCTTTTAGCGGGACCACTTTCAATCACTTTATCTTCTCGCTTTTTTCATACGCGACTCAATACAGGCTCATCGATCTGGATCTCAATCCTCAATGTATTACGCAGAATAATTCACTTACTACTTGTGGCCTTTGGAACCTTGATCGGCGTGCAGTTCTTGTTGATTGCTGGCTTGCCATTTATTCCAAGAGTAATCGGGCTCTTCTCAATCGTCACCTGTTACATCGGTTTGCGACGCGAGTACTTCCCAGAGTTCTTCTTCGCTAAGGATTTATTCGCAAAACTTGGATTTTCACGCAAGAACGGTCGCTCATCCGGAGATGATGGAAACGGACCAGCGGGCCAGCACTAAATACCAAAACGAGACTTATTTCCGTTTCGTAAGTATAGGAACCATTTTGTTGAAGGATTCGATTGGGCGCAGACTGGTTCCTACGAAAATGCCATATCCAATTAAAGCTACCCACGCATTAATCAGAGAAAGTGGAACTAGTACAAGACCTATCACTACCGCAACTGAAAGAAAAATCATTGTCGCGCGTCGCATCTCTTCGGGCGTCACGGGCAAATCCTCTGTGTATTCGATTGGCGCATTGAACTTCACGCACGCAAAAAATATCCAATTAGTCCACACCGTTCCGAATAGGCAGATCCCAAATTAGAACACCGCCCAATCTCTTTCCGCAGTATTCAAATTTTGGGCAAGCATTGCTACTCCAAAAGGAAGCAAAGCAACCCAAGCCAACGAAAGGCCATGGTTCCAAACTACCCATGCATTCGTATTCTTGGTGTACTGACCAATCACGTGATACTGGTACCAAAAGGAGAATAAAACTACGAAGCCCAGGGCATAAGAAAAGAAAGTTGGCCAGTGTTCACGTAACGCTGCATTAATGCCTTCACTATGACTAATTTCTGGCACAAGTTCAACCACACTTAATCCCAATAAAGTAAGAGCGATTGAATAAACGCCATCACTGAGTGAATCGATTAACTTGTGGCTAATGTTCTTAAACTTCCGGTCCATGTGGGTCTCCGCTTCTACTTTATTTCAGAGAAAAGTACAGAAAATGAGTGAAAATTCCTATGACTCGCCCAAACCATAATCGTTTGTTCACTTGGGATCTGCGTTTAGATCGACTGCAAGCGGGCGGGCATGAAAATTTCCCGCATACCCCTCTTCCAATTATGTATTAAACCTGTTTGGCTTACTCATCTAACCAGAGGGAGAGTCATTGGAAAGCGTTATTCAAGAGAATCAGCGAAGAACCTAAACAAGTCTTTGAACGTGTTGGCGCTGATTTGATATATGAGCAATAGTAAATAGAGCCGCAAAGTTCTATTTTTTACACAGTGGAGGTTTTGCTCTAAAGCGCTCAACCACCACGCCTCAATCGGATATATGAAAATGCAAGCACTTTCATACTCCTCATTCGTTGTGGAGGTGCCGGGAATCGAACCCGGGTCCTTCGGTATTAAAACAGGGCTTCTACGGGCGTAGTGTGATTAACGCTTTCTCAGTCCCGAAGTTTTTACACACATTCCTTCGACAGACTCAGTTGCAAAACTGTTCTCCTTCATCGTCTGCAACACCAATGAAGTGAAAAGCCCCCTAGTCGACGCTAGATTCCAGGTCGAGAGCGGCACCTGGGCTAACGGAATCACAGTAGCTTATGCAGCTAGTGTGTATTCAGACTTTTTAAGGTCTGCAGTTATTTTTTGCACGGATTATTGGTTTACGAGATCATTCCGGCTTCCTCGGCCCGCTTCCCCTGTCTCAACATCCAAAGTCGAGACCGTTCACCCCCAAGATTTAAAGTGCTTTCACACTTACAACTTGGAGAAAAAGAAACGTATTTCTTATCCCCTATTTAATTGTCAATTCTTCTAAAACATTACTCTTTGAATTAAACAAAAGGCAAGGGATCAATTTCTTACCTTTTGCGCCGTCGCGACTGTGCCTCAAAAATTGAGGTATCGAAGCGGCGGTGGGTAAAGTGTAAATCAGGGAAGAGAGAAGGTGTTAATCCTCGTATTTGGAGGCAGCCCTCGACGCCTTGCCGCTCAAAGTGCGAGAGACAACACGAGAAACTTCGCGATCGGCCTCGCGCTCCTTTATCGCCTCGCGCTTGTCATGGCCTTTCTTGCCCTTAGCAACTGCGATCTCGACCTTGGCTTTCCCATCCTTGAAGTACAGCTGGAGTGGAACCAATGTCGTGCCAGAGTCCTTTAGTTTTCCCATTAACTTCCGAAGCTCTTGTTTATGAACAAGAAGTTTGCGATCACGACGGGGCGTGTGATTAGTCCATGTTCCTTCGGTGTATTCCGGAATGTGAACACCCATCAACCACAGCTCACCATCATTAACCATGGCAAAACCATCGATGAGAGAGGCACGGCCAGCACGAAGTGATTTAACTTCAGTACCGGTCAACACCAATCCGCACTCAAGTACATCTGAGATTGAATAATCGTGTCGAGCCTTCTTATTTTGAGCAATGAGCTTGCGGCCTACCTCTTTAACCATGCCGCATCACCACCCAGTGTTTATGGCGATTCAGATATTGAATCGCAGGAGTCAATTCTCTCACCCAGAGCCGTTGAGAAGGACCAGATACCCAAAAAGATAGGGCCCCGAACTTGTCGGGAGCCCTTCTTGTAAGAATTAAGGGAATCAGACCTTCAGGTAACGGCGAAGGGTAATCACTGAGGCCAGGGTTGAAACTACTAAACCAGTGGCTAGTAAGTACCCCGATGCAACCCATACCTCTCCCCACCCAAAGAAATTGGTAAAGGAGAGAAGCGGCGCAACTTGTGAATCGACAACGCTCTTCAACCCGGCAAGCAAGCCAGTTGCTAGTCCCCAACCGATGACAGCTGAGATAACACCTTCAAGCAGGAATGGAAGTTGGATAGACCAAGATGATGCACCAACAAGTTTCATTACACCTGTTTCGCGACGTCTATTAAACGCGGCGATACGTAAGGTGTTAGAAATCAAAAGTGCTGCGGTAAGTACCGATGCCAAACCAACCGCCAACGCAGCATTTCGAAGTACCGCCAATAACTGGAAGAACTTTTCAAGAATTGCTCGCTGATCCTGCACTACATCCACACCAGGGCGTCCGCTAAATGCGCTAACGATCATTGAGAACTGCTCTGGATCCTTAAGCTTTACTCGGAATGACTCTGGAAGCTGATCTGCTGTCACATTTTGTGCGATCGCTGAATCCTTAAAACGCTCCTGGAAGCGCGTAAATGCTTGTGTTTGTGACTCATAGAAAACGCTATCAACGACTGTCATCCCTTTAAGATCCTGTTGGATCGACAAACGTTGTTCTGCGGTAACAGAGCCTGCTGCACAGGATGGAGAATCGGAAAGATTTCCACACAAGAAAACCGATACTTCAATCTTGTCGTACCAATAATCCTTCATAGCGCCAACTTGAGCGTTAGAAAGAAGACCAATGCCAAGAAGTGACAATGAGATAGCTGTTGTAACAACAACAGCAAAGGTCATAGTTAAGTTACGACGAAGGCCAATTCGGACTTCACTGAGAAGAAACCGTGCGCGCATTTAAGCAACCATCCCGTCGTTACGAACTGAAAGAGTAAGTGTTGAATCCTGCAATAGATTTAATGGCGAGCCGTTCAGAGAGATCTTCATTATTCTCATCCCACCCTTAACCTGTGTACCCATAAACACCACGAACCTGATCGCGGATTACATGTCCGCCATCTAGTTCGATAACACGCTTACGCATCTGATCCACGATGCCTGCATCGTGTGTAGCCATCAAAACCGTTGTGCCCTCGCGGTTAATGCGATCGAGTAACTTCATAATTCCGACGGAAGTGGCTGGGTCTAGGTTTCCCGTTGGCTCATCTGCGATAAGAATTGGTGGGCGGCTGACATATGCGCGAGCAATCGCTACACGCTGCTGCTCTCCACCTGAAATCTCTGATGGCAATCGATCGCCCTTATCCTCCAAACCAACAAGCTCCAACACCTCTGGAACCTCGCGGTTAATCTCTTTTTGTGAGTACCCCAGGACGTGCAAGGTAAATGCAACATTTTCTGTAATTGTCTTGTTTGGTAGCAATCGGAAATCCTGGAACACGGTTCCTACGGAACGGCGAAGCTCGGGGACTTTGTACTTTGAAAGGGTTCCAAGATCTTTTCCGGCAACGTGGATGGAGCCAGAGGTTGGGCGCTCTTCACGAAGGATCAAACGAAGGAAGGTTGATTTACCGGAACCTGAAAGTCCAACAAGGAAGACAAACTCACCCTTCACGATTTCAAGATTTACAGAGTCGAGAGCTGGGCGCTCCTGACCTGGATAAATCTTGGTGACATTCTCAAAGCGAATCATTCGATCTCCCATTGCATCTGCGGGGTGGATATCGGGGAACCACCTTCGACCTGCGCTTAGTTTAAGGAAGTCAGGCGGAATTCCTTGGATGTCGCGGGGTCGTGAGCGTAAGAAAAGTGTGAGATTGCTCGAATCCCAAGCAAATGCAATTTTCTAGCTCAAGAACTCTGAGAATCTAGTCAGAGTGCTGGTGCACCAAATTGATGGTTAAGAAGGATTTTTGAAGGTAAGAATTCCAAGAAATCGTATCTTTGTCCTGGCTGTTCGATTCCGCGGGGGTGCGTGGCAATAGTCAGAGCCAGGATTTTGAGGAGTTGCTTACCAAGAAAATTATGGGGAGGAGATGTGCTTATGAACTACGGCGCCAGCGAATTCCGGCTTCGATGAAATCATCGATTTCACCGTTCAATACCGCAGATGTATTTCCTGTTTCATGATCGGTGCGTAAATCCTTCACCATTTGATATGGCGCTAACACATAGGAGCGCATCTGATTTCCCCATGAACCGGAGTTGTCGCCCTTCAATGCATTGATCTTTGCTTGCTCTTCTTGGCGGCGACGTTCCAACAGCTTTGACTGCAGAACCGCCATTGCAGTTGCCTTGTTTTGAATCTGAGAACGTTCATTTTGGCAAGAGACCACAATGCCAGTTGGAATGTGTGTCAATCGCACCGCAGAGTCAGTGGTGTTAACGCCTTGGCCGCCAGGACCAGAGGAGCGGTACACATCAACGCGAATCTCTTTTTCATCAATCTCAATGTGATCGCTTTGTTCAACCACTGGAACAACTTCAACGCCAGCAAATGAGGTGTGACGTCGGCTCTGGCTATCAAATGGAGAGATGCGAACTAAACGATGTGTTCCTTGTTCAACTGACAAAGTTCCATATGCATACGGTGCTGAAACTTTAAATGTTGTTGATTTGATTCCCGCTTCTTCTGCATAGGAAGTTTCCAGGACATCGACTTTAAATGAGTGACGCTCGCAGTAGCGCAGATACATGCGCATGATCATTTCTGCCCAGTCAGCAGCTTCTACTCCACCAGCTTCAGAGCGAATAGTGATCAAGGCATCGCGATCGTCATACTCGCCGTTCAACAGTGTTTGAACTTCTAGCTCGCTGACAGATTTCTTTACCGCATCCAACTCTTTTTCAGCATCATCAATGCCACCGGGCTCACCTGCGGCTAATTCAAAGAGGATTGGTAGATCTTCAACACGTTGGCGCAGGCCAGATAACTTTGCAATCTCTGATTGCACACGAGACAACCGGCTTGTGATCTTTTGTGCAGCTTCCGGGTCATCCCACAGATTAGGGACTCCGGCCTCAACCTCTAGCTCATCTGCCTGCTTGCGAAGTTTGGGTAAATCTAAAACCTTTTCAATTGAAACAAGGGTCGCGTCAATCACATCGATCTCTAATTGATACTCGCGCGCGGCCATGGGGTAAGGATAGCCAACTCAGGAAGGGCAGGCGAACGCATGATTACTTAGGCGTTGGGTAAGGAGGAAGAGTTTGAGGGTTCCTTGATTAATGAGTTTGTGCTTTTGCTTATTGGTAACTATCAATCAATATTTAGTGAATTCTGAAGCCAAATAGGTAGAAACCCTCTTGAACTTTGTTGGTAGTGCCGACTGTTGCGGTAAGGAAAACTGAATCTGTAGTTGTGAATGGAACTTTGAAAGGAAGTTTCATCTCTGATCGTGTGCTGATTTCTAGCGATGAACCATCGCAGGAAAAGTTTGTAAGTTGAATTCCCTTAAGCTGCTGCCACTTCATATCGCTCTCATCATTACTCCAAGAGTTAAGTTCCAAGAGAACCTCTACCCCGCCTCGATTGCAATCTATAGGAATTACGGGATGTGCTCTTTGAGTAGCAATCGCCATCGGAGCAGTAAACATATTTGCTTCACCTTGGTAGTACTTGCTCTTATCCAAAGTTTGAACACCACGCTGTGCCGCTGCTTCAGTAGCCTGAACTAAAGATCTCTTCGCAACAATCAACGCGGAAACATCTGTCATCACCATGAGGGAAGCAACGGTGATTACGAAGAGCCCGATTACGACTACAGATATTGATCCATCTTCTGAGCCAAGGGTGGTGCGTCGACTTCTTGATGTGATGCGTGGCGTTCTTAACTTTCTCGCTAAATAGCCAGGAGGAAGCATTGCCAAATTGCCGCTTAAGAGTGAGATGTTCTTGCGCACTGGTCTAGAGCCAAGGGCTGAGATGCTCTTGCGCACTGGCTGAAACCTTTCGTTGAGTCTCCTCATCAATAAAGGAGAGCGTTAACTTGATTCGACCATTTGCTGTCAGACATGGGAAATGGGAGCAATCCATTCTGGTTCGTAATGAAGCTACCTCTGCTTCACTTAACTTCCACTGTCTTGCTAACAGCTGCGCCGCTCTGCCAGAAATATTTTGTGCCGCCCCATCATTTTCACTGATTACATAAACCCTGAGCACCTCTCGAGCCATAGAACGCGCAATGCTTTCATTAGCGCTGATGGATGAAAAGCTATTTAAATAGATAAATATAGGTATGAACAATGGGATGGCCAGCGCCACAAACTCAACTATTGCTCCCCCATCCTCCCGCGATATGCGCTCCTTTATTCGCGAGAGAATCCACTTAAGATAATTCTGCATCGCTTCTTCCTTCGCTTTCATAACTTTTCCCTCTTTGGTTGCTTACCTTTTGATTTATACTCGCTTAAGTTGCCAACTAACCTCACCTAAGATGCTAACTAGCCTCACCTAAATTGATAACTCGCCCTGGGATTCATTCCCCATTGGGCTCAATAACGGCAACACCAACGACATCGGTAACTGGTGAACCACCCATTAGTTCAATCAAACCTGGAACCAATCGCGGAACGGTGTGAGAGCGATGAGTTACCAAAACGCGGATCTTTTCAACTCTGCCACCGATCTCAACAATTTCATCATCAGGGTGAAACTCTTGGGAAATCGCACGCGCTGCAGCATCACCTTGAGCCATCGCTAAATCGGCATTGCGCAGATTGGTAGCAGCAATAACTTGAGCGCCAATCAAGAAGAGTATTAACAGTGGAATGATCACGAGTGCGCTTTCTACATTTCCATCCTCGCGCGCAACATGTGCACGGAGACGGTTCGAAAATTGATGGCTACGGATCATTTAGTGGTTGGGTTTCAACGAGTGGTTGGGTTTCAACGAGTGGTTGGGATCCATTCAGCGAATGCCATTCATTGAATCCAGAGAGTTCTTGAGAATTGCGGTTAAACGAGGTGCTGCAATAGTCCAAATAGCGGTTACTAATCCAGTCGTCATCAATACAACCAGCACCCATCCAGGTACATCTCCGCGATCATCCTTAAGTCGAGCAAAGAATGAATCTTGCATTGTGATTAGTTTTTGACGAAGAGCAATCTCAGCTGAAAATGCTCGTTCCATTATTTGTTTCATATTTCCTCTTTCTGTTATTGGGTATAAAACTAGATTGATTTGTAAAACTACTTTTATCAAATGAAGTTGCTAGATCCGCTTACTTTGTTACTTATTGAAGGCTCTTGATGTGAAAACTAACCCTCAACCTTCCAATTAATTGCTCCTTTTATGGCCTTGTGGATACTGCACATTCACATCCATTGACATGAACACTTGGGGTGGCGGGCATAACGAGTGACTCCCCCTCGAACCGGAGATTGATAATCAAATGTCAGTTGTGAACCGATGAACTCGCTTGCTCCTGTATCAATGAATTGAAGGACGGCATGTGTTGCAACTCCAGCAACTTGAAACCCAACAGAAACCGGAAGTTCATCGCAGTCTCCAAGAAGAGGTTGCAGCTGATCAATTCCAAACCGCTCAGAGGTTCCAAGTTCCACACAACCTTTACAAGGAGATTTCACTGGAATTACTAATGGACCACACATGGCCGCCCCGCCAACTATTTGTCCAACAAAGAGATGAACAATCCCATCACGCATTAATTGATCAACAAGTTCAGAGGGGTATCGACCAACAACGATTCGCAAATTCCGCTCGGGAATTACTGCCTTAATGCTGCCCTTCACATTCTTCGAAGGAGTTGGAAACAGCGACCATTCTCGCGAAAGTTCCTCTAAACGTGAGACATAGTTCAATCCATAATCAGTTGTGCGTAAAACTCCTGTACCTAAATCCGAATCCCCTATTGGAGCATTTCCTCTGCGAGAGGTCAGCGAAAATCTGGTATTTGTCACTCCGCTTGCCAATAAAGCATTGTAAATAAGGGTTGCTACACGGTTGCTTCCGTAGATCTCAACGCCAAAATTCTGACGAGATGACAGCAGCTCCACGCCACCATCGACAACTCCCTCGACCCAGGTTGTCTGACTTAACTCTGAAACCATTCGCTGCTGAAGCTGTCGATAAGAGGCGTCATTGCTCTGATCCTCAGTATGTGCCGCCCTTTCAGCAATTGGCGAGTGAAAGCGATTGTGTAAGCGCACCTTGGACTTACTGACATCAATCAGTTGCGCGTTCAATAATTGGGCAATTACATTCTCGACTACTTCAACTGGTGCATGAATTTCTTCACTAATTTCATCCGCGCTGTGTTCTCCATCAAACTTAGCGATTATCGCCCGAGCACCAGGATGATGAATTGTGATTGCTCGATGTGCTGTTGCAATGATTAAGGATTTCTCAACTTCAGCGATAGGAGGACTCAGCAGCACACCACTCTTTAGCCGTGGCCTGACTGACTCAATTGAATCCTCTTGAGAGTGTTCGATCGATATTCTTGTTACTCGCGCAGGTCTAGAACCACGAACATATTTTCTTCTGGTTCTTTGTGTTTGTTGTTCTGCTCCATCAGTATTGAAAGGGTCTTGATCTGTAACCGCCTTCTGGGAGATCTCTTCCTTTGAACTTGGGTTGCTGGAGTTTGAGTTGCTGGTGCAGGTTTCATTCAATGGTGCCTCTGTAAATGTGCTCATGTCCGAACAATGGAGATTGCGAGCACTACCGATCAGACAGGAGCTGAATACTGTGGAGAGGTTGGGGATTCAGTTACTGGGAGAGTTTTTCCATCTACCCAAAGGAGTGTTGATCTAGAACATAACTAGCTTGGGCGGCCTTCTGTTCAAATCTGTTGGGACGGTACGTGCCCTTCTGTTCAAATCTGTTGGGACGGTACGTGCTGTTCTGTTCAAATCTGTTGGGACGGTACGTGCTGTTCTGTTCAAATCTGATAGAGGGTAAGTGCGGCTCTAATAGGTAGTGCGGCTCTAATAGGTAGTGCGGCTCTAATAGGTAGTGCTGCTCTAATAGGTAGTGCTGAAATGGGAAAGCAAAAGACCCACGCACCGGATAGTGCGAGGGCCTTTTTAACGCTAGACGTTCGCAAGTGAACGAGAGCTCACCTACGCGAAACGAAATTTAATTACTGAGCTTTGCCAAGGATGCGATTGACCTTGGTGCCACACACTGGGCAGATGCCTTGTGCCATGCGACGACCAGAGTCAGAAACCTTTACAGTTCCTTCGAATTCACGCTTCTCTTTGCACTTAACGCAGTAAGCGTCACCTTTGTATGTCTCTGCAGTCATTCTTTTCCTCCTATCGACGCTTGCGATCCCGTCGGGATGCTCCCCGTGTGGGGCAGGCGTTCGTGTATGAGATTACTCGCCAATACGCTCAAATGAGCCTAACTACACCCCTTTATTTAGGAGTTTTTTTAGAGCCTCAGGGGCGGTCAGAGCGTTCTCGGCCGCCTCATACCCGCTCAAATAGGCCTCAGCCTGCTCCTCAAGGGGGAATCTCGACAGGATTGCCTTGAATTCAGGGCCATGATCGAAAAACTGCAGGTGGATCGCCTCATGGAACAGGACATAATCCAGAACATAGTCGGGGGCGCCCTTCAATCGGTCGGAGATCCGAATGGTGCGGTCGGTTCCAGTGCAGGAGCCCCAGCGCTCGCGCATTCCCCTCCAGTTAATAGAGGAGGGCCGTAGGGAGATTTCAGGGGCAAGCTCACTCAGCAGCTGATCAACTTTGGCGGCTAGCTTCTCCTCACTCATTGTTGCGGCGGCCTCCTGTGCCCGGATCTTGGCAACCATTTCAGGGACCATGGCGCGCTCATCAGCCTTACTCATGCGAGCAGGGATGGAGACCACGATGCGACCGCCTTGGCGGTAGGCGGAGATGTTTTTCTTTCGACGGGTGGATCGGATGACGATGATCTCGCCCTCTGAGATTCCGGGCAAGGTTTCCCCATCCAAGGTCTGTTCAACAAAGGCTGGAGCGTGATCAGGGCTGTCGGAATCTTCGGAGTTTGTGAAGATACTCATCTGCCTCAACTCCCTTCACATCCTGGATTGGCGAAGCCCGCCTTTGAGAATAGGGAACTTTACCTTTGAGAAAAGCGAAGCTCGCCTTTGAGAAAAATAGTAGGTCATCTCTCAACTTAACCTTAAGAGATTGAGAGATCCTTGGCGCGATTTCTTTTTCTTGCTGCACAGATCATCATCGACGCCTCCATTGATGGGATCTTCAACCCTTTCACTTCAATCGAGTAGCTCGAAAAATTCTCCACTATCGGAGAAAAATGCCCTTTGTCAACGTGGTTCTCATTTGATAAACCGCCCCGAAAGACTTACTTTACGACTACGAACTCCTCGGATAACAGTTCTACGTCAGCAAGGGGAAGGCTGACTTAGAGCAAGTGACCGGGGAGTTCGCTTTTCTATTGAGAGCAACCCCGACAAAACATCGGGGAGTTCGCTTTTCTATTTAGAGCAACCCCGACAAATCATCGGGCACTTCGAGGCTCTTCATGAAACTCTCAGGTGTTAATAAGTCATCTGCAGTAGGAAGAATTCCACTCCACACACGATCTCGTGATTCAACATCCTTTAACTCACGTATCTGCTTCCAAAAAGCAGCCGCCTCTCGAGCTAACCGCGGTGAAACCTGCAAACCTAAAAGTGAAGAAAAGAGTTGCTGTGCTGGTGCAGATGTTGCACGACGACGACGCAAAGTTTCTTGAAGCGCTGCGATGTTAGGAAGGCGCTCACCTGCAGCTAACGCGACAACCTCTTCGCTCCATCCATCAATCAATGCAAGCACTGTCTCCAACTTTGTTAGCGCTGCGCGTTGTGCAGGAGTCTCTTGCGGAGTGAAAATTCCATCGTTAAGGGCAATGGTTAAACTCTCTGGATTTGATGGATCTAATCCATCTCCAGATTCAAAAGCACGCTGTGCCTGATCTTGAATCGCTTCCATATCAATATTGATGCCCTTGCCGTATTCGGTAATCGCGGTGCGAATGTAAGAAACCAACCATGGACTGTGTGCAAACAAACGCGCGATCGCCGCTTCTCGTAAAGCATGAAAGATTCGAACCTCTTCCATCGGAATATCTAAATCATTTGCCCATTCCTTAATATTTTGCGGCACTAAACTCGGATAAGCGGCATCAATAAGGGGTAAACCAACATCATGCGCTCCTGTCACCTTTCCCGCAAGGCCACCAACTGCTTGACCAAGTTGGGTAGCAATCAGAGAGCCAATAAATGAGTTGAGCAGTGAAGAGATCATTCCAATTGGAAGTTGCATCTGCTCTTGGCCAAATGGATTCTCTTCGCCGAGAGGATTTGCCTCACCCTGTGCTTGCTTGAGTAAATCGCCAATTGCTGATGACAATCCAATAGCTAGTGGCTCTACCGTTGTTTGCCACCCTGCCAGTGTTGCATCCACCCAATCGGTACGCGCCAATGCAACATTTCCGGTGTTAGGTGACTGCGAGAAAAAAGTTGCATCGTTGAGCCATAACTCTGCGATAGAAAATGCTTGCTCGACATCGGCTACATCATTAGCCCCAATTGGCGCAGAACCCTGAGCGGTTGAAAACTTTTTAGCGGTGTCCCTGACAATGTTTTTTGGGAGCGGTTCAGTTGAACCAGTGAAACCTGGACCGTTGATTCCAAGCTTTGAAAACTGCTCTTGAATCTGTTCCTGCATCTGTTGCATCATGGCAGCAAAATCAATCGGTTCATTAGAACCATCTGAGTTATCTGGTGTGAAGCCAAAAGGTGTCATGGATCAATCCTCCCAGTGTTGGAACAACTTCGCACACCGTTCTATTCCTGTTTTTACTCTAAAGCTTTTCTAATCTCTCGAGGATCTCCGGGTAGGTGGCGCTCTTCCGACACCGGTCAGCGCTCAACTCCATCAACTAGTAGGCTGGGCTCATGTCCAACGCATTCGCAGCATTAATCTGGTGGGTAGTCCCAGCTTTTGGACTTATTGGTGCGCTCGGCTATGTCGTATGGGTGACAAAGTTTCAAGGAAAGTTTCAACAAGAGACTCAGCGTTCTGTCGGACAGTTCCAACGTTTTCAGGACTCACTAAGAGATTCCCAAGCGCGTGATGTTGCAAGTGGTGGAACCATTATCACCACAGCAGCGGTTGCGGGTGGAGCTGATGCAAATGGAAAGGGATCACAGAGTACGAATAATTCTGATTCCGGCGCATCATCATTTGATAGCGGCTTTGATGCTGGGTCATTTGATACTGGGTCATTTGATACTGGGTCATTCGATAGCGGCTTTGATGCTGGGTCTTCTAACTAGGTCACTCCCAAACTAATCGCGAGAACAGATAACTCCCAGCCAATGAGATTCTCACGCCTGCCACGATTAGTCACGGCAACCTTAGGAATCTTCTTCGCATTAGCAGCCCTTGCTCCACTTCCATATGCAATTGTCTTGCCAGGAGAAGCGCAAAACATTTTCAAAGGTGTCATCACCTTCAAAGGGCTAGTCAATTACCCTGCTAATGGACGCATCGATTTGATGTCAATCAGAGTGACAAACCCAGATACATGGATTTTTGGTCCAGAGCTTGTGTACTCATGGATTAGCGGAGAACGTAGCGTCTATCCAAAGTCGTCAATCTATCCACCTGGCACAACCAGCGAGGAAGAGAAGAAGCAATCCACAGCCGACATGGTCAAATCTCAAGATAAGGCGATTACCGCCGCAGTTAACTACTTGCAATCCCACCCAGAGATTATGGCTACCTCCAAGTCGCAGGGTGTAGAGCGCGCAAGCCAATTGGATGGAGAAAAAATCTTATTTAAAGTTGGTGAAACTGGTGGCCCTAGCGGTGGGCTAGTTTTTTCAATCGGTCTAGTTGAGTTGTTGACGGAAAAGGATCTACTGCAGGGTCGCCACATTGCAGGAACCGGCACAATTTCAGAACGTGGAGTTGTTGGTCCGATCGGTGGAATTAATGAAAAAATTATTTCCGCTCACAAGGTGGGGGCGACACTGTTTTTTGCACCAGTCGATAACGCCGAAGAGATTGGCCAAATCCCAGATGGCATAAAGGTGATCACTGTTGCCACATTGGCACAGGCAATCAACTATTTAGAGCGTTCTAGCAAGTAGTTTTGACCTTAAAGCCTGCTTAGAGCCCTTGAATTGGTGGCGCAATTCCCCTTGCGATACTTTTGGCCCATGACGAATAACCCTCAGTTTCAACGCCCATCCTTCCAAATCAAAGGTCGCAAGAGTCCACTGGCATTAACAATTGGAATTCTTGTAATTACTGCGGCCCTATTTACCGCGCTTAGTGGTTTTTACGCCGATTGGTTGTGGTTCAAATCTGTTGACTTCACAAGCACCTGGTCAACGATTCTGACAACAAAGGCAACGCTCTTTATTGTTGCGGGATTAGTAACTGCGCTCATCGTTATGTTCAACGTTTTGTTGGCATACAAGCGTCGTCCGCTCTATGTACCGATGACTGTTGAGGCCGATAACCTCGAGCGTTACCGTTCACAGGTAGAACCAATTCGTCGCCCATTGTTTATTGGTTTGAGCATTGCGCTCTTCTACTTTGCAGGATCTGCAGGATCGCAAATGTGGAGCACCTGGTTGCTCTTTAAAAACTCAACTCCTTTTGGTGTGAAAGATCCACAATTCAATATGGATATTTCATTTTTCGCATTCCGCCTTCCTTTCTGGCAAACACTAATCTCGTGGGGAATTTCAACCGCAATTCTTGCGATTCTCGCCTCGGTAGCGGTGCATTATCTTTACGGTGGAATTCGTTTACAGGTGCAGGAAGATCGCACAACTGTTGCTGCACGAGTTCAACTCTCTGTTTTGCTTGGTCTAGTTGTTTTGCTAAAGGCGGTTGCTTACTGGTTTGATCGCTACGCCCTTGCGCTCAAGGAAAGTCGTCTGATTACGGGACTTACCTACACAGATGTAAATGCCGTACTACCAGCTAAAGCGATTCTCGCTGGAATTGCAATCGTCTGTGCGCTTCTATTCTTTGCCAATATTGTTCGCCGTTCATGGGTTCTCCCTGCAGCAGGCACAGCGCTATTGGTTGTCTCATCGGTTCTAATTGCAGGTTTATATCCAGGAGCAATCCAGCAGTTCCAGGTCAAACCAAGTGAGTCATCAAAGGAAGCTCCATTTATTCAACGCAACATTGATGCAACCCGCGCTGCATATGGCTTAGACAACGTCACAGTAAGTGACTATCAGGCAACAGATTCAACTAACACAGGCCAGCTCGCAGATGATGCAGCAACTATCGCCAATATTCGCTTGATGGATCCCAATGTCTTGTCTGCAACCTTTAGACAACTTCAGCAAATTCGTCCGTACTACAGCTTCCCAGAGTCACTTGATATCGATCGCTACACCGTCAATGGTGTTAAGCGCGATGTTGTTGTTGCTGTTCGTGAATTAAATATCGCTGGAAACCCTTCACGTAACTGGATCAACGACCACCTTGTCTACACACATGGTTTTGGGTTTGTTGCAGCCTACGGAAATGAACGAGATGCAGATGGAAAGCCTTCCTTTACAGTAGGAAATCTCCCTCCAACTGGTGCGCTAGGTGAGTTTGAGCCACGCGTCTATTTTGGTGAGAATGTTCCGGATTACTCAATCATTGGTGGAGTCAAGACTGATTCACCAGTTGAGTTTGATTACCCTGATGACACATCAGCAAATGGTCAGAGAAACTACACATACAGCGGTTCTGGTGGTGTGCCGGTTGGCTCCCTACTAAACAAGGTTGTATTTGCATTGAAGTATCAGGAGCAGAGAATTCTTCTCTCTAACTTGATCAACAAGGACTCAAAGATTCTCTTCGAACGTAACCCACGTGAGCGTGTTGCAAAGGTTGCTCCATGGTTAACCCTTGATGGAGATCCATATCCAGCTTTGGTGGATGGAAAGATCATGTGGATCATTGATGGGTACACAACAAGCTCTGGTTACCCATACGCACGTCAAACAGTGCTTTCAAACGCGACAGCAGATGCACTTACTACCAACTCTGCATCAATAGCTTCACAGCGCAATCAGAGTGTGAACTACATCCGTAACTCTGTTAAAGCAACTGTTGATGCATACAACGGAACTGTGACCTTGTATCAGTGGGATGAGAAGGATCCAGTTCTAAAGACTTGGTCTAAAGCCTTCCCAAACACTGTGAAGCCAAAGAGCGAGATCTCTGCCCAGCTTCTAGAGCACATCCGCTACCCAGAAGATCTCTTCCGCGTTCAGCGTGACATCCTCAGCTCGTATCACGTTAAGACAGCTGAAGCCTTCTATGGTGGACAGGATTTCTGGCGCGTACCTCGTGATCCTTCAACATTTGGAGCTAACGCATCAGCGCAACCTCCTTACTACTTAACACTTCAAATGCCAGGTACAAAGAAGCCTGTCTTCTCGCTTACTACTCCATTTGTTCCACGTGGTGGTCGTGAAAACCTTTCAGCGTTTGCTGTTGTGAACTCAGATCCAGGCCCTGACTACGGAAAGATGACTGTTCTGCAGTTACCTCGTAACACAAACGTGGCCGGTCCATCACAGGTAGCTTCTAACTTTGAAGCAAAACCTGAAGTGGCAAACTCATTGTCACTACTTCGTCGTGGTGGCTCTGATGTTGTGCTCGGAAACTTGCTCACACTTCCAGTTGGTGGCGGCCTCTTGTATGTACAACCTGTATATGTAAAGGCGACATCAAACACCGCTGCATATCCATTGCTTCAGAAGGTTCTTGTTTCCTTCGGAGATCAAATTGGATATGACGACACATTAAAGGGTGCACTTGATCAGGTATTCGGTGGAAACTCCGGCACCGCTGCAGGTGGAACAACTGGTGGTTCAACAACTGGTGGAACAACTAACTCTTCACTTGCAAACTCATTAGCTAGCGCAAAGCAAGCCTATGCAGATGGTCTTGCCGCTCTTGCAAAGGGAGATTTTGCAGCCTATGACAGAGCACAAAAGCGATTGAAATCTGCTCTTGATGCAGCGATCAATGCGCAGAACAAGAAGTAGAAGGAAGAAGTAAAAGAAAAACCAGTAATTAAATCTTCGTAGCAATTATGAAGATTGGGTTATTGATAGCTTCAGATAAGGGCCAGATTCATGCGAGCAATTGCATGGATTTGGTCTTTATCTATGTGTGGACATAAGATTGCTTCTACCGACGCGGGGTGGAGCAGCTCGGTAGCTCGCTGGGCTCATAACCCAGAGGTCGTAGGTTCAAATCCTGCCCCCGCTACTAGTAACAACAGCACAAAAGGGTCCTCACAGAGGGCCCTTTTTGCTTACTAGATACTCTCAGCGGAATTGTTGTTACTAAATCAATCCAGTAGTTGATTGGGTTTAAATGGGTAAGAGGGCGAAGCGCAGAGAGGTTGAAGCGGCTCTCTAGCGAGCCCTTACCCATTTAAATTATTTAATACGCAGTGAGTTAGTAACAACGAGGACGCTGCTCGCGGCCATGGCGGCGGCGGCATACAACGGCGACATCAAACCAGCCGCAGCTATTGGCAAACCAATAACGTTGTAGATCAACGCCCAACCCATATTGATACGAATAATTCTCAAGGTCTTCTTCGAAAGTTTGAGGGCAGAGATTACGGAATCAAGGCCTGTATTCATCAAAGTGATATCTGCGCTATTGATTGCAGTGTCTGTTCCTGTGCCCATTGCCATTGAAAGATTGGCAGCGGTTAAAGCGGCCGCATCGTTAATGCCATCACCGATCATTAAAACGGTGTGACCTTCGCTCTTTAACCGCTCAACTATCTCAAGTTTGGTTTCAGGTAAGGCATGGGAGACAACATGAGCAGCATCGATTCCAACAGTTGTTGCAACTGATGCTGCAACTTGTGAGCTATCTCCGGTAACCAACCATGGGGTAATTCCCATATCGTGTAGCGCAGAAACAGTTTGTGCGGCATCACTTTTTAGTTGGTCTCCAACTGCAAAGACAGCGAGTGCAACCCCATCCCATGCAAGCACTGCAAGTGTTAAACCAGCACTCTGTCCGCGCTCAATAGCGGATTTAATCTCGGGATGAAACTCCGTTGAGCTATGAGCAACAGCGGCAGGTGAACCGATGAGAACTACTGGTGATTGAGAGAGAATTGATACACGACCAGCGGCTCCTGATCCTGGAGTTACTGAAAAATCTGAGACAGCAAAGGTAGGGCGAGCAGAGTTAGGAATACCTGATTGTGTGGCGCTCTGACCAAGTGCATAACGAGTAATTGATTGAGCAACTGGGTGGTTATTCAAAGACTCAATCGCTTGAGCTGAAGCAATAATGTTGTCGGCGGTAAGGATCTCTGTAAAAGATCGACCTAGAACCGCACCTGCTGCTGTTGAAATAGTTGCTTCTTGAACAAGCATCACACCTTCAGTCAGTGTGCCTGTCTTATCAAAGACAACAACATCTACTTCGCGAGCAACCTCTAGAACTCGGGGTTCGCGCAGCACTATTCCACGTGCAGCTCCGCGGCCTGATGCAACAAGCAAGGCAACTGGAGTAGCTAAACCAAGGGCACAAGGACAGGCAATTACTAGTACAGCAATCGCATGAGAGATTGAGAGCGTTAACGTCGAACCAGTTGCATACCAAACTGCAAAGGTAGTGATCGCAGCAGCGGTAACAATGGGAACAAAGACCGCGCTAATTCGATCTGCAAGACGTTGAATTGGAGCCTTTGTGCCTTGTGCGCTGACAACCATTGCGGTGATGCGGGCAAGCTCTGTATCGCTACCAACACGTGTAGCGCGAACAATCAAACGACCATTGTGATTGACTGATGCGCCAATAACTGATGACCCGGGTCGCACATCTATCGGCTTTGTTTCACCTGTGAGCATCGAATTATCCACGGCGCTTTCGCCCTTAACCACGATGCCATCTGTTGCAATTCGATCGCCTGGGCGGACTTCAAACTCATCACCAATTTGTAATTGTTCGATGGGAACAATAAGTGGGAATCCCCCACGAACGATTGTTACCTCTTTGCTACCTAACGCCAGCAAGGAGGACAATGCGCTGCTGGCCTTAGCCTTAGCGCGAGTTTCTAAATATCGTCCCAGGATTACAAAAAAGATAACTCCTGCAGCAACTTCGGTATAGACATCGCCAGCGCCAGTTGAGTTGGCGTAAATAGACCAACCAAATGCAGCCAATGAACCCATTGAAATCAAGTTATCCATCGTTGGATGCTTGAGATTTCTGATGGCGGCTTTATGAATTGGATAAGCAACTATCAAAACTACTGGTGCGCTGAGAGCGATAACAACCCATGCCGTTGGTGAGTACAAAGGATGTGGCAAACCTGCAGCATCCAAAGCATCATGAATCCACATATCTACTTGATGATGCCAGGACATCACCATTGAAAGTGCAACCGCCGGAACTGCAAAGATAAATGCGAAGAAAAAGGCACGAGCAGATTTCTTGCTGTGCAAGGTAATTGATTGTCCATCAGCTAATACAGATGCGGAATACCCTGCCTTTTCAACAATTTTGATTAACTCTTTAGCGCTCATCTCAGCTGGGGCAAGAATATGAGCGGTCTCAGTTGCAAAGTTGATGGTTACGCTGACACCGTTAACGCTATTGAGCGCCTTTTCAACTGAGTTCACACATGACGAACAGGTCATTCCTTGAACTGACAAGGTTGTTGGTTCTAAAGGGGTATTAGTCGCCTGTGTGCTCATCGTCGCTCTCTTCTTTTCATCCATCGTTGTTAAGGATTAAGTCCATTAATTACCGCGTTGTGCAGAATTCCATTAGTTGAAACGCCACTGCCCCCAAAAGGCCCACTGTGACCAGCTGTATTTGTAAAGCATCCACCAGCTTCGCGAACAATGATGTCTAGTGCAGCCATATCCCACAACGCTAAGGATGGTTCGATCGCAACATCTACAGCACCTTCTGCTACCAACATATGTGACCAGAAATCACCGATTCCACGGGTTCTCCACGCAGCTGCGAGCATCTTCTGGAAAGGCTCTAATCGATCGCCCCAGCCAACAAAATCCGAGTATGAAATTGATGCATCGGTAAGTGATGAAATCTTTGATACCGAGATTTTCTTCTCGCTTACACCTTCTGTCGATTCACCATCACTTTCAGTATCTACAAAATCACTATTTCCTGAATTGAAGCGAACCGTAGCACCATGGCCCTTAGCTGCAGCCCAGCGACGAGCAAGTGCTGGTGCAGAAGCAACTCCAACGACAACCTCCTCATTGCCAGCTGCATCAACTTCTACAAGAGCGATCAACGTTGCCCAAGTTGGAACTCCGCGCATAAAGTTTTTAGTTCCATCGATTGGGTCGATAACCCAGTAGCGACCAGAACTTCCTTTGTCGCTTCCAAACTCTTCGCCAACTAATCCATCTGATTGGCGATGAGTTGCTAACGCCTCACGAACCGCTGTCTCAACAGCGCGATCTGCATCGGTAACTGGGGTGTTATCTGGCTTGGTGGTAATCACCAAATCTTGAGCTTGGTATCGATCTACGGTAATTGCATCTGCAAGATCAGCTAAAGCATGGGCTAGGGCGAGATCATCCAGAATCTGTGCTGCCCCATTAGCTGTGCTCATAATGGTGTGAGTCTATTCCACAGGGGTTATAGGTGCGTCCTTAGCAGCTAATAGCGAGCGAAGGCTTGCCAGGCGCGCTGTTCTGTGAGGGTTTGGCACGCCATCGGGTGCGGCCCATGCATCAAGTTTGCAGCTGCTTTCAGCATGCGAACAGTTGGATAAGCAGTTGGCAGCAACCTCCGACAAGTCACTAAAGGCATCAACAATTCGTTGATTATCAATGTGCGAAAGACCAAAGGCGCGGATGCCAGGTGTATCAATAATCCAACCTACGCTGTCTACCAACGGCAAGGCGATCGCACTGGAAGATGTGTGTCGTCCACGCCCTGTAGCAAGATTGACATCACCAGTTGCGCGATTACTTTCAGGAATTAAGGCGTTAATCAATGTGGATTTTCCAACACCTGAATGTCCAACCAAGACAGAAATTTTTCCTTCAAGAACTTCATGCAACTTTGCTAAATTCTCTTCCCGTGATTCACTCTTTATCGCGGTATGAATAATCTCGACATCTAAATCGGCATACTCTGCAAGAAATGGTGGTACCTCGCTGATATCTGTCTTTGTGACAACAATTTTGGGAACAATGCCTTCGGTAAAAGCTGACACCAAGAAGCGATCAATCAATCCGCGACGAGGCTCTGGATTAGCGGCAGCAACAACAATTACCAGCTGATCAATATTGGCAACGATGGTGCGCTCAACTTGTGCGGCATCATCAACTGTTCGGCTTAACGAATTGCGACGCTCTTGAACCGCAACAATGCGAGCAAGGGTTCCTTCTGTGCCAGAAATATCTCCGACTAATGAAACATTGTCACCAGTTACAACTGATTTAGGTCCTAGTTCGCGTGCACGCATCGCGGTAACGATGGTGCCATCTTCTGTTATGCAGGTCTGGCGACCACGATCTACCGTTGTGACTAAAGCGGTTATTGCATCATTATGTGAAGGACGATCCTTGCTTCGCGGACGGGTGCTACGGGATGGGCGGATGCGCACATCTGATTCATCGTATTCGCGTGGACTCATACTAAAAGTGAGCTCCACAGTCCTGGGAAATCTGGAAGGGTTTTACGAGTTGTTGCAATGTTTTCCACTTCAACTCCTGGAACAACTAAACCCAAAACTGCACCAGCTGTAGCTAATCGATGATCCTCGTATGTATGGAAAACACCAGCATGCAATGGTGCGGGGGTAATGTGTAAAGCGGTTTCTTCCTCAACCACATTTCCGCCTAGCGCGTTAATTTCACGTGTTAGTGCAGCAAGGCGATCGGTTTCATGGAGGCGTAAGTGCCCAATTCCACGCAAATGTGATGGTGAATCGGCAAGGGCAGCAAGGGCAGCGATTGAAGGGGTTAGCTCACCAACATCATGAAGATCTATATCGATTCCATGAATTGTTCCACTGCCCTTAAGTGTTAAACCAGCATCGCTCATTGAGACAGTTGCACCCATTGATGTAAGAATTGAACGCAACTGATCACCAGGTTGTGTCGTCACCTTGGGCCAATCTGCAATTGTCACACTTCCGCCACACACCATCGCAAGTGAAAGAAATGGCGCAGCGTTTGATAAATCTGGTTCGATGACTAAATCTTTTCCATGTAACGCACCTGGCTTAACGCTCCAGCTTTGGTTAGCTGCATTTACTTCAACCGTTGCTCCAAAGTCGCGCATCATTTCGACGGTCATTTCAATATGTGGCATTGATGGAAGTGAGCCACCTTGATGCTTGGCAACGATTCCCTTATCAAAACTTGGTGCAACCAATAGCAGTGCTGATAAGAACTGACTTGATGCGCTTGCATCAATTGTGAGATCGCCGCCAGGAATTGAACCGGTGCCATGCAACTTCAGAGGCAAGCTATAGCGTTTTTCATGGTCTACAGAAACGCCAAGCTCTTCCAAGGCTTTAATAACTGGGCCTAGTGGTCTTTCATAAGAACGGGGATCGCCATCAAAAGCTACTTCACCCGTTGCAAGTGCTGCAAGCGGAGGCAAAAAGCGCATAACCGTTCCGGCATTTCCAACATCAATCTTTACTCCACCCTTTAAAGCTGCCGGCGTAACAATCCACTGCAACTCTTCAAGACCATTGACAGTAACTCTCTTTTCTTCAATTCCAACACCTAATGCTTTTAGGCCCGCCATCATTAATTCGCTATCCCGTGAAACCAAGGGACGGCGTAAAACAGATTGGGTCTTTGCCTGTGCCGCCAAAATCAAGGCACGGTTGGTTACAGATTTTGATCCAGGAATGACAACGCTGATATCAACTGGTGTCGCGCCGCGGTAAATCGCGGGCCAGTGGGCGTTGTTTGTCATCGCCTAAGTCTAACCGCAGACCGCTCCTGCGATACCCTTGAATTATGTGTGGACGTTATGCGCAAACCGCCGACATGCGCGAGCTTATGGAGCAGTTTTCAGTAACAGGCACCTCTCCCGAAAGTTCATTGCCACTGAACTGGAATATCGCACCAACAAATCCCATTTACATCCTTCGCGCCAATGATCAATCGGGCAATGACACATCCAGAGAAAAAGCGTTAGCGGTGGTTTCGTGGGGATTAATCGGGCCATGGCTTTCAGATTTCCAGGAAGCGCGCGCTTCGCAATCCCGTGCGATCAATGCACGCAGTGAATCGATTCATGAAAAGCCAACCTTTAGAAATGCATTCCGCGCAACGCGATGTTTGATTCCGGCAAGTGGCTATTACGAATGGGCAACAGCTTTGGGCAAGTACTCCCCTAAGCAACCTTTTTACATCTCTGCACGTAACGGTGATCAACTTCCAATCGCTGGAATCTGGAGCAGTTGGCGAGCCCCGAATGGCGAAGTAATCGAAACCGCATCCATCATTACGCAAGAAGCTCAGGGCGAGTTAGCAACAATTCACAGCCGAATGCCGGTCTTTATGCCACAGGATCGCTGGGATACATGGCTCAACCCACGCAATACCGATATCAATGAGTTGAAATCCTTAATGGTGGTTGAGAATCCAGAATCAATTGTTAAGGCTCATCCGGTATCCAGTGCGGTCAATAGCGTGGCAAATAATGGAAAAGGTTTAATCGTCGAACTGCCTTTGGGAGAGCCAGAAACCCTCTTTTAACGATAGTGTTTTAGGCGATGTCAACGGATCTAGTTAAAGAGAGCTCGGCGGATCGTGCTGTCCGCTTCGAGCGAGATGCCCTTGCCTTCACAGATCAGTTGTATGCGGCAGCTCTGCGTTACACAAAGAATCCGCATGATGCAAAGGATTTAGTTCAAGATACTTATTTGAAAGCCTTTGCTTCATTCCATCAATTTGAGCCAGGAACAAATCTGCGTGCGTGGTTGTATCGCGTCTTAACAACAACATTTATCAATACATATCGCAAGGATCAGCGCCGTCCTCAATTGAGCTCAGGCGAGATCGAAGATTGGCAGCTAGCCGCTGCTGCATCCCACAGTAGTGATCAAGGAAAGTCTGCAGAGGTTGAAGCTCTAGAAAATTTGCCCGATAGTGATATCAAGCGTGCTTTGCAGGACATCCCAGAAGAGTTTCGGATCGCTGTTTATCTAGCCGATGTCGAAGGTTTTTCATACAAGGAGATCGCTGAAATTGTTGGAGTCCCTGCAGGAACGGTGATGTCACGTCTGCATCGGGGAAGAAAACAGCTGCGCGAACGGTTAACTGAGTATGCAAAGGAACTGGGTTACACCACCGAGAAAAGTTCGGGGGCGAAGCCATGAGTTTCAACGAGTTCTACAGCGGTAAAAACTCTCTGGCCTGTAATGAGGTTCTCAACTCCTTTGTTCTTCTTATTGAGGGAAGTATTGAACAGCCACATATTGGTTTAATTGAAGTTCATATCTCTGCATGTCCATCATGTGAAGCTGAGTTAGCTCATGAACAGGCGATGCGACAGCTCATGCAAGATACCTTGCGCCGTAGCTGTAACGAGAAGGCTCCAGAAGATTTACATGATGCGATTTATCGCCAGATTCATGCACAAATGGCTGGATCATTTACCGAAATTGTTACCCAGTACAGCATGACTGAGATTTCCATCGAGATTGATGAGTTTGGTCAGATTGAACACCGCGAGGTAACTATTGAACACACAGAAGAGATTCGTTTTTTAAACCCAGAAGATTCAAGCAATGATGGCGATAATCCATCGTCATCACATGGGCAGGGTTAATTGCGATGTTGCCAGAGGATGAAGTTCTAGGGGCGGTTGGATTCACCGAGATGGTAGTTCGCCCAGGCGATACATCGGTTGCTATTGGTATAGGTGATCTTCCAATTATCGCTCCATCCTTACTGATTAACTTGATGGAGCATGCCGCAATACTTTCTCTGGATCTTTACCTAGAGCCTGGTGAAACAACTATTCCAGTCAGTGTTGAATTCATCTCATTATCGCCAGCGGGAATTGGTGCATCTCTACGCGGGACATCACGTGTTATTGAAATATCAGGAAAAGAGCTGACCTTTGAGTGTGAGGTCTATGAAAATGAACGCCAGATTGCAGCGGCTTTGATAAAAAGATCAGCGGTGGAGCGAGTATCTTTCCTCGCCCGCACCGCTGCTCTTCACTTAATTCAAAACGATAAATAGTTTGTTGCTCTGCTTTACTTACTTTAGATCAGGTAATTTCAAGCAATCAGAAAAGAACTACGCTTTCTTGGTTGCCCAGAAGATTTCAGCAATCTCATCGATCTTTGCGATCAATGAATCTGCAACTGCAACATCCTGAGTTCCCTTTGTTCCTGCAGCACCTGCAAGCTTTGTTGCCTCATTGAACAATGAGTGCAGCTGAGGGTATGCCTCGAAGTGTGGAGCCTTGAAGTAATCGGTCCATAGCACCCATAGATGCTCCTTAACCTGGTGTGAACGCTCTTCCTTGATCGCCACTGAACGTGAACGGAAATCCGCATCTGGGTTAGCTGCGTACTTTTCCATGCATGCCTTTACAGATAGCGCTTCGATCTTTGCCTGTGCTGGGTCATAAACACCACATGGCAGATCGCAGTGTGCGTAGACAGTTGTCTTTGGTGCAAACATTTTCTTCTCCCCTATTAAGCACTTGTGTTTGATATGTGTGAGATGGAATTGCCGTGCTTATGGTGCGAGACTACCGCCCGTGAGCAAATTTGGCACAGTCAGGGTCTCAGGATCATCAATGGCCCCTACCTATAAGGATGGGGACTGGCTTGTGGTTTCCTGGCTTGAAGGTGGGCTTGCTCCATTGGTTGGCGAACGGATTCTGGGCAAGGTTGTCGTTGTAGAGCGGGAAGAACGCCCAGGTATTTTCTTAGTAAAGCGCCTTCAAAAATCTCACGGCGGTAATTTCTGGGTTCAAGGTGACAATGATGGAAGCACCGATTCACGCAGCTGGGGATGGATTCCAGCCAATGAAGTTGTTGGTGTAGTGCTCTTTAGATATCGCAAAAAGCGCTAGCGAGTAAAAGCTTCCAACAACAATGCTTTTTGCTCATCCTCGTGCAGGTGATGACTTCCTGTTGCAGGAGATGCGGTTGCACGACGAGAAATACGACGAAGAATTCGCTCGCCAAATCCATGTCCACCATGAGCATCAGATGTACGCAAGGCGATATGTGACCATGGGCCTTGGTTAGCAGGCTCATCTTGTACCCATAGCAAGTTTGCATTTGGATGCTTGTTTGCTTCAGCAACCATTTCATCAATTGGCAGTGGGTACAAAAGTTCAACGCGAACTATCGCTGTACCTGTTTCGCCAAGCTTTGCACGCTCTGCAACGAGGTCGTGATAAATCTTTCCTGAACAGAAGATGACTCGTGATGCATTTTGGACTGAATCATCACCGATAACTGGACGGAAGTGTCCGGTTGTGAAATCAGATAGGGCAGATGCTGCAGCCTTGAGGCGAAGCATTGACTTAGGTGTAAAGACAATCAATGGACGTCGCGCAGGGTTTTTTGCATGCCAACGTAGTAAGTGGAAATAGTTGGCTGGGCTGGCAGGTTGCGCCACAGTCATGTTCTGCTCTGCACAAAGTTGTAGATAACGCTCAATACGTGCTGATGAGTGATCTGGTCCTTGTCCTTCATATCCGTGTGGAAGTAGAAGAACTACAGATGAACGCTCGCCCCACTTCTGCAATGCAGAAGAGATGAACTCATCGACAACTGTTTGGGCTCCATTTGCGAAGTCACCAAACTGACCTTCCCAGAGAACTAAAGCTTCTTCACGCTCAAGGCTGTAGCCATACTCAAAGCCCATCGCCGCATATTCGCTGAGCAATGAGTCGATAACAAAGAATTGATTTTCATCGCTGATCAATGCGCGAAGCGGAGTCCACTCACTGCCATTTTCCTTATCAACGATAACCGCGTGACGGTTTGAGAAGGTTCCACGACGTGCATCTTGTCCTGCAAGACGAATTGGGTGACCCTCTTGTAGCAATGATCCAAATGCCAACATTTCACCGGTTGACCAATCGATCGTTGCATCGTTTAGGGATTCCACGCGCTTTGCAAGCTGTGGAGTCAACTTAGGATGAACGGTAAATCCTTCTGGAACAGCAAGCTGTGTTGCTGCGATTTCACGTGCGATCTTTTCAGAGATTGCTGTGTTGATCTCTTGTGCAGCAGGTGCAACTGGAGCTTTGAAGTTCTCATCATGCTCTGGCTCGATGTTATTAACTGCGGCAAAGATCGATTCCAGCTGCTCTTGGTAATCCCGTGCGATTCCTTCAGCCTCTTCAGGAGTGATGTCTCCACGACCAACAAGTGCTTCGGTATACAAGGTACGTGTTGAACGCTTTGCATCAATTAGTTTGTACATCAACGGCTGAGTGAAACTTGGCTCATCACCTTCGTTGTGACCGCGACGACGGTAACAAATCATGTCTACAACAACATCCTTGTTGAACTCTTGACGGTATTCAAATGCCAAACGAGCTACGCGAACACATGCTTCTGGATCATCTCCATTGACATGGAACACCGGTGCCTGAATGATCTTTGCAAAATCAGTTGAGTACTGAGATGTGCGAGATGCATGAGGTGATGTTGTGAAACCAACCTGATTGTTAATAACAATATGAATTGTTCCGCCTGTGCGATATCCGCCCAACTGTGAAAGCTGAAGAACTTCAGCGTTTACGCCCTGGCCAGCAAATGAGGCATCTCCGTGAAGCAAAATAGGCATGACAGAGAAGGCGTTTTTAATGTTGAGGCGATCCTGCTTTGCACGCACAATTCCTTCAAGAACTGGGTTAACAGCCTCAAGGTGTGAAGGGTTTGCAGCTAAGTAAATCTTGGTTTGTGCACCGGTTTCAGATGTAAAGACCCCTGATGTACCCAAGTGGTACTTCACATCGCCTGAACCTTGAACCTGGTTTTCTGCGTAATGTCCTTGGAACTCTTGGAAGATCTGACCTGCAGATTTTCCGGCGACATTTGCAAGAACATTCAAACGCCCACGGTGAGGCATTCCGATACAGACCTCATCAAGACCAGTTTCAGCGGCTGCAGAGACAACAGCGTCAAGAAGTGGGATTACAGACTCGCCACCTTCCAGAGAGAAACGCTTTTGCCCAACAAACTTTGTGTGAAGGAATGACTCAAATGATTCTGCGCTATTGAGCTTACGCAATACACGAAGCTGCTCTTCGCGCGGAAGTTTGGCGTAACCAACCTCAACCTTGTTTTGAATCCATTCGCGTTCCTTTGGATCTTGGATGTACATGTACTCCACACCAACTGAACGGCAGTAAGAGTCACGAAGAATTCCAAGAATTTTACGAAGCGGCATGAACTTCTTGCCACCAAATCCACCAGTGGCAAATTCACGATCTAGATCCCACAGAGTTAAACCATGTGTCACAACATCAAGATCTGGATGTGAACGTTGTACATATTCAAGTGGATCAACATCTGCCATCAAGTGACCAAATGTGCGGTACGCCTGAATCAGCTGCTGAACGCGGGCTGTCTTGTTGATCTCTTCATCGCGTGTAAATGCAAAATCATTGGCCCAACGAATTGGCTCGTAAGGAATTCGAAGTGCGGAGAAGATCTCATCGTAGAAACCTTCAGCGCCTAACAAGTACTCGTGCATGCGGCGCAGGAAATCTCCAGATTGTGCACCTTGAATAATGCGGTGGTCGTAAGTGCTTGTGAGGGTAATTACCTTGCTGATGGCCATGTTTACGAGGGTTTCCTCGCTTGCGCCCTGGAATTCAGCTGGGTAATCCATCGCACCAACACCCAAGATCAATCCCTGTCCTTGAACAAGTCGTGGAACTGAGTGAACAGTTCCGATTGTTCCTGGGTTGGTGATCGACATTGTTGTGCCAGCAAAATCTTCAACGGTTAATGCACCAGAACGAGCCTTCTTAATGATCGCTTCATATGCCGCCCAGAACTGACCAAAATCTAAATCCTCGCAGCCCTTTACAGATGGAACAAGAAGTTGACGTGAACCATCTGGCTTTGCCAAGTCGATCGCAACGCCAAGGTTGATATGTTCTGGCTTTCCAATTGCAGGCTTGCCATCGAGGTCACCAAAGAATGCATTCATCTCTGGCATTGCACGAACAGCCTTGATCATCGCAAAGGCAATGATGTGCGTAAATGAAACCTTTCCACCGCGACCGCGCGCAAGGTGGTTGTTAATCACAATTCGATTATCAATCATTAACTTCGCAGGAATTGCGCGAACAGATGTCGCAGTTGGAACTGTTAATGATGCTTCCATCGCTTGAACAACGCGAGCGCTTACTCCGCGAATTGGTTCAAGTGAAGATGCACCTGGTGTGATCAAAACTGGAGCAGGTTTTACAACTGGATCTGCTGGAGTTGGTTGCGCCGAAGTAGATTCGCGAACAATTGGTTGAGAAA
>Ga0247843_1002627_pt1 | contig 32005 bp, 29 predicted proteins | sample LaCruzMarch2017__FD_192420 | JGI IMG/M metagenome (GOLD analysis project Ga0247843, IMG submission 192420) | Freshwater microbial communities from meromictic Lake La Cruz, Castile-La Mancha, Spain - LaCruzMarch2017_8m | ecosystem: Environmental > Aquatic > Freshwater > Lake | place: Spain... | reverse complement strand
AATTTGTCCAGAGGACAGGCGCAGGCGTCCTTGCGCTTCGATGCCTTTGAGCAGCGCGCGCATTAATTGGGCGCCCTGAGGTCCGGCACCTTGTGACTCACGAAACTCGGCCAGTGCGAGTAAGCCAGGCAGGACCGATGAGAGCGCGTGATTAGGTGGATTCCACATTGGCTCGAAGTCGAGCACATGCATCGACATGCCATTGATTTGCGCAGCTTGGGAAAGTGAGGTCTTGAAGCCCTGACCAATGACGGTCGCCATGGGACTGTTGCTCTGCTCCCGCGCAAGCTCACCGGCAAAACGCGGGCCCGGCTCGTTTGCGCCGGCAAACGTTACCGACAGACCATCCATCAGAAATAGACGGGCGGCTCCAAGAAGTTCGGGACTGTCCGGTTTCCAGTCGCGGATCAGGGAGACAAACTTGCGGGTCATGTTTGCATTAGGCGTGCAGTCTAAAAAACTCGAAGTCGTCACAGCGTTGGCTCGCGCAAGTGGAAGTCAGTGAGCTGTTGATAAGCATGCGCGACATTTAAAAGATTGGCTTCGGAGAAGGGCAAACCTACGAGTTGAAAGGACAATGGCAGACCCAGTGGGTCAAAGCCACAGGGAATACTCAGGGAAGGCAGCCCAAAGAGATTGATCGGCCGGGTGAGTGTGGTGAGTCTGCCCACCAGTGCGCGTACCTTATCCCCGCTGCCATCAATGTCAGTCTCGGCAATTGAAGGCACTCGACCACACATGACAGGCATTTGCAGTACATCAATATTGGCCATCGTCGTGAGTAAAAATTGTTCGGTGAGTTGTTTGCGTAAACGCATCGCATCAAGATAATACGTGGCAGGAATAGTGAGGCCAGCCTCGATACGGCTACGGACTTGTGGTGAATAGTCCTGAGGTCTATTCTTGAGCCATTCTCGATGCATGGTTGCCGCTTCACACTTGACGATTGTTTCAGCAACAAAGAAAACAGCTCTCATATCGGGCATTTGGACGGGGACGACAACGGCACCCAGTTCACGCAAAACAGCAAGGCTCGAGTCTAAGCCCGTGACGACCTCAGACTCGATTGGATAACCTAGAGATTCAATGGAGGGCACACCCACTCGCAAACCTTTGATGGATTGACCTAGGGTGGCGAGATAATCAGGCACGTGATGAGCGCTTGCCGTCGAGTCATTTTGATCCGCACCGGCAATCGCATTCATCATGACCGCGCAGTCCGAGGCTGTTCGTGCCAGGACGCCTACGTGGTCGAGGCTCCAGGAGCGCGGCATGGCTCCATAGCGACTCACACGGCCGTATGTGGGCTTTAGGCCTAGAATGCCATTGGCGGCGGCAGGTAGTCTCACAGAGCCGCCTGTGTCTGAGCCTAGCGCGCCGTAGACGAGTCGAGCAGAAACGGCAACACCTGAACCACTGGAAGATCCGCCGGAGATGTGATCGCGATTGTAGGCATTACGGCAATGCCCGTAATGAATGTTGTGGCCAGTAGGACCCGCTGCGAATTCCGACATGCCGAGGCGTCCGACTTGAATCGCACCTTCCTGATCCAGACGACTGAGAACGGTTGCAGTCGTTGAGGCGACCCAGTCACGGCGAATTTCAGTGCCTCCGGTGGAGCCCATGCCTGGTCGATAAAACATGTCTTTGTGAGCTAGAGGTACGCCATACATGGAGCCTTGGGCCTTGCCACCTGCTGCGAGATGGCGGTCACAAGCGCGAGCTTGCTCAAGCGCGGCATTACCGTTGATTTCTACGAAGCAATTTCGAGACGGCTGCCATAGTGCGATACGGTCAAGGCAAGCTTGAACGGCTGACTCAGAGGTGACTTCACGTCTGGCGATAGCAGAGGCCAGGGTAGTGAGACTAAGATTAAGAATGTCCTGGCTCATTTTGCAGCCTTCTCCAACAAAGTAATAAAGCCGGAAGGTTCGTCATCGAAGGTCAGTGCCACACTAGCGCGACGGATTTCTTCCCGCAGCTGACCGACCTCAGCCGCGAGCTCTTCTGCTCGTTTTAAGGTGAAGTCAAAGTCTTGTGTGTGTTTTGCAAATTTTTGTACGAGCTCGCCATCATCCATGTTGTTCTCCAATGTGTGACTTTTCCGTCATCTGTTTTGAAACCGTTTATTCAAGCCCTTTACGCCCAATAAAAAGCTTGCGAAGTATTGAGTCTTTTATCTGAGGTACCATCACCAAAATAACAAGAATCCAGATGACTGCCGCGATGGGGCTGGAAATGTAGACGAGTAGATCGCCTCGACTCATGAACAGGGCTTCTCTCATGTGTTTTTCAATTAAAGGACCCAGCACCAATCCGACAACGAGTGGAGCGAGCTGAAAATCAAGCTTTCTTAATACGTATCCGATTAGACCAATAAATAGCAGTACATAGACATCGAGCATGCTGTTGCGAACGCTATATGAGCCAATCACTGCGACAAGTAAGATCATTGTGAGCAGGATGTGGGCGGGGATCCGCAAAAGGCTCACCCAGACGCTAATCATGGGAATATTTAAAGCCAGTAGCATCACATTACCAATTAGCATGGACGCGATCACACCCCAGAAAATTTCAGGATGATCTGTCATGAGCAGAGGACCGGGTTGTACGCCGTACACCATCATGGCGGCCATCATGAGTGCAGTGATCGCACCGAAGGGCATGCCAAGCGACAGAAGCGGCACCATCGACGAAGTCGCTGCTGCATTATTCGCAGTTTCCGGCCCAGCAACCCCCTCAATTGCGCCTTCGCCAATTTCATCACGATGTTTGGACACTCCCTTTTCAAGTCGATAGGAAGCAAAGCTCGAGAGGGTCGCTGAGGGGCCAGGCAATAAGCCAAAAATAAAACCGACAATCGTGCCGCGTCCAAAAGGTGCCCAAGAGCGCCGAAGCTCCTCTCTGGTTGGCAACATGTCACGCAAACGAACGGCCACTGGTAAGGGCTGACTTTTAATACGCTCCACTAAAAACATAATCTCAGTGATACCGTATAAACCAACGACGAGAGGGACAAGATCGATTCCTTGACTGAGGTCGTTAAAACCAAAGGTGAAGCGGTTCATGGCCGTGACGGCTTCTTCACCAACAGTGCTTAACACCATGCCCAAGCCCATTGGCAAAATACCTGCGGCAAACGATCCGCCAGAGATTCTGGAGAGAAGGAGTAAGCCACCCGCCGTGAGAGCAAAAAATTCAGCCGGTCCAAACAGGATGCCAAGCTGTGCGAGAGCTGGAGAGAACAGCATGACACCGATGACGGAGACAGTGCCGCCGATAAAAGAGCCAATCGCGACGATCGACAGAACGCCACCCGCTCGGCCCCGTTGGGTGAGCTTGTAGCCATCGATGCAGGTGACGACAGAGGAAGACTCGCCCGGCATGTTGACAAGAATGGCCGTTGTAGAACCGCCATATTGAGCGCCGTAATAAATGCCTGCCATCATGATCAGTCCCGCAGTGGGCGGAAATGTGAAGGTAATCGGCAGCAAGATGGCGACGCCTGCAACAGGACCGAGGCCAGGCAGGACGCCCAAAGCGGTACCTGCGAGTGCACCAAAGAACGCTGCAAGCAGATTTTGAAAAGTGAAGACAACGCCAAGGCCATGCAGTAAGCCGGAGATCGGATCCATCGGTGCGGTCCTCTTTTAAAATGCGAAGATGCCAACTGGCATAGGTAACATCAGAAAGCGCACAAATAGAAGATATGCAGAACCAGCCATGAGTAATGCGTAAAGAGCGACCCGCCAAATACTGAGGTTCGAAAGCGCTCGAATCAGTACAAAGCAAAAAAGAGTGCTGCTCACGAGCTGCCCGAGTATTGGCAGTAAAACTAAGTAGGCGAACATGCCACCGAGCACCACCAAGAGCCGCTTCAAATCGCTTCCAGCAGGCAGCTCCACGCTCTCGCTTTTACGGATTTTGAAGCCTTCCCACAATGCCGACACACTGCCCAGTAGTAAAAAAAATCCAGAGATCACAGGAAATACGCCAGCACCGGGCTGACGTATTCTTCCCATTGGCATTTGGAAGGAAAGGGCGAGGTAAAAAGCGGATAGGCAAATGCCGATCGCGCCTACCACGATATAGCCCTTGCTACGACTCCATTGCGTTGATTGCATGCCGTGGCCTTTAGTCATCGATTATTTTTTATCCATCCAGCTAATCAGCTCGGAGAACATTTTTGCTAAATCAGTCAGGTATTGACTTGTGCCAGCAGAGTCTTTTGTGTCGATGACGAAGCCACTTCTGTTGGCGAACTCGATAAACTCTGGTGACTTCACGGCCTTAAGCGAAGCGTCAACAAGCTTGGCTTGGACATCCTTTGATAAACCCTTCGGAGCAATAATACTGTAGCTTGCAGGCAGTGTTGCGTCGTAACCTGCATCGAAAATCGATGTGGCTTCAGGTGCCAAGATGTACTTTCCTTTTGTAAAGACCGCCAGCACGCGCAGCTTTCCAGCGCGTACTTGTGCCGCAGTATTCGGGCCGTAGCCCATCGCGCCTTCGATGCGACCACCTAGCAAGGCAACGAGCGCTTCGCCTCCACCGCCCGTGAAAGGAATGGTGTCGAGTTTAATATTTGCTGCTCGATTGAGTTGTTGCGCGGCCAGATCTGCAATGGACCGCACACCTGAGACACCGATCCTGAATTTATCTGGATTTTTCTTGGCATCTGCGAGGAACTCTTCAAACGTTTTCCAAGGTGAATCTGCTCTGACGACCAACATGGCAGGCACGAAAGCCAGATTCATAATGGTGGTGTAGTCCTGTGTAGACTTATAGGCGAGGTCTTTGTTGACGATTGGCTGATAGGCAAGCGCGGCACTATCGCCGAGTCCGATGGTGTAGCCATCGGGCGCTGCGCGAACGATCGCATTGGTACCGATCGTCGCAGAGCCGCCAGCCCGATTGATGATGTTCACTGTGCCGGGAAGCGCCTTGGCCAGTTCTGCGGCAAATGCCCGGGACAATGGGTCGGCTGAACCACCGGGGTTAAAGGGGACAATAAATGAAATATCTTTATTGGGATATGTTTGAGCGTTTGCTGAAAATGCCACTACTAGCAAAGCTGTTGCGACAGAAACACCCCGGAGTATCGTGTTCAAAAATTGATTCATGTCAGCACCTTTAAGTTTGTGTAAGCGTTGAGCTATTAGCGAAATACTAAACAGAAAAAAGGACTCGTCACATCAAAATCAGAAGCTTTAATCTAACTGCGGATGCATGCTATGCCAATTGGTCGCGCGTTCAAACGCAGCGCCTGCACGTAATACAGTGCGTTCGTCAAAATAGCGACCTACTAACTGCATGGAAAGTGGAAGCCCGGACTTGCTGAGCCCACTCATAAGCGCAAGTGCCGGGTGTCCAGTTAAATTAAAAATGGCGCGAGCCTGTCGAGAATAGGTTCTCAGAAGCTCAGGTTCATCATCAATGCGGCAGGCAGGGTCCATCGAATTGACGCAAAGTAAAACATCGTAGTCGCGCAACATATCATCGATGTCTCGCATGAACTGGCCCCGACGCTGCATGGCATGCATATAATTAGCAGCTGAAAAAAACGCACCAGCAAGAAGCTTGCGACGAGAGGTTTGCGCATAACTTTCAGCGCGGGAAGAGAGCCACTTGGCATGCACGCCCCAGCCTTCGGACATTTGAATGACTTTTTGAACGGCCGCCATCTCGTTAAACTGGGGAAGCTCTACCTCTTGGACTGAAGCGCCTAATTCTTTAAAGGTGTTTGCGGCTGCATCCAAGGCCATGATGACTTCAGGGTCAGCGATCATGTCGCGCTCGTGAATATTTCTGATAAATCCAATGCGGAGTCCTTTGACGCCTCGATTAAGGTCAGTTGCAAAGGATGCTTGAGGGTTTGAATGCGGTGTAACCAGCGTATCGAGCAACAAAGCTGCGTCTTTTACGGAGCGACACATGGGACCCACGTGATCTAAAGAAAACGAGAGTGGAAATACCCCCTGACGAGAGACTAAATCGTAGGTCGCTTTCAGGCCCACGATGCCGCACGCTGCTGCTGGATTCCGTATCGAGCCGCCCGTGTCGGTTCCTAAAGCCAGAGGCAAGAAACCCGCAGCCACAGCCGTGCCAGAGCCAGAGGATGAGCCGCCAGGGTGATGATGGAGATTCCAGGGATTTCGGGCGGGGGGAAAAGGCAGATCAAAGGAGGGGCCTCCTATGGCGAATTCGTGCAGAGCTAATTTTCCAAAAATGATTGCACCGGCCGCCCTCAGGTTGCGGATTACTGCAGCATCCGTTTTAGCGACATGATCAAGCATTAGTGCAGAATGACAGGTCGTCACCTCTCCTGCTACGTCAATAATATCTTTGATTCCAATTGGCACGCCGTGTAAGGGGCTCTTTTGTTTACCAGCACGGATATCTTTTTCTGCCTGTTGTGCTGCATCGATTACGCCTGTGCGATCAATGCTGATAAACGCATTGCAATCTGGGTCTAGCTTGTCAATCCTAGCGAAGAGATGTTTGATGAGCTCTGTCGGTGAAAAGAGTCCATCTCTGTAGCCATTTGCAATTTGTGTCGCAGTTAGCCAGTGCATGGCGTTCTCCTCACGCGCATGGGAGGCCAAGGTTCTTGCGTATTGTCTGCAGGAGTAGGTAATGTTGCTCGTATGCGATTGGCTGCATGAACGGCAGCTAAAACATCTTCGGGAAATTGATCTGCGGTCTTTAGCAGTCCTGCAGCATGCAGGATGGGTTCAATCTTTCCCAAATCATCAGTTGAGCGCATATAAAGATTTCCCAGCAGGTGTAGACGTTTGTATACTGGGGGATACAAATATAAATGTCAACAATGCGTTGAAAAGAAAAGGTGAGCAACTCATCTGACTAAATTAGGAGGCGCAAGAGATGAAAGAGGTCCGCGTTTTATCCGCTACCGGGATGCTTGGCTCCGGCTTTAAGGAGGACACGATTCGGCGAGCCATGACGCTCAAGCCCCACTTCATTGGGGCGGACTCGGGCTCAACAGATCCGGGCCCGCATTACTTAGGATCTGGGGATAGTATGTTCTCGAGCGCAGCGTATAAGCGCGATCTCAGACTGATGCTGCTCGCAGGTCGTAGCGCAGGTATACCGGTGATTGTGGGGTCGGCGTGCACCTCGGGATCCGATATCCATCTCGAACGATTATTAGGGATTACCCGCGAGATTGCGCGTGAGGAAAAATTGTCTTTCCGCTTAGGTGCGATACACAGTGAACAAAGTAAAGATTACCTAAAACAAAAATTACGTGACGGGAAAATCAGGCCGCTAGAAAATGCGCCCCACTTAGATGAGGAGGTGATCGACCGTAGCGCACATATCGTCGGGATGGCCGGAGCGGAGCCCTTCATCGAGGCACTCGAAAACGGCTGTGACGTCATTATCGCGGGACGCTCAAGCGACACGTCAATCTTTGCCGCGGTCCCTGTCATGCACGGTATTAACCCAGCATCCGCCTGGCACGCTGCCAAAATTATGGAGTGTGGTGCGGCTTGCATGGTTCAGAGAAAATATCCTGACTGCAATTTTGCCATTGTGCGCGATGATCACTTTATTATTGACGCGCCTAATCCAGACTTTTACTGTGATCCCGATAGCGTCGCTTCGCATAATTTATACGAGAACGCATCGCCTTATGAGTTAATCGAACCTTCGGGCGTTCTTGATACACGTCAAGCACGCTATGAAGCGATCTCGGATCGTGCGGTCCGTGTGTCGGGCAGCACCTTTCGAAAGTCGGAGCAGTACACCATTAAGCTCGAGGGCGCCGAGCTTGCTGGGTATCAGTCGATCATTATTGGAACGGTCCGAGACCCCCTGATCCTTAGGCAACTAGACCCATGGCTTGAGCAGTTGCTCATCACTGCAAAACAGCGCATCGAAGGCATCTATGGTGCAGGCATTGAAAAAAAATACCGGTTGGATCTGCGCGTCATCGGAAAGAATGCAACGATGGGAAGCATGGAGCCGGTGCAGTCGATTGGACACGAAGTGGGCTTGCTGTTTCAGGTGACGGCAGAGACACAGGAATTAGCGACCTCGTTGATGAAATCCGTCAGTCATATCGCTGTGCATTTTCCGATTCCAGAGTGGAGTGGCTTGATTACCTCAATTGCCTATCCCTATTCACCAGCAGAAATCCAACGCGGCGCAACGTATCGATTCAATATGAATCACGTAGTGATACCGGCAAATCCGCTTGAAATGTTTCCGATTGAATACTCTGAGGTGAGGTTCTAAAAATGAAACTCTGGGAAATGACGCGACTCATACGCAGTAAAAATGCAGGTCCCTTTGAGCTAACGTTTGATATTATTTTTAAAAATACAGCGGGCTACAAAAAAGTGCGCGATGCAAAAGTTATTTCTACAAGCTGGGTCGCCAACACGTACGGCGTCGAGGAGTCTTTGGTAAAAGTAATTGAATACCCTGCGGCAAAGGCAATTAAAGTCACCATTCCGCGGCCAGTGATTTCTGGTGACATCATGGACTCCGATGTGTATGGAGGACAACAGCATGGTCCCTTTGTAGAGCTAGATATTCTTTAATGATATCCATTGTCTAAACACATACTTAAGAAAAAAATGGGAGTTCAACATGAGTACAGCAAATCTGACCACGGCCCCACTCAAGACTCAAGTGAGCGTCGCCAATCCTGCAGAAAGTCTCGCACATTTTGCGCATTCGACACAGTATAAAAACTTACCTGCAGAGGTCATCGAACGTGCGCGCCTACATATTTTGGATGGGGTAGGTTTGGCGTTGGCTTCGCATACGCAAGAGTATGCGCCGGTTACGCTTGCAGGTATTGAAGCGATGAGCGGGCCTGGCGTCAGCACAGTGATTGGCACACGCACACAGTATTCGGCACGAGATGCCGCTTTAGCCAATGGCTTGTTGGTGCATGGTTTGGATTACGACGATACGCATCCGATGAGTATCGTGCACCCTACGGTAGCAAGTTTGCCGACAGCCTTTGCGATTGGAGAGCAGGTGAACGCCAGCTGGGAAGAGGTGTTGTGTGCATATGTTGTGGGGGTAGAGTCAGCAATTCGTTTAGGTGCAGCCGTTAAAGGCGGCTTCCATCATGTGGGTTTTCATGCGACGGGCATTGTGTCGCATTTTAGTTCCGCCTTAGTTGCGGCCAAACTGATGGGAATGAATGCTCAGGCGATGTGGAGCGCTCAGGGCATTACGGCTAGCACCGCTTCTGGCGTTCAGGTGTTTTTGGAGGAGGGTGCTTGGACTAAACGATTCCATCCCGGCTGGGGTGCAGTGGCTGGTATTACTGCCGCGCATTTAGCAGGCAAAGGATTCATCGCGCCTTCTCGACCTTATGAGGGCCGTTTCGGTCTGTTTGACACGCATTTGCATGGTGCGCCTACTGACATCGCATTGATCAGTAAAGATCTGGGCACTGACTGGCAGATGCTTGGGACCGTGATCAAGCCTTACCCTATTTGCCATTTCAACCATGGCTGTGCTGATGCAGCGATAGATATGTTTGAAGAGGTCAAAGACCGTATCGAAGAGATCGAGCAGATTGTGGCGTTACTGCCGGAACCTACGATGCATATTGTGGCAGAGCCGATCGAAGAAAAACAGAATGCTACGACGGATTACGAGGCCAAATTCAGTGCGCCATATGTTGTGGCGGTGTGTCTGCTAAGAGGCTACTTTGGTTTGCCTGAGTTAGATGCGCAGACGCTTAAATCTAAACAAGTGCAGCAGCTTGCTAAAAAAGTGGTGTGTGAGTCGGATCCCAAGTCAGAGTTTCCTCGGTATTTTTCTGGAGGCGTGACGGTTAAATTTAAAGATGGCAGCTCAGTGACTCGCTATGTGCCCGTCAATAAGGGTGCGGGTGCTCGGGCACTGACACGGGAAGACATTTCAGAGAAATTTATGTCTAATGCAACGATGCACCTGACAAAAGAGCAAGCGCTGGCCGCACAGGCACTCATTTTGGATGGGACCTCTGTCAGGATCAGTCAGATCCTTCAAGCATTACAAAAATAAACGTTTGAGGCATGCACCGTCAACATTAAAGACGGGGCATGCGCGTTTTTATTTAGAAGTGATGAGGCGACGAATCCGCAACTTTTGCGAAGCGTAAATATGCTCACGCAAGGCTTTTTCTGCGGCATCGGGATCATGTTTTTTGATCGCGTTTACGACCGCTTCGTGCTCCTTGATTGTATCTTTGACACGTTTTTGGTCTGTCAGGGTGGTATGGCGTAAAAGAGTCAGCGTGTCATGAAGCGTCTTGAGCATCTTGATCAAGTAGCGATTGTGGCTACAGTTGTAGAGCAGCTCGTGGAATTGCCGGTTACTTTTGGAGAGTTGTTCATCATTGCCGACGGAGTGGACGTATTGTTCGCACATATCCTCGAGCAGTGAGATTTCAACATCGGAGGCATGTTGCGCTGCGAGTCGTGCTGCAGTCCCCTCAAGGACTTCGCGCATAAAGTACAGCTCAGTAATCATGTTGTAGTCGAGTTCGGCCACCATGATGCCAAGCGTCGCGTCATGCACCACCAGGCCTTCGGCCTCCAGGCGAGCCAGCGCTTCGCGTATGGGCGTGCGACTCAGACCTATCATGTCGGCGAGGTCTACTTCACGCAAACGATCCCCCGGCATCAGCTTTTGTGTGGCTAACGCTTGCCGGATATAACGATAGGCTCGTTCGCCGCGCGGTAAGTCATCGCCATCGTTGGCTTGCTCGGGCGTCACTTTGGTACGGGTGGCTTTGGACTTATTCATATTGCGATTGTATCAATGCTAGATTGACTGGCGAGTCGTTTTCCCTATAGTTTGTGAAGGGGACTCTTGTGCATTTGTTTCGCGACTTGTGAGTCTGGGAGAAAAGGATGTTCAGCATTAATCACATTTACGGGCTGGCCAGCTAAGAAGGCTTTAAGATTTGTAAATGATTTGGTGTAGAACTCCTCCATATTTTCTTGCGTCACAAAACCGATATGTGGTGTGGCGATCACATTCGGCAAGTGACGGAAAGGGTGCCCTTGAGGGAGAGGCTCAACAGAGAAGACGTCTAGCCCAGCACCACCGATACGTTGCTCTGTCAGCCCTTTGATGAGGGCTTCTTCGTCTACGATCTGGGCGCGCGAAGTGTTGATCAAAAATGCGCCGGGTTTCATGTGTGCGATTTCTTGCGTGCCAATCAGTCCCATACTGTTATCTGTCAGCGGGTGATGGATCGTGATGACATCCGAACGCTCGACAAGCATCTCTTTTGTGACACATTCCACACCGTGCGGTGTGGCGCGCTCTTGTGTGAGGTTGCGGCTCCAGGCGATAACCTTCATGCCAAAGAGCTGGCCGATGCGTGCGACAGGAATCCCCATGTTTCCGAGGCCAATAATCCCTAGTGTTTTGCCAGCGAGTCCGGCGCCGACTGTTGTCTGCCAGCCTCCCGCGCGAAGCGACCCTGTTTCCTGAGGCATTGCGCGAAACAAGGCTAGAATGAGTGCCCAAGTGACCTCAACCGTGGTTTGATGTTGTGCATCGGTTGTGCTCACGACAATCCCCAGCTCATCGGTCGCCTTGAGGTCGAGCGATCGGGCATTACGCATACCGGTCGCAAGGATGAGTTTCAGGCGCGGGAGCCGATTCAATACAGAGCGGGGGAATTCGGTACGCTCTCGAATACGCATGACGCAGTCAAAGCCATAGAGCCGCTCGACAAGCTCATCTTCGTCATAGACGTGATCCTTAAAGGCGACGACCGAAAGCCCCGGGATCTGACTCCAGTCGACGATTTTGTGTGCGACGCCTTGGTAGTCATCGAGGATTGCGAGACGTATTTCGCGAGTCTGAGTGGTCACTTTCAAGCTCCGTAATGATATAGAAATTCTTGAGTCAGGGATTACTTTGTAATCCGTAAGATAGATTTGCCGATCGACTGCCTGGATTCTAGTGCATGGTGCGCGGCACAGACGTCGCTCAGATCGTAAACATATTGAGGTGAAACTGAGAGCTGTTCAGTCGCCCAGAGATCGAACAGCTTTTGAGAGCGCTCGATGAGTTCGGCGCGTGTACCAATGTGATCGTTCAATCGCGGTCTGACAAAGTAGAGAGAGCCGGCGTTGGCGAGTCGCATAGGATCGATCAATCCTAGTGCGCCAGAATTCGCTCCGTAATGAATAAACAGGCCCTTTCTTTTTAGTGTTTTCAGGCTCGTCTCAAAAAGCGCGGGCCCTACTGAGTCAAACAACACATCAACCCCTTGACCTTTTGTATATTCAGCGACGGAGTCGAGTATGTTCTGAGGATCATCAAGGCAAACATTGTCTGCGCCTGCAGCTCTTGCGCGATCGCATTTTTCAGTGGAGTTCGCAGTAGCGATAATCCGAATCTGTTGATGTTTGAGCATTTGAATCAGGCTCTGCGCGACCCCACCAGACCCAGAGTAGATGAGACAGGTATTGCCAGGTTTCAATCGACTGGTGTCATAGGCGAGGTAGTGTGCTGTTAAGCCCTGAAAATAGGCGGTCGCCGCGAGATCAAGACCTATTGTGTCCGGTAACAAAACAAGCTTGCTTGCGGGAACGACAGCAAAATCTGCATAGCTGCCGCGTGACAAACAAAAGACCACGCGATCGCCTAAGGTAAAGCCATCGACGCCCTCGCCTAGTGCCTCAACCCAACCAGAACCCTCCATACCTAGCGTCAGGGGTAATTCGGAGGCGTAGGGTGAGTTGCCTGCATAAGCGCCCCTTCGGGTGTACACGTCCATAAAGTTGACGCCGGCATAGGCAATTTTTACTAATACTTCTCCGAGTCCCGGTTTTGGTATTGCAACAGAATTGAGTGATAGCTGTTCAGTACCGCCATATTGGGTAATCTGAACTGCTCGCATTTGTGTCATTTCCAGCCGCCACCACCACTCACATACACCGTATCAGCCGTCATATATTCGCAAGCGTTTGAACACATAAACAATGCGAGTTCTGCGATTTCTTCTGGTTGTCCAATACGGCCTAAAGGGATGTCGGCAGCAAATTTATCAGACATTTCTTTGGTTGTGTTTGAGGAGGCCTGAAAGGCGGTTTCTATTGGGCCTGGAGAGATCGATAGGCAACGGATGCCCCGACTGGCGAACTCTCGTGCAACTCCAAGCGTCAGCGTATTGACGGCACCTTTGGCAGACGCGTAGTGGACGGACGTGCCAGGACCTCCACGTTTTTGCGCCATGCTTGCCATGTTGATGATGACGCCATGCTTATTTTCCAGCATGTTCGGTAGCACTTCCTGAATCGCGTAAAACGTGCCTTTGAAATTCAGGTTAAAGGTTTTATCCAGCAGTGTGTCATCAATGTCGAGAAAGCTACAGCGATTGATCGCAGAACCTGCTGAATTCAGTAGAAAGCTTATTTTTCCAAAGGCCTCGATTCCTTTTTTGACGACTGCGCGAACTTCAAGTCTGAAGGTCACATCGGCATGAACATAGATGCCCTTGGCACCCGCTTGTTGCACTAATGTCAGTGTTTCAAGGCCAAGTTTGTCGTCGACATCACTACAGACAACATTTGCACCCTGCTTGGCAAATAGCACCGCTGCAGCACGACCAATACCGCTTGCTGCACCGGTAATGAGGATTGTCTTTTTCTCAAAGTAATCGTCAAATCTTCTACTCATCTGAGATCTCCAAAATACGCATTATTTATTGGTCGTGAGCGGCTATGAGCATAAGTCTATTTTTGAGCGGCGTGTTGTCCAGCTAAACGGCCAAACACTAAGCCCCTCATCACGGAAGTTGCACCGGTGTATTTGCCGTAATAAAGACCCATGGTTTCACCTGCCGCATACAGTCCTGAAATGGGTCTTCCATCCGTGTCCAGAACTTGAGCGTTGGGGTTACAGCGCAAGCCCCCGAAGGTAAAGCAATTGGCCGAGCTGATTGGCCAGGCGCGGTATGGTCCTTGGTCGATAGGAAGTGCCCAGTTTGATTTTGGAGGCGTGAGGCCTTCAGTAGAAAGACCATCTAATTCGAGGGGCTTGAAGGTCCCTTTTTTAGTGGCCTTGTTGTATTGAGAGACGGTTTCAACCAGTTGTGCAGAGGGAATGCCCAGCTTTTCTGCGAGTTCCTCGATGGTGTTTGCTGTGATCGGTTTTTGATCGCTTCGCACGGTACGCTGCCAGTTCGGAACGAGATCAAGTTTCTCGTCACAAATAACGTAGGAGACACCGCCTGGTAATTCATTAATGAGTCTGGCGATATTTTCATAAATGGCATCGACCGTGTTGGATGCTTCATCGATGAAACGTTTGCCAGCTGTGGTGACCAGGATGCCGTAAGGGAACACAAACACGATGGGCTCAGGCTGACCTGAGCGGGGGTCGATTGGCTCGGCATGATATTCGGAGAAATCACCACAAGGCGCGGCACCGATTCCGAGCGCCATCGTGATGCCTTCACCTTTGTTGTAATAGCCGCCACGCGCGATCGGGCGGATGTAGCGACTTTTCGCGCCGTAATAAAGCGCTTGCATCTCTTGATTGCCCTCGAAGCCGCCGCAGGCAAGCATCACCTTGCCCATAAACTTAATACTGCGGGATTGATTGTTGGAGGCAAGAAGACCACAAACAGTGCCATCATCGCTTTGAATCAGTTTGACCGCGGTCGTTTCATAAAAGAATTGGACGCCGAGATTCTCGCCCGCCTTGACGAGCGCTTCGACTAACGCCCATCCCCCACCGACAGGCATGAGGCGGGTCGTAGACTGGGTAATTAAGTAAGTTGGCATATCCGAGTAGGTGATACCAAATTTCTTTAACCAGGTAAGAGATTTGCCCGCTTCGGAGGAGAGCGTTGAAATGATCTCTGGGTCGGTAAAGCCAAGCGCTCGGACAATCGCTGAGCGATTGTCGTGACTGTCCCCAGCCTCTTGTATCAAACTTGGATCGAGATGAAAGCCACTATTGGCCATGAAGTGGTCCTCAAGATCATCGGCCACTTCGGTTTCGTTCTTCATGCGCATCAGCGCTTCGGTCCAGCGCGTGTTTCCACCACGATCCTCAATCGTCGCGCGCTCTAGCACAGCGACTTTCAAACCATTCTCTGCTGCGGAGACTGCTGTGGCGAGTCCTGCGATACCACAACCTACAACGACCAGATCAAATGTGTGTTCCATGTTTTGCCTCAAGTTTTGATGGCGAAGGGATCTCTCGCCATATTTGAATAGTCGATCATGATATTTTTAGGCGCCAAGAATTCATCCAATGCCCATTCGCTTCGCTCGCGACCAAAGCCGCTGTCTTTGAAACCACCGAAAGGTGCTTGAACCGCCACGGCTCGGTAGGTATTGACCCAGACACTCCCTGCGCGGATCGCTTTGGAGACGCGCATGGCACGATTCAGATCTGAAGTCCAAATTCCAGCGGCGAGCCCATATTTGGTGTCGTTGCCGATTGAAATGGCGTCTTCTTCGGTATCAAAAGGAATGACTGACAGCACAGGCCCAAAGATTTCTTCTTGTGCCAATTCCATTGAGTTTTCAACGTCGCGAAAGATTGTGGGCTGAACAAAAAGACCTTTGCCTAAGCTAGGGCCTGTTGCGCGGTGACCACCCGCGACGAGTTTGGCGCCTTCTTTGACGCCATTTTCAATACACCGCATCACACGATTAAATTGAGGTTCGTTGGCAAGCGTACCCATTTCCGTTTTTTGACTGATGGGGTCGCCCAGAACAATATTGGCGGACTTTTCGATCAGAGTTTTGACGATTTTTTCGTATACAGACTTTTGCACTAAAAGACGTGAGCCGGCAATGCAGGTTTGGCCGGTCGCGGCAAAAATCCCTGCAAAGGCACCGACCACGGCTTTATCCAAGTCGGCATCTTCGAAAATAATATTGGGTGATTTGCCGCCTAGCTCGAGGGTCACAGGAATTAACTGTCGACCACACTGTGCTGCGATTTCACGACCAACGTTAGGACTGCCTGTGAAACTCACGCGGTCGATCCGACCAGAGCTTGTCAGGGCTTTGCCTACACGTACGTCTCCAGTGACAATATTGATAACGCCTTTTGGAAAACCAGCCTTTTCGATAAATTTAGCGAACTCAAGTGTGGTGGCAGAGGCGTGTTCAGAAGGTTTAATGACGACACAGTTGCCTGCCGCAATCGCAGGCGCAAGCTTGTTGGAAAGCAAGCCCATCGGAGAATTCCAAGCGGTGATCAGCACAGCTACGCCCAAGGGTTCGCGCGTTGCATAGTCAAGAATATCTGGTTGATCTAGTGGAATCACCTTGCCCCATAACTTGTCTGCAGATCCAGCAAAAAAACGATACTGGCGGGCTGCAAAGAGCATTTGGCTACTTGTTTCACGAATGACTTTGCCGTTGTCGGTGCTTTCGAGCACTCCCATCCTGGCTGCATCAGCCTCTAGCAATTCAGCCAGTTTATTGAGCAGTCTGGCACGCTCGGCGCCTGATGTCTTGGACCAGACCCCATCAAAGGCGGCTCGCGCACAATCAATCGCTTGAGCGACTTGCGCATCGCTAGCCTGCGGAATCTCAGCCCAGACTTCCTGGGTGTAAGGGTTGATGGCGGGAAAGTATTCTTGGTTGCTATCCTTGACCCATTCCCCGTTAATGAATAATTCGTATTTCATACCGTAATTCCTGTTCACAAAATAGTTTTGTTTGAGCCGCGATGGCACTATCGCAAAGGTGGCAGATCCAAGCGTACGATTTCATTCCCGAGCGAAGAGTTCGCGACGGGATACTTTTGAAGGACAAGCGGATCATGGCCAGGAATGACATGATCTGAACCATACGACAAAGCTTCACAGGTTTCCCAAGCTTTAATCGTGTCGTGCAAGTTAAAAAACACTGGAAAAGGATTTTTTTGCTGATAGTTCAAATAAAAATGTGAAGCGTCAGACGCGAGGACAACCCATCCCCGTTGTGTTCTGACACGTACGATCTGCATGCCCGGCGTGTGGCCGCCGACTGCGTGAAGGGATACGCCATCTGTAATGTTTTCGGCGCCACCATGGTGGTACGTCACAGCGCCCGCATACAAACGCTTGATCACGGTGCAGACGTCATCGACCAGGAAAAAGTTATTGAGTGCTTTGATGGCCATATCAGGACCTGTCGCACTTCTCATTTCCTCTAACTGGATGTGGATGCGCGCGTTAGGTAGTTTGTCGATATTGCCTGCATGATCCCAATGCATATGCGTAATCACAACGTCATTCACGTCTTCGGGCTTAATATTCAAAGCGCTAAGAGATTCAATCGGGCAACGAATAAATTGATGTCCACGATCGTTACACTTCCAGTCTCGTGAGCCTGTATCGATCAGAATCACATGCTCTTCATTTTTTATAACCCATACAAAAAAATCCATTGGCATTTTAGATTCGTGTATGTCTGGATTTTCGCAAAAATTACAATTGTGATAGCGCTTTCGATTTTGGCTCGTTGCATATCTCAAAGCATAGATTTCAAAAACAGGTTTTGCGTGCGCTGCGACATCCATGATTCGACCTTGTTACGTAATTTATTTAATCATTAAGTTTGGTAGAAATGTGGCCATGCCTGGCGCAAGGAAAAGAATGCCGAGCACAACCAACTCTAGGATGATAAAGGGCGTGACGCCTCTAAATACTTGGCTGGTGGTGACCAGTCCATCAGAGGACGACTGGACGGCATAAAGATTGAGGCCGACAGGAGGCGTAATGACGGATAGTTCAATGAGCTTCACCATGATGATTGCCCACCAGATTGGATCAAATCCTAGTCCGACAACAATGGGGTGCACAATTGGAACCGTCATGACCATCATTGAAATCGAGTCCATCACGCATCCGAGAACAAGATAAATTAGGATGATGACCGTCATGATCACCCAAGGTGGAATTTCGTTTGTCTTAATCACATCAAGCAAGGCGTCGACGGTGCCGGTGACAAGTAATAATCGTGAGAAGGCTAAGCCACCAATGACGATAAAAAATAAAATGGCTGTTGTTACGGCCGTCTCTTTCATCGACTCCGTAAAGTCAAGAAACTTAAACTTGCGCATTGCTATAGCAATGATGAGCGCACTCAGCGCTCCAATCGCACCGGCTGAAGCGGGTGCGACAATGCCCGCATAAATGCCGCCGACAATGATCATGAAGACGAGTGCCACAGGAAACAGCGTGGTGAGACTCTGCACTTTTTCTTTAACGGTAAAGGAGCGCGTCACGGGTGGCGCCCAATGCTTCTTTATGCGGATCATGACAAAGATGCCGATCAGATAAACGGCTGCGGTCAATATGCCCGGTATGATGCCTGCGATCAGGATTTTGCCGATCGATTCGTTCGTGAGTAGTCCATAGAGCACCATCGTAATGGAAGGCGGGATCATTGCAGAAAAAGTACCTGCACCCACAATACAACCAGCGGAGGTTGCTCTGTCATAGCCCAATTTGATCATTTCAGGCAGGGCGATCTTGGTGAACAACGCTGCGCCAACAATCGTAGAGCCGTTGATCGCGCCGAACGCTGCCGAAGCGACCACGACGGCCATGTAGAGACCTCCTCGTACTTTTGCTAGCCAGATATCGGCTGCTTTAAAGAGTGAGGCTGCAAGTCCTGATTTACCGAAAATAATCCCCATCGCAACAAAAGTGGGAATGGCGGCAAAGTTAAAGGAGCTCGCCGCGGCATAAGGCAGTGTCATGAAATTAGTGAGCGCAAAATCCATGCCCGCACTGAGCGTGAGACCGATAAATGACGCAGTGAGCATCGCGATCGCAACAGGCACACCCAGACCTAATAGAAAGAGCATGCCTGCCAAGCAGGTGATAGCGAGAAGGAGTTGTTCCATGAGGCTTTAGTGTGCGACCTGCTTTGACTCTTCAGTGGACAAACGTCCAAAGAGGAATAAAGCGAAGAGTTGAGTCAAGGATTCCAAGAAAGCAATACCAAAACCAATTGTGACGGAAATTTTTCCGATCCAAACTGGCACGCTTAGAAATCCTGCTGAAGTTTCGAATGTTTTGACAGAGGCTTTTGCGCTTTCGTAAGATTGAACCATCAGCATGAAAAAAACCAAGACAGTCAGTACGATCGCGATGAATAAAAAGATTTTTTTGAGTGCAGGGCCACAGCGTTGCGTAAACATATCGATTTCGATGTGCGCAAGCTTTCTTTGCGCATACGGAATCGCCAAGATAATGCACATGGCGAGAAAGAGTTCTGTGATTTCGACAGCACCCATCATAGGTTTGTTAAAAAATGCTCGTCCGAGAGTGTCGATCGAGTTCACAGCAATGATTGTTGCGACAGAGGCGCCCGAAACAACCATGGCCAGTATGACCATGGTTGCTGAGACCCTGTCCAACGCCCTGTAAAGCTGCAGGGAGGTTGGATCGGTCTGTGTCATTGGGAACCTACTTTTTTGTTGCGGCGGCGGTTGCTTTCCGGACATCGGCTACAACGCTCTTGGCGTCATCGCACATGCCTTTCTTGCACATGGCTTCTTCCCAAACTTGCAGCATGTCCGGGAACATGGCTTTGAGCTTGGCTTGATCTTCAAACTTGACAATAGTGACGCCAGCTTTTATTGCTGCTTCAATGCCCTGTTTTTCGAGCTTGTCAAAGTTATTCACTTCAAACTTAGTCGCGACGATTGCAGCCTCGTCCATAATTTTCTTGACGTTTTGTGGCAGCTTTTCGTAGCGTGAAGTGTTCATGAAGGACGAGTAAGCGGCAATGGCGCCGAAGTCGATGTCACTCCAAAACTTTGCAACCTCTGAGAGTTTGAGAAAGCCTGCGTTTTCGATTGGGTTATAGCCGCAGTCAAGCGTGCCCTTTTGAAGTCCCTCGTAGATCTGTCCAAGTGGGATATTGACTGGGACGGCGCCAAGCTTTTCCATAATATACGGAGGCCAATCACCGAAGGTTCTGATGCGCTTGCCCTTTAGGTCAGCGAGGGTACGAATCGGCGTCGTGCACTGAAGACGGTAGGGCGGGAGACCATGCAACAGAATGGGCGTTAGCTCATTCTTTACAAGTTCGCGTTTAACGGCATCATTATTTTTGAACAGGTATTCCTGAACCTTCATGGCGGTCGGTGCATCATCCCACACCATCGGAAGGCTGTTGGATAAACCAATCATCGGCCAGTCGGACGGGTGGTAGGTAGGAACGATACTGGCGATGTTGACAGCATTCTTTTTGGCCGCACCAAAGAGTTCACCAAAACTAAAGAGTGAGCCCGACCAAAAAAACTGAAACTTGATTTTGCCACCTGATTTCTCTTCAATTTCCTTCGCGTAAAGCAACTCTGCTTGCGCTGAACCCCAAGCGGGTGGCGCAAAGTGTGCCCAACGCCATGTTTGGCTTGGGATGTCTTGAGCAAAGGCGAGCGGGGCTGCTACTGCGAGTACCAAAGCTGATAGCCCTTTGGCGAGTATGTGTGATTTCATGATTTTGTCTGCTCCAAAATAAAAGGATCGAATAATTATTTTTATGAATTCATTTGTATACGTTTCAATCCTATACGTTTAATTGAGACTTCGCACTTAAGTGTTTACCCTTAATCACTCAACGCAAAATGAGAACTTGCACTTGTTTGGATATGAGGTGACGCTATAAGTAAGGTTCGTTCGCTACAGGCACTCATTCAAGCTGAAAGTGTTTGTGCTTAAGCCCCGCGGACGATGTGCTTGGCGGGTTGAAAGATGGGCGCAGGCTGGGGACTGTCGAGTTTCAATCGATAAAAGTTCAATAAAACCCGTGAAATCCCCTATGTCTTAAAGGCATAGATCTAAACGGAATAGAAACCCATGAAACTTATAGCGAAATAACATGAGTCTTTCAATGTACGTAGGAACAAGATCATGTTGGGTGCTGTGTTTCCAGGTAACAAGACGGTAGCGTTGATTGATTTTCCGGATCCATCACCCGGACCGAATGAGGTTGTCCTCGAGATGAAAGCTTCTGGCATATGCGGAAGCGATCTTAAGAACTATCGAGGAACTTTCACAGGCAAGTTGCCGCAAGGTCCGATTATCGCTGGCCATGAGCCATGCGGGATTGTGATGGCTAAGGGGAGTGCCGTCCAGGCGCCTGTTGCGCGGCTCGGGTCACGCGTGATGGTGCATCACTACAAAGGCTGTGGCTGCTGTTCAGACTGCATGACAGGTTGGACGCATATGTGTGCCGATAAAGAAGCGAGTTATGGACTCACTGCACATGGCGGGCACGCCCGTTATCTTAAAGTGCCTGCCGATACGCTCATAGAACTCCCTGAGGATCTGTCCTTCGAAGTAGGTGCCGCTATTTCCTGCGGGAGTGGCACGGCTTGGGGAGCGTTAAAGAAGATAGGCTATGCAAACTGCGCAAGAATCGTGGTTGTGGGCCAAGGGCCGGTTGGTCAGGCCGTCACGCAGTTCGTTGTTGCCATGGGCGGAGAAGTGATTGCCATTGATATCAATCAAGCTCGGCTGCTTGAGGCCAAAAAATTAGGTGCGGCTATCACGATTCATTCAGGTGAAGTGGACGCGTGGGATGCAGTGAGTGAATTAACCCATGGAAAGGGTGTGCCATATGTCGTTGAGACATCAGGTTCAGATCAAGGCGGCTTGGACGCGCTGCGCTGTGCAGGTGCTTGGGGACAGGTCGCATTTGTTGGAATGGGCGGCAAGGTTTCCTTAAATGTGACGGATCATTTGATTAGGAAACAACTACGTGTTTACGGTTCCTGGACTTTCTCAAAATCATGGCAGGATGAATGCGCAGCGTTCGTTTCAAAGCATCAGGTCGACGTTGAGAAGCTATTCTCAAATCGCTGGGAGCTCGGTCAAGTAGACGAGGCTTACCGTTTGTTTGATCAACAGGTCACAGGAAAATCGGTCATCGTTTTTCCCTAAGTGTTAAATAATCTCAATCCGATTGATCGGTAAGGAAAATGAAATGTCAGCGCAGAAGCCAATGTTATTTTCACCGCTTAAGATTCGTGACGTGACGATACGTAACAGAATCGTGATTTCACCGATGGCCATGTATTGTGCCCAAAATGGATTATTTAATGATTTTCATGCGCACCATTACGCTAAATTTGCGATGGGTGGTGCAGGTATTGTTTTCATCGAGCAAGCATCCGTCATCCGTGACGGAAGAATTACCAATGGCTGTCTGGGGATCTGGTCTGACGAACATGCTCAGGCGATGCGGTCTTTAGTCTCCTTCATCAAGTCACAAGGCTCAACGCCTGCATTGCAGATTGCGCATGGAGGACGCAAGTCAAGTACACAGCGGGCCTGGGAGGGCAACGGACCCTTGACACAGCAGAACATCGACAATGGAGATGAAACGTGGACACCCGTTGGTCCATCAAGTGCGCCATTCGCCGAGGGTTGGTCCGCGCCTCGCGCACTTGAGGCGGAGGATATTCAAGTTTTGGTAAAGGCGTTTAGTGATGCGGCTAAACGTGCCGTGGAGGTGGGTATTGAGATCATCGAAATTCATATGGCGCACGGGTATCTTTTGCAAAGTTTTCTCTCCCCCCTCGCAAATAAACGTCATGACCAATATGGTGGCAGTCTGGAGAACCGGATGCGCTTTCCTTTGGAAGTAGCACAAGCTGTGCGAGAGGCCCTTCCGGAAGGAACGCCCCTCTTTGTCCGAATCTCAGCGGTTGATTGGATAGAAGGGGGGTGGGAAATCGAGGATAGCGTTGAGCTTTCCCGTCACCTCAAGGAAATTGGTGTTGATGTGATTGACTGCTCATCGGGAGGTAACCTTGTTGCTGGTGCGACGAATTCAAATCTGAAGCGTGAGCCAGGCTATCAGGCTGAATTTGCGCGTCGTATCAAAGCTGAGGTTGATATCCGAACTGAAGCAGTGGGGCTGATTAGGACCCCTGAACTTGCAGAGGAGTTATTGCAAAATAAATTCGCAGATTTGATCGCAATCGGACGCCAGGCACTTTTCAATCCTTTCTGGCCGCATCAAGCTGCAGAACAGATGGGAGTGAATGAGGGTTTTGCAGAGTGGCCGCACCAGTACACATGGTGGCTGAGCAAGTGGAAATCTGGTTTAGCCGCTAACGGAGAGTCATTGAACAACTGGAGTGCGTGACATCTGGCAATATCATTCAGTCAAGAATGTCTGCAGATGCTTTATAAATGTTGTGGCGGCAGGAGAGAGAGCGATCGTTTTGGGCGTTAATAGGTAGATGTGGGTGTTGATCGGATCATTTAGTTCGACGGAACAAATATTTTTCCATTGTTCTGGATCATAGGCCTGACGATTGACGATTGACACACCACGACCTGCATTGATGATGGCGCAAATAAAGTCGCCTCGATCAACCTCAAGATACCTTTTGAACGTGATATTTTGTTCCTGTAGTTTGCGATCAATGTATTCACCAATTGGCATATTGCGATTGGTAAAGATAAATTCTTGATCGACTAAGTCTTCGAATTTGATGGTTTTGTTGTGTCTAAGGCTGTTTTTTTTATGGCATAAAAAAACGAAGTCACTTTTAGAAATGGCTTTGCATTCAAGTCTGTGCGAAATAATCGGCCAAACGGAAAATCCAAACTCAAAGGTTCCTGATTCGATATCTGATTCGAGGTCTTTGAGCATGGACGACTCAAACGAAATCATCACGTCTCTGTTAAAGGAAGCGATCACCTTTGGCAAAAATGCGCTACACAATGCTGGCGCTGCACAAAACTTTAACCGATCAATGTGCTGGATCTGCAGTGACTTGATCACGGAGTCAAGGCGATTTTTTTTCTCGAAGATGTCATCACAATATCGATTTAAAACTAACGCATTTTGCGTGGGAACGAGGTGCGATGATTTGCGATCAAAGAGCTTTAGCGCGATGGTACGTTCAAGCTGCGAAATTACACGACTGACCACAGGTTGGCTGACGCATAAATGACTCGAGGCTCTATTGATAGAGCCATACAGCATGACTGCTCTGAAGTATTCAAGTTGTTTCAGACTAGCCATGGCGCATGATTGATAGGTAAATGAAGGTTAGTTTCGAGTGATTATTTGTAAATATTTTATTCGTTGAAAGGTGTACTGAAAATTCTTTGCTCTGCTTAGCCCGTTACGTGCATCCCGCAATCCCTGGCTTGACGCGCTTCAAACTGAGTACAGCGCTCATCATGTTTAAAGCCGCGTATTCCACCCCTGACCGTGCCTGACTCACAGCTTCGGTACAAGTCTCGCCAGCACTCAGGCAACTGCTCACTATCTGGTGGCGCAATCCAAAGGCGGTATAACAGTCGTTTGAGCGCTGGATCATCATGGTCCGTAAACTCGGTCCGTGAATGTAAGGTGACGTGGCTATTAATAATTTGTACGTCACCGGGCTCGAGCCACATCTCAAAAGCAACATCGGGGCGACGCATCACCTGATCAAACTGCTCAAGTGCAGCATATTGCTCGGGCGACAGTTGAGGTGCACCTTCAATTTTTTGGGCACTCCGCACGCGGTTCCAGTTCCAGCGACCAAACCATTTGCCGTGACATTCTGAAAAAACGGGTTGCATCACATACGGACCTTCATCAGGTGCTTGTTCACCCTGCCGACTAAACGGAATCGGCTCGTACAACCATTTCACCTGGTCTGGATATTCGCGCACCATGACATCATGCCCGGCCATCGAGCTGCTAATGATGGTTTTCCCACCAGAGACGGCTTTATTAAAACAACTTAGAAAAATCGTATCGGAAGAGTCCGTATGGAAATCAAGATCCGCACTAGAGGAATAGCCTCTGCCAGTCCCCGTGCGGTAAGAAGTGCCTGCATCGCGGACCGCGGAAATATATTGCGTCTCCTTACCCTGAGGTCTTGGTACACCAGAGTGCAGGCCTAGGCCCCAAGTCAGAATTTCAAACTGATGCGCCGTCAGTGCCTCTCTTGGTAAGCCTTTGATCAAGGCAATCCCGCGTCCTTGCTTTACCTCTTTGAGTGCATCCGCAAGGATCTCGCACGTACGACTCCACGCAAAATCAGTCCGGTGATAGTCAAACAAGCTCTTGTTTGGATCGGCGATATCAATAACTGTTTTAATCATTTCCTCGCGCGCCTGATCGTCTATGTGGAGAATCCAGCTCTGATCGTTTTGAAGATCAGCAGTGCGCCAGTTTGAGGGAACTTGTAGGGACAGCATCGTGATGACCTACCTTGTTAAATTAGATAATCAATTCTAAACCAGTCATCAGTCAGGTGCTTGAGTGTTGCTCTAAGAAGGCTGAATAACATTTAATGAGCTGAGGGCGTGTTGTAAATAGTTGTGGTTCTCACCATTTCGCTGAACCGTTCGGCAAATACTCGCGCTTCGCGTATTGAATAAGAATCGCCGCAGTGTCAGCGAAGTTGATCAAGTGCAATGCGGGTGTCGAATTTACTGCGGTGTACCGAAAAAAACGTACGTACATTACGGACATTGGCCGCAGCGGTTAGTGCGCGCTGCACCAGCGCGTGATAGGCCGGCATATCTAGAATATGCGCGATCAAAACAAAGTCCGGACCGCTCGCGACCCGATAGCACTGCAAAATCGCGGGTTCGCTCAATACGGTTTCTTCGAATGCCTGCAGACTTTCAGCCGACTGAATATCAAGTGTGACCTCGATGATGGCGGTCAGTGTGCTGCCAAGTTTGGAGGGATCCAGGATCGCGACTTGCTTGGCAATCACGCCAAGCTCAGTGAGCCGACGAACACGGCGCAAACAAGTGGGGGGTGAGGCGTGTACCCGTTCGGCCAGCGTCTGATTGGTCAGACTGGCATCGTGCTGCAATTGATTGAGGATACGTCGATCGAGGTCGTCTAAGGTGTCGAGCGTCATGATTGAGTAGATTAGTCCTAAGGAATAAGTTATTACATGAAATTATATTTCATGAAATTAGCGAATAGTATATTTATTTCATTAACAATATTTAAATGAAATAAAATTTCTATTCAAATTGAGCACAATAGACCTTTCTCAGGAGAACGTTTATGTGCGGCATCGTTGGCGCCGTCGCTTCGCGCGACATCACCCCCATTTTGGTCGAAGGTCTCAATCGGCTTGAATACCGTGGCTACGATTCTTGCGGCGTAGCTGTATATGAAAACGGTGGCCTGCGGCGTGCCCGTAGCACCGAGCGCGTCGCTGAGCTCGAGATGGACATCAAGGCTCAGCACATCACAGGATTTACAGGCATCGCGCACACGCGTTGGGCAACACATGGCGCGCCCGTGACGCGCAATGCGCACCCGCATTTTTCCTCGCTTGGTAAAGAAGAGCCAAGTATCGCGCTCGTGCACAACGGCATCATTGAAAACCATGAAGAATTGCGTGCTGAGTTGCAGGCGGTCGGCTATGTCTTTGAAAGTCAGACGGATACCGAAGTGATTGCGCATCTCGTGCGTCACCTCTATGCCGGTGATTTACTTGAGGCCGTGCAACAGACAGTACGTCGTTTGCATGGGGCCTATGCGATCGCTGTGTTTTGTCGTGATGAGCCGCATCGCATTGTGGCGGCACGCCAAGGTTCACCTCTGGTCATCGGACGTGGCAAGGGTGAAAACTTTCTGGCCTCGGATGCGCTTGCACTCGCCGGTACGACAGATCAAATCATTTATCTCGAAGACGGTGATGTTGCAGACCTGCAATTAGGCAATGTCTGGATCATGGACCAAGCCGGAAAGCCTGTCGAGCGTCAGATCAACACGGTACATGTGCATACGGGTGCAGCGGAGCTTGGCCCCTATCGCCACTATATGCAAAAAGAGATTTTTGAACAGCCTCGCGCTGTTGCCGATACGCTTGAGGACGTTGAGTCGATTACGCCAGAGTTGTTTGGTGATCAGGCGTACAAAGTTTTTAAAGACATCGATCAAGTGCTGATATTGGCGTGTGGCACGAGTTACTACGCGGGATTGACCGCAAAATACTGGATCGAGTCGGTTGCAAAAATTCCGGTCTCTGTCGAGGTCGCGAGCGAGTATCGCTATCGAGATAGCGTCCCCAATCCTAAGACACTGGTGGTGACGATTTCGCAGTCAGGTGAAACGGCCGATACACTTGCGGCTTTGAAACATGCGCGTAGTTTGGGGATGGATCAGACCTTAACGATTTGTAATGTCTCAACCAGCGCGATGGTCCGTGAGTGTAAGCTTGCCTACATCACGCGTGCAGGCGTAGAGATCGGCGTGGCGTCTACCAAAGCATTTACCACGCAGCTCACCGCATTGTTTATGTTGACCTTGGCGCTTGCACAAGTGCACGGCCAACTCACCGAAGAGCAAGAATCCCTGTACGTTAAGGCATTGCGACATTTGCCTGTCGCCATCGGTGCAGTGCTCGCACTCGAACCACAAATCATGGCTTGGGCGGATCGTTTTGCGGCGAAAGAGAATGCGCTCTTTCTCGGTCGTGGCATGCACTATCCCATCGCGCTTGAGGGCGCACTCAAGCTGAAAGAGATTAGCTACATTCACGCTGAAGCCTATCCTGCGGGCGAGCTCAAGCATGGTCCCTTGGCGCTTGTCACAGATGAGATGCCCGTGGTCACCATTGCACCCAATGATGCATTGTTAGAAAAACTCAAGTCAAACATTCAAGAGGTGAAGGCGCGCGGTGGCGAGTTGTATGTGTTTGCCGATGCGGGTACCAAGCTTGTGAGTAGTGAGGGCTTGCATGTGATCCGTATGCCCGAAAACTATGGTTTGTTGTCGCCGATTTTACATACCGTGCCGCTGCAGTTGCTGGCTTATCACACGGCATGTGCGCGGGGGACCGATGTGGATAAGCCTCGGAATCTGGCTAAGAGTGTGACGGTGGAGTAAGTAGTGAAGGACCTCTATTCAAGAGGTCCTAGGTATAAAGTTATCGCGTGGGATTTTAGGCAACTACTAAAAAGCGGTTTCAATGATAAATCCATGAAAACTCAACGAAGCTCTTCATTTTATTTCTGTTGCTTATGGTGGTTCAGCTAATGTCTTGAATGCAGCCAACTTGATTTGGACAGTTGCACTCTATGCGAATACATTAATCGGTGACATTCATCTCGCACTGCTGTTTGCTGGCAGTAGTTATACGACATTGGGCATCTATTCAGATACGCTTCCAGTGGGCTGGAAATCTGTTGCATTCTATATTGCGTTCTCAGGTCTATTTTCCTTTGCGATTGCGACGTCATCCATGATGTCCGTGCTTTCGATGATTGCAAAGAGAGTCTACAAAGAGAATGTGCACGGATGACGGGTCGCGTATAAATGCACGTATGCTTGTGAAATAAGTGTACACAAGGGTCTTAATCTTTTATAAAGTTTAGATTGTGACCTGATTGGAATAAAAATGACGAGTTCTTTGTCTCCCCTGCGTGCTTCAGGCTTGACGGCGTACGATACTGGTGCACATGCGGTTGTGCGTGCGTTAAAACGCCATGGCGTCGATACGATATTTGGCCAAAGTTTGCCAAGTATGGTGAACCTCGTAGCGGAGAAGCAAGGCATTCGACAGATCGCATACAGAACTGAGAATGCCGGCGGTTATATGGCCGATGCATACGCAAGAGTCAGTGGTAAGGTCGGCGTGGTCACCGCGCAAAATGGGCCCGCTGCGGCGCTATTAGTGCCCCCTCTCGCGGAGGCCTTGAAAGCTTCGATCCCAATCTTAGCTTTAGTGCAAGACGTCAGCGCAGAGCATACCGATCGCAATGCCTTTCAAGATCTCGATCATATCGGGATGTTTACGGCTGTCACCAAATGGGTACGCCGCGTCACGGATGTATCACGCATCGAAGACTATATTGATCAAGCCATGACGGCCGCATGTACAGGCAGACCTGGGCCTGTCGTGCTGATGTTGCCTGCCGACATTTTGCTGCAACCCTACGGTGCGGCTAAGAGATCATATGCACTGGGCTACTACCCACTTGATCGCGTTGCAGCCTCACCTGAACGGATTGCGGAAGCCGCTGAATTGCTTGCTAAGGCAAAAAATCCTATCGTCATTGCTGGTGGAGGTGTGCATTTATCTCACGCGCATCAAGCACTCGCATCATTGCAAGAGCAATGTCATTTGCCCGTCGCAACAACGGTGATGGGGAAAGGCGTTGTGGATGAAACACATCCGCTTTCGGTGGGTGTCATGACATACTTTTTGGGTCCGAACGGCTCAGGACGCTTTCAACGTCCACGCATTGAACAGGCGGATGTGGTGTTGTTGGTGGGAACCCGCACGAATCAAAACGGTACGGACTCGTGGAAGCTGTATCCAAAAGGGGCAACGTTTATTCATCTCGATATCGATGGTAACGAGGTGGGACGTAATTATGAAGCAAAGAGATTGGTCGGTGATGCGCACCTGACCTTGTCGGCACTGACCGACGCACTCAAGGTGCTCAATAGTCCGGTCAGGAAAAATGCACGCCCTGCGCTCGAGAAAAAAATCGCTGAAGGGCGTGCGGCTTACTTGAAAGAGTCAGAAGCGGTTAGAACATCCGATGCCACACCGATCCGACCTGAGCGGATCATGCAGGAAATTCAGTCCCAGTTGACCGAGGACGCCATCGTCGTCGCGGATGCGAGTTACTCCTCAATATGGATCGCAAACTTCTTGGTTTCACTCAAAGCGGGCATGCGGTTTATCACCCCGCGAGGGTTGGCAGGCTTAGGCTGGGGCTTTCCCATGGCGCTTGGTGTCAAAGTGGCACAGCCGCAGAAAGAAGTTTTTTGTGTGGTCGGTGATGGTGGTTTTGGTCACGTGTGGTCAGAGCTTGAGACGGCAGCGAGAATGGGGATAAAGGTCACGCTGATCCTCATCAACAATGGAATCTTGGGCTATCAGAAGCATGCGGAAAATGTGAAATTTGGCGATCACACTTCCGCTGTGCATTTCACGCCTGTCGATCACGCGGCCATTGCGCGCAATAGTGGATGTGAGGGGATTAGAGTGACGGATCCCCGAGAACTGGCAGGCGCGCTTGCGCAAGCGAGGAAAAATACATGTACAACCCTCATCGAAGTAATGTGCGATGAAAATGCATTTCCACCCATTACTTTCTATACACCTGATGCCGCGGTGATCAAATGATACAAAAGCGAATCGCAGTAGTGACTGGCGCAAGACAGGGCATTGGGCTTGAGACATCGAAAGCGTTATTAAACAGCGGGCATTTCGTGGTGATGGTGGATCGCCAGCCATTTGACGGGGCTGCGCTTGTGGGTGCTGAACATGCGGCAAACATCTTGACGTACACCTTAGATGTCACGGACGACAGTGGCATCGCAAGCTTGCATCAAACAATCAAAACAACGCTAGGCAAAGTATCGGTGCTTGTAAATAACGCAGGTATTTCACCCAAGCAAGCTGACGGTAAATCAAGTGGCATATTGCAACTCGATCCTAAAGAGTGGGCGAAGGTGATCGAGGTCAACCTGACCTCGGTGATGCGCATGTGTCAGACGTTTATTCCGGATATGCAAGAACTAAAGTACGGAAGAATTGTCAGTATTTCATCGCTGGCAGGACGCTCAAAATCAGTGGTCGCCGGCCCAAGTTATATGGCCTCTAAGGCAGGCGTACTTGGATTGACGCGTGCGATTGCCACGGAAATGGGTCCTTTCGGCATCACGGCAAACTGTGTCGCACCAGGAAGAATTTTGACGGAAATGGCGTTGCAAGCAGGCGAAGAGGTCAACCGTCGTTATGCGGAGCAGATTCCAGTGAGGCGAATTGGTACACCCGAGGAGGTGGGTCAGGCGGTTGCATTTTTATGTGCAGAAAGTAGTGGATTTATTAATGGCGCCACGATCGATATCAATGGTGGTTTTTTCATGTCGTAAGCGATGACATACATCGCAATACTTATAACAACGGAGCAAACATGATTCAGAAAATGAAATTGGCGTTAGGTGGATTCGCATTGTTGGCCAGTGCGGGTATGGCGAATGCACAAAGCTTTCCGCAACGCGAGGTGTCATTGATCGTCAACTTTGGCGCCGGTGGTGCAACGGATGTGGCCTCGCGCGCGCTGGCGCAAGGTATGGAGGCGCCGCTTGGAAAGCCCGTGATCGTACAGAACAAACCTGGCGCACTCGGAACATTAACGCCCGCATATATCGCCAAACAAAAACCTGACGGTTATCAGGTGGGTGTTGTAACGTACTCTACCGTTGCCATCATGCCGCATTTGATGAATCTGACATACACCATCAATGATTTTGAGTTCGTGGCGGGCTTTGGTCGCTTTCGTTACGGCGTAGCAGTTCGCGCGGATTCACCGTATAAAAATTTACAAGACCTTGTCGCCGCGGCAAAGACAGGTCAGGGCATTTTCTTTGGTTCGCCTTCTGCACCAAACAATCTCGCTATGTTTGAGTTAGGTCGCATCGCGGGCGGAAAATTTGAGCAGATAAGCTACAAGTCTGGGACTGAAACAGTGACGGCCTTGTTGGGCGGTCAGGTGGAAGTGATTGTTCAAAACCCCTCTGATATTTTGCCGCATATTACCAGTGGCAAGTTACGCCTACTCGCCTCTGCAAGCCCAATGCGTTGGGTGGAACAGCCTAATGTACTGACGATGAAAGAGCAGGGGTTTAATGTCGAGATTGACTCATGGATGGGGCTTGCCGTACCGAAAGGCACGCCAAAAGACGTGGTCGATAAGCTTCAGGCCGCCGCACTTGATTCAGTCAGAAATCCAGATGTTGCAAAGCGTCTTGAAGGTCTAGGTGTCGATCCCTCTCCTTTGACGGGAAAGCAGTATGAGGAGACGTTGCAGACAGGATATGTAGAAATGGGCAAGGCGATTAAAGCCGCAAATCTGCCACGGATCAACTAAGCGCAACTCACAATCAAATTGTTCATCTCAAGCTCTGCCATATCGGTCATCTTGAGTAAGTTGTCTGCCATATCAGAGAGTTCCGTAGCGCTGAGCGGGGAACTCTCTTCCATATTGACGATGTCGGTGTACATCTGCACAAGCTCTTCGAGAATGTCCAGACTG
>Ga0247843_1002626_pt1 | contig 32022 bp, 32 predicted proteins | sample LaCruzMarch2017__FD_192420 | JGI IMG/M metagenome (GOLD analysis project Ga0247843, IMG submission 192420) | Freshwater microbial communities from meromictic Lake La Cruz, Castile-La Mancha, Spain - LaCruzMarch2017_8m | ecosystem: Environmental > Aquatic > Freshwater > Lake | place: Spain... | reverse complement strand
AGAAAATGCAGATTTATTTTGGTCTGCAAGAGGCGCTGGCCCGGGCTTCTTTGGTGTGGTGGTGCGGTTTCATTTGCAACTGCACAAGCGACCCCGCTTCATTGGCTTGAAAGCACAGGTGTTTCGTATCCAGCATTTGGAAGAAGTGATGCGCTGGGCCGATCAGGTGGGGCCTCAGGTCTCACCCAAAGTAGAGTTTCAGATCGTCATGAACCCCAAGGCTACGCTCATCAATGCCCATGGCATGGAGGTGATTGCCCCCGTGATGGCCGACAGTTGGAAAGAGGCACGCGAGATGGTGGCCTTTATGTCCAACAGTTCGGTGCGCTCCAAAGCCAGCTTTACGCTGCCACTGCTGCCCATGTCGCTGAACTTCATGATGAAAACGGGCGAGAAAACCCTGTTCCTCTCGAATACCCGCTGGAGCGCCGACAACATGTGTATGGATACCCCTATCGACCCGCTGCTGCCGGCGATACGCAACATTGCGGACACCCAGCCCCCACACCCCAGCCACGTGTTGTGGCTGAACTGGAATGGTCCGGTGCAAATAGCCGACATGGCCTTCTCCATGCAGTTTCGCACCTACTTGGCGCTCTATTGCGGCTTGGGCAAAGGTGTGGACGAAGCCCGCCACGTCAATTGGGCAACTGACCATATGAAAGCTTTGGAGCCATGGAGCCGTGGTATTCAACTGGCCGACGAAAACCTGGCTCGCAGACCTGCCAAATTTGTGTCTGACGCCAACATGGTCAGGCTGGACCAAGCCAGAGCAAAGTACGACCCCCAAGGGCGCTTTCATCCATGGATGGGACGCTTATCCACTCAAGCGACTTGAACAATGAACACCGCAAATAGTCCAAAGAGCCCATTTATTCTTTGGGGAACGCCACACTCACTCTACACGGGGAAAGCGCGGTCGTGCCTCATCAAAAAAGGGCTTACGTTTGTTGAGCGTTGTCCTTCACACACAGACTACAAAGCCCGTGTTCGACCTGCTGTTGGAATGGTGACTTTTCCGGTGCTTGAAACGCCAGAGGGTCAGTTCATTCAAGACTCGACGGACATCGTCACCTATTTGGACTCGCTCGACAGCCCCTCCTCAGAGACATTCATGACCCCGTCCACACCTGTGCAACGGGTGGTGGCAAGGCTGATCGACGGCTTTGGTTTGGCAGGCATGTTGCAGGCCGCCATGCACTATCGATGGAGCTACCGCGATGAGCAGGAACTCTTCTTGCAGACCGAGTTTGGACGTGGACTGTATGCAGGCGCAGACCGCGAGGCACGGCGTAACGCTGGAAAACGGGTCATGGATTTTTTCAGCTCCAGTTTGCCAGCGCTGGGAATAACAAATGCGACAGTGCCTGCCATAGAGGCTGCTTACGAAGAATTGCTGGAAGCCCTCGATGTTCACTTCCAAAGCTACCCCTATGTGATGGGATGGCGAGTGAGCATTGCCGACTTGGGTCTCATCGCGCCCATGTATGCACACCTTGGACGAGACCCTTACCCCACCGCATTGATGAAGAAGCGAGCGCCCAACGTTGCGCGTTGGGTGGAGCGTATGCAACTTCCCAATACACCGGACGGTGAATATGCACCTTACGTTGCCGATTGGCTTGCCGATGATGAGATCCCCGTCACACTGGAGCCCGTCTTGACCTTGTTGTTTAAGGACTGGGGGCCACAGCTAAGTGCCGATATCGCCAGCTATCAGCATTGGCTTGATGCACACCCTGGAATCGAATCAGGTCAACTGATCAACTTCAATGACAGCCGCCTGGTGCACCCCACATTGGGTATGGTGAGCTTCGCATGGCGAGGAGTACAGGTGCAGCGTGCCAGCGCTGTCCATGGTTTGTGGTTATTTCAAATCGCGCAGACAGTGTCTCAGGGCATGTCCGCTAACGCCTCGCAGAACTTGGCGGTCCTGTTAAAGCGCACTGGGGGCCAGGATGTGATGGCCTTGGGCCTGCCGCACTTGATTGAGCGCCGCAATAACGTGCCAGTTCTTCAGTAGCCGCAGGTAATTTCAATTTCAATCGAAGGAATATTTCAATGAGCGACACAGTGCAGGTGAGCGTCGAGCAAGGCGTCATGACGGTCACGATCAATCGCCCCGAAGCCATGAATGCGGTCAACCGGAAAGTGGCAGAGGGCATCGCTGCGGCCATGCTGGAGTTGGACAGTAACCCGACGATTCGCTTGGCGATTCTGACGGGTGCGGGCGGCATGTTTTGCTCAGGGATGGATTTGAAAGCCTATATCCGTGGCGAGTCTCCCTTTATTGATGGTCGCGGTTTCGGCGGGCTGTGCAGCGCTCCGCCGCAAAAGCCGTTGATCGCGGCAGTTGAAGGTTTTGCGTTGGCCGGAGGGTTTGAACTGGCTATTGCTTGCGACCTCATCGTGGCGGGCGATGGTGCTCGCTTTGGCACGCCCGAGGTCAAGGTCGGATTGATTGCAGGTGCTGGCGGGTTGCTTCGCACGCCGCGCCATATTCCCCAACGCGTTGCCATGGAAATGGCTCTGACAGGCGAGATGATCAGTGCTGCGCGCGCCTATGAGGTGGGGTTGGTCAATCGGGTTGTGGCTTCAGGGGGTGCGTTGACTGCCGCCATGACGCTGGCGCGTGTGATCGCAGCCAACGGACCTCTCGCCGTAGCCGCCAGCAAGAAAGTCATCTGCGAATCGCAAGACTGGTTGTCCCATGAAATGTTTGCTCAGCAAGAACCCTTGCTCAAAGCGATCGCTACCAGCAAAGACGCTCTGGAGGGCGCAACTGCTTTCGCTGAAAAGCGCCGTCCGAATTGGCAGGGCTGCTGATCGACGAACAAATCATCGAGCTGTTTTGCACAATTTACTTTGGAACTGACATGAATAACTTGGTTCGTTATGACTTGAACAACGATGTGGCCACGCTTCGCATGGACGACGGCAAAGCCAACGTCATGAATATCGCCATGCTTGCCGCCCTAAATGAAGCGCTGGATCGCGCAGAAAAAGAAGCCAAGGTGGTGGTCTTGTATGGCCGTGCTGGTTCCTTCTCGGGTGGTTTCGATTTGGGAGTTTTCAAGCGTGGCGGCCCCGACGTGCAGACCATGTTGGAAGAGGGGGTGCGCCTGTGTGTGCGCTTGGTGGATTTCCCACTGCCTGTGATCGCCGCTTGTACCGGTCATGCTGTTGCGCTGGGGGCTATTTTGCTGCTTTCATGCGACCTGCGTGTCGGTGTCGATGTGGGCGCCCGATTTCAGATCAATGAGGTACGGCTAGGCATGGTGTTGCCGCGAGTCACCGTGGAGGTCTGTCGCAGAAAGCTGGCGCCAGCGCAAATGCAAACCGCGACAACGCTGGGTATGCCCTTCACACCGGCATCTGCATTGCTGGCTGGTTTTGTCGACGAACTGGTGCCTGCTTACGCCATGCAAGAAGCTGTGCGAAGGCACTGCACTGATCTTCTCGCGTTGGACTCGAAGTCTTTTGCCATTAACAAGCGGCGCATCAATGCTCAAGTGATTGAGGCCATGAACGTCGCCATTCAGGCTGATATTGCGCAATGGCAGGCGTTGCACATGGGTATGGAGGCAAACTAATATGACCACACACTTAGACATGCTGGCCTTGCAAAGGCTTTACCACTGGGAGGCGACTGCTCCCCACCGCGTTTGCTTCACACAGCCTGTAGGGCAAGGCGTGGTGAAGACATTCACGTGGGCTGAAGTTGCCTTAGAGGTTCGTTGCATGGCGAGCTATTTGCAGTCGTTGGGCCATCCGTCTGGCAGTCGCATCGCCATCTGGGGGAAAAATACGGCGCACTGGATCATGGCCGATTGGGCGATTTGGATGGCGGGTCATGTGTCTGTGCCCTTGTATCCCACCTTGGCGCCCAAGACGGTTCAGCATATCTTGAGCCACAGCGGCGCTTGCCTGATGTTTGTTGGCAAGCTTGATGACCAAGAAGCGATGAGGGCGGCTGTTCCTGAAGGTTTGCATTGCATTAACTTGCCCTTGGGTCCGCCATGGTCCAGTGCCGACTGGGAAGACATTGTGCGATTGCAAATACCCCTTCAAGGCCAAATTGTGCGAACTGCAGAAGACCTGTGTACGGTGATGTACACCTCGGGCACCACCGGCAATCCCAAAGGCGTGATGCACAGTTTTGGCACATTCCAGGCCATGATTGAGCAGGGCTTAAAGCGCATTCCTCTGAATGAGAACGATAGGATGCTTTCCTATTTGCCCTTGTCGCATATTGCAGAGCGGGGCTTGGTTGAGCACATGTTGTTGGCCACGGGCATGCATGTTTTTTTTGCGGAGTCCCAAGAGACATTTGCACAGGATTTGCAACGTGCTAGGCCCACTTTTTTCTTTTCTGTACCCAGACTATGGCTGAAGTTTCGCGAAGGTGTACACAGCAAGATGCCGCCAAAAAAACTGGCGATGCTGCTCAAAATTCCATTACTCAATCGTTTAGTTCAGAAAAAAATATTGACTGCTTTGGGGTTGGACCAATGCCGCGTGGCTGCAGGTGGCGCTGCACCCATGCCACCAGAATTGTTACGCTGGTATAGCTCACTGGGTTTGAACCTTATCGAGTTGTATGGCATGACCGAGAACGGCGCCACTCATTCGACCGATGTGAAGCATCCAATGCCGGGCAGCGTAGGACAAGCCTTGAATGGGGTGAAATGCCGGCTTGACCCTGACACCAGCGAAGTGCAGATTCAGTCCTCGGGGCTGATGCTGGGTTATTTTCAAGAGCCGGAACTGACCGCCCAAGCCTTCACATCAGATGGTTGGTTGCATACCGGTGATAAAGGTTCACTCGATGCACTGGGCAACCTCAAGATCACAGGACGCGTGAAAGACTTATTCAAAACCAGTAAGGGTAAATATGTTTCACCTGCAGGCATTGAGGCCTTGCTGGCAGTGATTCCCGGCGTGGAAGCGTGCTGTGTGGTGGGTGCGAATATGAACCAACCTTTGGCCATACTGGCGCTTACACCCGACTTGGTCAAACAGGCCAATCAACCTCAAGCACGTCAGCAACTGCAAGACGTCTTCGCGCATGAGTTGGTGAGCCTGAATCAGCAACTGGACCCGCATGAACGCCTGTCGTGTCTGGTGCTGGACCCAACACCATGGACCGTCGCTTCGGGCTTCGTCACGCCGACGCTGAAAGTCAAGCGCAATCAGATTGAAGATGCGTATGGCTCTTTTTTGGAGACGTGGACAGCACAAAGCAAAACCATCGTCTGGATGGATCAAGCATCTTAGCTAGCCAATATAAGGAATCCTCATCATGAGCCAGCAAGAACCAAGTTCCACTTCATCATGGAATGGGGCGTACGAATTCAAAGTGGTTGCTTTGATGACCATAGGCTTTGGGTTGGTGGGCTTGGACCGTTTCATCATCAACCCCTTGTTTCCCGTCATTCAAAAAGAATTGAACTTGAATTACCAAGACCTGGGATTGATTTCAGGCATCTTGGCACTGGCGTGGGGTTTGTCGTCCGCCATGTCAGGCCCATTGTCTGACCGGTATGGGCGCAAGCGGGTGTTGGTGCCCGCAGTGCTTATTTTTTCACTGCTGGTGGCCAGTACCGGTTTAGCTACTGGTTTGTTCAGTTTGTTATTGATACGCGGTTTGATGGGTTTGGCCGAAGGTGCCTATGTGCCTTCGAGTATTGTGGCAACCATTGAGGCATCCAAACCCAGTCGCATGGGACTGAATATTGGCATCCAGCAAATGGCGGCCCCCTTTGTTGGCTTGGGGCTCGGCCCCATCATTGGCATTACCTTACTGGACGTCTTACCCAGTTGGCATTGGGTGTTTGCTGTGATCGCAGTACCTGGATTGGTATTGGCTTATGTATTGTCTAAGGTGATGCGTGACACACATGCCAACAATTCAATAGTTCAATCAAACAACACAGTAGATCAAATCTCATTCAAGGACATTTTGCCTATCAAATCTGTGTGGATTAACACCTTGGTGATGGTGTGCATGTTCACCAGTGCCATTCCATTGGCTATTTTCTTTCCCAACTACATGACTGACTACTTGCATCTGTCGCTAGAAAGTATGAGCCAAATGATGATCGGTTTAGGCGTAGGTAGTTTGACCGGCACGGTCATATTGCCAGCGTTGTCAGACAGGTTGGGGCGTAAACCATTGATGGTGGTGGGTGCATTGGTGTCGGTGGTTTGCGTTGCTTGGTTACCCACTGTTCAAGTTGCTGGCATGGAATTGTTCGCTGCTATTTTTCTAATTTCGTTCATGAATGCGGGCGTGATTGCCATCACCATCGGGCCCCTGACGCATCTCACAACACCTGCGCATTTGGTGGGTACGGCGACTGGCGTAGGGGTAGGGGCAGCTGAAATGGTTGGTGGAGCCATTGCTCCAGCAATCGCAGGCGCGATAGCTCAACACATTGGCATTGAAAAGGTGTTGACACAGTCTTTGGTGGTGTCTGTTATTAGCCTGTTGGTCATCCTCGTGGCAGTGAAAGAACCAAAATCGGTCATCCATTGAAATCATTCCCGAATGTCTAGTGAAAGAGAACATCCATGGAAACACGAATCACAGAACTCTTGGGTATCCGCCACCCCATCATGCAAGGAGGTATGCACTATGTTGGCTTTGCTGAACTTGCCGCAGCTGTTTCAAATGCTGGCGGGTTGGGGGTGATCACAGGTTTGACACAAAAAACACCCGAGTTGCTGGCCAAGGAAATTGCACGTTGCCACGACATGACCGATCAACCCTTTGGTGTCAATCTCACCTTTTTGCCTGCGTTCACATCACCGCCTTACCCAGAGTACATCCAAGCCATCATCGAGGGTGGGGTGAAAGTCGTGGAAACGGCTGGGCGAAGTCCACAAGCGTACATGGAGACCTTCAAATCTGCGGGCATCAAAGTCATTCACAAATGCACATCTGTTCGACATGCTTTGAAGGCTGAACAAATAGGCTGCGATGCGGTCAGCGTGGATGGCTTTGAATGCGGTGGTCACCCTGGCGAAGACGATGTGCCGAATTTCATTTTGTTGCCATTGGCTGCTGAGAAACTCACGATTCCCTTTTTGGCTTCCGGCGGCATGGCCGATGGCCGCAGCCTGGTAGCAGCATTGGCCATGGGTGCCGATGGCATCAACATGGGCACCCGGTTCATAGCCACACAAGAAGCCCCAGTTCATGCCAAGGTCAAACAAGCCATTGTCAATGCCACCGAGTTCGACACGACACTGATCATGCGTGCAATCAAAAACACAGAGCGCGTGATGGTGAACCAAGGTGTCAAAAAATTGCAGGCCATTGAAAAAGAAAAAGGCGAATCTTTAGACATCAAAGACATCATTGAACAAGTCGCGGGCATTTACCCCAAAGTCATGATTGATGGTGATGTCGAATCCGGCGCATGGAGCTGTGGGATGGTGGCTGGTTTGATTCATGATGTCCCCACTTGCCAAGCGCTGATAGACCGTATCATGCTGCAAGCAGAACAGTTGATTCGTCAAAGATTGGTTCATTCGCTGAACTGAACTCACCATATTTTCAAAATCACTCGATCGGGTTTTCATGGATTTTTCCACCCTCATCAAAGAGCGCAAGAGCATTCGGGGCTATTTGCCAAAACCAGTTCCACGCGAAGTGATTGAAGAAATCATTGACGTGGCCAAGTGGGCTCCCTCCAGCATGAACACCCAGCCTTGGTATGTGCATGTGGTGACGGGCGAGCCCTTGGATCGCATCCGCCAAGGAAACTCGGACAACATGATGAATGGCGTTCCACCGAAACGTGATTTCCCCATGAAAGAAGAGTACGAGGGCATCCATCGCAGACGTCAGGTGGATATTGCCATTCAGTTGTTTGAAGCCATGGGCATTGAACGTGACGACAAAGCGCGTCGCACCGATTGGGTGATGCGTGGCTTTCGCCAATTCGATGCACCCGTCTCGTTGGTTTTGACCTATGACAAATACCTCGAGCCGGCAGCCATCAGTCAATTTGATTTAGGTGCCTTGTCGCATGCCATTGTGCTGGCAGCTTGGGAACGTGGTTTGGGCTGTGTCATCAACGGGCAAGGCATCATGCAGTCCAAGGTGGTGCGCGAGCATGCCGGAATACCAGACGATCAAAACATCATGATCTGTATTGCCATGGGTTACCCCGACGACAATTTTGTGGCCAATACTGTGAAGTCCGTGCGTGAAGACAATGAAAAATTTGTCCGTTACGTGGGTTTTTAGTCGGGTCCATGTCTTCTGAGTAAATCGTATAAGTGCTCCGCCGCTGGCGTCATGGGTAAGTCTGCCCGGCGGATACACACCACATCCGGTGCGGGCAATGATTCCTGAATGGGGATGACTTGCAAATGGCCTCGTGTCAAAGGAAATTCATTCCATTGCACAGGCAAGATGGCCAATAAATCTGAGTAAGCCAAAGCCACCATCACGGACATGGTTGACTGCGCCTGCAGCATGATGTCGGGGGGTGGCATGCCAAAGCCATCGAACAACGTATTCAAGTCGTCAGAGGCATTGTGACTGAGCGACGTGGTGGCCCATTGGGCTGCAGACAAGTCGCGAATGGATTTGGCCTTGCCAAGCGGGTGGTTTTTTCGGCAAACAATGGTGCGCGTGTTTTCAAACAGTTTTTCACTCACTAAGCCCGGCGCCACCACACTTTGCGGCGTCGCCCCCATGTAAAAGTCAACCGTGCCATTGCGCAGTCCCGCTTCAATGGCTGGGTAAAGGCCTTCGATGATGTGCAGTTTGATCTTGGGGAATTTGCGCCTGAACACGGGCAAGGCCGCAGGCAGCATGCCCACGTGCGGCATGATGGACAGACCAACAGAGACAGTGCCTTGCATATCGCCTTGGCTTTGCCCCAGCTCTTCAGTGGCGCGTTTGAGCTGGTTCATGGCCATGGCCGCGCGTTCATAAAAAAGTTTGCCGGCAGACGTCAGCACCATGCCGCGAACTTCTCTTTCAAACAGGGTTACCCCCAGTTCACGCTCCAAGGTGCGGATGCTTCGGGTCAGGGCTGGTTGCGCCAATTCCAAATGGCGTGCTGCTGAACGCAAGCTGCCGTGCTTGACGATGGCTACCAAATCTCTGAGTTGAGTGAGTTTCATGGGTGAATATCAAATTTGCATCACTCATTGAATTTTGCCATCTTTTTTTTATACCCCTGATGTTGAAAACTGCTCCAAGAGCGGCGTCATTGCTTTGCTCAATGGCGATTGCGCGACAAGAAGGATCACATCAGAAGGAATACACATGAGCGATAGAAAAAAAGCCTTGGTCACCGGTGGCGCAACCGGCATTGGAAGAAGCGCTGTCTTGGCTTTGGCCAAAGCAGGTTATGACGTGGCCATCAACTATGCCTCCAGTGCCAAGGCTGCACAGGCCACTGCCCAAGAGGCCAATGCCTTGGGCGCCAAAACCCTGTTGTTGCAATGTGATGTCAGTGACGATGCAGCAGTGCGCGTCATGATGGCTGAGATTGAAAAGCAATTCGGCCACTTGGATGCATTGATCAGCAACGCTGGCACCACAGCCACATGGAAAGTCAAAGACCTTGAGAGCCTGGACATGGCCGAATGGGACCGGACCTTTGCCGTGAACGTGCGAGGCACTTTCCAAGTGGCGCGCGCAGCTGTGCCCTTGCTGAAAAAGGGCCACAACCCAAGCATTGTGAATACCGCCAGCATCGTGGGTTTGCGACCCGGCCCACAACCCCTGCCATATGCCGCCAGCAAAGCTGCCGTGGTGAACCTGACCAAAACCTTGGCATGGAATTTGGGTCCCGATATTCGTGTCAATGCAGTGGCACCTGGTTGGATGGAGGGCGATTGGATGGAACGCATGCTGGGCGACAAGTACGACGACTTGATGGGCAAGCGCGCCAAAGCGACGCCACTCAAACGCTGCGTCACGGCAGACGATGTGGCCGAAACCATGTTGAATCTGATTCAGTCCAATCGATTCGTCACCGGTGAAATCATCGTCATTGACGGTGGCTTCACCAGTTCTACTTGAAGGAGTGCTCACCATGTTGCAAGGTTTTGTTCCATTTCCCTCGGAGTTTGTCCAACGTTATCGTGCCAATGGTTATTGGCAAGACAAGTCATTGGCTCAAGAGTTTGACGCGGTTTACAAACGATTTGCCGATCGGGTGTTGCTGGTCGATGGCGATCATGCATTCACGTATGCAGACATCGATCGCATCACCACCAATCTTGCTTTGAACCTGCTGTCCATTGGCTTGAAGCCCTTAGACCGCGTGGTACCTGTCTTGCCCAATGTGCACGAGTTCGTGCTTTTGTACCTGGCGCTGCAAAAAATTGGTGGCATCCCCATTGCTGCGTTGGTGACGCATCGGTTTGCTGAAATAAACCAATTTGTGAATTTGTCGGGCGCAACCACCTGCGTCTACCCTGAGACTTCAGGCGACTTCAGCTTCTCGCCCATCATTGACAGGGTGCAACAAGAAAACCCAGCGATGAAGATTCGCATTGTGTTGGGCCATCCGAAAGACGGTGAGCATTCGCTGAGGGATTTGATTGACAAGCCGGCAACACTGCCCATGTCTGCATTGGCGCAGATTCAGATTGATCCCATGGATCCTTGCATCTTTCAATTGTCTGGTGGGACCACAGGCATTCCCAAATTGATACCGCGCACCAATAATGACTACGCCTATAACTCCAAAGTGGCTGCCGAAGTCTGTGATTTGGATGCCGAATCCGTTTTGCTCTTGGTCCTGCCTATTGCGCACAACTTGCCCTTGGCATGTCCTGGCATTCAAGGCTATATGTTCAAAGGTGCCAAGGTGGTTCTGCACCACAACACCCGACCTGCAGACATGTTCGCCTTGATTCAAAAGCACAAGGTGACACACCTCAAGGTGGTGCCCGCACTCTTGATTCGCTTGATCAATGATCCCAGTGTCACAGAGCACGACTTGTCGAGCTTGAAGATCATCCAAAGTGGTGGGCAGCGCATGCAACCAGAAGTGCGCGCTAAAACGCGGCAGTTGATACCCGGTGTCTTTGTTCAAGAAAACTTTGGCATGTCAGAGGGAACCTTGATGTTTGTGCGCTCCAGCGACCCAGAAGTCGTCAAGTTGGAAACCTGTGGCCGACCTGTGTGCGCAGACGATGAAGTGAAATTGCTGGATGAAGATGACAACGAAGTGGCCATGGGTGAGGTGGGTGAGTTGACGGTTCGCGGCCCCTACACACTGCGCGGCTACTTCGGCGTGCCAGAGTACAACGCTAAGCAATTCACGTCCGATGGTTTTTACCGCTCCGGCGACTTGATGCGCATGCACCCCTCAGGCAACTATGTGGTGGAAGGACGCAAGAAAGACCTGATCAACCGAGGTGGTGAAAAAATCAGTGCTGAAGAAGTGGAAAACCTGATCCTCATGCACCCTGCTGTGCAAAACGTCGCCTGTGTTCCGATGCCGGATGACAACATGGGCGAAAAAATGTGCGCTTATGTGATATTGCGCGCAGGACAGTCACTGGAATTCAAAGAGCTGATTGCCTTTTTGCTCACCAAAGAAATTGCCAAGTTCAAGCTGCCTGAGCGCCTGGAAAAGCTGAACGATTTCCCCGTCTCAACCTTTGGCAAAGTGTCCAAAAAAGCCTTGGTTGAAATGATCACAAGCAAACTCCAAGCAGAAAAAGCTTGATGGTTCAAAGATAAAAGAAGAAAGAGACCAACCATGCGCATCATTGATTTGCACTGCTACCCCGGAACACAAACCTGGATTGATTCACAAGGCCCCTACCCAGCGGCTTTGGCCACTTATTGGAAGCGAGACTGGGTGGCCAAGCGTGAAGAAGATGTGATTGCTGAATTCACAACTGCAGGCGTTGATGTTTGCTTGGTTGCGCTGGATTTGGAAACCACGGTGGCCACGCCACCCTGCACCAACGAGTATGTGCATGCCATGTGGCAGCGTCATCCGAAGCGCGTCATTCAATGCTGGGGTGCTGTCGAACCCGCCAAAGGTGAAATTGCCATTCGCCAAGCGAAAAAGGCCGTTGAAGAATTGGGCTTCGTAGGCTTTCACTTTCACCCCATCATGCAGCACTTTGCGGTGAATGACAGACGGCATTACGACCTGTTTGAAGTCATCAACGAATTGGGTGCTGCGGTGATGATTGATGTGGGCACCACGGGCATGGGCGCAGGTATGCCCGGCGGCAATGGCGCTCGCGTGCGCCATGCCCATCCCTCGCACATCGACGATCTGGCGGCCGATTTCCCGAAAATGAACATCATCATGGCCCATCCTGGCTGGCCATGGGTGGAAGAAACCACGGCAGTTGCTTTGCACAAAGGCAATGTATTTTGGGAAATGTCTGGGTGGGCCCCCAAACACTTTCCAGGCAACCTGAAAGTCGATATACGTGGTCGACTGCAAGACAAAATCATGTTCGGCAGTGACTATCCAAGCCTGCCCTATGAGCGCATTTTCAAAGAATGGAATGAGCTTGGCTACAAAGACGAGGTGATGGAAAAAATCATGCATGGCAATGCCGAGCGGGTGTTGGGACTGTGATGCTTCAGGCGTTCATTTGTGATGGCATTCGCACACCAGTGGGTCGCTACGGTGGTGCGTTATCCGGGATTCGAACCGATGATTTAGGGGCACTGCCGATCAAAGCCCTGATGGCAAGACACCCCCAGCTTGACTGGGCGCAGCTTGAAGAGGTTTATTTCGGTTGTGTCAACCAAGCAGGCGAAGACAACCGAAATGTGGCGAGGATGAGTTCCTTGTTGGCTGGGCTGCCAGTCACTGTGGCCGCAGCCACTGTCAATCGATTGTGCGGCTCGGGCTTAGAAGCCATTGCCAGTGCTGCCAGGGGGATCATGACGGGTCAACTCGACTTGGCCATGGCGGGTGGTGTGGAGAGCATGAGTCGCGCCCCCTTGGTCATGCCCAAGGCCAGCAGTGCTTTTTCACGACATGCTGAAATTCACGACTCCACCATTGGATGGCGTTTTGTGAACCCTGAGATGCAAAGAATGCATGGAATCGATGCCATGGGGGAAACGGCTGAGAATGTGGCGCAGGAGCATGGCATTTCCAGGGAAGATCAGGATGCATTTGCGTTTCGCAGTCAACAGCGTGCTGCCCATGCCATGCAAGCGGGCCTCTTGAAAGATGAAATTTTCGCTGTCACGGTTGCGGGCAGAAAAAAAGGAGAAACGCAATCCTTTGAGCAAGACGAGCATCCTCGGGCTGAAACCACATTGGCCAGTTTGAATGCGTTACACCCCGCCTTTCGATCGGGTGGCAGCGTGACAGCAGGCAATGCATCGGGTGTTAATGATGGGGCGGCAGCCATGTTGCTGGCCAGCGAAACAGGAGCGCAACGCGCAGGCCTCAAGCCTGTGGCACGCGTGATTGGCTTTGCAACCGCGGGCCTGGCGCCGCGTGTGATGGGGTTTGGACCAACTCCTGCAGTGCAAAAGTTACTGCTTCAAACCAAATTGTCCATCGGTGACTTTGATGTCATTGAACTCAATGAAGCGTTTGCTGCGCAGGCCTTGGCTGTTCTCCGCGCTTTGGGTTTGCCAGATGATGGCCCGCATATCAATCCCAATGGCGGTGCAATTGCTTATGGCCATCCGCTGGGCATGTCGGGGATTCGACTCACACTCACAGCGGTTCGTCAATTAGAGCGAACTGGTGGCCGAAGAGCTTTGGTCACGATGTGCATTGGTGTGGGTCAAGGTATCGCATTGGCGATTGAGCGTATCTAGGGCAATCACATGACTTCAGAACCCATTCTTTTTGAAATGCGCGGCCATGTAGCCGTCTTGACCTTGAATCGGCCGCATACACGCAATGCTTTGAGCGGCGAGGAAATGTTCGCCGCCTTTGAACGCTTGTTTGAGCAAATCAACCTGGACATGCAAATTCGGGCTGTCGTACTCACAGGGGCTGGCACTGCTTTTTGCTCCGGTGGTAACGTGGCTGAGATGCGCGACAAGTTGGGGATGTTTGGTGGTGACCCTGCACAAGTGGCTGCTAATTACCGTGCAGGCATTCAGCGCATTCCCCGTGCGTTTCAAAAACTTCAAGTGCCTGTCATTGCAGCTGTCAATGGGCCTGCCATTGGTGCAGGCAACGATTTGGCATGCATGTGTGACATTCGAATTGCCTCAAGCGCTGCTAAGTTTGCTGAAAGTTTTGTGAAAGTCGGCATCATCCCAGGCGACGGTGGTTGTTGGTTGCTACCTCGCGCAGTCGGTATGTCCAATGCGGCCATCATGGCCTTCACAGGGGACACCATCAATGCGCAACAGGCTCTGGATATGGGTTTGGTGTCATCCCTGGTTGCCCCAGAAGAATTGATGAATACAGCTTTTGAGTTGGCAGATCGGATTGCAGCCAATCCCCCTCAGGTGTTGAGATGGACCAAGCAATTGCTCCAGCAGGGCAGGCAAAGCAGTTTGGATGAAGCCTTGGACACTGCGGGCCAATTCCAAGGCATGGCCCACCAAACCGCCGACCATGCAGAGGCTCTTTCGGCTTTTTTTGAAAAACGCACGCCTGTCTTCAAAGGTTAACCCCATGAATACCAACCCTATTTTGCTCAAAGAGCATCCCGCCGAGGGTGTGGTGTTATTGCGTTTAAACCGTCCAGAAGTGCTCAATGCGCTGAATTTGGCGCTTCGTCAATCGCTTGCTTTGGCCATGGACCAAGCCAGCGATGACCCAGCAGTCAAGGTGGTGATCTTGGCGGGCAGCGATCGTGCTTTTTGTGCAGGCGCAGATTTGAACGAGTATGTGGATGCCACACCTTCTGAAATTGTGTCGCGACAGATGGATAAGTTGTGGGGTGCCATCAGTGGATGCAAAAAGCCGGTGATTGCAGCGGTGACAGGCCATGCCTTGGGTGGGGGCTGCGAGTTGGCAATGCATGCCGACATCATTGTGGCGGGAGAGGGTGCAAAGTTTGGTCAACCAGAAATCAAAATTGGCATCATGCCGGGAGGTGGTGCCACGCAAAGGCTCACCCGTGCGGTAGGCAAGTTTGCGGCGATGAAGATCTTGTTAACGGGTGAACCATTCTCAGCTTCAGAAGCCAAGAGCCTGGGGTTGATCAGCGAACTGGTCAGCGATGCAGAGGTTGAAACACGTGCGTTGTCATTGGCTGAGCACATCAAAACCTTACCGCCACTGTCAGTCCGATTCATCAAAGAGGCTGTCATGGAAAGCATGAATACCACCTTGGATGCTGGCTTGAGGTTTGAAAGACGCGCGTTTCAAACTTTGTTTTCTACCCACGACAAAACAGAAGGCATACGTGCCCGACTGGAAAAGCGCCAACCTGTTTTCAAGGGCGAATGAGCCTTGCCAAAATTACTTCATCAAACCATCACTGAATCTGGAGACAACCATGGGTATCAAGCGCATTGCAGTGGAAGAAGCCTTTGTGACCGAGGAAATTGCACAGGAGTGGAAAAAAGTCCTGGCAAGTAAATTTGTAGAGCCCGGTTTCCAGATGATGGGCAACACCATTTTGGGTGACGATCCAGGCGCGCGCATGGTTCATTCCCGCTTGGTAGATACAGGCGCAGGGCGCATCCAGCAAATGGATGCCGATGGCATTGACATGGCGGTTTTATCTATCACCTCACCAGGCGTGCAAGCCTTCGACGCAGTCACTGCAACGCGCTTGGCCAAAGATGCCAATGATGCCTTGGCCAAGGCTGTTCAAGCCAATCCCACACGTTTGGCCGCCTTAGCGGCAGTCGCACCGCATTACCCACAGGGTGCTGTTCAGGAACTGCAACGTGCAATGACCTCCTTGGGTATGAAGGGGTTTCTGATCAACTCACACACTATGGGCGAATACCTGGACGACCGAAAGTTCTGGCCCATTTTTGAAGCGGCAGAGGCTCTGGACGCGCCACTTTATTTGCACCCCCGAGAACCGGGCCCCGATCTGGTCAAACCTTTTTTGGATTACGGCTTGTATTTCGCAGGATTTGGTTTTGCAGTCGAAACCAGTTTGCACGCCATGAGACTGATCATGTGCGGTTTGTTTGACGAATTTCCCAAGCTCAAAATTATTCTGGGCCACATGGGCGAGGGTTTACCCTTTTGGCTTCAGCGCATCGACAACCGTTATTTGCTGCAAGTCAAAATTGGGGCCGTCAAAAAGATGAAGCGTTTGCCGAGTGACTATTTCCTCGACAACTTTGTCATCACCACCAGCGGCGTCATGTCAGCACCCGCCTTGAAACTCAGCATGGAAGTGCTTGGTGCAGAGCGCATCATGTTCGCCGCCGATTACCCTTATGAAAGCGTCACTGAAGGCGTTCAATTCATGGACACAGTGGACATCACGGATGCGCATCGACAAATGATTTACGCAGGCAACGCCGAAAAACTCTTCAAGCTCTGAGTCGTTTGCGGGTTTACCCGCTCTATTGTTCTGCTTCCTCGAACAATCTACTTTTCATTTAATGACTACCCATCTGTCTGGGGTCATCCTACATTCTGCATGTCGCTGGTCGTTGGATGATGCAAGTTGGTTGGCTCGCACCAGTTATTGTTTTGCTGAAAGGACGTTGGATTGAATGGCAGAGTTAGGGATACCGCAAATGCATCGCAGATGAAAATCTGCCATCTTTTTGTAATCTCCCTTGATCGTTAAATTTGATTGAAGAACCGGTTTGACACACAAGAATTTGACCGTTCTTCAGGGGCTCACACATACAAATCAGGAGACAAGCATGACACTCAATCGAAGAACATTTATTCAAACAACTGCAGCCGCCGCAGTTGCCTCAACCAGCACCACATTGTGGGCTGCAGACACCATCAAAATTGGATTTGTCACCCCCTTGACAGGCCCACTGGCTTTGTTTGGTGAGGCCGATAAGTGGACTGTGGAGCAGATGAAGCAATCATTCAAAGATGGCATCACGGTTGCAGGTAAAAAGTACATGGTTGAGATCTTGATCAAAGACAGCCAATCCAATCCCAATCGCGCTGCTGAAGTCGCCAGCGACTTGATTCTGAAAGACAAGATCACGCTCATGGTCGTGACCAGCACACCAGACACCACCAACCCGGTTTGTGATGTTTGCGAACTCAATGAAATGCCTTGTATTTCCACCAATTGCCCTTGGCAGCCCTGGTTCTTTGGGCGCAAGGGTGATCCAGCGAAGGGCTTTGTCTGGACGCACCATTTCTTTTGGGGCCTGGAAGATGTCATTGGTAACTTCACCAATGGTTGGAAGAGCCTCAAGACCAATAAAAAAGTGGGTGGCTTGTTCCCCAATGATGCCGATGGCAATGCATGGGGCGACAAGGCCCTGGGATTTCCTAAACCTTTGACCGAGATGGGCTTCTCGCTCACGGATCCTGGGCGCTACCAAAACGGAACGCAAGATTTCAGTGCACAAATTGCAGCCTTCAAAAAAGAAGGCGTGGACATCATCACCGGCGTGATGATTCCCCCAGATGCCAAAACTTTCCTGACCCAGGCGAAACAGCAAGGTCTCAACCCGAAAGCCATCACGTTGGGCAAAGCTTTGTTGTTCCCAGTTGGTATTGAAGCCTTGGGTGACTTGGGTGCTGGACTGTCTACTGAAGTGTGGTGGAGCCCATCACACCCCTTCACTTCATCGCTGACCAAGCAAAGTGCTAAAGATTTGGCAGCTGCCTATGAGAAGGGTAGCAACAAACAGTGGACCCAGCCCGTTGGTTTTGCTCATGCTTTGTTTGAAGTGGCGGCCGACACCTTCAAGCGTGCCAAGTCCACCAAGCCTGCTGACCTGCGTGATGCGATCGCCGCAACCGACATGAACACCATCGTTGGCCGCGTCAAATGGGGTGGTCCAGGCCCATTCAAAAATGTCAGCAAAACACCGCTGGTATTGGGTCAATGGGTTAAAGGCAGCAAGTTCAAATACGATTTGGTGATCGTCAACAACGAACTGGCCAAAAACATCCCCATTGGAGGTTCCCTTAAACCCATGTAAGGGACCAAACTGATGGGCTTGCTCAAACTGCAATCGGTCAGCAAGTCCTATGGGGCATTACAGGTGATTCACGGCGTCTCTTTCTCTGTCACAGAGGGAGAGACGCTGGGTATTCTGGGGCCCAATGGGGCTGGCAAAACGACCTTGTTCAATCTGATTTCCGGCGATGTGGCCTGCGACAGTGGGCAAGTGAATTACCGTGGGCGTGACATTACCCAAGAACCTGCACATCAGCGCTGCCGCGCTGGCATAGGACGTTCATACCAAGTTCCCCAACCCTTTGGCAACATGACGGTTTTCGAAAACCTGGTGACTGCCGCTTGCTTTGGTGGTGGACAAGCAGAAAGGGAAGCCTGGGAGACGGCGCATCAAGTGCTTGGGTTGACGGGCTTGATGTCATTCGCCAACAAATCAGCAGGCTCACTGACCTTGCTCAACCGCAAACGATTGGAACTGGCACGCGCTTTGGCGACACGTCCTCAATTGCTGTTGCTCGACGAAATCGCCGGAGGATTGACCGTCTATGAAGCCGAAGAGTTGTTGCAAGAGTTGCATCGCATCAAAGCCAGTGGTGTGACCATGATTTGGATTGAACATGTGGTCCATGCATTGCTGTCGATTGCCGATCGGCTTTTGGTGATCAATTTCGGCACCCTTTTGGCACAAGGAAAACCTGCTGAAGTGATGGCTGATCCTGAAGTTCAACGTGTCTACATGGGTTTGGAAGTCGCTGCAACATGACCGCTCTATTGCAGACGCATGCCTTGACGGCTTTTTACGGTGATGCGCAAGCCTTGTTTGGTATTGATTTTGAAGTCCATCAAGGTGAAATGGTGGCCATCATTGGTGCCAATGGCGCTGGCAAAAGCACGTTCATGAAAGCCCTGACAGGTCTGGTCTCGACGCAGAGGCAGCAAATCTCGTGGAAAGGGCAGGCCATTGGCGGTCTTGCGCCATCTGACATCGTCAAACGTGGGATCGCCCTTGTGCCTGAGGGCAGACGCTTGTTTCCCAGTTTGAATGTCGAAGAAAATTTATTGATGGGTGCGAGTGCAGGTCGAAAAGGTGAATGGAACCTGCAGCGCGTCTTCGAGCTGTTTCCCATTCTGAAAGAAAAACGCTTGCAGCCATCAACCTCGTTGTCAGGTGGTCAGCAACAGATGGTGGCCATTGGTCGAGCACTCATGAGCAATCCAGCAGTGTTGTTGTGTGATGAATTGAGTTTGGGGTTGGCACCGATCGTCATCAAAGAAATCTATGCAGCCATGCCTTTGATTTGTGCGCAAGGCATGACAGCTGTCATCGTGGAGCAAGACGTCAGCAAAGCCAAAGAGGTTTCCAGTCGCTTGTATTGCTTCCAAGAAGGACAAGTGTCTTTGCATGGCACGTCTTCAAGCTTGACCCAGGAACAAATTTCCAAGGCCTATTTCGGCATGCCAGATGCGCATGCTGCCGTGGGGGGTGATGCGTAATGGACATGCTGTTGCAGACCGTATTGCAAGGTGCTTTGTTAGGCGGTCTTTATTGTCTTTTTGCGCTGGGCTTGTCTCTGATGTATGGGGTCATGCGGCTAACGAACACAGCCCAGGGCGACTTCATCTTGCTGGGCTCCTTCACAGCGATTGCGGTCATCGCAGGCTTGAAAATACTGGCGCCAGAAAACATGTGGCTTCCTTTGTTGCTTTCGCCATTGCTATTGATCGTGGCGTTTGGGTTTGGCTACGTGTTGCAACGACAGGTTCTCAATAAGGTGCTGGGTAAAGACCCGTTGCCATCGTTGGTCGTTACTTTTGGCTTGTCCATCGTGATTCAAAACCTGTTGCTCGAAGTGTTTTCAGCCGACCCGCGTTCTATCGAGTCAGCGGGCCTCAATACCGCCAGCTTGCAAATACCGGGAGGCATCACATTAGGTGTCTTGCCGGTACTGATCTTGTTTTTGGCCATCACGACCACTTTTGGTCTGCAATGGATGTTCAACCACACAGCCTTGGGAAGAGGATTTCGCGCTGTGTCCGATGACCTGGAAATTGCCCAATTAATGGGTCTCAATGCCAAGCGTTTGTATGCCTACGCGACGGGCATTGCTTTCATGCTGATCACCATGGCGGGTGTGTTGCAAGGCATGAGAACTACTGTTTCACCATCGGACGGCCCCATGTTGCTGTTGTTTGCATTCGAGGCCGTCATCATCGGTGGCATGGGCTCTTTTTGGGGAACCTTGGCAGGCGCCTTGTTGTTGGGCATGACCCAGCAAATCGGTTTTCGATTTGACCCTGGTTGGGGCATTTGGTTTGGTCACATTGTGTTCTTGCTGTTATTGCTGGTAAGGCCGCAAGGTTTATTTCCAAAAACAGTAGGCTGATCGAATGCATACCCTCAAAGTCAGCAGAAGCAATGCAGCCAGCAGGCCCGCATTGATTGTCGCGTTGCTTTTGGTGACAGTGGCTGCAAGCATTCCAATATGGGCACCCGAAGAAGTTCGATCCGCATGGATGCGTGAGTTTGTCGAAATTGCTTGCTATTTGGTTTTTGCTTTGATGTGGAATCTGTTGGCGGGCTATGGTGGCATGGTCAGTATTGGCCAACAAGCCTATTTTGGTTTTGGCGGCTATGTCATGCTGATGCTCAGTAATTTTCTAGGGGTCAATCCCTTTTTGTCTGTGTTGCTTGCAGCACTTTGCACTGCAGCCATGTCCATTCCTGTCTCGTTCGTGGCTTTCAGACTGCAAGGCGGCTACTTCGCTGTCGGCACTTGGGTCATTGCGGAAGTTTTCAGATTGAGTTTTGCCAACTTGGCTTTTGTCGGCGGCGGTTCTGGCACGAGTTTGACCGCCTTTGCAGGTATCTCTAAAGCAACCCGTGAACAAACCACTTTTTGGTTGGCCCTGGCTTGCATGGTTTTTTCCATTGCACTTGTTTACATCTTCTTGCGCAGCAAACGTGGCTTGGCACTGATGGCCATCCGAGACAATGAAGTGGCTGCTGAGTCTCAGGGCATTGCAGTTCAAAAGACCAAGCTTGCTGTCTATGTCGTGGCAAGCCTTGGTGCTGGATTGGCAGGTGGTTTGTATTACCTGAGTAACCTGCGCATCACACCGGACGCTGCATTCAGCGTGAATTGGACAGCCTTTGCTATTTTCATGGTGGTCATTGGCGGCATCGGCCGCATTGAGGGCCCCATTGTTGGCGCTTTGATTTTTTGGATCCTGAATAAATTTTTCAGTGATTACGGTAGTTGGTACTTGATTGGTCTGGGCTCTTTGGCCATCGTCATCACGATCTATTTCAAGCAAGGTTTGTGGGGATACGCGCAGCAACAATGGGGATGGTCGTTGTTTCCAACTCAGCGGCGTTTGAAAGAATCAACCAAAGGTAAATCATGATCAACATAGATGAACACACCATCACCCAAGCCGTCATTGATCGATTAGACGGTTGCGACAATCCAAGACTGAAACTGGTCATGACCTCTTTGGTCAGACACCTGCATGATTTTGCGCGTGATGTGCGACTGAGTGAATCTGAATGGATGACGGCCATTGCGTTTTTGACAGCCACTGGCCAAAAATGCGATGACAAGCGTCAAGAATTCATCTTGTTGTCTGACACCTTGGGCCTGTCCATGTTGACGGTGGCCATGGAAAATGACAAGCCTGCTGGTGCAACCGAGGCCACGGTGTTCGGCCCTTTCCATATTGACCATCCCCCTGAATTCAGTGGTGGAGAAGACATCTCTGGTGGCGCCAGCGGTGAACCACTGTTTGTCCATGCCAAAGTGATTGACACAAATGGAAAACCGATCAAAGGCGCACGTGTGAATATTTGGCAAGCTGATGCAGAAGGTTTGTATGACGTTCAGCGTTCTGAATTGACAGGGCATCAAGCGCGAGGCATCTTGTTTTCGGATGAGCACGGTGCCGTGGATTTTCAAACGGTCTTACCAGTGTCCTACCCGGTTCCCACAGACGGCCCGGTTGGACAAATGCTGCTCAGCACCGGCCGACATCCATGGCGCCCAGCACATGTGCATTTCAAAATTGATGCCGAGGGCTACCAAACCTTGATCACGCATGTCTTCAGAGAAGATGATGATTATTTGCAGACCGATGTGGTCTTTGGTGTCAGATCTTCATTGCTGGGTCAATATGTTCGCCACGAAGGCGGCAAAGCACCCGATGGTCACATGCTGGACCATGCTTATTACACGCTGAATTTTGACTTTGTGTTGGCCAACCTTGTTGCTTCATGAGTGAAATCTTGCACATGGTGATGTGGAAATTCAAAACCACGGCACCTGAAGAAAAGGACGCCCAAGCCAAAGGCTTGGCAGAGGACTTTCAGGCCATGAAATCATTTGTACCAGGCTTGTTGGAAGTGCATGCTGGGGCCAATGCGTTAGACGTTGATGGCGCTTACGATTTCGCCATCAGCATGCGCTTTGCGACCTGGGTAGACCTGGAAACGTATAACCAACATCCAGAGCACCAAAAGATCAAAATCAAAATGCACGACATGCGCATCGAACGCGCACAAGTTGATTTTGAGTTGGCGGTTTGAAGGGGTGCTCAGATGATCAACAAAATTGCCAACTCGATTGCCCAAGCCATTGGACCGGTGGCAGACGGATCAACCGTCATGGTGGGTGGATTCGGTACGGCCGGCATTCCTGGTGAATTGGTTGACGGTTTGATAGAAACCGGTGCCAAAGAATTAACGGTCATCAACAACAATGCTGGCAATGGGGATACGGGTTTGGCTGCTTTGCTCAAAGCTGGCAGAGTCAAAAAAATCATTTGCAGCTTTCCACGCCAAACCGACAGCCATGTCTTTGATGATTTGTATCGCTCAGGTAAGTTGGAATTGGAATTGGTGCCTCAGGGCAATTTGGCAGAACGCATTCGCGCTGCTGGTGCAGGCATTGGTGCATTCTTCACGCCTACAGGCTTTGGAACAGATCTCGCTTTTCATGCTGATGGCTTAAAAAAAGAAACACGTGTCATCGACGGTAAACACTACATTCTTGAATACCCACTTCATGCTGACCTGTCACTGATCAAGGCTGAAAGTGGCGATCGATGGGGGAATCTGACGTTCAGAAAAGCAGCACGCAATTTCGGTCCCATCATGGCCATGGCCGGCAAGCGCAGCGTTGCTTCAGTCCATGACATCGTTGAACTGGGTGCCATAGACCCTGAGCACATCGTGACACCCGGTATTTTTGTCAGTGCCTTGGTGCAAGTGCCGCGTTTGGCGACCCAAGGTGGCGGGTTCAAGGTGACCCCATGAATACATTGAAGGAATGACACCCATGACTATGCTCAGACGCAGTAAAGACCAGTTGGCGCGACGGGTGGCGCAAGACATGTTTGACGGTGCTTATGTGAATTTGGGCATTGGCATGCCGACCCTGGTTGCCAACCACTTACCTAACGGCATCGAAATCATTCTTCAAAGCGAAAACGGCTTGATGGGCATGGGTCCTGCGCCACCCAAAGGCGATGAAGACTTTGATCTCATCAATGCAGGCAAACAAGCTGTGACGCTGTTGCCGGGCGGAGCGTATTTCCATCATGCAGACAGTTTCGCCATGATGCGGGGCGGTCATTTAGACATCTGTGTGTTGGGTGCTTTTCAAGTGTCAGTGCATGGTGATCTGGCCAATTGGAGCACCGGCGAACCCGATGCCATTCCCGCAGTTGGTGGTGCGATGGATTTGGCCACGGGTGCCAAGCAAACCTGGGTCATGATGGATTTACTCACCAAACAAGGTGTGAGCAAGGTGGTGCAAGCCTGCACCTATCCGTTGACGGGCATCGCCTGCGTCAAACGCATTTACACAGACATGGCGAGCTTTGAGTGCACGGCAGATGGACTGGTGTTGATTGACATGGTGGATGGTTTGACGCGCGGGGAATTAGAGTCCCTGTTGAAATTCAAACTGCTTTAGAGCCAGCTGCCGGTTAGGCTTTATATTCTGTGCATGGACAGGCTGCAAAATATTGAGACCTTTGTGCGCGTGGCACAAACCCAGAGCTTTGCTGAAGCAGCCAGGCAATTGCGCGTATCCAAATCGGTGGTCACGACCCGTGTTAAACAATTGGAAGACTACCTTGGTGCACCCTTGTTTCACCGCAGCACAAGATTGGTTCGCTTGAGTGAACTCGGGCAGACATTCTTGCGAGACTGTACTGAATTGGTGTCACAGGCCAACAGCGTGGTTGATCAAATGCGGGACGTGCAGACAAAACCTACTGGTACTCTGCGGGTTCATGCTTTGACTGGTTTGGTGTTGGGGCATTTCGCTTCCTTGTTGCATCAATTCCAAACGGCTTACCCTGAAATCCGCATGGACTTGATCGTCAGTGATGCTGTGGTGGATCCCGTGAAGGCCGGTGTCGACTGTGCGCTTCAAATTTTTCCACCAACGGCAGATGAACTTATTTCTCGAAAACTCTTTTCTGTCAGACGTGTTTTTTGTGCTTCACCCACCTATTTGCAAGAGCATGGCAGCCCTCAATCACCTCGTGATTTGCACAAACACAAGCTCGGTCTGTATTCTGGTTATCCCACGCGTGATCAGTGGACCTTTTATCACCAAGGCGAGTCGTTGACCATGTATTTGTCGGCCAGTTTACTGACCAACAGTGTTCACTTGCTGCGTGAATATGCGTTGGCCAACGCGGGCATCGTTTGTTTGCCCACCTTGGTTGCAGGAGAAGATATTTTGCGTGGTGACTTGCAAGTGGTCATGCCTGACCACCAACTGTCTTCATTTTCATTGAGTGCAGTTTATGCAGGCACTTCTCGCCACGCCGTCAAACTCAACCTGTTCATTGAACACATCGCGAATAAATTTCAGCGTGAACCACCTTGGGATGCTGCATTGATTGCCCAAGGGTTGATCCCCAGTGCCTTGATCTCTGCTTGAATTCCTGAGTTGAGACTAGCAGTTTTCGGGTTAACCCGAATCATTGTTTGGTATTGACGAACAATCTACTTTTCAATTGAGGTCTACCGCTCAAGGGGAGTCGGCTCTACAGTCTCGCTACTGTCTGCTTGAGGACAGACCTACAGGGGGATTCTTGCCATGACCGTCAAATACCACACCCAATTTGGTTCGTTGAAGCATTATGAAAAAGGGCGCGTCGAGCCGATCGATGACGATGTCAAGCACTACGCCTTCTCCAACTGCTTTGAAATTGCGAACGCTGCCAAACCCTATGAAAAAGTGGTGTTTGGTCAAAATCAAATTTATGTCATGGAAGCCTTGAGAGCCGAAGGGACCTCGCCATGGTTCACCTGTGCGCATGATGAATTTGCCCTGAGCATGGACGGTGAGATTGAAGTCCATTTGATCAAACTCGAGCAAGCGCAGATTGTGAAAGATGAAGAAAAAAACGGCGCTGTGCTGGTTCAAGGCGAACCTCAAGGCGTCAAGATGGGTTGGATGAAGATCAAGCGAGGTCACCAAGCCATGCTTCCCAAAAACACCGCGTACCAATTCAAAAGTGCCCAACCTGGTGTGCTGATTTTGCAAACCTGCAAAGGTGACTTGTCCATCGAAAAATGGGCAGACATCTGCCAAACCGCTTGAGGAGTGAACTCATGAACGCACCTACAGAAATCACCAAAGTGTTGGCCTCTGCACCGGATTCAACGATGGGTTACCGCGACTTCACGCTTGGCAGTTTCACGTTCCGCAGAGATGAGTACTTTGCACACATCAATTGGACAACGCGCGATGGCAGACCGCTGTCACATACCTTGGATATTGGCAATTTTTTACGCGCATTGATGCGAGATGTCGCCTGGGGTTTCTTCTACGGCTGGGTCAATTTCGACAATGTGATTGGTACTGTGAACCATTACCAATCTGTTGACTTGTACGCTGGCAGTTACAACGGCACCATGAAGGCCGCCGGTGTTGATTTGCTGGAAAACTTCCCGACCGACCAAATCCGTGCCACCTTTGAGCAAATGTTGGACGACTGGACCAACGAAACCTTTGATCCATTTTCTGCACCGCAAGAAACGGGTACTCCCTACGGGCGCAAAAATGGCAATAACAACGCCAAGATCACGCGTGCCCGTGAATTGGCAACGCGTTGCGTTGGTCTCAAGGGTGATTTGAACTTGCGAACGGATGAGCGTGGTGCGCCCGTCAACAGGGCTTTTGCCGACGTGCCGCAGGACATGCCTGAATTGCACCCTGAACCAGGGTTTGAAAACGAAGTGCATGCCTTCAATTTGTTTGCCTTCCTCTCGCGCAGTCAGGTGACATGGAACCCGAGTTTCACCTCGGTTGTGAAACACAGTTTCATGTGCCCCACCACGGAAGAGCACATCCTGCCCATCATCCATGGCAATGACCGGGTTGAATGGTTCTTTCAAATGTGCGATGAAATTCATTGGGATTGTGCAGATAAAAACACAGGCAAACCATTGGCCAGGGTCATCATGAAGGCGGGTGATATGGCAGCGATGCCAGCCTATTGCCGTCACCAAGGCTACAGCCCCAAAAGATCCATGCTGCTGGTGTGGGAAAACGGTTCACCAACACTGGTGTATGAAATCCAAAATGGTGATGCGCCTGAAGTACCCGTGCAGTTTTAAGTGCGTTTTTTAGCCTGCACGGTGTGCAGGCTCATTTTTTTCAGTCCCTTCATTGGGCTGTACTTCAAGGACCGTCATGGATTTGTCTGATATCCAAAAAGCCGTTGGTTTGAATACACCCATCAGGCACCAGTTGTTCATCGATGGTGAATTTGTGGATGCCCTGTCCGGGGAAACCTTGGCAACCCTCAATCCGCATGACAACTCGGTCATTGCCGAGGTGGCCATGGCAGGGCATGCAGACATCGACAAAGCCGTTCAGGCTGCGCAAAAAGCCTTTCCCGCTTGGAGTCGCCTGCAAGCAGCAGATCGGGGCCGCATCCTGCTGAAATTGGCCGACTTGATTGAGGTTCATGCGGAAGAACTCGCCCGCTTGGAATCCCTGGACACCGGACACCCGATACGCGACTGCCGCATGCTAGATGTGCCGCGCACCGCAGCTTGCTTTCGCTACTTCGGTGGCATGGCCGACAAATTTCAGGGTGAAACCATTCCTGTGGATGTTGGATTTTTGAACTACACCTTGCGCGAACCCTTGGGGGTTGTTGGACAGGTGGTGCCTTGGAATTTTCCGTTGATGTTCACCAGTTGGAAGATGGCCCCTGCGCTTGCCACAGGCAACACCATTGTGCTCAAACCAGCTGAAATCACGCCCTTGACCACTTTGAAAATTGCGGAGTTGATGCGTGAGGCAGGCATGCCTGCTGGTGTGGTCAATATTGTTCCGGGCTTGGGAAAGGTGGCCGGTCAATACATTGCAGAGCACCCGGATATTGCCAAAATTGCTTTCACCGGCAGTACCGCTACTGGCAAAAGCATTGTGCAAGCCAGCGCGGGCAATCTGAAAAAAGTACAACTTGAATTGGGCGGCAAAGGTGCCAATATTGTTTTTGAAGATGCCAACTTGATGGCAGCTGTGAATGGTGCTGCTTGGGCCATCTTTCACAACCAAGGCCAGGCATGCATTGCAGGTTCACGCTTGGTGCTTCATGAAAAAATTGCAGATGTATTCTTAGAAAAATTCATTGCACTCGCCAATTCCATTCGCTTAGGCAACCCGTTAGACCCCGAAACAGAAATGGGACCACTCACCAGCGCTTTGCACCGCGATCGTGTCTTGAGTTATGTGGAAGTGGCCAAATCCCAAGGGGGCGAAATCTTGGCCGGTGGTGAGTCGCCAGGCGGCGACTTGGCGCATGGATGTTATGTGCGTCCGACCATCGTGCGGGTTAAACATTACAAAGACCGGGTGGCGCAAGAGGAAGTCTTTGGACCCTTCGTGACGGTGTTGACCTTCAAAACAGATGCTGAAGCGTTGGAGATTGCCAACGGCACAGACTATGGTTTGGGCAGTGGCTTGTGGACCAGCAACTTGCAACGTGCGCACTTGTTCGCCCGTGAAATCCGTTCAGGTATGGTTTGGATCAACAGCTACAAGCGCGTGAATCCAGGCTCTCCATTTGGTGGAATGGGCCAAAGTGGTTATGGCCGAGAAATGGGATTTGATGCCATGCGCGAATACACCCAGGTCAAAAGTGTCTGGGTCAATATCGACGCGCAAATCAAGCCCCATTACCCGCGCTGATGGAAGACTTTGTTTTCAATGCACAAGCTGCCAGAGTGGTGTTTGGGGCAGGTAGCCTGCAGAAAGTAAGCCATGAAGCTGGCTTGCTCCAAATGCAGCGTGTGTTGGTGTTGGCCACGCCCGAGCAAGCCGAACAGGCACAGCATGTGGCAGATTTGTTAGGCGATAAAGCCGTCGGCATTCATGCCAAGGCTGTGATGCATGTGCCCATTGAAACGGCGATAGCTGGTTGTGATGAAGTGAGGCGTTTGAACGCAGACGGAGTTATCGCCATGGGTGGAGGATCCACCACAGGATTGGCCAAGGCCATTGCGCTGGAAACCGGACTGCCCATTTTGGCCATCCCCACCACCTATGCGGGGTCAGAAGTCACCAGCATTTACGGGCTGACGGACCAGGGCGTGAAAAAAACCGGTAAAGACCCAAGGGTGCTGCCCCGCACTGTCATCTATGACCCCGAACTGAGTTTGACCTTGCCTGTCAGTTTGAGTATCACCAGCGGCATGAATGCCATGGCGCATGCCGCAGAGGGTTTGTATGCGCAAGACCGAAATCCGATGACGCGGTTGATGGCCATCGAAGGCATTGCCGCATTGGGAAAAGCCTTGCCATTGATTCGCTTGCACCCCAACCATATTGAGGGACGCTCATTGGCGTTGTACGGCGCTTGGTTGTGTGGCAGTGTGTTGGGCAGCGTTGGCATGGCCTTGCACCACAAGTTGTGTCATACCTTGGGGGGTAGTTTCAATTTGCCCCATGCCGAGGTTCACACCGTGGTGTTGCCGCATGCGCTGGCCTTCAATGCGCTGGCCGCACCATCTGCCATGCAAGACATTGCCAATGCCCTGGGCGTAGGTGACGCGCCTCAAGGTCTTTTTCAACTGGCCAAAGACAACGGCGCACCAGTTGCCTTGAAAGACATTGGCATGAAGGCCGCTGATTTGGACCATGCTGCTGATTTGGCCGTGCAGTCGCCCTATTGGAATCCCAAACCCATTGGACCTGCGCAAAGAGATGAAATCAGGACCTTGCTGCAAAACGCATACGAGGGTGTTGCGCCTAACTGCTGACTCTTTGCACCAACCAAACAGCTGAAATCAGCAAGACACCTATGGAGCCGTAAGTCATGATGCGTTGCTTGGTTTGAGTTTCTTTGGCCAGCAACACGACAGGCACACCAACCAACAACACCGCTGAAATTTGCCCCAGCTCCACCCCCAAGTTGAACGCGAACAAGGTTTCTAAAAAGTAGGTGGTGGACAACCCCAGTTCCTTGAGGCCATTGGCAAACCCCATCCCGTGGATCAGGCCAAACAAAAAGGCCAACTTCCAGTGGCTGAAATGAACACGGTTTTGTAAATTCAGCAAGGCCGAGATGATGATGGACAAAGCAATCACCGATTCGATCCATTTGTCTGGCAAGCTGATCCAACCGAGCACTGAAAAACCCAGTGTGATGGAGTGCGCCACGGTGAACGCAGTGATGACTTTGAGCGCAAATTTTTCAGCCTCGCGGTTTTTGATTGAACGTGTTTGCGCGTTCAAGTCTCTGCGTCCAGCCAGCATCAATCCAGGAAGGAGCAGGGTCAACAAAAACAGCAAATGATCAGCGCCTTCCCAGATGTGCTTGGCACCTTCGTGGGTGAACAAGCCGATGGTCGACCAGCGTTTGGTTTCACCCAAGACGAAAAGTTGTATGGCGCTGGTTTGGTCAAACACCGAGGAGATTTCATCGCCCCGCAATACCAGCTTGAAAAATGCCCGGCCTAGTTTGTCATTCTGGGTGAAGAATTCATAGCGGACCACGACGAATTTCGCATCGGGCGCCATCAAACCACCATTAAGTCGTTGGCGAACATACAAGCCATCATTGTGCAGCACCACCGATTGATTCACGAATGTCAATGGATGCGCTTGCTCGTCGATGGTGATCGTCAATGATTTTTGAATGGTGGCTGTGATGGCCGGCTGCAACGACAGCAACTGCTCTGGTGCGGGCGGTGGTTGATTGGTTTCCCCGTTAACTTGCAGCAAATTACCCAAATCGCGCACGATGAAGTCTATTTCGACTTGCAATTGACCATCCGCTTCTCGCAGTGTCAGATAGCTGTTGCCGGTCTGGTGGGCGAAGGCTGTGGAACTGAACAACAGGCAAATCGCCAGCCAATATGGGATGGCAAAGACGGATGAAAAACAATGCTTGGCGTTCAACTTGACGGTGCTTTCAGGGGCCGGGGTTCAAGGCTTCAAGGGTCATGGGTTTAAGGCTCTGGGGATACTCTTTGCGCAGTTCGGACAGCAGTTTGGCAAATTTTTTCTGTCCAGCATCTTGACCCAGCAGTTGTTGCTGCATGGCTTGCAGGTAATGGATGGCCAAAATGAACTTCACTTCTTCCGGATTGATGGCAGGGTCTTTGACTTTGAGCAATTGTTCACCAATTGCCATCAGCTCCATCAGCTCCTCGCGCGATTGTGAAAAAGGTTTCAGCGGGTTGTCAGAGAAGCTGTCATAAAAATGATTTTTCAGCAGCAAGTACCTGGCGTGGTCAGCATAGGCTGCTTTGCCGTCCAGTTTGAGAGCCTGCCGGTAGTACTGCAATTGCGACATATACAAGCCAATTTTGGGGGACATCTCCATCTTGAAACCAGCCTTGCTGAGCTCATTGAGCAACACAGTCGACTCCAAGCCTTTCACCGCGCCATGGCTGATGATGTCTTGGTTGAACAAGTCGCGGATTTCCTCCAGGGTGACCCCGATCTGAAAGAGCGCTTTGGCTTTGATGGGCGCAGCAGGATTGGCCGCTTGAACTTGAAGAGCTTCTTGCAGCTTTGACAAATAATTTTTTCTGGCCTCGGTGGTGATTGATTCGTGGGCCAAGGCGTGAACGCTGCAAATCAAGCTGAAGGCGATCAGAAAAATTTGTTTGCAAAGGTTCATGGGGCTGTTCACTTCTCTGGGGGAGGTTCTGGCGGTGCGAGTTTCTCGCCTTTGTAAACAGCCAGAGCGCCCGCATGCACGCCCATGCCAAAACGGCCTTGTCCAGGATTGATCAGTTGCAACTTGTTCGCGTCTTCCATCAGCGCGGTGGTGACCAGATAGCCGTGGTAAAGCGGTAAATCGGGGAGAGTGACCAAAAGGTACTTTCCGTTGTCAATCAATATGTCCATCACCAATGGCGAGAATTGGTCAAAAGGCGGTTTGCCGGATGACAAAAGATGGGCATCTTCATAGGACAACACCGCCATCTTGACTTGGTTGGTTTTCAGCAAACTGGCAGAGCGTCGCAAGTCGAGTGTGCGACTGACCATGGCGCGACTCAGTGGCAGGTTTTCACGCAGCACAGCGACCCAAGCATCGCCCGTCTCGTCACCCGTGTAATCGGCGTGGGAGGTCAGTATTTGCAAATTGCGCTTGCGAAACACATCCCAAAAACGGTAGGGCGTGTGGGCCAAGCTGACTGCAGGGAGCCAACTCATGGCTGCTGCCAGACTCAGGCGAGAGAGGAAGGAGCGTCTTTGCATCTTTGAAATCCCAAAAAAAAGAGCGAGAGTGACTCGCTCTTTTTGTACTGCGTAGAAGGTTTATTTCTTGCCGAAGATTTCCATCGGGCAGATGGTGGTCACGGCGTAGTTGGGCACATCGACCACGTTGCTGATGCGCAAGTCGCAGGCCACGCTGGCAATCACCAGGGCTTGCTCTTTGCTCAAGCCTTTGGTGGCCATCAGCCAGTCGATCATCGCGATCATGGAGTTGCGTGCAGCCAAGGTCAAATCGTTGGACAGGTTGGTC
>Ga0247843_1002625_pt1 | contig 32023 bp, 29 predicted proteins | sample LaCruzMarch2017__FD_192420 | JGI IMG/M metagenome (GOLD analysis project Ga0247843, IMG submission 192420) | Freshwater microbial communities from meromictic Lake La Cruz, Castile-La Mancha, Spain - LaCruzMarch2017_8m | ecosystem: Environmental > Aquatic > Freshwater > Lake | place: Spain... | reverse complement strand
AATGGTTCCCATATTATTGCATCTCTTTCTTGGACAAGAATCTCTTGCAACCAAGAAGTGCCTCCTCTTGGCACCCCAAAAATTAAAGTGTGTTTACGGAAATCATTAAACTGCTGGTTTAATTTATTAGTATTTATGAATTTGTTTATGCTTCTCTCCTGCAGATACTCTTTAAACCTTAGCTTATAATTACGAATTCTTTGCATTCGATTTTAATTTCAAGACACGATAAGACTTCTGAGAGTTTCAATAAAAAGTATGTTCGCAAACACAGTTCAAAAAATCAAAGAATTAATCTGAAGTTTCTGCGTTTTAAAGCAATTCAAAAATCAAAGATTTATTCAGCAATTAAAAAGAATCAATTGAAATTTTCTATCGCGGTTTTTTATGTAAAACGCCATTTATAGTTTGACATATTTTGTGTACTATGTTTTGATTTAAATCTGGATATAGTGGCAGGCAAACAATACGTGCAGCGACATCTTCAGCAATATTCATACGGCCGTATTCTAAATAAGGTAAGCTGTTAAGTGTGGGGTAAAAATATCTACGTGGAAAAACACCTAGTTTCTCTAGTTCTGAAGTGACTTTAAGCAATACACCTTCAGATTCGAAAAGAATTGGATAATAACAATAGTTCCATTCCACACCACTTCGTAGTTGTAATTTGCTAATTAGATTAGCATCAAGCAGGTTATCATATATTTCTGCTATTGATTTTCGCTGACTTATAATTTGATTAATATAGGGGAATAATGCAAGTCCCATTGCTGCATGTAACTCAGACATTATACCGTTAATACCTAGTCCATGAATTGATTGATTTTTTCCAATACCAAATCGATGACTAATGAACATGTTATCAAATAATTGGTTTTCCGAGCAAAAAATGGCTCCTCCTTGTCCCGTATGAAAAATTTTTGTTGCGTGAAAACTACACGTGCTCACATCACCAAAGCTGAAAATATCTTTTCCTAGATATTTTACTCCAAAACAATGCGCAGCATCATAGATTACTTTCAATCCGTATTTTTTAGCAATATCGTTAATTACAGTTGTTTCACAAGGATTCCCGAAAACATGTGTAGCTAATATGGCTGTTGTTCTAGAAGTAATTGCTGATTCTATTTTTGATTCATCAATTGTTAAATATTTGGGATGTATATCAACGAAAACGGGAGTGCAATTTTCCCAAACTATTGCTGACGTAGTGGCGACATAGCTAAATGGAGTGGTAATTACTTCTCCACGGTTTCCTAATAATTTCACAGCAATTTGTAATGGAATAGTTCCATTAGTCATTAGTAAAATGTTTTTAGCTTTAAGAAAATCCTTTAATAAAAATTCTAATTCTAGAACTAAAGGGCCACGATTTGATACTTGATGACTTGCCCAAATTCGCTCAATTTGAGCCAAGTACTCATTTATAGGAGGTAAAAATGGCTTTGTTACTTGAATCAACTGAATAGTGTAGTTATCTAATTGTGGGAAATTTAATGGATTGAACTCACCAAGATATCGATTACATGTTTTGGTGAATTTAAAGTGAAACTACCATTTGTTTTTAGTACTTCCACGTTTTCTGTCTTGAAACCGATTCGAATAGTTTAAGCTTGCAAAAACTCACTAATAAGTTGTTGTGCCCGGCTATTTGAAGTTAGTACGAATCGTAGACCTTCATTTACAATTGAAGTCCTATTAGCCAGAATAGTTTCAATTTTATCTGCTATAACTTGTGGTTTATCTACATCTGAGACAGATAAGTGTTTGTCTAACGATAGAGAATCATTAAGTATATTACTTGCAGATGAAACGACTGAGGGAACACCTAATGCCAAGCTTTCTAATGCCACTTGGCCAAAAGATTCACTAAAAGATAAATACATGTTTAAATCCATACTCGCTAAGATTCTTAGAAACTCACTTCGATTCAAAGCTGTTCCATGCTCAACAATTCTATTCGCTTGATTCCAATAACGAAATGAACTAAGATTACCAACATGAATAACGCTATTATTAACTAGTAATGCACCTGCCACTTGATTGTGAAGATTTTTGTTAAATGTATCACCACCAAATATTCCTATGTGAATTTTCTCTTTGTTTAAACTAAGTAGTTCAAAATGTTTAGGAATTATACACACATTTCTAAGTTCAAAACAATTAATAGAGAATAGCTCACTTAACGGTTTTACTAAATCCTTGCGAATTAAACCTATCTTGTCTAATTTACCACTTTGAGTAAGCTGAAATGGAAGCATTGCCAGTTGATTTTCCGAATTTCCTAATTCAGATAATGTGCCATGAAAAATGCACCCAAGTTTAGCTTTTGTTTGCGGCCTGAGTTGATTGATCAATTGCTCAAAATAAGGTGGGAAACCGCTGAAAATTATATTTTTAAACTCTTTTCTTGCTATAGCATTAGTTAGCTGCTTAAGTAGTTGAGGTGAAAGTAGAGAATTCGAATAGTATTGTGGTAATTCTAATGTATTTGTAGGAAAGTTTGCTAAAGTGGAATGATTAATCCCTAACCAATTAATTCCGGTTGCACTGGGACATAAAGCGAGTGTCTCGGATTTACTTCTTATTTCAGTTATAGTAGAAAGTAAAGGCTCAATATTTCCTTGTGGGGATATGAACTTTGCAAGTTTATTAAACACTATGTAGAGTTATAAGTGTAATTCTATTAGTAAAATGTAATTATGTTAAGAAACATTTACATCTTTTCAATCCAAATATTTCCCCCTGAATTTTCATAACAGAGAGGCATTTGACTGAAACTTTCTTTATGATGTTTATGCATATAATCAGAAAATAGGCGAATTTCAAAGGATTCATTATACATTAAAAAGGCTCTTAGAAAATAGGATTCATTCCAATTGTAGCCTCTAAAGACCCAAGATTTAGGATATTCGAAAGGGAAAAATATATCATGAAAATGTATCATGACTCCTTTCTTTAGAGAGGGTAGGATGTTGAATATAATGTGATTTACGTCACTTTCCGTCTTTACAACATGCGTGCTATCTACAAAAAGTATGTCACCTTCTTCCAGTTCTTCAAAATATTGAATTGGAACAGATTGAACAAAGTCTTCAATAACTCTAGCTTGTAGCTTGTCTTCTTCCGTCATTACAGAAAATAGACGCTCAGGAAAAGGCTCAATAAAAGTTAATGCAATACTGTTGTTAAAAAAAAGACGATTCGTATCAAGCATCAAGGCTGAGGAGAAGCCTGACCCGATTTCTATAATGCGTTTCGGCTTGAGGTGTCTAATCATAGAGTACAGAACAATGCCATCTGTGTAGGAGTACAAATCATTTACAAACTGGTAGCGTAAATGTGTTAGTTTTTCTGCCTTAAAAGGCATTTCGTTGTAATAGCTAGATAGGGCATTTAGGAGAGCAACTTGATGGTTTAGATGCAGGTCAATTCCTTCAACTAAATCTATATTTTCGTGTTTCCAAATTTCTTTTTCGCGAGCCTTCATTTCGTCCACCAGGACTATTGGCGAGTAAAAATGACCAACAGGAAATCTTGAATTCTTATTAAATAAGTCAATTTCTTCCTGTAGCCTCCGAATAAATGGCATGCGCTGCAAGAATGGAATAACAATGCTTTTAAAACTCATGGTATGCTTTTGGGTGTTTGAGAGTATAAATTTATGTAACTTAAGGTGTAGAAATTATTTTCGAAACTCTCAGATAAGAAATTGAAATTTGCTTAGTTCTTTAGTAAAGAAATCAAATTGTGAATACGCAGGACTAAATGAAGTCTTGTTCTGCAATAATATTCTCTCCCTGAAAGTATATGTTGAAGTTATACTTACTTAAAATCTTTACAAAAGGTTTACTACTGAATGGACGGAATCGATCATGAAGCTCGATAATAATCACTTTAACTTTTGGTAGCCATAAATCGTAATTTTTGTTGAACAACTCATATTCTGAGCCCTCGATGTCAATTTTAAGCAAATCGACACAATCTAATGAATACTTTTCAATAATGTCCTGAATTCCTATGGCTTCAATGCTATTTTTGGTTGGAGCATCTATTTTTTTTACGAAAAAACTCCATGGCTGGCCATCCTCACCAGAGATAATTTCTAAACTACATTGTTCATTCCACAAACCTTTATTTTCAAAGTGAATATTGCTGTAGGGTGCCAAATTTCTCCTCAGAAGTTGAAAATTCTCTGATTCAGGTTCAATGGTTATAATTTTGACGTCAGGAAACCTATTCTTAAAGTAAATTGAAGCGAGACCTATATTAGCTCCACAGTCCAGAATTGTTGAAGGAATAAAGGGAAGGGAAATTTCGTAATCTTTTTGATAGAACACTTGAGTTATTACCCCAAAATCGGATGAATTTCCTCTAATAAAAAAAGGAAAACGTGATGCCTTTAATGTTATTTTGTATTCTTTTGACTCACAAGGGTTCAAGAAAAATAGATACACACCGTCTCTCAGTCCTAAAGAAATTATGTGATGAAGGAATTTATTTACAGTGACCAGTAATTTTAAAAATAAGTATTTCATAAATAGTTAGAATGCAGCACAATTTTCGAATTGTGAAATTATTAAGAATTATAAACTAAATTTCCTCCAATAACGCAGAATAATCTTATCCATTAATGACCGATTTAATCGGTATTTGGGAGGGGAAGCCATCCCTTTTTTAGCTGCTAATCGCTCCCAATCTACGGTATGAATATCTAACCGTTGAAAGAAACTTATGCCATATTTTTCAATCATTTTGAGTACTTCTTCATCCCACCAAAGCGTTGGTGGGTTTAAACTAGTTATATCAATGTTCTTATCTCTATAATTCTTGAACCAATGATCCTTCACAATTGACACTTTTACCTGCGCTAGATAATCTTCGATATTAGCAAAGAATGGATATTTTTTTAGTAGGTATAAATCGGGTTGGTTAAATTTAATTCTTTCAAAACACTGATACCACCTCAATTTACTGAGGGTCCTTTCTGGTAAAACAAAATCGTAGTGTAGAACTTTAATATCCTTAAAATAATATGAGATAGCATCAACTGGCCAAGGAAGTCGAATATTATGTAAAATGGCTTTGGTGGTACTTTCTATTGTTGTTACTCCGTCATCTACAAAGCCCAAGGACATCTTTAGGCTTCCAAAATGCCTGTCATAATCGGGTGTTAAATTAATCCTATCAAACATTAGTACAGATCCCTCTGGAGCGTTTTTTATTGTGTCCCATTCAGGCGAATCCATATAATTGGCCGAAAAAATTTCATCAGCATCCAACGCGAAAATGATTTTTCTCCCTTGAATTTTCCGCGCTTCTGAGAGCAGAATTTTAGTTCGTTCAAATTCATTATAATCATTCTCATTCTTCACAAGGATTACTTTTTCAAACTTAGCCGCAATGCTTGCAGAATTATCAGTTGACCGCTGATCAGCAAGAATTATATAGTCTGCCCATAGGGATGTAGCCGTAAGAAATTTCTCTAAAATCCAAGATTCATTTTTTATTGGAGTAATGCAAATGAACTTTGTTCTATTTTCCATAAGTATCGTATGATTTGACTTTGGTAAACTGATCTTTAAACTTAAGAAACCAAAGTTCAAAGTAAAAGTAGGAAATATGTGATATACCTATTGTTAAACCGAAAGTTAAAAGGTAAACTATTGTGTTAAATGGAATTAAATCTAGGTTAAGTGGAACAAGCCAATTCAAAACCAAGTATAGTATCATCCAGTGGTATACATAAATTCCGTAGGAAATTTTCCCCAAATAATTTGAAATTCTGTAGTTCCATGAAATTAACGATTTTGGATTACTGGCTGTATTTAGAATTACAACTCCAAAAAGGACTCCGTATATTTCATCGTTGAATTCTGGTAAATGAATTCCTAATACCCAGCCACCAAATCCTCCAATTAGGGCAACTAATTGAATAGGAAGGCTATAAATGAGGTTTGTGCAAATTAAATTTTTAGTGAACAACATCCAAGCAAAAAATCCACCAATTGCCATGCAACTTATCTTGAAGAATGTAAAAAACTTTGATAGCTCTTTTAAGAAAGTATAGCTATTTGAAGTTGAAGAAACAAAGTTCGAGCTTAGGTAATCGCAAGCATGAGGCATTAATGGGATAATAATTAAAATGAAAAACAAAGGAAGTAGGATATTTCTAAACCAAAGGATAATAACAGGCCATATTATATAAAATTGTTCCTCCGTTCCAATGGAGCCAAGGTGAAATCCCCCTCCTATCCCAGGAATTCCAAATGCAACAAAATTAGGAGCCATAAAGAGATAGATTAGTATGGTAGGAAGAAGATTTTGCCATTGACTTAAATTTGGTTTAGCAAAATATTCTAACTCAACTATGTTGGGAATGATAAAAATTAGAAGGGCGAGCGCTAAATAATAGATTGGCCAAATTCGTAGCGCGCGCCTGAAATAAAATTTTCGAATTGCTATAGTTTGAAATGTGGATTTCTCTTTTAACAGAAGAAAAGTAATTAGAAATCCACTGAGTACAAAAAAGAGAATTACCCCTAAATGTCCGGAGGTGTGTTTGAAAAATGGGACTTCCATTAAATTAGGTAATCCAAACCCTTTCTTGCTTAACTCAATATGTCCGAGTATAACGCTCAAAGCCCCAATTGCTCTTAAGCTATCAAGACCATTGAAGTATATGCGGTTTGTTGAAGTCAATTTACAGCTATTAGTTTGAACTTCTCGTTTTGAGATTTATTTAATTGGCAATAATTTGCAAAATCAAAGGCCCTAATTTTTGAAATGTTATTTAGTCATAAGTCCCTTATCCTGTAGTTCTTGAAGTGATTTTTCATAACCGTCAATAGCTACTTCTTGCATTAGCAGCCATGACACAAATTTCTCAAGGCCGGTTTTAATATCAATTTTGGGATTAAAGTCAAGACTACTTGATATCAGAGAAAGGTCTGCATAGTTATGCCGTATGTCTCCTTTTCTGTATTGGCCAGTAATGGAAATGCTTGAATCTGGATTAATCAATGATTTTAAAGTCTGTGCGATTTCCATAACGCTAGTCATTTTTCCCATTCCAACATTATATATGCTTTGCTTAGAGTCATAATTTTCTTGTGCTAACCAAATAGAATTAACAATATCATCGACAAATACAAAGTCTCTTGATTCGAGGCCATCTTCGAAAATAAAAACCTCTTTATTTTGTCTTATCCTATTTGCGAAAATCGAAATTATTCCAGTATAGGGGTTTGCCAATGACTGCCCTGGACCATATACATTTTGAAAACGCAAGGCGGTATACTTCAAGTCCAAAGCTTTGCAAACACTTAATAGTAAATTCTCTTGAAAGTATTTAGTTAACCCATAAACAGAAAGAGGGTTGATTCGCGAAGATTCATCCGTAGGCATGGGTTTCATCTGAGTTTTACAATTCGGACATAGACATTCGAATTGCCCTGATGAAAGTTGTTCTTCCGTTCGGTTTTCTGGGAATATGGTGCCATGGGTTGGGCAAACATATTTGCCTTCTCCATAAATGGCTCTTGAGGACGCTAAAATCACTTGTTTTATTCCATACTTCGATTGATTTAACAAATCTGCAAGTATCGCAGTTCCTTGACAATTTACGGCCACATATCTTCCCGTTTCATACATCGATTGGCCAGTACCAGTTTCTGCAGCCAAGTGAATTACCGTTTTTACTCCTTCTAGAGCTTTTTCCCAATCCTCTATACTTCGCACGTCTCCCTGAATGAATTGGCATTTCCCCTGAATGGAAGCTAAGGTGTATGACGTTCCATTTACTCCATGAATTTGAGGACTTAGGTTGTCTAAAACAACTATATCTTTTCCCTTTTCAAAGAGAAAATTCACAAGATGTGACCCAATAAATCCAGCGCCTCCAGTAATTAAAATTCTATTGCTCATTTGTTTGGATAAACGTTTACTTTGCTTGAATTTGCTCCATTTCGTATTTCAGAAATGTATTGTTTGATGTTGTTTTTCTTGAATAGTTTACTAATATTCGATAGAAATATCGTCTTATTATTCGCAATTCCAAATTCCGCGTGCGAAGAGCTTCTATATTTTCTGTGGTTAAGGTATGCAGCAATTTATGTTTGAAAAAAAATAACCCATCTAGTAAGTGGTTGAAAAGAATCAGAACTATACATAGCATGAAGTATAGTTTTCCTTTCATTTTCATGAAACACATCCATTCGGATAATGTAACCTGTCCATGCCTCCATTCCGAAAACGTTGAACTACCTCCGTTTAAGTGCAATACTGTAGCTATTGGTGAGAAATGGTGTGAATATCCATTTTGCGATAATCTATAGCACCACTCCACTTCATCGGAATACATGAATATATCCTCGTCAAAATACAAGTTGTCTTTTCTACAAATGTCTGCATTAAATATACCGAAAGCGATTCCTATCCATTTCGTTTTGTGAGCTGTAAGGTGCAATTTTAGCCGCTCTTCATCGGTTAGCTTATGCTGAAACATATTCAATCGTATACAAAGGGCATTAGCTCTAAGATATTTTTTTATTGAAGGAAAACTTATATTGGAATTAAATTGTATAATGTTATCGTACCCAATTAGTTGGCAACTGAATAAACCAATTTTATTTGTTTTTTCAAGTATTTTATATTCAATTAACGAATGTAGAATAGCATTATCCCTAAACTCCGTATCTGAGTTTAGTATTAAAATATACTTTCCTTTTGAAGCGCGTATTCCTATATTGTAAGCCACAGACGTTCCGGCATTTAGACCTGAATCAATCCAATTTACTTCGGGAAACTTGGTCGTAATAAGGTTTTTCGAATTATCCTGAGAATCATTATCAACCACAATTACTTCGAATTGAAGGTGTTTGGTTTGTTGGAAAATTGAGCCGATACAAATGTCAGTTAAGACTGGAGTTTTGTAGTTTACAATAACAATCGATAACTCAATTTCTTCCTTCTCCATTGAACTAATCATTAAATGTCCGTTTAAACCCATTACTGGAAAAGTGATTTATACCTGTAAGAATCTGATGTATTTTTTCCTTACTTGTACTATTGCCAAAGGGAATTCTTGGTAAACATTCTTGGTGTTCGGATTGACACTGAAAGATATTGCCTGGTATGTTCAATGTTGCAGTTTTAAATCCCATTCTACTTATCATTTGATATTCACGTTGATAGGCATCCTCTTTACCTCCATATGGATAGGCAAAGTGATTTACAGGCTTCGATATGTGTTGCTCTAATTCAAATTTGGACGTTAATACTTCAAATTCGATTTCATCATTTGAAAGTGAGGAAAGAGAAAGATGGTTCATGGTATGGGCGCCAATTGTAACAAGTGAATCAGTGCTTAATTGACGAATTTCATTCCAAGATAGAAATAACCCTTCATTCATTTCCAGTAAATCAGATTCATTTGTGCCAAATGCATCTAACACTACGGTTCGGAATTCAGCCTTGGGTAATTGGCGTATTGTATTTCGAATTTGATGGAAACAAATAAGGCCATCGGATTCATTATTCCACTCAAGTTTCTTAACTCCTTGAGGTGTATTTAATCGAAATGAATTTTGCTCCAAAATCACTTTTTCAAGCATATACCACCAAAGAATTGCTGTCGAATTAGGAAAGCAGTTGGTGACATAAATCGTTATTGGAACCCCTAATTTCTGAAAAATAGGAAATCCGAATTCCAAATTATCTCTATAACCATCATCCAAAGTGAAACATATAAATTTATGTTTTGGCCTATTGCCTGATGACAAAATTTGACTTACCTCATCTAATGAAAGAAACACATAACCTTGGCCTCGAAAAAAGTTGATACTTTCTTCAAGGAATTCTGGTGTAATGGCCAAGTCGCGGTTTATAATATATAGATTACGAAGTGATTCTGGTAATACCCGGTGGAGCATGAAAATATGACCCAGCCCTCCAAAAATTGGTCTTGAAAGAAGTCCCTTTGTTTTTACAAAAAGCCCTAATGTTTTTCGAAAGAGGAAGTTTTCTTTCAAAACGTGTCGTTATCAGAGGCTGTGAATTTTATCGAGTCAACATCCTCACCACTACCAAGGTCATGGCGTATGATGGCGTAACTGGTATCATAAAGTTGGCCATGAGTTTTGAAATAATCTTCCCAATATGCGCCTGGATTGCAATGAAATCGCAGGTAAGGAATACCAGATTGAAAGCAAAGCATTTTCAATCGTCTCAATACTTTAGTTAATGTTTTATGTGAACATTGTTCAACATCACCGATTATTAAAAACATATCAGACGCCTTTAGCCATACAGAAATGCCTAATACTTGAACTAGATAATTTGAGTTAGACTGTTTATAGGAGTAGAACTCGGTCGAATGCTCTACACCTGCGCATCCTGGTACCAAAACTGAATTTCGAAATGGTTTTCCTACTTGAAGCTTGGATAGTAAATAGGACATACGCTGCACTTGCCAATTTTCAAGAGAAGGCAAAACCTTGGATAACCTTAAGATGGGTAGACATGGAACTCGAATAAGATATACCAGTAGATTATCTTTATTTGTCCAATCAAGTTTACGCACAAAACTGGGCAAGGAATTTAGGTTGGGAAATCCAAATCCAATTTTTACACCTACCGATTCAGCATGTTGAAATGTTCGTTTTATCAAAGCAACGAATAGTCCTTTGCCTTGATGTTCAGGAAGGGTCATTCCATCCACTGATTGCGCTGCATAAATCAGTTTATCGCCAAAGCGTATGTAACAAGGGAGCACACCAAAAAATGAAGCAGCAACACCCTCGGAAGTGTAGGCTATATAGGCAATATAACTGTAGCCAAACATTGAGGTGTCATACCGTTTTTTGAGATAATTCACATCCATATTTTTCCCAAATGAATTGGAAAAAATAGGTAGAATGTCTTGAATGTTTTCAGGAGTTAATCGCTCAATTTTGTAGTTCTCCATATTGGAATTGGTGCCTATCAAAAGTGAAAAATACTAAAATTCAATATGTAAATTTCCTTAAATTCTTGATGAAGTTGTAATTGGAATAAGCTCTTTTTCTCACTCAAGTAGCAAGGGGCGCAAATCATGAATTAATAGATTGGTTCGGATTGCAGTTCCTTCTCGAGTAAGGTGATAAGGGGTGTCAAATATCAAGGAATCTGGAATAATATAGCGTGTTGGATTTCCTGCTAAAGTGAACCCCGAAGTTTCCAAAACACTGAAATATGTATCGATATTTTGAGAGTTATTACGGAATGAAGTAGCCTGCAGCCCAGGGAAAGTTAATATCACACGTCCTCCTCTGCTTATTGCCTCAGCGTTAAATTCAGATAACAAGTCGATAACATCTAAATCAATGGGACCTAAGTGATTCGGAAAGGCTTGCACTGTAGCTGCCTTTAAATTCCAATGACTTGTAACATCTCCATACTGATTGAAAGCTGATTCGAGATAGTGTGCTTCATCGTTTTTCGATTTTAGGTATTCGCTTATCACAAATTTACTGAGTGCGTACTTTGGGATAAATGGTGAAACATGATACCATTGTTTGATTGAAATTTCATTCAAGCTATTAGTTTTTACATCAAATATGGTTCGTAAAAGTTCCTCACGCCCATATGCATATCCGTCATTAAATTGTTCATATTCTGCGCAAACTACAACTACGTCTCCAGCGGAAATTTGAGGTAGTATCTTGTCCATCATATACTTGAGTCCTATGGATGCATGGATGGCCATATTAACAGGATTCACTCCTAAAGAGTCTTGAATCATTTTAGAATCAAGTCCAAAGCTCAGGTTTGAACCACCTATAAAAATGACTCGTGGTTTGGAGGCTTTCTTCAATATATTCATTTTGTATGTTTCACCCATCAATAGAGAAGTTTGCGCTCTCGGAGTAGGGGGAAGTACAAGTCCAATCGCGATTAAGACTAACATAACAATGAAAAAAGCCATTAAACGCAAAAGAAATTTTTTCATTTGCATAGCTTCAGAATTGGAAGTAAATAAACTGTTGTTCTGACCCGAAGTAATACACAATAAAGCCCGTTAATATCAAATAGGCTAACCATCGAGCGGGCATTGACAATCGATTTTCGAGATGTTCGAGGGCATGTTGACCATTTTTTCCTACCCATTCTGCTGCAATCATCATTAACGTCAAAGCGCAAATCGTATGGTTTAATTCCCAGAAACTAAAATTCAAACCATCAATATAAGCCTGTCGATTGAGCATTCCTAATATCATATCTGATACATATTGAAGTGCATGTTGAATATTTTCTGCTCTAAAGAAAATCCAAGCAATGCAAGTAAGAGCAAAGGTCGAAGCAATTCTGATTGTATCCGTAATGGATGGGAAGAATAGCCGATTGGTCCTTACGATTTCAAGGTTTACTCTATTTTTATCAGCCAGTAATAGAGGCAGAAAAAATAGGGCATGCAACAATCCCCAAAAAATAAAAGTCCAATTTGCCCCATGCCAAAACCCGCTCACCAAAAAAATAGCAAATGTGTTTCGTATTTTCATCCATTTATTTCCTCTACTACCGCCTAATGGAATGTATAAATAATCACGAAACCAAGTAGAAAGTGAAATGTGCCATCTACGCCAAAATTCTGCTATATCTCTGGAAAAGTATGGAAAGGCAAAATTTTGCATCATACTGAATCCAAAAAGTCTGGAAAGCCCAAGTGCCATATCTGAGTATCCAGAGAAGTCACAATAAATTTGAATAGCAAAAAATGCCGCGCCCATGATGAGAATTGGGCCAGAGTATTGGTCTGATTGGTCGAAAATGGCATTAACAATAGTGGCGCAATTGTCGGCAATGACAACTTTTTTAAACAACCCCCAAAGGATCTGGCGTAAGCCATCTACTGCCAGAGTCATATCGAATTGGCGTGGCTTTTGAAATTGAGGGAGTAGGTTTGTGGCGCGTTCTATTGGTCCTGCAACTAACTGCGGAAAAAAGCTGACATAAGCAGAAAATGCAACAAAATCATGCGTAGGTTTCAGATGACCGCGATACACATCAATGGTGTAACTCATGGTTTGAAACGTGTAGAAACTTATGCCAACAGGAAGTACCACGGTGAGCGCTTCCATTTGCAACGGAACTCCACAGAAAGAAAAAACCTCCGAAATGTTGTCAAGAAAAAAGTTGAAATATTTGAAAAAGCCCAAAAGACCTAGATTGGTAATAAGGCTTACTGCAAGTATTGCTTTTCTGGATTTTCCTCGTTTATTGGTGATTAGAATGGCTCCTACGAAGTCAACCAAGCTACTGAATAGAATTAGAGAGAGAAATCTCCAATCCCACCAGCCGTAGAAAACATAACTTGATACAGCAATAACTAGATTTTGATGTTTGAGATTTTTTTGGAACACAAACCAATACACCCCAAATACTATAGGTAGGAAAATAGCGAAGTCAATGGAATTGAAGAGCATTTTATTGCAAAGGAATCACAGAGTAACAAGGAATGGTAATCATATCAATCGGCTTATGCGATTTTCGATGGTAGAAAATTTAGTTACGTCTATTTATTGCTAAGAATCGGGGTTGAGGTTAATACATGATTTTAGAAACCTGAATGGACGCAATATAAAGTTGCCTATTCGATATTCACGTAACTCCGATTGCATTTTGAATTGGTAGTAAAGCGCTGTGTATTGTTCCATAATCAATGTGCTATGCTTTTTGTAAACATATTGTTTGATTTCTTCTAAACGCTGGTTTGCCTCTACGAATGTGCGTGAGTTTGAGTTTATTCGATAAGCGAAAAAAAGCTCCTCTATTTTCTGAAACCCAAATCCACTTTTATACATTCTAATCCACAATTCCCAGTCTTCAAGGCCTAGTTTACTTAAGTATGGGTCGTAATATCCACTAGTATCGAATACTGACTTCCGGATTAAACAACAAGCTGCTATTTGGTTCCAAAGTAATTGCTGCTGAATTGAGAATTCAGATTGAATCTTTACTTCGTTGACTTCTCCAAAGCTTTGAAAGTTTCCATATACAACTCCAATTTTGGGGTCTTTCATCATTACTTGCATAGCCGTTTCAAGCGCATTTGGCAGAATTAAGTCGTCAGCATCTAAAGGAACAATAAATTCAGATTTCGTTTGCTGTATTGCATTATTTCTTGCAATGCTTGGACCTAAATTTTCTTGGTCAAGTAATTTTATTCGAGGGTTGCCTTCTAGCGTTTTAAGTATTTCTATTGAATTTATGTCTGTGCTTCCGTCATTCACAATCCACACATCGTAATTAGTGTAAGACTGAATCCATATCGAGTCCAGCGTTTCCATGATAGTAGTCCCGCTGTTGAAATAGGGAATGATAAAGGAAACTTCTGGATGCATTTGAAGCTATTGATTAGATTTTATGAAACACATGGCCTTTTATTCAATAATTATTACTCGACCTCTCAATTCAGCGTATTTCAGAAACATTGCAATCCGAAATAGTGCCATTATTCTTAATTTGGTTAATTTAAAGCTACCTTTTACTTTTCTAATAATCGATTGAATGCCTGAAAATTGCTAGAAACAGAATAGGTTTTGGAGATAATTTGTTTGTTTTCATTAACGAGGTTGTCTACGTTACCTAAACATTTTAATAAGTTTTCAGCCTTCGTTGTAAAATCGGTTGAGTCGTCTACTTGGAATAGATAAGGATAGTCATCGCCTAGTAATTCAACAATAGCAGGTATCGATGATGCTATTACAGGCAAACCATATCCCATGTATTCAATAAGACTGTTTGGGCTTCCCTCGCTTCTACTATTCAATATACCGATATGACAGGTAAGCAGCAGTCCAGCAATGTCATTAGTGGATCCTATGAATTTCACCTTTTCAACCAAAGTTAAGTCGAATGCTTGAGCCTTTAATGCATTGACTCTATTTTCAGGAACAAGTCCACCAGCGAATAACAGTTTCAAATTGGGATTGACTACGAGCAACTTAGGCATAGCTTGTATAAGAGACGCATGATCTTTTTCCGGAAAGTAGTTTGCGACCATCACCATTAGAACATCATTTTCAGATAAGTTCAGTTGGTCTAGCCATTCTTGCTTAGATTTTTTGGGAGGGACTAATTCAAATGGATTGGGAATGAATGCTACATTTACGGGGTTGATGGCGTGTTTATCTGCTATAAATCCTCCCGCGGCCATTGAATTTGCGGCATATGTCGGTTTCATAAAACGAGCCAATTTTTCCCAAATGGTCAGTGGTAGGTGAAACTCCATTGCAATTTGGAACCACAAACATTTTTTGATTCCAGCCAATCGGAATATGCTGTTGCAAAGTATATTACAGTGGTAAGTGAACGGTATAATGGCATCGAATTTACCGCTGATTAGCATCATCCAAAACTGGTAATAAGCGGTTAATCGCTTCCAACGGTTTCGAAACACATCGAACCCAATTTCTGTATCTCGATACGTAATCTGCGATTGGATTAAAGTTGGAATGAGTGTGCCACTACCATTTGCTAATGCCCATACTTCTACTTCATAGTTTCCCGATTCTTTGAGAGACTTTGCGCAGTATAGTCCTTGTTTTTCTGCACCGCCCAAATCCAAAACTGGCAACATCACCAATACACGTTTCTTAGCGGAGGTAGTAGCCATTATTCTGGAAATATATCAGGCTAGTTTGTCTTAAGAAAAAAGCGAATTTCTAAGGAAACACGGGTTGCATCTTGATTGAGATTATAGCCGCCACCATGAACCATATACGGAGAGAATATGAGTAATTCATTTTCCATAGGATTAGGACGAATCAACTCAAGCATTTTTCCATTCACCGATGTTACACAGGGAACAGTGTATTTTGTGCCGTTGAGAAATGCTCCATCAGCAGTCCTTTCAATATCCGATTCTGATATTAAATGGCTTCCCGGCATCAATGGCAACGAACTACGGCTATCACTTCCACAAATAGGACCATAGATATTAACCGCGTTTCGAAGCCTATCAATCCAAACATCCCGATGGGGAGGATTATTGTCTTTAATCTTTCCAGGCCGAACAATTCGTAGGAAAAAGTTGTCAAAATCTGAGTTCCAAGCTTTGGTCCATACATCTAATCCGAGAATTTTGGACATCCGAGTATTTACTTTTTCAAATTCAATAGGAAATCGACAAACATTCCATCCAAATTGAATTTCTTTAGCCAATTGAAGGTGTTGTTCATCTGTAACATAGTGGTGGTAATTCCAAAGTTCGAACATGTCATTAAGTTCAACCCCGATATCTAATAGCTGTTGGCGAATCATTTCTTTTAGACCCAATTGGATTTTTTTGAAATCCTCAGAACTCATAAAAGGTTGTACTGAATAGCCCATATCGGCCCATTCTGTTTTTTCAATCAAATTCGAATCCCGAAGCAAGAGAGTTACATTCTCTCCGTGTGCTACTTCTCCTTCTAATTCATTGACCAATGTCTCGTCACCAATTTTGTAGAATACCTTCATGCCAAAGTTGTTTAAAATTGATACCCTAACCCAGTATATTGGTTTACTGGAATATTTAGAAAGATTTCATCTATTCGTCCCCAAATATCTTGGGGTAGTTCCTTGTCAAATGTTTTTGTCAAATCGCTCCATTGACTTTGCGAATTTATGTTAGTTAATGCAGTGCTAACATTTGAATTTCTGAGTACCCATTTAATAGCAAGAACACTGGGTGAAAGACCTATCTCACTGCATAAATGAGCAAAAGAAGTAGCTTTTCTAAGATTTTGCTCTGAAAAATCCCACATGGTATTCTTGTTCACAGAGAAAGACGCTCTACTTCCGGAAGGTATGCCATTGGTATATTTTCCAGTTAAAATTCCTTGAGCCAACGTATAATAGGCCACTACCCCCATACCTGTTCCCAATAGAGCTTCGTGATGTTCCATTTCAATTGTCCTATTAAATATATTATAGGCATGTTGGGTTACTATAGGGGTGGGAACACCCATCAATCTTGCTGTGTAAAAGGTGTCGCAAAGTTGAAAAGTTGAATAGGAACTAACTCCCCAATAGAGAACCTTTCCAGATTGGATTAAATCATGCATAGCAGATATGGTCTCTTCCAAAGGTGTGGTTTTATCGAAGCGATGGCAGTAAAGGATGTCTATGTAATCTGTGCCAAACTTTCTCAATGAAGTCTCAACTGTATTGAGAAGATTTTTTCTTGTAAGGCCACGGGTTATCTTAGTGTCATCTTTAGGGAAAAAGCACTTGGTACTTAACAATAGGCGATTCCGATTCAATTTACTAATCAGTTCACCCACAAAATTTTCCGCTTCCCCATCACAATAATTATCTGCAGTGTCAATATAATTTACACCATCATTGATGGCAGATTCAAACAAACTAAGATGGTTTGATTTACTTTTATCTGAGGATACGTTCATGGTGCCTAATGAGACACTGCTTACAAGCACACCACTAGAGCCTAATTTTCTATACTCCATATTGTTCTAGCACCATACGTTTATACAGATTTTGCATCACTTGAATAAACCGCTCAATATTGTGGTGTTCGTCCACAAAACTTCTTTGCTCCAAGGCCAATTGCTTAGCTAGAATGGGATTTGTCAAGTAATGTAAAGTGTAATTCACAAATTCTGAAAGTCGATTAGACATCGGGAAGCTGGAGTTATACTCAGTTTCTTTGGTTCCTCCAAAATTCCAAAATACTTGTGGCACCAGCGCTGTACAAATATCGAAACCTGCCCAACCACCTGGCACTCCATGGTAACCATGTAACCAAACAATATCTAAATCATCAGCAACTGCAGCTTCAGCAATATTTGTCTGATGACCTCGAAAATGAATGTGATTGGAAATATTTAATTGATTAATGTATCGATTCAAACCTTCTTGCTCGGGATCTCCACTTCCAAATATATGCAGCTCCGCTTTTGGGAATTTATCCAAAATCAGTTGAAAAGCATATAGAAAAGGATCCAACGGTTTATGAGAAGTAAGCCGGGTAAATATGCCAATTCGCGGAGCTTTTCTATTACAGTAAGTTGTCTTTACAAATTGATTTTCTATCTTAAGATTCAACCCGAAATAAGTGTGCTTGTAATTAGGAAACTCTGAAAGTTCCCATTTTATGCTTTTTTCGTCAAAGCCTGAAACAAAATGAATTTGTTCGTTTTTCGGGAAATTAGAATAGATATCAGGCTTTTGATGTTTAGAATTTTGAATATGAACCAAACATCGCTTTCTTATTTCTAAAGGCATCCATCTTGTTATTGCAAGATAGTTGTACTCGCCCATGACCGAAATGCTTGTGTAGCCGTTTAAAAAATCAATTAATGGTTGATGAACATTTGGGAGGGCTTCACCAACTGTTATGCGAGCTAAGCGCTCTTTTCGCGTTGGATGTCTAATTACATCTATGTCCTTAATAAAATAGATATCGCTTTTTAGTTCCAAATGTTTTTCATAATAGTAATCGGAAAACCGTGGACTAGCTTCAAGTGGAAGCAATGAAAGTATATCAACTTTGAATTGGCTTTTATCTAAAGCCCTATCTAATTCGAAGGTAAACCGTTCGGTGCCTGCTTGATAAAACTCCGAAACCACAAAAAGGACTCGAATTCTATTTTCCATTATAGAAATCTATAATAAGACTAGCTACCCTTTCAATGTCTTGATCAGAAAGGTCGTAGTAGAATGGCAATCTAAGTAAGGTGTCGGCAAACCTATCACAGTTTGGGAGCTGTCGTCCATCGTGTTTTGCTTCGTAAAATGGGCTATTATGCAGGCTTAAATAGTGGAAAACTGGAAACACACCTTGTAGCCTCATGTAGTTAAGTAGCGAAGTCCTTTCTTCAAGGCTTTTGCTTATCAATGCGAATAAATGTCCATTATTGGTTGCAAAATCAGGTATATCTAGGAATTTTACATGACCATTATCGACAAGTGGTTGAAGGAGTTTTGCGTAATTATTCCAAATATATTTCCGCTTTTTTTGGATGACATCAAGATTTTCTAATTGAGCAAAAAGAAATGCTGCAATCATGTCTGATGGCAGGTAGGAAGATCCAATATCCATCCAACCGTATTTATCCACCTCACCTCTATAAAACTGGCTTCTGTTTGTTCCTTTTTCACGGATAATTTCGGCTCTCTTGAGAAACCTATTATCATTTACAACAAGCATTCCTCCTTCGCCTGAAATAATATTTTTCGTTTCATGAAATGAAAATGCTGCCAAATGACCAAAACTTCCAAGCGGGCGGTCTTTATAGAAAGAATCTATTGCTTGAGCAGCATCTTCTATAACATACAAAGAATGCTTGCCAGCAAGTTCCATAATTCCATCCATATTGCAAGCTGAACCAGCATAATGCACTGGTACTATTGCTCTTGTCTTGGAAGTAATTAGTGGTTCGATAGTTGAAACATCCATATTAGGATGCTGGGAAAGAGAGTCAACAAAAACTAATTTAGCTCCTCGAAGAACAAAAGCATTTGCAGTTGACACAAAAGTGAAGGAAGGTAAAATCACTTCGTCTCCAGGTTGTATATCAATAAGTATGGCAGCCATTTCTAACGCATCGGTACATGAAGTCGTCAGTAAGACTTTGGCGAATCCGTACCGATTCTCTAGAAATTCATGACACTTCTTGGTGAACTTACCATCTCCTGAGATGTGCATAGATTTAACAGCATCTTCAATATATTTAATCTCATTGCCTGTGAAATGAGGTTTATTAAAAGAAATATTCATTGTGATTTGATTTTAGCTGGGCAACCGATATAAAGCCCCGGTTCTTCTGTATTTTTTACTACGACAGCGCCAGCACCAGTTTTTGTACTCGAACACAAGTTTATGTTATCTTTAATTATTGTTCCAATTCCCAAATGCGAATTTCTTCCAATATTACAGAAACCACCAATCTGGACGCCAGGAGATATGAAAACATGATTTTCGATAGTATTATTGTGTGAAATATTGCAACCATTGTAAAACACACAATTGTTGCCAATTCTGGACTTTATGTCAATAATACAACCCGGAAAAATAAATGTTCCATTTCCAATAACCACATTTTTAGCAATGAATGAGGTACTATGAACAAAGGAAAAAAAAGGTATTGATTTTGAAAGTTTCTCGAATAAGATTGCCCGAAAGGCAATGTGATTGTATCCAATACCGATAATGAGGCCATCAAATTTTTGCGCAGAAAAAAGGCTATTTGCATCCTTAAGTTTACCAAGTAGTGGTATTTCATTTACCAACAGGTTTGCGGGTGCAAAATCATCCAAAAACCCAACACACTTGAACTGATTGTCAGACTCTAGATGATATGCCATTTGCTGGCCTAAGTCTCCTGCACCTATAATTGCAAGTTTTTTCATGGGCAGTTCAGGTAGCTATCAATTTTGCCACCAACATTAAAAATTAAGTCCAAAACGGTAACTCTCTGGGTAAAGGGTGGATACATCTGAGGGTATTCTTTGTAACCAGAATATTCCATCCAATCAACTTTAATACCTTGTTTTTCAAATAAGTCTACTTGCAAGTAGTCTTTTGCTGACGGCCCAGATAAATATCTATCACCATTAAGCTTCTCTACTGCATCTAGTAATCGCTCGCTACGATTGCCGGTAAGTTGTAAACTTGAGGAGTCAACAAGCTCCGTTTTAATATTTAAAATTTCATTAATGGCTTTTATGAAAGCCAAATTAATTTCTGAAAGATATTCCGTGTCAATTTCAGAGTATAATTTTTCAAAAACTGGCGCATACTTCGAAAAATATGGTGTTTTTGCATAATTGGCTTGCAAAGTTTTCCAATGCTTTACGTTCCAGTTTTTGAGGGAAATTTTTGTCTCATTAATTCGCTGTTCTAACTTCTCTTGCCGCACTGGAATGGTAATCCACTGCCATCCATTTGGAGTTTTAATAATATTTCTATTTCGCCAATCGTTTTTTGTGAATTGAACGTCATCGTAAATTACAAATATATCAGCACGATGCATCAAGTGGAAATACCCTATCCATGGAATATAGTTGGATTGTAATATTGCAATAGTCTTCATTGAATAACCCAATTAAGTTTAGGTCTTACAACTCCGTTCACTTTCTGAAGATATCCAAATTCTTCTCTTTTACTGTCACGTATCTCGAAGGATAAAATGCTCAGTTTAGAATACAATAAAACTTTCTCGGAATTAAGTACATAAAGGTTGATTAAATATTCATCATCATTCATTAGATTGCCTGGTACAAGACATCTTGTTGTTATTGAGTTTCCCGCAACAATATCTACAGAACTTCCTGTACCAAAGGCAACTACTTCATTCATATTTACAAAATCTATAGCTATATAAAATCTAGATTGATTTCCTGTGTTTACAAGTTCAATATCTATATGGAAATCGCTTTCAATTGTAATCTTATCTGGATTGACTTTCATACTTCGAATTCGAACTTGCTCGTTACCTGGGGCATCTTGCAGGTTTTTATGATAAAACGAAGGTAGAAGAGTTTCAGAGTTTAATCTTAAGTATTGATCCACAATGTGGTCAACTTGACCAGTTTGAGTTATCTTTCCATGTTGCATTAAAATTGCTCTATGACAAAGACTTTGCACAGCAGTCATATTATGACTAACAAAAATCACAGTTCTTCCTTCTCCGGATGAAATCTCCTTCATCTTGCCTATGGCTTTTTTCTGAAACTCGGCATCTCCAACAGCTAATACTTCATCAACCACCAATATCTCTGGTTCTAAATGAGCTGCTACTGCAAATGCTAAGCGTACTTTCATACCTGATGAATATCGCTTCACTGGAGTGTCTATATATCGTTCACATCCAGAAAAGCTGATAATTTCGTCTAATTTGCTGGTTATTTCCCTTCTGGTCATTCCCAGAATAGCCCCGTTTAGGAATACATTCTCTTTTCCAGTCAGTTCTGGATGAAATCCTGTACCTACTTCAAGTAATGAAGCTATACGACCTTTTGCTTTAACACTCCCTGTTGTAGGTCCTGTTACTTTAGATAGAATTTTAAGTAATGTCGATTTTCCTGCCCCATTTTTTCCAATTACTCCAAGAACCTCACCTTTAAAAACATCAAAGTTTATATCCTGTAATGCCCACACGTAATCAGAGTCGCTAGTAGTTGTTCTATCGTTTACCTGACCAATGGTAGAATAGGGATCCTCTTTCCCTAGTAGTTGGTGCCAAAATCTGTTCAAATCGTGCGATAAAGTTCCAGTTCCAATTAGTCCTAAGCGATATAGCTTAGACAAATTTTCAACTTTCATAATCACATTTGAGTTACTCATCAGTGCTGTTGAGTTTTTAACTAAGCAAGATAAATTGACGCAAGTTTGTCTAAACCTTTTCTGATATCAGTATTTGGCTTATAACCAATATCTCGATATAACTTTTCGGATGAACCAACACGTCTTTCCACTTCATAATCATATCTTTTCATTGGTGACTCCACCAACGTAACTATTGAATTAGAATTTGTGATTTTACAGATATACTTTGCCAAATCCAAAATTGTAATTTCCGTTTCGTTCGCGATATTGTAGATTTCTGAACCTTTTGATTTTTCGGATAATAAGATTGTTGCCTTTACAGTTTCGGATACATCCGTGAAGTCCCTAGTCTGTAGTCCGGATCCAAAAACAGTGATAGGTTCACCGCTTAAAGCTTGAGTGAAAAACCTTGGAATTACCATTCTGTCGTCTTGACGAGCACCATACACATTGAAAAACCGAAGAGAAACCGATTCTAGTCCCTTTTCCTCAAACATAGCTTTCAGGTAAATTTCGTTGTATCGCTTTGCCATGGCATAACTTGTACGCGGGTCAATCATGATTTCCTCATCAACACTTTTTTCAATAGCTGAATGCCCGTAAACTCCACTTGTGGAAGCGTAGATTACTTTTTTAACATTATTGCTAAGGGCTGCGTGAACCACATTCCTCGTGCCAATTACCTCGGTATCCATTGTCTCAACTGGGTTATCAGCCACAATGTCCACACCTAAAACAGCAGCAAAATGAAATATATAGGAACAATTTTTTGATGCCGATAAAACTGTATCATAGTCTCGGACATCCCCTTCTATAAAGGTGATTTTATTGAATACTTCAGATTCAATTTTATTTCCACGCAGTAGAATGTCCAAAACCACCACCTCATATCCTTTTTTTAACAATTGCGCGGTTAAATGGCTTCCAATAAAACCTGCACCACCTGTTATTAGAATCTTCTGCATAAGTTAGGAATAAGATGTTTTCTGATTAAATGGTATCCAAAAAGTTTTTTTCTGTTTTGTTGAACAATATCAAACCGAAAAGGAAAATAACCAATGCACAAACTACAGGATAAAACAGATTGAAAAATGTAATACCACTTCCAGCCTGAAAAACCATGGCTCTGAATACCTCAATAACCCATGATAAAGGATTGTAAATGACGAATATTGCAATAGCCTTTGGTAATTTCTCTTGCGCTAAACTGATAGGGTACATTACCGCGGAGAGATACATAAGAAGCTGTACTCCAAACTGAACCAGAAATACTAAATCACGATACTTTGTGGTCAATGACGAAACTATCATACCGAGACCGAGTCCAGTTAAACCCATCACCCAAACTAATATGGGAAAAAGTAAAACCGCAAATCCAAAATCGCCTGCTTTGTGTTTAGTGAGAAAAAAAAGATAGCAGCAAGCGAAAATAATCAGCTGAATTGCTAGGCGTATTAAATTTGAGAATATCACCGAAAGAGGCATAATAACTCTGGGAAAATAAACTTTTCCAAAGATGCCTTCATTAGCCTTAAAAGTGTCTGAGGTGCCGTTTATACATGCCGAGAAATAGTTCCAGATGGTTATGCCTGCTAAGTTGAAAAGGAAAGGATTGATACTTCCAGTTGGTATATTAGCTACGGTATTAAATATTATTGTGAATATGACTGAAGTAATCAGAGGTTGAATTAGATACCAAAGGGGACCTAAAATGGTCTGTTTATAAACTGTTACGACATCACGTTTGATGAATAAAAATAACAGATCACGATACTGCCAAGTTTCTCTTAGGTTTAAATCAAATAGGTTGTTTTTTGGACTTATTTCAATAAGCCATTTTTCCCTAGTGTGTTGATGATTGGAATTCACTGAATTTTCTTCTAAGAAATATACCTCTTATATACTTTGCCTACGATAAATTTGAGCAATGGATGCCTTTAAATCCATTTAGTCGCATATCCGAATTCACCATTTCACTTACAATATCCTTCACATTGTATTTAGGATTCCAATCAAGTTCAGAACGAGCAAGTGAGCTATCTCCTATTAAGTTGTCCACCTCTGTTGGTCTAAAATAATTAGGGTCAACTTCTATAATCACATCTCCAATCTGGATTTTAGAATCACTGTTTTTCAGATAATCAACGATACCTTTTTCCAAATTACTAGTACCTATAAACTTCAAGCCTATACCAGCCTCCTTAAAAGCAAGAATTGTAAAATCTCTAACACTTATAGAGATGCCTGTGGCGATAACATAATCTTTAGGAGTTTCTTGTTGAAGCATAAGCCACATCGCTTCTACATAATCCTTGGCGTGTCCCCAGTCCCGCTTGGCATCGAGGTTACCTAAAAAGAGCTTGTCTTCTAATCCCAGGGCAATGCGCGCTGCTGCCCGCGTTATTTTTCTCGTAACAAAGGTTTCACCGCGAATAGGACTTTCGTGATTAAACAAAATCCCACTGCAAGCAAAAATGTTGTACGCTTGCCTATAATTTATAGTGATGTAATGTGCATACAATTTGGCTACACCATAAGGTGAGCGAGGAGCAAATGGGGTATGTTCATTTTGAGGAATTTGAGTTGCTTGACCAAACATTTCCGAAGAAGATGCTTGGTATACTTTCACTTTATTAGTTAACCCTAATAAACGAATAGCCTCTAATATGCGAAGAATTCCTAGCCCATCTATATTTGCAGTATATTCAGGCTCGTCAAAACTCACTTTAACATGAGACATTGCCCCGAGATTATAAATTTCATCGGGTTGAACTTCTTGAATAATTCGAGTAATGTTAAGGGAATCACTTAGGTCTCCGTAATGAAGAAATAAGTTAACCTTATCCTCATGCGGGTCCATATAGAGATGATCAATACGATCTGTGTTCAATAGAGAACTTCTTCTCTTTATTCCATGAACTTCGTACCCCTTAGAAAGCAATAATTCCGCCAAATAAGCTCCGTCCTGACCAGTTATTCCAGTAATTAGAGCCTTCTTCATAGAAATATTTCAAACCGCCTTTTGATAAGTCGAACTACATGACTTATGAACGATGGCAAAAATAGCATTCCACACCTTACAAAGTAGGGCAAATAGGGGAATAAGCCAATTTTTTACGCGAATCACGTAGCCAAATAGAAATTGTGACTTACCCCAACTTGAATTCTCGTGACGAAACGAGTCTTCTACTCCAAGAATACGAGAGAAAAACAAATCTTTTCCATGCATCTAGGCGCTGTGGAGCCGTTGCTATAATATTGAATGTCCCCGTTAATGCTGCACCCCAATTTCCTTGGTTAAGCTCACTTGCGGCCTTTTGAAAAGCGAGTTCATGCGGATGTTCTTGAATATAGTTGTCCCAAGTTGACCTCAAATCAGTGTGTTTTGAAAGCAAGTCTAAACCATTAGTAAGAATATTTGCTCGAATATGTGAATCAATTTCCTCCGTAAAATATTTTAGTGGATTACTATTACGGATGTGCGTTTGGTTGGGATGGCTGGTGTAATTATATGTTACAACTGAAATGTGTTTACCTACTGAATTTCGGGCTAATTGGAACAGCCAATGATAATCTTCGCCTCCAATACGATCAAAAAATGGATGATAACCACCTACCTTCTGTAAGAGTTCAGATCGGAGAAAAATTGTAGCACAGCACACCAAAGGATAGTATTTGGCATCGGTTGCATATTTCTCGTAATCAACCTTACCCACATGATTTGATTCAATGGTTCCGTCTACAGTGGATTTGCAGAAGTTTGTTGTTATAAAACCAACTTCTCGGTTCGATGCCATTTCATCTACACAAATCTGAAATCGAGTCGAAATGCAAGTGTCATCTGCATCCAGAAACGTAACCAAATCGCCTTTCACTTCTGTGAATAGGATGTTGCACGATTTCAAGTAGCCTTGATTCTCCTCATTTTTGAATTTCCGTATCCGAACATCGGTTAGACCAGTAATTATGCTAGCTGTTTCATCTGTACTTCCATCATCCAGTATAAGAAGTTCCCAATTTGGATACGTTTGGTTGAGTATGCTCCCAATTGCTTTTGAAAGAAATGGAGCTGCATTATACGCAGGCATCAGCACACTAATCAATGGTTGGTGCGGCAATAGAGGATAGGTAATTCGCTTGGGCACCATGCCACTCATTTGGATAAACTTAATTTAATCACGCGAAGTTCCCACAAAAATCTGTCCCAAGTGGAAAGCAAATTCGCGTTCCTAACCATTTGCAATAAGGTTTTTGTATCCGCCACCTTTCCTTGCATATAATAATTTGGTAAAAGTGGATAACTGAAATGGCCGCAAAGCAACCTGTAGTCTAGAGGAATATCAGTTGAAAAATGAACACCTGCGGGGATTGGATAGTTTTCGAGAAACGCATTGAAGTCATCCGTTTGTGCCCCGTTTCTTAGTAATGCTCGAAAAATTCCAAACTTCTCAAACGCCATCTCTGTGGCCATAGCCTGAGATTTCGCATCTTCTCTCACCAAGAATTGGCTAAGAATTTTATCTGTTGTTCTCACTGATTTCTGGCCATGTTTCAAAAGAAATCGGAACCAAAATTCCATGTCCATGGCGTAATGCAAATGAGTTTTTAATGGGCCAAGAGATTTTAAAACGCTTGTTCTGTAAAAGTGGGATGGTTGCCCCATAGAATAACACCCCAATGTTTGTTCCAGCATAGGATAAATAACCGCACCTCCAATTGCAATGGTTTGTTTCCGTGAATTTACATGTTCGCATTTGCCTGTAACCACTATCGTTTCATAGCTCATTAGGTTAGCTACTTCTTTTAGTGCGCCAACACAAAGGGTATCGTCAGCATTAAGCCAATTGCAAATATGGCCTTCAGCCAAGGCCAATCCGTTATTTATGGCATCGCTTTGTCCGAGATCTTTGGTGCTTTCCCAGTAAGCTACATGGTGCGCATGTTTCTCGATAATCTCTTGAGTGCCATCAGTACTTCCACCATCCATAATTATATGTTGAACATCGCATTCCTGATTAGCAACCGATAAAATACACGATTCGATGTAATCTGCACCATTAAGAACGGGAGTAATAATGGTGAACTTAGCCATGAATCACATCCAAATAATGGCCCAAATAGGTATTAGACATGTCTACTATGCTATTCATATTTTGGGAATTTGAAGTTACTTCCTTCCGAAGCTCATCGATTAGTTGAAATGCACAAATCAAACTACTTGCCAAGTCCTGTGGATTTTGTGCTTCATACATAAGTTCTGACTCCAAAGGTCCTAGAAGTTCCGGAATTCCACCAACCATTGAAGCAATTACAGGAGTTCCCACACTGTGTGACTCTATAATTGATAAAGGCGAATTATCTTGAAGGCTGGCTTGAACTAGAACTAGTGCGTCATTTAAATATCCCATTACAATAGCCGAGGATTGTCTTTCCAACATTTTAAAGCTACTACCCTTAAAGCAATATTCCTGTTTAATACCTCCAATACAGACAAGATCCAACCGTTTTCCATTTAGCGCTTTTACTACTATTTTCCACGCATTAATCAGCGTTTCCAAGTCTTTGTAAGGATTTCTGTTGGCGTGATTAGCCACAAATAGCAGAAAGCTACCCTTGGTCTCATCCTTTGGTTTTTTGGAAGGACTTGTTATTGCATTGGCGACAAAATGAGCTTCAAGTCCATGCATTTTTAGCATCCGGTTTCTCATCCATTGACTTGGTGCTAGAAACCGAATGTTCGCAGTTGAAATCAAATCCTTTCTTTTTTGTAAAACGCTTTGAAAGCGTTCAAAATCGAGATAAGACAATTTTTGTCCATCCAATTCAAAGGGATGAAATTCGCTACCAGTGGTTAGCCACGAATCATGCAAGGTCCAAACAACAGGAATTTCTCTGCTTAACTCGCAAAGACTTTCTAAAGAAAGAGAGGTTCCATGGAGGTTATGTATGTGCATAACATCGGGGCAAAATGAGTTAATCTGACTTAATACATCCTTCTGCATAAGTTCAACGCCTTCTTCTGTCGAGCTAATGTTTCCAACTAAAAATTTTGAAAAATGCCCTTTAGAAAGAAGTATACGATGATTCTGTAGGGCTATGGATTCGGCTCCACCACCAGATTCAGTGCTATTAATTTGAAGAATGCGAAGCTTTTGGTTGCATACTTTTCCTTTTACAAGAAAGAAATTTGGTGAATTAGAGCCAATTTCATTTCGTTTTTTGCTCGAAAATAAGCTCATCTCGTAGGCTCTATCTAGCTGACATGGTGGATGCGAATAGACTAAAAATTCCTTTCTAACATGTGAGCTAATCCAATTCGGACGAATTGCTGTGTGGGTTGCTGAACTATCAAAACCGATGTTTTCAATCAAATTCTCGGATGGAATAATTGCCAATCGTCCCAACATGGCATGGTGTGTTGTCCATTGAAAATCCCATGTATCCAACGTTCCATTAAGAGCCGATTTTACGTTGTGTTTCAATTCTTTTGGAATATCAGTGTTTCCAAATAATCGCATAAAACCGTTGTTTTCTGAGAAGCTTTCAAGGTTAGGCAAATCGGGGTCAAAATTCTCCCAACGGTCGCGCCAAGTAGCCCATCCCCAAATGTGGCCAATGCGCGCAAAATGATGGCTGTATCCACTTTCCCACGTTCCCAATGGGTTATTTCCACTTACCACATACACGCTGGAGATACTCGCATAATCCTTCAACATGTGCGAACAAAAATCCAAAAATGCTGCATTTGGAATGCAGTCATCCTCCAGAATAATGCCGCTTTCTACATAATTAAAAAACCAGTTAATTCCACTTATCACCCCATTTTTGCATCCTAAATGAGTGGTTCTAAAGTTGGAAATTAGATTCATTCCAGTTATTCGACATGCATCCTGGGCATTGCGACAAGCCACTATGTCAGTAGAATCTTTTGGCCCATCGGCTGAAACGTAAAGGTCAGTAATCCCCAATTCTCGTAATCGCTGCAACACCAAACGAGTATGCTCAGGACGATTGTATATTAAGAGCAAGATGGGCGGCATCTTGTATTAAAGTTGTGTAATCTCAAAGGGACAAATTATTGAAGCCTGAATAGCCTCTGGATTGTGAAATCCGTACGGATTGTAGGGTGCAATTTCAATTGAGGAAGCAAATTCTGTCCATTCCAATTGCTCATTGTTTTGCCCAATAAACACGTTTATAGGGTAGTTTCCAGGCTTAAGGCAGTGTTCAAAATGGAGCAAACAGTTTACAATTCCATTTTTTGGCACTAAAGAAGTAGAAACAAACCGATTGCTAAAGTGAAAAAGTGCATTGCCTTCTCTATCAGGAATGTTTACACCCAAATCAATGGGATTATCTTTAGGTAAATTGATGATTGCAAGAAAAATCTCAACTTTTTTCTCATCCGTCCTTACTTGAATAGCCTTCAAATAACCATTTTTTGAGCCCTCAAAACTTGGAGTTCTTGAATTTTTGGTGTAGAACGAAATTGCCTCGTCCGATTTCCCATCAAAAACAATTTGACCTTTATCTAGCACAATAACTCTATCGCAAAGTTGTTTTACAGCAGATAGATTGTGAGAAACGAAAAGAATAGTTTTTCCACTATTTTTTAGTGAAAAAATACGCTCCATACACTGAATCTGAAATTGCGAATCGCCAACAGCTAATACTTCATCTAATGCAAGAATATCAGTGTTTAAATGCGCCATTACCGCAAAAGCTAAACGTAACTTCATGCCGCTGGAATATGTTCTCAGAGGTTCATCAATATATTCTGCAACTCCTGAAAATTCGATAATTGCAATGAGTTGCGTATCGATTTGTTTTTTTGATAGTCCTAAAATTGAGCCATTAAGAAATATGTTTTCCTTCCCAGTCAAATCTGGATGAAAACCCGTTCCAACTTCCAATAAACTTGAAAAAGACCCATGAATATCTGCTTCGCCTTCCGTGGGTAGCGTTATTCCAGCAAGAATTTTCAGAAGTGTTGATTTTCCAGCTCCATTTGCTCCAATTATTCCAACTGATTCACCCTTTAGAATGCTTGACGAGACGTTTCGAATGGCCCATTTGGTTGTGCCATTCTTTAACGAGTAACATTTGCCAATAGAATTAAGCTGAATAGCTTTCATGTTAAATGCGATCGGCTAGAGTGTTTTCAAACCTACGAAACGCAATTATTCCAAAGATAAAAATTGAGAATGCGAAAATTGTGGCAATACATATTTCAGGGACGGAAACTATTTGATTTCCAAATGCAGAGCGAACCAATCGGATTGCTACAGAAAGTGGGTTTGCCTGATAAAGTATTCGCACTACAGCGAATTTTATGGTCGGTATGGAATGAAATACCGGCAGCAGGAATAATCCAGCATACAGAAGCATTGGAATTCCGTGTCGCAGATGACGGTTGTAAACCACCGAAATTGCAGCTATAGTAGCTAGTCCTAGTGTGGTTAACAAGAGTAAAATGGCAGCCATTGGTATGCTCCACAATCCAACAATGGAAAAACTGGATTGAGTAAAAATTGCTAATAAAAGCAGTATAAAACTCGAAATTAGTAAGTCCAGTATGTAACGAACAAATGGCGAAAGCACTAAGTAATATCTCGGGAAATAACTTTTGGAAATAATTCCAGCATTTGCTTGAATACTAGAAACACAACCGTTTACTGCATTTGTGAAAAAATTCCAAATTATTATCCCTGAAAAAATGAAAACAGGAAAGGGGATAGAATTACTGTTGACGCTAGTCTTATCAGCGGAAAAAATCCCAACAATCGCTCCGAAATACAAAATTGGTTGAAAAACTGACCAAAGTAATCCTAGAATAAAATTGCCATACTGCACTTTTAAGTCCCTCCAAATGAGGAAACAAAGTGTTTCGTGTTTGGTAATTAGTTCTTCGAACCAAACTTTGATAGACTTAGAGCTACCTATATGACGGCTTGGAACCACTTGGATTGTTTTGCTTTAAAAGTATAGTTATGTGTGTTATACAGGATATATTCTTAATGATTTAATAAGTTTAAGTATTGTTTTAATTTTGCTGCATCACAAAAAAATAATTCTTAAACTAAAAAAAGCATGAACGTAATTGAATTTAATGATGTAGAGCTTGCTGAAATGAAACGGTTGTACCAGTCTCAACTGCTAGAAGCTGAAAGCAAAGTTGCTCATTTAAAAAGTATTCTTGGCAAATTGAGCGGTTCTGTTCCTTCAGAGATTTCAAAAAGTAATGAAGTTGTAGTTATTCCTGTGGAGGTCAGTAAAGTACAGGAGGTTTCGGAGCCCATCGATTTGGTTTCAGAATCGTTAAAAGATAACGTCAAGCAAGCGTATGTTTCATTTATTCCTACTGAATTTACCAAGCTTGGACGCGGTTCAAAACGAAAAAAAGAGCGTAAATCAAAGTGGTCTACGTATATTTTAAATTTACTTCGCACCAAAGGTGAGCCAATGACGGTAAACGAAATTGTGGAACATGCTATGAAACGAACTGCGAATATTGAAGCTGGAGAACCTTCTGTTCGTGGTGGTATTTCCAGCAGCCTTAGTCGTTTAAGTAAGGAGTATTTTAGAGTACGCACGCTGCAGGTTGATGGTAGAAGAGGACGCTATTTCTGTTTGTCTGTTTGGTTTGATGCCAACAGTAAGTTTAAAGGAGACTTTGGTCAACGGTTTGGTCAACTAAATATGAATGTAAAG
>Ga0247843_1002622_pt1 | contig 32032 bp, 30 predicted proteins | sample LaCruzMarch2017__FD_192420 | JGI IMG/M metagenome (GOLD analysis project Ga0247843, IMG submission 192420) | Freshwater microbial communities from meromictic Lake La Cruz, Castile-La Mancha, Spain - LaCruzMarch2017_8m | ecosystem: Environmental > Aquatic > Freshwater > Lake | place: Spain... | reverse complement strand
AAATATGCGTAAAAACGACTAAAAAAACATCTTTTTTAAAGCATTTTTTAATTTCGCAGTGGGTTTTTGGTTTTTAAGGCGCTTATTTTTGAATACTTTCACAGTCTCTATCGCTAATGCGCCCTACGGTATTTTATCTTTTTGAAATTAAAGGCATAAATCCTTAACTTAACGTCATTTACACCAGATCGTGGGAACGATAGTCAAAAATCAATAAAAAACTACGCCCAACAAACCCTAAGACTAACGGAGATGAAAAAATGAGTGATTGTTTATTTTGCAAAATCGTCGCTGGCAGCATAAAACCTGATGTGGTTTTTGAAAGCGATAACATCCTGGCATTCAGAGACATAAATCCCCAAGCGCCCACGCATATCTTAATCATCCCCAAAACCCACATAGCCAGTTTAAACGAGCTACAAGACCCGCAATTGGCAGGCGAATTATTACAGGCAGCCAGCCACATCGCCCAGCAACACGGCCTAGCTGAAGATGGCTACCGCACCGTCATCAACTGCAACCAAAATGGTGGGCAAACTGTTTATCACTTACACCTGCATTTATTAGGCGGACGCCAATTGGCTTGGCCGCCGGGTTAATTTCAGCAAAGCTTGATGGCGAAACATGAAAGCCATTAAGCCGAAGTCTGTTGCGGAGTAAAAAAACAGGCTTTTTTACGCTGTTAAATTTCCGGTAATGGTAAAAATCAACGTGATGTTGTTTTTCAAAGATCCCATCAAAAAACATGTTTTTGACTCCTCTTGCGTGCAATCACTTAATTTTTTACCGCTACCGTTTAGACGAATGCTGAATAATCTTACAAACCAATGCGGTTAAATTGCAGTCGAGGACGAACGGGGAAATCCTGAACTTAACGGCATTGGGTTACAAATCCTTTCCAGCATGATATTACGACACCCAAAGTAGGATGGGCTGACGCCAGGAAGCCCATCAAAATTAGCGGCCTAATGATGGGTTTCCTAACGCCACCCAATCCTACGGCGAGAGTATTCAGTTTTAAACAGGGCAGAGCTATGGCATTGAGTAGAGAGGAACTTGAAGATCGGTTACAGGGGATGCCGAAAGATAAATGTGTGGCATTTGCTGTGCGTTCGGCTATGCGGGTGTTGCCTGTGTTAGTAAAAGGTAAATCAACGCAATCCAAGGCGTATCCATTTTGGAAAAATACCGATGAGGTGTTTCCATTCTGGAATAAGTCACAGAAAGAAACATATTTATTGGCGGTTTTTAAGGCTTATAGCTTTTCTATTGATTTTTCGATAACTAGATCCGGCTACGCCTATTACGCCACCGTCGACGCCGCCGACGCCGCCGCTTACTACGACGCTTCCACCTACGATGCCGCCTATGCCGCCGCCACCTATGCCGCCGCTTATACTGCTGCCTATGCCCATACCTATGCCGCCGCCGCTGCCGCCGACGCCGCAAATTATACCTCCCCAGAAATTCTCCAAGATTTATCCGATTTACCGCATTTATCAGCAACGGAATTGCTCAATAAACCACTTTGGTCAGGCGCTATCCCCTCCGAATGGCAGCAGTTACTCAGCGATTTTAAACATGCCGTCTTAAGTTTGGATGCGGGTTTTGAAGTCTGGTTGGCTTGGTATGAGCAACGTTTATTGGGTAAGTCTGTTGATATTGATTTGTTGCAGCAATGGAACAGCATTCCCCCTGAAATTGAAGCCCAAAGTGCGGCAGCGATTAATGCCTATCTAAAAAATATTACCGAGAAATCCGCCAACCGCCCGTTAAACCGGGTACGCGCTATTTTTATTGGCTATGGTGAAGCGGGTAAAACCTCCTTGGTTAAGGTTTTAAACGGCGAGCCAGTCACCGAAGACAGTGTGGATATGACAGCAGGGATCGACATCAGCGATTGGCGAGTACCAAACACCGATATTAACGCGCATTTTTGGGATTTTGGCGGGCAAGTGATGGCACATGCCACCCACCAATTTTTTCTGCGGGAACGCTGTTTGTATGTATTAGTTTTAAATGGACGCAGCGAAATTAACGGCACAGAGCAAGCCGAATATTGGTTGGAGCATGTAAAAAGTTTTGGCAAAAATGCCCCAGTGATGATCGTTGCCAATAAAGCCGATAAGGCTAGGTTGAATGTCGATATGGGCTATTTAAAAACCAAATACCCCAGCATTATTGATTTGTATCCGTTGGCCTGCACCGAAGTAAAGGGTGATTTTAAAGCCGAGTTTGAGCGGTTTTTTCGGGATTTTTGCGAGCATCTGCAATGTGTAGATACCCATAATATGCTGTTTACCGAACAGCAGTTTGCGGTGCTGGAGGCTTTGCGGGTTTACTCGCCGCAGTCGGCATTTTTAAAGCAACAGGACTTTGCCGCTATTTGCCAGCAGCAGGGCATAGGTACTGAAGGCGCACAAAACCAAGTGTGGCTATTGGATATTCTGGATAAATTAGGCTTGGTGATCCATTTCCCCCAGCTGCCGTGTTTGGAAGAATTTGTGTTAAATCCGCGTTGGTTAACGCATGGTGTGTATACCTTGATGTATGGCCGGCAAGCTAAACTCAGTGAAGCTGATGTCATAAAACGCTTACGGGATAAATCTATCAGCGATGAAAACGGCATTCGGTTGGAATACCCTGCCGATAAATGCCGTTTTATTATGGATGCCATGCAGGAATTTAAGCTGTGCTATCCGTTACTGAATGACCGCAAAACCCTAATTATTCCTGAGTTATTGCCCACGGATCAGCCAGCGGCAATCCCTTTTAATAAAACAGGGGCGTTGGCGTTTGAATTTGTGTTTCGCGGCTTTTTACCGCGCAACATCATGCCGGAGCTGATTGTTAACCGCCATGAAGAAATTGTTGAGGAGACGGTATGGCAGCGCGGCGTGTTGTTGGCGCATAAAACCGATGCCGCCCAAGCCTTGTTGCAAGTGGATTATCACGAGCGGGTGCTATCGATTTGGGTAGCAGGCAGTGATGCCAAAGATTATTTGTATCTGTTAAATAATGCGGTGTTAGCCATCGTTCGTCGTTTGAATTTGGATTGTGAAGAGCTTGTTGAGCTGCCGTTATCGGCGTGTATAAATCAAGATGCAGTTGTGCAAATACTGGAAAAAGTGGACTATCGGCAATTACTAAATAGTTTTAAAAATGGCATTAATAATTTTCCTGCAAAACATAATATTTATGATTTACGTAAGGTGTTGGGTGTCATCATGCCGGAAAGCAAGTTGGCAGAAAATTTATTCATAGGTCATATTGGCGACAAAGTAAGGGAGAAACGCATGATAAATATTGGTGATGGTAATCATATTGGTGGTTCTGTTGTTGCAGCAGGAAAAATCGAAAACAGCTTTAACCAGTTGAGCCAATCCAAAGCCGATGAGAGTGTTAAGCAGTTGTTGGCTGACTTGCTAAAGGAAATCGAAGCGTTAAATGCCAAAGTGCCTGCTAGCCAACATCAAAACCTTGAAGATATGGCAAATGATGCAGAAACGTTGGTGAATGAAACTAACCGCGAGTCGCCAAGAGCGGCGTGGTATCAATTAAGCCTGACAGGCCTTAAAGAAGCTGCACTTGCCTTAAAAGAATTCGGGGAGCCAGTTTATGAAATGGCAGAAAAGCTGTCACAAATTTTGTTGGTTTAAGAGGATTAAGGCTGGAGTCAAAAAAACAGGTTTTTTTGAGTAGGTAAGAAAAACCGTTGGCCTTGGAATAGGGCGCAAATAGTTTTAAGGGATTTAAGCTGTGTTGATGCCGTTATAATCTTGCGATTCATTAGGCATAAAAAAACCCGCTAAGCCTTATGGCTTGCAGGTTTATGTACTTCGTTGCACCGCGCTGGATGCTAATATGGCGGAGAGGCAGGGATTCGAACCCTGGGAGGGGATCAACCCTCAACGGTTTTCAAGACCGCCGCATTCGGCCGCTCTGCCACCTCTCCAACAAGCCCGCTATAATAGCTTAAAACGCTAAAAAGGCAATGACTATTTTTATTGTTTTAGTTTTGGATACTATTGCCCGAAATGTAGTCGTAAACGCAGTCTGTTATTTTTAAGCGGATAGGGCAGGGCGACATGGTTCATTGTTATGATAGAATCAGTGGAATTTAAACCATGCCTGTTGTATCTGTGCAATCATCAAGTAAAAATACCCCATGGTCTATGACGCTTTATTAAAGAACTTGCAAGATAAGGGCAAGTTATCACTGTCGGAATTAAAAAAAGTCGAACGGGTTAAAAAAACCGCGATTGCTGAAAGCTTTCCGCAGTTGTTGGTTAAGCTGGGATTGTGTTCGGAATTGGATGTTGCCGATGCTTTTGTGGAAACAGGTCGGTTTGAAAAAGTCATCGCCGGACAATATCCGCTAGAGCCGCAATTGCCAGAGTCAGTTTCCCTACGATTTCTTAAGCAATATCATGTGATTGGTTTGGCGCAAGATGAGGGCAACATTACTGTCAGCATGATGGATCCGGAAGACCATTTTGTGGTTGATGCGTTAAAATTGGCGACAGGCAAACAGGTGTTAACCAAAGTCGGTTTGTTATCAGAAATTGATAATGCCTTGGAAGTGCAATACGGCGAAGGCCGCTCGCAAATGGATAAGTTGGTTGATGGCTTGTCGATTGATGATTTGGGCGAGGAAGACTTAGAACATCTGAAAGATTTAGCCAGCGAAGCGCCCGTTATTAAGATGGTCAACTTGATTATGCAACGGGCGATTGAAACCAAAGCCTCTGATATTCATATTGAACCGTTTGAACAAAGCCTAAAAGTCCGATTACGTATCGATGGCGTCTTGCAAGAAATTGATGCCCCGCCTGTCAAATCCACCGCCGCCGTTATCTCCCGTATAAAAATCATGGCGAAGCTCAATATCGCCGAACGCCGCTTGCCGCAAGATGGGCGTATCAAAGTACAAATGCTCGGTAAAGAATTGGATTTACGGGTTTCTACTATCCCCACCATGTACGGCGAAAGTGTTGTTATCCGGTTATTGGATAAAGAAAACACCGTGCTGGATTTTACCGCGCTGGGGTTTGCAGGCCGCCATCTGGATGCGTTTTTGGATGTGTTGGCGATGCCGCATGGCATTATCCTTATTACTGGCCCTACCGGTAGCGGTAAATCCACCACCATGTACGCGGCCTTAAAACAATTAAACACCTCGGCACGCAAAATCATCACCGTTGAAGATCCGGTTGAATACCAAATGGAAGGCATCAACCAAATTCAAGCCAAGCCACAAATTGGACTTACCTTCGCTTCCGCGTTGCGCTCCATTGTTCGGCAAGATCCTGACGTTATCATGATTGGTGAGATGCGCGATCTTGAAACCGCGCGTATCGCCGTACAATCAGCCCTTACCGGGCATTTGGTGTTGTCGACCTTACACACCAATGATGCCGCTGGCGGTGTTACCCGTCTCTTGGACATGGGCTTAGAAGAATATCTGCTCACCTCAACCGTTAACGGTATTTTGGCGCAACGTTTGGTAAGAAAGTTATGTGTCGCCTGTAAAGAAGCGCATCCGGCAGCGCCAGAATTGGTGGATAGCTTGCGCTTACGGCGATTTGCACCCACTGGCGACATTACTTTATACAAGCCCATAGGTTGTTCTGCTTGCGGCGGTACGGGCTATCGTGGACGTATGGCGATTATTGAATTTTTGCCGATGACCGACCCTATCCGCAAACTGATTATGGCGCACGAAGAAGCCGGAAAAATCCAAAAACTGGCGATTGAAGAAGGTATGCAAACCTTGTATGAAAATGGTTTGGTGAAAGTTGTGCAAGGCATCACTACCTTAGAAGAAGTGATGCGGGTAACCACGGAAAACTGATGCCGTTATTCACTTATAAAGCCATCAACAGTTTGGGCGAAACCGAAGACGGCGTGCGCGATGCCGCCGATGAAGCCCAATTGCTAGCCAGCTTGCAAGCCGAAGGCTATCTGCCGCTGAAAATAGCCGCCGCTAATTCCCGGTCTTTTTTGGGTTTGGCGTTAACAGGCAAACAAAAAAAATTGTCCGGTAAAGACATCGTTTTATTTACCGGGGAATTGGCGACGCTGTTGGAATCGGGCTTACCATTAGATAAGTCATTATTAGTGTTGATGGATTTAACGGAAGACAATCCTCGCTTAACCAAGCTGATCGCCAAAGTGCTGGAAAAAGTTAAGGGCGGCTCATCTTTGGCTGATGCCTTAGAACTGCAAGCGGGTGTGTTCACCAAGTTTTACTTAAACATGGTACGCGCAGGTGAAGCAGGCGGCAGTTTGGGTGAGGTGCTGACGCGCTTGGCAGAATATTTGGAAAGTGCCCAAGAATTGAAAGATACCGTCAGCACCGCGTTAATTTACCCCGCTATTTTATTGGTGATGTCGCTGGCTTCCTTGTTCATCATGTTGACCTTCGTGGTGCCGCAATTTACCGAAATGTTTGCCAGTGCAGGTAAAGAATTGCCCGTTTCTACTCAGATTGTGGTCGGCATGGCGGAATGGCTGCAAAGCTATTGGTGGATATTATTAGGCGGCGGCCTGGCTATCTCCAGCTATATGAAAATGCAGATGGCAGACCCGGTACGCAAGAAAGTCTGGGATGGGCGGTTTTTAAAATTGCCGTTGTATGGCGAGATTTTGCTCAATAAAGAAACCGCCAATGTCAGCCGCACACTGGGAACTTTACTGGGCAATGGCGTTTCCATTGTCTCGGCGATGATGATCGCCCGCGAAACCGTGGATAATTTGGTGATTGCCGATGCCATTGCCGATACCGAAGAGCAAATTAAACAAGGGCGGCATATCTCCGATGCCTTGTTGGAAAAAGCCATTTTCCCCAAAATGGCGACGCAAATGATAAAAATGGGCGAAGAAACCGGACGCTTGGAAGAAATGCTGTTGCGGGTGGCAGGGCTGTACGACAAACAATTGCGGGTTGCCATCCAGCGGATGCTGGCGTTACTAGAACCTGCGCTAATTATTACCTTGGGCTTGATGATAGGCGGCATTATCGTTTCGATATTGCTGGCTATTTTAAGCGTCAATGATTTGGCTTTTTGATAAATGACTATGGAAAACTCATGAGAAAACTAAAACACGTTGCACAATCCGGTTTCACATTATTGGAGCTGTTGGTGGTATTAGGCATCATCGCCATGCTGGCGGGCATTGTTGGCCCACAAGTAATGAAACACATGGGCGAATCTAAAACCAAAGCCGCCAAAGTGCAGATTGAAGATTTATCCGCCACCATCGACATGTACAAGCTTGATGTTGGCACTTACCCAACCACCAATGAAGGCTTAAACGCCTTGATTGAATCGCCAAATACCGCGAAACGCTGGAACGGCCCTTATCTACAAAAATCCAAAGTGCCGTTAGACCCTTGGCAAAACGAATACCATTACCTCTCACCTGGCGAACATGGCAAATTTGATCTTTATTCTTATGGCGCTGACGCTAAAGAAGGCGGCGAAGGCGAAGATCAAGACGTTGTCAGCTGGGAATAATATTGCCCAGCTTGGCATCCATAAAAGCACGGCATTAAAGGCGGTTTTATGGTGCGCCTAGCCGCTAAGCACATCCAAACCACTATGCCAGCCTACCAACAACGCGGTTTTACCCTGATTGAATTGATGGTGGTGCTGGTCATTATTGTGCTGGGTACTTCCATCGTTGCCATCAACTTTGCCTCTGGTAATGATCGCGCCGAGCTGAAAGCCGCTGCCCGCGATGTGGTGTCCGCGTTACGCTATGCCAGAGGCGAAGCCTTGATGGATCATGAAGAAACCACGGTTGATTTTGATTTGGAAAGCAACAGCTATACCGTCAGTGGCAGGGAAAAAACTTATGGCATCCCCGAATCGATTGCCTTAACCATCGTCACCGCCGAAAGCGAATTGACCGGACAAGACCAAGGCAGTATCCGCTTTTATGCCGATGGTTCTTCTACAGGTGGACGGGTTAACTTAACGGCGGGTGCGGCAAAATGGCAGATAGATATTAATTGGTTAACCGGGCATATTAGCCTTAACGATGCCTCAGACGATGCAGAAAACTAAACAACAAGGCTTTTCCTTATTGGAAGTGCTGGTGGCATTTGCCATTTTGGCGGTCTCGTTAGGCATTTTATTAAAGATTTTTTCCGGTGGCGCCAACACCGCTTTGCTTGCCGAAGAATATACCTCAGCGGTACAAATTGCCGAGTCGTTAATGGCAAATGAAATGGCAAAAACTGAAATGCTACCCGGAGAAACGGTTGGTAATGAAGATGAGCGCTTTCATTGGCTGCTGTCGGTAACAAGAGCGCCATTTACTATGGAAGAAATTGATTTGGAAAAACTCAATGCAGAGTTTTTCCGCGTCGCGGTCACAGTCACTTGGGGTGACGATGGACGTGAATTGCATCTAAGCACGCTGAAATTACTGTCCAAAAAACCTGATGAAAGCAAAAATGAAAGCCAATAAGGGTTTCACCCTGATTGAGGTGCTGATTGTTATGACCTTGCTGAGCATCATGGTCGTGCTGTTATTTGCCACCATTAAAATCAGTGCGGACAGCTGGGAAAAAGGCGAAAACAAAATCGCTGATGTCAATGAAATCGCTACCGTCTATGGTTTTTTTCAACGGCATTTAAGTACCGCCAAGCCAGTGTGGAATGACTTCAATAAAAATGAAGAACGGATTTTTGGCTTTCAAGGCACAGAAACTTCTTTGCAATTTATTTCTGAATTTCCAGCCAGTGCGGCAAGGCCAGGATTGCAAGCGTTTGATATTCGCTTAAATACCGGACAAACCGATACCCTGGTTATTACCACAAGTGCATTTTTTCCAAGTGTTGATGGTGAAGGTTTTCCAGAAGAAAAAATCAATTTAATCAGTCATGTTAAAAGCTTTTCAATCAGCTATTTAGGCCAAGATACCAGCTCAGACGAATTACTTTGGCAACAAGAATGGATAAACCGCGAGCAACAGCCAGAGCTGGTAAAAATTCATATCGGCTTAGAAAACGGCACATTTTGGCCTGATATGATTGTGCCGATAAAAATCGCTACGGCGGAGTTTTCCGAGGCGGCATCGGTATCGCCAGCGCTTATTCAGGAAGAAAGCGATCCTGAATCGGAAAACGGCGAAGGTACAGAGCAATGAGGCCAGCGACATATAGCGGTTCTCGAAAACAGCACGGTTTTGCGTTAATACTGGTGCTGTGGGTATTAAGCTTAATGATAATTATGGCAGGCAGTTTTGCCCTGAGTATGCGCCGCGAAGCGGGCTTGGTAAGCAATATAAGAAATACCGCGCAAGCCCTAGCCATTGCTGAATCGGGTGTAAACATTGCCGAAATGATGTTGTTATTGCCAGATGCCCTTAAGCGCTGGCACACCGATGGCAGCATTTATCAAGTGGACATGGACGAGGCCGTCATACGGATAAAATTATTATCAGAAAACGGCAAGATTGATATTAACAAAGCCGATGAAAAAATCTTGAAAGCTTTATTATTAGCCGTGCCGAGCTTAGATGAAAAAGCCCAAAGCAAATTGTTAGGGGCGATCATGGATTGGCGCGATACTGATGATTTGTTACATATTGATGGCGCAGAAAAAAAAGAATACCAAGATGCGGGCTTACGTTACGGGCCGCGCAACAAGCCCTTTCGGTCGATAGACGAATTGCGTTTGGTATTAGGTTTTGATGAAGACATCTTTCAATGGATGTCGCCATTAATTACCGTGTATGGCACAGCCAAAGTTAATCAACAAATGGCTAGTGTGGATGTGTTACGGGTATTGCCCGATTTGGACGAAGAGTTGATTGATGAATTTGTGGCGGCGCGGCTTGATAGTGCCAGAAAAGATTTGCCAGTACCGGCATTTCCCAGTGCAATCACCCCGCTGGTGCCGATAAAAAATGCGCCGCAAGTGCAGAATACCCAAGCGACAGCCAATAACCAAGTGATTACCGTTATATCGGAAGTATTGTTGGATGATGGCACAAGCGCTTCGTTAACCGCCGTTGTACAAAATGTCTCAGGTAGTAAAACCCCATTTCAACTATTTAATTGGCAACGTAATGTTGTAAGTCACCAATCTTTATTTGCTGAGTCAGAAACCGATACCACCGCCGAGAGCGACTTACCTGTAAAACATTATGCTGAATCTGAATTCTTCCATTGATATGGATTTTAAAACGTTTCTACGTTGGTGGAAGCGTGAATTAAGCCTGCTGATGCCGGAAAAACTTCGGCTGTTGGTCAATAGCCAACAAGGTTTTATCGTCGTCAAGCCGATAGCAAACCAGTTTCATATTAGCTATATCAATAACGGCGAAAGCCATGAGCTGTGCCAATTATCGCGCACTGAGCTGCTGCCGCAGTATTTTCAAGAACTGCTAGCCAGTGACGAAAAATTCGCTAAAGCCAATGTGCTGTTGCGATTAACGGGTGCTGATGCGCTGCTTAAAGAAGTGCTGCTGCCTATCGCCGCTAAAGATAATATCCAGCAAGTGTTGGTTTATGAGTTAGACCGTTACACGCCGTTTAAAACCGAGCAGGTGTATTTTGCCGTCAAACCACTGGAAACCTTGGCGGATCAGGGCTTGATACGGGTTATGCTGGTGCTGACTACCCGCGAGTTGTTGGATGGCGTTTGTGAGGACTTAAAAAGTCTGGGGATTGCGCCGATTTTTGCCGATTATGACGCCTTTGCTAATGACCTCGATTATTACCACGGTGGCTATAATTTATTGCCCGAACGTTATCGGCAAAAAACCGCGAAAACCCCTGGTTTAATCCAATCGGGGCTGATTGGCTTAACGGCATTATTGGGCGTTTCTGTATTAGTGTTGCCGTTATGGTTTCAGCAAAATACCGTCAATACGTTAACGGAAAAAGTCCAACGTATAGAAAAAGAAGCTAAAAAAATCAAACAAATGCAAGCCGAAGTGGATGCCGTCATTAAGGAAACCCAAGAGCTGCTGGCTGAAAAAAACGCTATGCCGCCTTTGGTTGTAGTATTGAATACCTTGAGCACTATCATTAAAGACGATACGTCTTTGGCTTATATGCAATATGCCGATGGGCATTTGCAAATCCAAGGCGAGTCGCCAGCGGCATCAACCTTGATTGGCGTGCTGGAAGAATCGGAGCTGTTTAATAACGCTCGGTTTGTGTCACCCGTTACCCAAGATACCATCAGCAAATTGGAACGCTTTCAAATTACTGTCGATGTAACCAAAAAAAGCGGCGGGGATAATCATGGACAATAACCAAAAAATGCAACGCTGGTTGGCATTAGCGTTATTGATTTTAGTCATCGTGCTGGTCGGCTTATTGGTGATTATGCCAATTGCCAATAAAGCCTCGGCATTGTCGGAAAACAAAAACGCCCTAGCATTTAAACTGCAACAGTATCAGCGCATATTGGCGAAAAAAGATACCGTGGTGGCTAGCATGGAAAGCATTACCGGGCAACAAGCCGAACAAGGCTACTTTAATGCCCAAAGCACCGACGCCTTGGCCTCGGCGGATATGCAGGAATTTATTAAGAAAGCCATCGTGGAATCCGGCGGGCAACTGAGCAGTACCCAAGCCACACCAGTAACTATCAAAAACGGTTTTGGGCGTATTACTGTCAGGGTGCGGATGACGGGCAACAGCGAAACCTTGCGGGCTGTGCTGTATAAAATAGAAACCTCAACGCCATTGATTATGATCGACCAATTGGATATTCGGCCTATCCGTGGTCAGCACAACGTCGTCACCCATCAAATGGATGCCAGCAATAATCTCAGCATCAATTTTCAGGCTGTCAGTTTTATGAGAAAGCAACCGGATGAACAATAAACTTATCACCCTGTTAGCGGCAATTTGTGGCGTATTGATGCTGGTTATATTGGCGGAATGGGGTTACGCGCAATATAGCGGTCAGCAATTGTTATCTGAAGACCTAGGCAAGCAAGCCAACGCCGCATTAGATGAAATGCCAACCGCCAATTTAACCGAGCAGCCGGAAGACAGTTATCAAGATTTTGTCACCAGACCGTTGTTTATTACAGGTCGTCGGCCTGTGAAGGAAACCTTGTCAGGCGTTAACTTGGCTAACGCGGTGGCGGTGAAGTTTGATTGGGTGTTGATTGGTGTTTACACCAGCGACCAACAGCTTCATGCCTTATTAGTGCGTACCACCCTGATTCCCAATGTCGAATCCAAACAAAATTACCGCCGCTTGCTAGTCGGTGCGGATTTGGATGGCTGGAAATTGACTGAAATCGGCACGGATAAAGTCATCTTTAACCAAGAAGGTACGGAAAAGATTTTGCCGCTTAGAAAAGCCAAGCCAAAAGCGCCGCCGAAAGTACCAGAAGCAGGCGAAGAGCAGCCACCGCCAGATGGTGTTGTACCTGATCCGAATGTATTAGACCCCGCATTAGAACCTATAGAAGAGCCTATAAATGAATAATTTTACCAAATCAACGACTGTCTCTTGTTTAGTGGCGGTCGGTTTAACGCTTTCCGGTTGTGAATTGATTGGCCCTAAACACAGCCAATTGTTGCCGTTAACACCTGTCAGTAAACAAACTGAGAAATCGGACGCCTTTAAGGATTTGCAAAATAAACCCCAAAGCCAAGAAAAACGCCCTAAAGCTGAGCTTTATCCGGGGGTTAATCGCGTTGTTACGCCATCATCTAGCCAGCGCAAAGGCACAAAAAGCAGTTCTAAAGACCAATACACCTTCAATTTTGATGATGCCGACCTTGCCGAAGTCGCTAAGGTGATTTTGGGCGACACCCTTAAAATGAACTATGTGCTTAACCCGAAAGTGGCAGGCAAAGTCACCTTACAAACCACACAAGCTCTCAGCTACGAAGAGTTGTTACCTACCTTGGAAATGGTGTTGCGGATGAATAATGCCGCGTTGGTAAAAGACGGCAAGATTTATCACATTGAACCTGCTGCCGATGCCTTATACACCTCTGACGTTAACGGTGCTGGCGGCGGTTACCAAACCCGCATCATCCCCATCGATAATGTTGCCGTACAAGATATTGTCGAAGTGCTAAAACCATTAGTGCAAGAAAAAACCATTCTTACCGTTGATCCGGCGCGGAATATTTTGGTCGCCTCCGGTACGCCCGACGAAATGGATCGGGTACTGGATATGATCGACACCTTTGACGTTGATATATTAAATGGACGCTCTTTCGGCTTGTTCCCGTTAGTGCATTCCGAACCAGAAAATATCGTTGAAGAATTGGAAGGCATTTTTTCCGAGAAAAAAGACAGCTCGGATTTTTTCCGGTTTATCCCGATAGAGCGCTTAAATTCGGTATTGGCGATAACCCACCAAGCCAAATATTTGCATGATATTGAAAACTGGGTGTTCCGCTTAGATAAAACTAACACCGCATCTGGTGGCGGCGTAAATGTTTATAAAGTGCAACATGGCGATGCCGAAGAGTTGGCGAATACCTTAAACGATATTTTCACGGGTAGCAGCGGTAGCACCGATAAATCCGCCAAAGTGGCTGCGGGTAAAAAATCCTCAGAAATTAGCAATAAATCGCCTGGCGGTGATAACAAAACAGATGCCAAACCAGCAGCTTCCAGTAGCAGTAAACGTTCTTCTTTAAGCAGCCGACGTTCCGGTTCAGGCAGTGGTAACACCAATGCCAAAGTTGCCAACGTTGATGAAGTCCGCATTATTTCCGACAAAGCCAACAACGCTTTAATTATTGTCGCCACCCCGCGAGAATATGAAGTGATCTTGCCAGTGATAAAACAATTGGATCTTTTGCCGCTGCAAGTGCTGATTGATGCCACCATCGTCTCCGTTGACCTTAAAGATGATTTGAAATACGGCATACAATGGAAATTAACCCACGATGGTAGCCAAGTTTCGAGCGGTTTGTCATCTCCGTCCATAGGGGGGAGTTTGGCCGCCCCTACCGCCGCTTTCGCCACAGGCGGGCTGAGCGCCCTCTACAATTCTGGTGCAGTCAGCGCTTTGTTAGCATCGCAAGCTAATAAAGACAATATCAATGTTATTTCTTCGCCCTCATTAATGGTATTGAACAATCAAGAAGCTACGATTGAAGTTGGTACGCAAATACCGACGCTTTCCAGTACCTTATCCGGTGCTGGCATAACAAGTAGCAGTTCCAGCAGTACAGGATTAGTGACCAATAGCCAAATTCAATACCGTGACACTGGTGTCAAACTGGAAGTGACACCAAGGGTTAATGCCAATGGCATGGTGATTATGGAAATTAAGCAAACCGTCAGTGATCCAGTGGAATCCACTATTGGTGTCACCTCATCAGCAGCAATCGCCAAAAAAGAAATTGAAAGTTCGGTGGCAGTACACGACGGCGAAACCATTGTTTTAGGCGGTTTAATTAAAGAAAACAACACCTATAATAAATCCGGCATTCCGCTATTGCATGAATTGCCTTGGATTGGTCCGCTGTTTGGCAATACTGTTAACAACAAAGATAAATCGGAATTGGTGGTGCTGATTACGCCACGCGTGGTGAAGAGCAAGCAAGATTCAAAAATGATTTCGGAAGAGTTTAAACGTAAGTTGACGGGTATTTATCAGCAAGCGCCGGTATCAACTAAAACATACCGATAACATTACGGTAAGGGGAGCTTTATGCGAATTAGGTAAAGCTCCCTTTTGTTAGGTTTTATTTGCATACCGATACCTTAATAAGGGAATTGCGGTTTCTCGCCAAAACGCTGGTGAAATCATGCCGCTAGACATGCCGCCGTAAGCAAAACGTTCTACCAAGAATGCCTCATCGCTTGAAATTGGATACTCAGTGAGCTTATGAAATGCTGTTTCGATGAGTTCATCAATTTCGCATATTTTCGCAGGCAGCACAGTGGACTTGAAATGTTCACGCATCGCTTGCCATAAATGCGGGTCACCTCGTAGCCCCCACTGTGTAGGCTCATTTTCAAAGAGTTGCCCGAATAGGCCATTGCGACCGACTATAAAATCTTGCAGCGCGGCAATCAGTTTTTGTGATGGTTTTGCAGAATGGTATTGCTCATTCATATTCCAAGATGGTGTTTCTAGCCATCCTGTCGCTTTACCAATAATATTTACCAGTTCGTCATGATCTATTAAGCACCAGCCGCCATCGAGTGGAAATGCAATATGCAAGCCTTTGTGCTGATATTTTTTATCGATGGTAAGGCGGCTTTTTAGTTGGACTTTTAATGTTTCGACGCCATCTTTGTGATAAGCCAAAAAATCAGCACCTAGCCAATCATCGGCAAGCTTAATGCAATTAAAACCGTAATCAGCAAGCACACCAGCAATTTTTTGGAAATTGAAGATTTCTTGCTGCTTGGCTGATAAAGATTGGTAGTCAATGCGCTCAAACTTCATTTTGCAAGCCAATTAAGTTTTGAGTAAGAAGGGGGGGATTCTGTTTCCTGACTTACGCTAGTAAGTAGGATAAAGATGAGGATGCGTCGAAGTTTAAATAGTATTTCAACGCATCCAAATTTTGATAGCGATATAAGGTCTTAGAAAGTAACGATTTCTTCGCCTCTGCTGACCAACACCACATCCGCAGGACGGGCAGAAAACAGGCCTACGCAAACCACGCCAGTAATATTGTTGATGATTTGTTCCAATTTAGTTGGCTCAAGAATATTCAGGTTATGGACATCAATAATTTGGTTGTGGTTATCGGTGATGCAGTTTTCGCGCCAAACTGGTTGACCGCCCAACTTAACGATTTCTCTCGCCACATAGCTTCTTGCCATTGGGATAACTTCAATCGGTAATGGGAATGCGCCCAACACGTCTACACATTTTGAACCATCAGCGATACAGATAAATTTATCGCTAGCAGCAGCAATAATTTTTTCCCGCGTTAATGCCGCTCCGCCGCCTTTAATTAGTTGTTTGTTTGGATTGATTTCATCAGCGCCGTCAACATACACTTCTAATGTGCCAACCGCATTTAAATCCAACACTGGAATACCGATTTTTCTGAGCAACTCAGAGCTGGCTTCAGAGCTAGAAACCGCGCCTTCAATATCGGCCTTAAAATCACCCAGCAATTCAATAAAATGGCGGGTAGTTGAACCAGTGCCTATGCCAATAATACCGACGCCTTTAACATAAGGAATGGCAGCTTCCGCCACTTTGCGTTTCAATTCATCTTGTGTCATTTAATTACCCTGTCCGTTGATTAATAAAAGGTGTGCGATAATAACCCAGAAACTCACAATCTTCAGCCGATTTTTACTTAAAGTGCCGCAAAAATACCTCGAAAAAATACTTCGCGCCAAAGTTTACGATGTCGCCACAGAAAGCCCTTTGGACTTCGCCCGCTCCCTTTCCGAACGCCTGCAAAACCGCGTGTTGTTAAAACGCGAAGACTTGCAATCGGTGTTTTCGTTTAAGCTGCGTGGTGCCTATAACAAAATGTCCTTGTTGGACGATAGCGCCAAAAGCCTTGGCGTTATTGCCGCATCGGCAGGCAACCATGCCCAAGGTGTCGCCTTGGCAGCCAACCGCTTAGGCATTAACGCCCTAATCGTTATGCCCACCACCACGCCGGAGATTAAAATCAAATCGGTTAAGGCGATGGGCGCAGAGATTATTTTGTTCGGCGATTCTTACAGCGAATCTTACGTCCATGCCCATGAAGTCGCCCAGCAGACCGGGCGGGTATTTGTCCATCCCTATGATGACCCCGACGTCATCGCCGGGCAGGGCACAGTAGCGATGGAAATCCTGCGCCAACAAACTGGCGACTTACACGCCATTTTTGTTCCCGTTGGCGGTGGCGGCTTGATTGCAGGTATTGCCGTGTATGCCAAATTTGTCCGCCCAGACATCAAAATCATTGGCGTTGAACCCGATGATGCCGATTGCTTAAACCAAGCCTTAATCGCCAATGAGCGCGTGGTTTTGGCGCAAGTCGGGCTATTTGCCGATGGCGTGGCGGTTAAACAAGTTGGCGAAGAACCGTTTCGCTTGGCGAAGCTGTATGTGGATGAAGTGATTACCGTCAACACCGATGAAATCTGCGCCGCCATTAAAGATATTTTTGACGATACCCGCTCAATTACCGAACCCGCTGGCGCATTAGCGGTTGCTGGCTTAAAGAAATATGTCGAACGCGAACAAGTCACCGGGCAAACCTTGGTGGCGATAGACAGCGGTGCCAATATAAATTTTGACCGCCTGCGCTATGTGGCGGAACGCGCCCAAGTCGGTGAGCATCGGGAAATTTTATTGGCGGTCAGCATTCCTGAAATCCCCGGCAGCTTCCATCAATTTTGCCAATTGCTAGGCGGTCGCAGTATCACCGAATTTAACTACCGCTATTTTGATGCCGCACAAGCGCAGGTGTTTGTCGGTATTTCCAGCAGCGGTTTGGAAGCCGATAAAGCCACGGTCATCGGGCATTTGCAGCAACAAGGTTTTACCGTGACCGATATGACCACCAATAATTTGGCGAAAGAACATATGCGTTATATGGTCGGCGGTCATGCGCCTTGTGAATTGGCTGAAGTGGTCTACAGCATTGAATTCCCAGAGCGCCCAGGTGCGTTATTGAAATTCCTCACCGAACTGGGCGGACGCTGGAATATCAGCCTATTTCATTACCGCAACCACGGCGCGGCCTTCGGCAAAGTGTTGATCGGCCTACAAATACCCGAAAACCAACGGCAGGCGTTTATCGCGTGTTTGGATAGCTTAGGTTTTGCTTATCAACAAGAAACCGATAATCCAGCGTATCGGTTGTTTTCTGGTGGGATGCGGTAAATAATTTTAGAAGTCCAAAACATGTTTTGGACTTCTAAATTAAACTAAAATGGATTAGCACAAATAGGATGTGCTGTATCCACAGGACATAGGAAGGTAAGAAGCACATCTGTCGAGTGTAAAAACGCGATGGATGCGCTTCGTACCTCAGCACATCCTATAAACTTCTCGAATCTTATAATCAGACAGACACCTATTTCCTAAAATGGTAGATACCATGGACACAATGATTGTCGAACTTTACGACGCTTTAAAAGAGGCGGGAGCTTCCGAGGAAAAAGCCAGGACTGCCGCAAAGACTATGGCTGATTATGACAATCGCTTTAACAAGATAGATCAGGATTTATCTTTGCTAAAAGCAGAAATAATCGTCTTAAAATGGATGTTGGGTTTTTTAGTTGCAGGGATGGTTTCTTTGCTTTTTAAAGCATTTGCAATGTGAAAGCAGAGCTGGATGGGGTTCGGAAAGGTGATGTTTAACCGTTTTTTTTCAAACGAAAACTACTACTTAGAAAATCCACCGCTATTTTGTTTTTGAGGTTTACGAATCTATGGAATACAATCGCTTACAGTGTATTTTAGAGCGCAGGAGAAAATGATGATGCAAGCAAGCAAGCAAGCAAGCAAGCAAGCAAGCAAAAATTGTGGTGTTTGTTCCTCACAAGTCAAGCGCTTATTGGCTTAAGTTTTCTTTATTACTGCCCATCCAAACCCGCTAGCAGAATATGCTAGCGGGTTTTTTATTGCCTGAAATAAACAGAAAAACCAATCGTAATAACAAACAATTGCCAAAAAACCTTAAATCTTCACCCTAAACTGAGTGAGTTAGAATTTCAAAATTTCGGAAACAACAGTATGTCTAATGAAAACACAGCCGATTACTCTTTTGCCTTAACCCAAAACAATAAAGAATTTCGTGAGCCGGAAGGCATTGATCTGTTGTTACGCACGCAACCGTTCTATGAATGGCAATCCGCACGCAGTCAATTGGGGCTATGGCCTTATAGCCGGGCTTTATACAGTGCGCCGCAAACCTCTACCAGTATTTGTGATGCCCGTGGCATTCCGGCAAGCGGCATTAATTTGGCATCACAGGATTATCTTTCCTTAGCAACCAACGATTCGGTTAAAGAAGCCGCTATTGCCACCATTCGTGATTACGGCGTACATAGTGCAGGTTCTGCCGCCGTGTTGGGCAATACTGATATTTCACTCCGGCTTGAATCGGCATTAGCTGAATTTTTGGAAATGGAACATGTAACCCTTTACCCCACGGGCTGGGCAGCAGGTTACGGCGCTATTCGAGGACTGGTTCGAGCAAATGACTACATTGTGATGGATGAATTGTCACATACCTGCCTGCAAGAAGGTGCTTTAGCTTCCACCAAAAATATTTCAGCTTTCAGGCATCTTGACGTAGACCATGCCGCCAGCTTACTTGCCAGAATCCGTAAGCAAGATACCAAAAACGCCATTATGTTAGTAACAGAAGGCTTATTTTCGATGGATTCTGATACCCCCGATGTCGCTAAGTTTCAGGCGATATGCCATGAATACCAAGCCACATTACTGCTAGACGTAGCCCATGACTTAGGGGCAATGGGGCCGGGAGGGCAAGGGGCTATTGGATTGCAAAATATGTTAGGCAAGGTTGATATTGTGATGGGGAGTTTTTCTAAAACATTCGCCTCCAATGGCGGGTTTGTGGCTTCGCGTTTGCCTGCTGTTAAACAATATTTAAAAATATTCAGCCCCCCACAAACTTTTTCTAACGCATTATCGCCTTCACAGGCTGCTACGGTATTACAAGCCCTTAATATTATTACAAGTCCTTTAGGAGAAACTTTGCGAAAACAGCTTATGGACAATATCCTAATGTTACGTAACCAATTAAAAAACAGAGGCTTATCTGCATTAGGTGAACCGTCACCTATTGTGCCAATAGTCATTACGGGTCATAAAACGTACCAGTCAGAAGAAAATGCCCGTCTGGCGGCAAGGCTTTTACCGGATTTAGGTGTATTAGCGAATATTGCTGAGTTCCCTGCTGTTCCACAAGGATTAGCCAGATTTCGTTTGCAGGTTATGGCGGCACATACCCCAGATATGATGTCTTTGGCAGCGGCTAAATTAGCTCAGGCAATTATGTTAATTGACGGTGAGTCTAATGACAATATTTGAGTTGGCCCTAAATCGCACGGCACCGATACACTTTTGGTTTTCAAAAGCATCTATTGAAACGTGTGACGCCAATGAGCTGTTAGCCAAAGCCCGTGCGATGTCTGTTCAGATGCAGTTGCAAAAAGTAACACGGGGGGATTGTGTAGCTTTAATGTTACAGACTAGCATTGATCTGCTCGCAGGTATTTTGGCGGCATGGGGTTGCCGTGCGGCTGTTTGTATTGTCCCGCACACACTGGGTGATCGTTCGGGGGAATTGGATGAGCTTAAAATATCCCATATCCTTGAACTGTTACAACCCAAACTGTTGGTGCATCATCTTGACGAAGCGCATCCCTTCCCACAATCTGCCGCACAACAAATTCATTATCGGCAATGGCTGGATGCGCCAGCTTCCTCTGTATTTCCTGCAACGCCACTGCCGGAAGACCTTGCCATCATTCAATTGACTTCAGGTAGCACTGCTTATCCTAAAGGAGTGATGCTGCATCATTCCCATATACTTGCCAATATGCAGTCTGTAGCTAATCGGATCGGAATAACTGTATCCGACCACGGTGTATCTTGGTTGCCGTTTTATCACGATATGGGGTTAGGGGCTTATTTGTTTGCGTTAACAAAAGACTTTCCAATAACGCTAATACCTACAGCTACTTTTATACGTGATTCGTGTACTTGGATGGAAGCGATTGGACATCAGAAAGCAACTTTATCCCTTGCTCCAACTTTTGCATATGCGTTATTGGCACAGCAGAAACGATTTCTAGCCAAACGGGACATCGATTTATCGACTTGGCGATTTTCTTTAGTCGGTGCTGAACCAATATTTGCAAAACATTTACAGGCATTTCAAGAAACAATGCAATTTTTTGGTTTGCAAGATCACGTTTTACAGCCAGCTTATGGTCTTGCCGAATCGGTGGTTGCTGTAGCATTTAATCCAGCTGGTAAAGCTTACCGTTGCTTATCTATTTCTGCTGATAAATTGCATCAGCAAGGGCGAATAGAACCAGTGGATTCAAATATTGCTGGGGCGCTAACACTTATTGCCAATGGAATCCCTGTTGCGGGAGTGTCAATAAGTATTCGACGCGCAAACGGTGAAGTGGCAGCAAATGATGAACAAGGACATGTTTGGATTGCAGGTGATTTTGTAACAAAAAGCTATGTTGGTGGTGTCGATAAACAACGTTTCACTGATGGTTGGTTTGACACGGGAGATTTGGGTTTTATTTATGAAGGGGAATTGTATATTTCCGGTCGAGCAAAAGATTTAATTATTCGTGGTGGTGTAAATGTTAGTCCTGCTTATGTGGAAATGGTCGTCGAAAACTGTTTGGATTTGAAGCCAGGTAAGGTTGTGGCATTTTCTTGCCAAAACTTACAACTAGGCGTTGAAGAGGTTGTTATTATTGTTGGTTTACAAATCCCTCCCGAACAACGACTGATATTACTACGCCAAATTGCAAATAGAATAGCATCAGAAATCAAGTTACAAGTTAATCAGGTTGTATTTGTTCCTGCTGTAAATATTCCAAAAACCACGAGTGGAAAAATACAACGTGCCGAAACTAAACAATTATTTTTGAATAATTTTTACGAGGGGCTAGGCTAATGGATGCTCAAGAAATTTATGATTTTTTTATAAGTTTGATTAATAAACACATTCAAACTGGAACGTTGCCAGCCTATTTATATGAAATGGATTTGCAGCCTGACACCCATTTGGATGATTTAGGTTTAGATTCAATTTCACGGGTCTCCTTGCTCACCAGCTTGATGGATATGGCTGATAGTTACTTTCCAGATAGCTTGTTTTCAGGAAATCCTAGCTTATGGCAGATTGCCCAACGTATCTCCGATTACAAAAATAATTTTTTATCTTAAATAAGGACTTTAAAAACAATGAGTTTAAATAAAAAAGAGCTAGAAGATTTTGTTGTCGATATTTTATTCAATGGTCTGGATAATAAATTTTTGCCCAAAACCAGTATTAACCTGAGTTCGCGTCTTAGAGAGGACTTGGATATGGATTCTATGGGGAGCGTATCAATGTTGTTGGATATTGAAGAGCGTTTAGGTGTGTCATTCAAAAATGATGAATTAGGCGCACTCAAAACAGTTGGCGACTTAATTTCCATCATATCAACAAAAATGAATGCAATCCCCTCTAACCCACTGTAACTTAGCTATGTCAAAAAACAGGCGAGTGGTTATAACGGGGCTAGGTATTGTATCCAGTTTAGGCAATACCTTTTCTGAGGTCAGACAAAAGCTTTCCTGCGGAGAAAGTGGCGTTGAGAAAGTCCAAAGTTGGGCTGATTTGGGTCTTGATACGACTATTGCTGGGACAATCAAAAACATTGATGAAAAGAAAAATACAAGCGGGATTTCAAACAAGCTACTGAGCTATGGCTCCGAATGTGCGTTGTATTGTACGTTGGCTGCAAATGACGCCATTAAACAATCGGGATTAAAAGCGGATGAGCTGTCAAACATATCAACTGGGTGTATTGTTGGAACAGGAATTAGTTCACTCCTGCCAATATACGAAACAGGTAATAAGTTATACCAAGGGAAAGCAAAACGGATAATCCCTTACACAGTCTGCCAAACAATGGCCAGCTCGCCAAGCGCATTAATTGCCAATATATTTTCAATTCAAGGTCGTAGCTACTCAATTAGCTCAGCATGTGCAACGTCTACCCACAATATTGGACATGCCTATGAACTTATAAAGCATGGGTTATTGGATACTGCAATTGCAGGCGGTGGCGAAGAAATTAATGAGATCGGCGCAGCGGGGTTTTGTGCAATGAGGCTTGCTGTTTCCACACATTATAATGACACCCCAAATATAGCTTCCCGTCCGTATGATTTAAATCGTGATGGATTTGTAATCAGCGGTGGGGGCGGTATTCTTGTTTTGGAAGAGTTATCAAAAGCAAAGTCACGCGGCGCACATATTTTTGCGGAAATCATCTCTTTTGCGGCAAATTCAGACACCACAAATATGATTTTGCCAGAAGCTAATGGACATGCAATTACTCAGTGTATGCTTGATGCCATTAATAAAGCGAACATAACACCGGGTGATATTGACTATATCAACACGCATGGCACTTCAACAATCGAAGGCGATTTGGCAGAAGTCAATGCCATACGCAAAATATTTTCTACCCCACCACCATTTTCTTCAACTAAATCAATGACTGGACACGCACTTGCCGCATCTGGTGTTTGTGAGTTGATTTATAGCATTGCCATGCTAGAAGATAAGTTTATTGCCCCATCAATCAACATTGAAAATATCGATCCCAAATTTGCTGGACTTCCGATTGTTACTAAAACAGTTTTTAAGCCAATTGATGTGATTATGAAAAACAGTTTCGGCTTTGGCGGCACTAATGCCGTCATTTTGCTTAAAAGCTACTGAATAGTATGTGCAGTGAAAGGGCGAAGCGCTTACGTACCGCTGAGATTTTAGATTCGGTTTTGGTTTACATTATTTACCTCGGTTTTAGATATTACTCTCTTAGCCGAGTGTCCGCTAGACCGGTGCAAGATCACTGGCGGGATGCGGTAATAGTCGTTCTTGAAATATTAGGAGTCCAAAACATGTTTTGGATTCCTAATGTGATTGTGGATGAGCCCGGTAGCATCAGTTTTTAAGCTATTCCAACGACAAGATAAATTCCCATTCCGCTTTGCTGATTGGCATAATCGATAAACGGTTGCCGCGCCGTAGTAAGGCTAAATCGGCTAACTTGGTTTGTGCTTTGAGTTCTTTTAAGCTGATGGTGCGCGATAGGGTTTTTACATATTTCACGTCAACCATGATCCAGCGCGGTTTGGCGGGGTCGCTTTTCGGGTCGTAGTGTTTGTCGTCGGGGTCGAAGGCGGTAAAGTCGGGATAGCCTTCTTTGGCGATTTCCATAATGCCGACAATGCCGGGTTCGGCGCAGTTGGAGTGGTAAAAAAATACCTGATCGCCAAGCTTCATGTCATCACGCATCATATTCCGCGCTTGGTAATTACGGACACCGTCCCAGTGTTCGGTTTGCAGCGGCCTGTTGATTAAGTCATTTATGCCGAAAGTGTCCGGTTCGGATTTCATTAGCCAGTAGTTCATGGTATTGGGGTGTTTATGTGGATTGTGATATTTATTGTGGCGTTGTTGGTAGTCTTGGGCAATGCGTTGTTGCTGTTGCGTTCAGCCAAGGCACCGAAAATTCCGGAAGGTGTTAAATCTAAGCCTTACGATGATGATGCCAGTGGTTGGTGATTGCTAGGGGAAGCCCTGAACTAATCGATCCCGCTCATGCTTCGACAGGCTCAGCATGAACGGAATCAATTAGTTATCTTCGGCCTCGACTGCACGGACAGATAGTTGCTCCTGCACTATCCGCATTCCCCACATCCCTGTGGGTTATGCAGGAGGTAGACAGAAAACCGCTCCTGCGTTTTCTGCATTCGCCACATCCTTGTGGCTTAGTAACGCATGGAGCAGTTGCCGAGAGCTTGTCGAAGGCTTTATTCAGCGATTCCTTAAATAGACAAGACAATTTTACCCACGGTATGGCCTTCTTCAACTAAGGCATGTGCTTGTGCGGCTTGTGCCAAAGGTAGTATTTGGCTGATTTCTACGCTTAACAAACCTTCATCGATGTAATTGGCGCAGTGTTGCAAGATTTGTACATGCTTGTCGCGGGCTTCGGGCAAATCTTTTAACATCGGCGTCAGCATTAGCTCAAAACCAATCAGCAAGTTGCGTAAGCGTGCCAAGGCTAGGTTTTGTTCGCCGGGATCAAGCAAGGTAATCAGGCGACCAAAATAGGCGGTAGCGGCAATGCTATCGCTAAATACCGCCGGGCTGACGGTATCGAATACCACATCCGCACCTTTGCCATCGGTCAGACGATTGACGGCATCAACAAAATTTTCTTCGGTATAAATAATGGTTTCATCCGCGCCCCAATTTTTTGCCAATTGGGCTTTTTCGGCGGAGCTTACGGTGGTGATTACCCGCGCTTTTTTGATTTTCGCCAGTTGTATCGCCACATGGCCTACGCCGCCTGCACCTGCGTGGATTAACACGGTTTGCCCGGCTTGCAGCCCACCGCGATCAAACAACGCTCCCCAGGCGGTAATGAGTACCAAGGGCAGGGCAGCGGCTTGGCTGTAGCTGAGTTTATAGGGCATGAGGCTGGCCCAACGTTGGTCTAATACCGTGTATTCGGCGTAGTTGCCTTGTTCCCGGCCTAAGCCGCCATGACAAAACCAAACTTTATCGCCGACAAAAAACTCGGTGACTTCCTCGCCGATTGCGACGATTTCTCCCGCGCCATCACAGCCTAATACCGCTGGCAAGGGCAGGTCGTACAATAAGCCGTTGTGGCGGATTTTGGTGTCCACGGGGTTGACGCCTGCCGCATGGAGTTTGACTTTAATCTCAGTAGACTGCTGAATTTGTGGTTCGTCAATGTCCTGTAGGCTTAAAACATCAGGTGTACCAATAGCGGTCATCAGTATGGCTTTCATAGAAACTCCGTTGTAGGTGGGCGAGAATTTTTGATTATCCACCAAATAGGTGAACGCTGATGTTGTATGTAAGAGGTAATTACAGGAATCGTTCAATCGGTCACATTTTTAGTTTTTCGGCGTGGTTATTTTGATTGCAACGGGGAGGGTAGATGCCCGCGCTCCTTCGCTAAAAATGTCAAACAATGCTTATTTGTCGAGAGTCAATCTAACCCTGTAGGGGCATAGGTGTCTACACAAGTATTAAACATAATAAAAACATAAGGTTATATTGCGACTTAACTCCCTCTCCCTTTGCACCCAAGGGCATAAAGGAGAGGGTTGGGGTAAGGGTAATAAAATCAAGCATTTAAAGCCCCTCATCCCAACCTTCTCCCAGAGGGAGAAGGAGCTTTTAGACTTGTGTAGATTCTCATGCTGTAGGGGCGGACGGTTGTCCGCCTTTTTTAGAGCGCTTAACAAATCCTGTCGCGACAAGGCGAGCAGCCGCTCGCCCCTACGAAAATGAACCGACAAGTTACATTGGCTGAGCACTCGGGTTGTACCCGCGCAAGCAGAAGTTTGTAATCCACGATACTAACTGATGTTACGCACTCACTTTTTGTGAGACGAAAATAAAAAATAATGAATCGCTACCGCGATGTTTTTTAAAACGGGTTCTCGCACCCGAAGGCGAGCTACTTTCTTTTGCGCCGCCAAAAGCAAGTAGCCAAAGAAAAGGCGGCCCGGTCGCCGCTCATGTCTTGCGCTCCTCGCATTTGTCGGGGGACGGCAGAATGGGCTTCCTGCCCATCTGCCGCCGTGCGGCATCCATGCCGCACCCCTTCGGGCTGTTCCCGACAAATGCTGCGGTGCTCGACGCGGCAAACGGGAAAAAAGCGCGTTACTCCGTAACGTCAGTTACTAACCAAAATTACAGATTTAACCCACGACGAAATTTTCGTGTCCTTTCGTGCCTTTCGTGGACAACTAATTATCCGCCAACCACTGTTGGCGATAATCTTCATAGGCATAGTGTTTGGCTTGTCGCCATTGCCCATCGCGGTGCAGGTAAATATCTGGCAGGTTATAGCCGTTAAAGCGGCTGGCTTTTATCAGGCTGTACGCGCCCAAATCTTTAAAAACCACTTGCTCGCCGATTGCCAATGGCTGTTTAAATCGGTATTCGCCAAACAAATCGCCCGCCAAACAGGTGCTGCCTGCCAGTATGGCTGAATAGTCTCCATTGGTTTGCTGTTCGTGCAATTCGGCTTGGAATTGGTATTCAAACACTTCGGGATGATGGTTGACCGAGGTATCCAGTACCGCGATGGTTTTGCCGTCGCTGACGAATTGGTCGATAACAGTTGCCAGCAAATAGCCGGATCGGCCTACTACCGCTTTACCTGGCTCTATGTAGACGTTCAATCCATATTTGTCGGTCAGGCGTTTGACTAAATCAATAAAAGGCTGCTGGTTGTTGATTTCGTTAAATAAATAACCGCCACCTAAATTTAGCCACTCCAAATTAGCGAATTGCTCCCGTAAAAACAATTCAATTTTTTCTACGGTTTTGATTAAGGGCGTGTAATCAGTCCCGGAAAAATTATTGTGGACATGTAGGCCGCGTAGCTTAGGCAGATGCTCGGATTGCCATAATAAATCAATATCTGTCCCCAGTTTAGAATGCTGGCGACACGGGTTGTAGCGGTCATCGGCGACAAAAGACAGTTTAGGGTTAACGCGCAAACCGACTGAGCAATCCGTGGCTTCAGAAAACCGCTGGTATTGGTGCAGGGAATTGAAGCTGATGTGGCTACAGTATTGCGATAATTTCGCTAATTCATCAGGCCGAATACCCGGAGTGGTCAAATGCACTGAGCCAGAACCGGCGAGGATTTCAGATGCCAATCGGGCTTCAAATAAAGAACTCACCGAAAAACCATCAACATACGGTTTGGCTAAGGCCAAAACAGCGCTAAACGGCAAGGATTTTATGGAATATAACAGCTTGCAGCCGCTTTTTTGGCGTAATTCCGCTAAAGATGCTAACGAGGCAAGAATTTCGTTTTCATCCAGCACCAAGGCAGGTGTGGATAAACGCTGGGATTTTAAGGTTTGTATATCCAAGGCGGGCGTAACTCGGTAAAGAAAGCTGTTCGGGCAATGTTAAAGGAATTAGGCGCAAGGCGAAAGGCGAATGGGGGATTTTGCTTTTCGTCTTGCGCCTTGTGCCTATATGACGTTGTTCTTATCGCGTTATTTCTTTTATACTTGCCCGATAACATTAATAAGGAGCAAACATGGAAAAGCCATTTATTTTACACATGCTGACTACAGCAAAAAACTTAAGCCCATTTGATGTCAACATGGCTTTGGACGCGGGTTGGTTGACGGCATTACCGTACATCAACGTTGAAGCCAGCGAAGTGCAAGGTTTGGTGCAAGATGCCATTTTCTCGCGCAGCACCAAAAACCTGAAACGCACTGGGATTTTTATCGGTGGACGCGATACCAAACAAGCGATGGATATGCTGAAAACCGCTAAGCATTCTATGGTGCCGCCTTTTGAAGTTTCTGTGTTTGCTGATCCTAGTGGTGCATTTACTACCGCAGCTGGCATGGTTGCTGCTGTAGAGCGTGAGTTACTGACTAAATTCAACACCACTTTAGAAGGCAAAAATATTTTGGCTTTAGGTGGTACTGGCCCAGTCGGTCAAGCGGCAGCGGTTATCGCGGCGCAAGCTGGCGCTAATGTCATGATTATTGGCAGACAATTAGAAAAAGCCCAAGCGATTGCTGATTTGTGCAGCAATGAGTTTGGCGATGGCAAAATTACCGTCACTGCTGGCGCGGATGCCGATAAAGCCGAATATATTAAAACTGCTGATGTGGTATTTGCCACAGGCGCAGCAGGTATCGAATTATTGAGTGCGGAATTGATTGCTTCTGCCCCACAACTGAAAGTTGCTGCTGACGTAAATGCCGTGCCACCAGCGGGTATTGCTGGTGTTGATGCGTTCCATAATGGTACGCCGATTGCTGGTTCAATCAGTGGTGCTGTCGGTATTGGTGCATTGGCGATTGGTAATGTCAAATATCAAGCACAAAACAGCTTATTGAAAAAAATGTTGAACACCGAAAAACCGGTTTATCTGCATTTTGAACACGCGTTTGAAGTAGCCAGAGATTACTTGAAAGCCAACGCTTCTTAACCCAACCTGAGGTTCCGATGGAAAAGCGCAGTATCCTCCACATGCTGGACCCTATGCCCCACAACAGCCCATTCGACATCAACATGGCGATGGATGCTGGTTTTGAGGTGTTGATGCCGTATAGCAATGTCAAATTGGATAGCGTCTATGCGTTAACCCAAGATGCCATTTTTTCCCGCAGTCCGGCAGGTGTTAAACGCACCGGCATATTTATTGGTGGTCGTGATTTTGCTTTGGCGATGGATATGCTCGATGCCAGCCGCCAAGCGATGGTGCCGCCATTTGAAGTATCGGTATTCGCCGATCCTAGCGGCGCATTCACCACGGCAGCGGCCTTGGTGGCCTGTGTGGAAAAAGAGTTGCTTAGCCATCATGGCAAAAAATTGGAAGAATGTACGGCATTGGTGTTTGGCGGTACGGGGCCAGTAGGTATCGCTACTGGCGTAATCGCCTCACTAGCGGGCGCAAAAACCACCTTGGTTGACCATTTGTCGGCGGAAACTGCCCAAGAAGTCGCTAAGGCTTATAACCGCCGTTTTGGTTCTACCTTAGACGGTAATTGCGCCCGCAATGATGCCGAAAAAGCCGAGTTGGTTGCTGATACCGATATTATTTTCTGTACCGCAAAAGCGGGTATCCAAGTGATTAGCGGTACGGTGCTAAAAGCGGCTAAGCAATTGAAAGTGGCTGGCGATGTTAATGCCGTACCACCATTGGGTATTGAAGGCATAAAACGTAATGACCGTGGCGTACCGTTATTGTTGGCAGAAAATGCCCAAGGCGCGGTTGGTGTGGGATCGTTAGCGATTGGCAATGTGAAGTACCAATTGCAAAATACCATGCTCAATCTTATGTTGACCACCGACAAACCCTTGTATATGGATTTTCGTCAAGCCTTTATAAACGCTAGGGAAATCGCCTAAAAAATCGGCCTTAACCGCCTGTTAAGGCCGATAAGCCGCTACATGGCGGCAACTAAAACTGCCGCCATTTTTATAATCCTTCATTATTCTGTTGCTAGGCTACCTTTTATTAACTCTAATGCCGTCTTACTATGAGCCGACCCGACAGAATCCTCTTTGCTGGTGATCCCCATGGCAATTTTCAGCCGCTAATTAAGGCCGTCCATAAACATAAGCCAGAGGCTGTGGTTTTATTAGGGGATTACGATTTAGAGGAATCTCTGGAAGTTTATCTGGCAGACATTATCGGCAGCACTAAAATTTGGTGGATTGCTGGCAACCATGATTTTGAATCCCCCACTAAATATAAAAACCTATTTGATTCTTCCTTGGCAGATAATGGCTTGCATTTGAAAGTTACGGAAATTGCCGGACTGCGTATTGCTGGCTTAAGCGGGATATTTTTGGGGCGGGTTTGGTATCCGCCACAGCCGCCAAAGTGGGACAGCAAACACCATTATCTACAACACCAAAACGCACATGTTAAATACTCCGACATGTCCCTAAAATACAAATCGGCGATTTGGCATGATGAATTCCATCTGTTAAAAAATCTAAAAGCCGATATTTTAGTCTCACACGAAGCCCCAGGATCACATCGCCACGGCTTTTCAGCCATTAGTGATTTAGCGGCGGCAATGGGCGTAAAGCATGTTTTTCACGGACATCTGCATGAAAATTATGCCCGGATCATAAAAAATAATATCCATGTATTTGGTGTTGCCAATATGACCGTGGTCGATTTACATGGTGTAAAGCTCAGTGACAACTAACCCTTACCAAAAAAATGACTGATTTTATTCCGCCGTATCCAAAACGACACGCCAAAATCCCAGGCCCCATCGATTTGATCAAAAGCATTGGTGACGATTTATTGGCTATCTGGCCTGAAGTTGCATTTGAACGGGCGTTCATGAACTTCAAAATCTTCAAAAAATCGATTTTTGTTGCCAATTATCCAGACGCTGTCAAATATGTATTGGTGACTAACCAAAGCAATTACAGCAATAAAATTTCCCTAGTAACCAAAGCTTTATCGCCATTAATAGGGCAGGGTTTGTTTATAAGTGACGGTGACTTTTGGCAAAACCATCGAGCCTTGCTGATGCCTCTGTTTACCCCAGAACGTATGGGGCAATATAGCCAATCGATTATCAGCGTTATTGAGCAACGCTTGCAGCAGTGGCAAAGCTTGCCGTCACCCCGCCCGATTGCCATGTTTCCGGAAATGCTGTCACTTTCCATGCAGACACTTTGGCAAATCGTTTTTGGCAAACCATTAACCACCAAGCAGTTTGAGTTACTGAATGGCTATTTTGCCCATTATTATCAAGTTGCCGGACAAATTGATCTGAATAGTTTTTTTGGTTTACCCAGTTGGTTATCAGGCAATAAATCCAGTAAGTTAGAACAAGCCGCGCAAGCGATACAGGCTATTTTTGATGACCACATTGCTGAAGCAGGAAAAAATCCGCAAGCAAATAGTTTAGTGGCGGATTTTTTAACATTAAAAAATGCCGCAAAATTAACCAGCAATACCGAAATCCGCAACGAATTGATCGGCTTATTTATGGCAGGCTACGAAACCGCCGCTAATAGTTTGGCGTGGTCTTGGTATTTATTGTCACAATCGCCAGCGGTTGAGCAAACTTTATTCAATGAAGTGGATACGGTTTTAGGCAAAAGTCCAGCCAGTATCGATGCTGTCGATAGCTTGGCTTATACCCGCGCGGTAATCCAAGAAAGTATGCGGTTATACCCGTCCATGCCATTATTGCTACGCGAAACCAAAGCGGATGACGTTATCCGTGATAAGCCGATACCCGCCGGATCGATCATGTTAGTGGTGCCGTGGTTGTTACATCGGCACAAAAAACATTGGGATAAACCCGACCATTTTATGCCGGAACGGTTTTTAATCAGCGCCGAAAAAACTCCCAACCCGTTTGCGTATATTCCGTTTGGTGCCGGCCCTAGAACCTGTATCGGCAAACACTTAGCGATGGTACAAACTACTTTAACATTGGCGATTTTAGCCAAACATTTTCGTGCTGTTTGCCCAGCGGGTACACGGTTAGAACACGAATGCCGTTTGACCTTGCGTCCGAAAGGTGATTTACCTATGCAACTGATTGCCCGCTGAAGCGCAATTACTATTTGAAGTTACGCAGTAACGCGCTGTTCTCCCGTTTGCCGCGTCACTGTCTTAATTTAATTATTTGGTAGTGGTTAAATTTATAGTGATGATGGATAATTCATCACATGATAGAAGAAAAAATCACCTACCGATGTCAGGCTTGTGAAAGCACTGATTTGATAAAAAATGGCCATTCCGGCAGCGGCAA